>Ga0126381_100003946_pt1 | contig 16090 bp, 10 predicted proteins | sample PanSoiMetPlot_28_FD_96465 | JGI IMG/M metagenome (GOLD analysis project Ga0126381, IMG submission 96465) | Tropical forest soil microbial communities from Panama - MetaG Plot_28 | ecosystem: Environmental > Terrestrial > Soil > Tropical forest > Bulk soil | place: Panama | collected 2016-02-17 | reverse complement strand
CGGGTGGCGGGCATTGCAGGTCGCACTGTCGAGCACCGACACGGTGTCGTCGTCGGCATTGACGGAGTACACGCTGTGGGTGCGCGGGTTGCTGGCGCCCGGACCCGGTCCCACGCCCACCATGGCCGTCGGCTTCACCTGGCGACAACTGGTCTGCCGGGTCGCGTTGCAGGTGGCCGTGTTGATCAGCGACGCCTCGTTGGAGAAAGGCCTGCCTGAGCCGGTGTTGTTCCACGCGTACACCGTGCCGGCCGCGATCGTGACGCCAAACGGGGTGTGTCCCACCGTCGCGGCGGGCGTGGGGGAGAGGCAGCCGGTCTGCTGGGTCGCGTTGCAGGTAGCGGTGTTGATCAGCGAGACCGTGGTGCCGTCGCTGCCCGTGTTCCCATCCGACCCGCCCGGGCCGTTGTTGGGCACGTACAGCGTGTGCGTGGCCCGGTCGACGGCGGAGAGGTTCGGCCCCTTGCCCACCGGCGCCGCGGGGATCTGGCCTGCGCACCCCGTGGTCCGGGTCGCGTTGCAGGTCGCGGTGTTGATCATCGAGACCGTGTTGGAGTAGTTGTTCGACACGTACAGCGTGTGGCTGGCCCGGTCGAGTGCTGCCCCGATCGGGAACCGGCCGACCTGGACGGTGGCCACCGGGCGGCAGCCTGAGGCGTTCGCGGCGTTGCACCGCGCGCCGTTGATCACCTGGACGGTGCGGCCGTTGCCGGTGGTACCGCCGAATAGCGCGTAGATCGTGTCGGTGGACTGGTCGACGACCACGAACTGGAAGCCCGCCCGGCCGGGCACCGACGCCACTACCCGGCAGCCGCTGCGGTCCAGCCGGTTGCAGTGCGCGGTGCTCACCAGGGCGATGGTCCGGCCGATGGTCACGGCGTAGAGCGTCCTGGTCCGCGGATTGCTGGCCAGGACGATCGGGCCGCCGGGCACGGTGAAAGCGGTCCGGCCCGTCCCGGCCGCCGGCTCCTGGGCGGCATGCGCGCGAGCGCCGGTGATCCGCATCCTGGCCAGGTCAACGGGCGCGAGCCGGGCTGACCCTGGCCGCGACACCGGCCGAGCGGACCCGGACGCCGTAACCGACCCGGTCGCCGCTCCGCCCGTCATCATCACCGAGAGCGCGACGCAGCCGGCTGCGACCAGCGCCGCCACGCGCCGGCGCACGGTCAGCATCCCCCGTGCGGCGATCATCCCGGAAGCTGGCCGCCTGCGAGATAGCTGGCGTGATCGGTGCATGATTCCCCCTCGAGGACTCTGGCGGGCTCGCCAACGGCATGTCGGCCGCGTGGCCTTACCCAGGAGAGCGAGGACGCGCTCGTCCACGCGTAACCGGAGTCGTACGCCGGGAGCTTCACAAACGGATCACATCCCTGGTAGAAGCGCCGCGGGCCGGATCTGTCGGCCCGCGCCCAGACGTGCTTGACTGTCGTGGGGAAGTGGGGGGAATGATCGACTATCGCCTGCTCGGGCCGTTCGAAGTTGTCCTCAACGGACACGTGGTGGACGTCGGCGGCCCGAAACAGCGGAGCTTGCTCGCGATTCTGCTGCTCCACGCGAACCAGCCGGTTCATCGTGATGTACTCATCGACGAGCTCTGGGGCGAGCATCCCCCACCAGGTGCCGGCCACGCCATGGCCGTATACATCTGGCGGCTGCGCAAGACGCTCGATTCTGCGGGAACTCAGTGCGTGCAGACCTGGCCGGGCGGCTATGTCGTTCAGGTCACCGGGGAACAGGTTGACGTAAAGCGGTTCGAGCATCTGGCCGAAGAGGGGCGAAGCTCGCTGGCTGCGGGAGCTCCGAGCCGGGCCGCCGCACAGCTTCGCGAGGCACTGGCCCTGTGGCGCGGCGCACCGCTGGCTGACTTCAGGGACGAGCCGTTCGCGCAGGCGGAGATCGACCGGCTGGAAGGACTGCGCGCGGAGGCGACCGAGGACCGGATCGAGGCCGATCTCGCGCTCGGACGTCACGCGAGCATCGTCACCGAGCTGGAGGGACTCATCGCTGCGTACCCGCTGCGTGAGCGGCTGTACCAGCAGCTGATGATCGCGCTCTACCGCTGCGGCCGGCAGGCGGAAGCCCTGGAGGTCTTCCAGAAGGCGCGGCGCACACTGGTCGAGGAACTCGGCCTCGAACCGGGCCCGGCGCTCCAGCGGGTTGAGCGCGCGATCTTGCAGCAGGACCCCGGTCTCGATCCACCCAGCCGGGTGACGATGGCCCCTGCGCTAGACCCCGCGGCGGGAACGAGACGGTCCTGGCGAGCGGGCCCGGCCCGGAGGAAACGGCTGTTCGCGGCCGTCGGCGCCTTGGCCGTGGCGGGCGCGCTGCTCGCGACCGTACCTCCCGGCAAGTCAGCCCATCCGGTCGCAGCAGCGAACACCGTAGGCGTGATCGATACCGGGCGGGCCGATCTGAGCGCCGTCGTGAAGGGCGTCGGACGCCCGAGTGGGGTCGCCTACGGAGCGGGCGCGGTCTGGGTCACCGATAGCGCCGATGACCTGCTGCTCCGGGTGGACTCGGCCGGTCGGGTCGTCGACCGCATCCCGGTCGGCCGCGGACCGGCCGGCGTCGCGGTCGGGGACAGGGAGGTCTGGGTCGCGAACGAGCTCGACGGCACCGTTTCGGAGGTCAATCCGGGCGCTGGCCGGCAGGTGGCGACGGTCCGGGTCGGGATCGGCCCGCGCGCAATCGCGTTCGGCTACGGGTCGGTGTGGGTGGCCAACGTGACCAGCGATTCGGTATCCAGGATCGACCCGGCCACCGGTGCGGTGAAGGGAGTGATCCCCCTCGGCAGTTCCCCGACCGCAATCGCGGCAGGAGCGGGCGCGATCTGGGTGACCAGCCAAGAGACTGGTGAGTTGCTGCGCGTCGATCCAGGTGACGATCGGCTGTCCCGGGCGTTCGCGATCGGCCAGGGCCCGGTCGCGGTGGCCGTGGGGGCGGGCAGCGTGTGGGTCGTTGATACGGGCGGCACGCTGACCCGCCTCGATCCCGGTACCGGCCAGGTGCGGAAGATCAAGGTGCGCGGCACGCCCGGCGGAGTCGTGTACTCCGGCGGCGCCGTCTGGGTGGCCAGCAGCCTGAACGGCACCGTATCCAGGATCGATCCGCGCACCGGCGCGACCCGGATCATCCGGATCGGAAACGAGCCGACGGATCTGGCCGCTGCCGGCCGGCACGTCTGGGCCACGGTGCTCCCGTCGCTGGCGAGCCACCGGGGCGGCACCCTCACGGTTATCGCCCCGCCCGGGATGCCGCACCATTTCCTCGACAACGACCCCGCACTCGCTCTGGACCCCCTGCCCTGGCAGCTGCTGAGCCTGACCAATGACGGGCTTGTGGGCTACCAGCGAGTCAGCGGCCTGGCCGGCGATCGGCTCGTTCCCGACCTGGCCACCGCGCTGCCAGAACCGACCGACAGCGGCAGGACCTACACGTTCCGGCTTCGCCCCGGCATCAGGTACTCAACCGGAGCGCTGGTCAAGCCAGAGGACTTCCGCCACGCGATCGAGCGGGTCTTCATGATCGACAAGCAGCGGCAGTCTTACATTCCTTCCTTCTACAGCGGGATTGTCGGAGCCGGCCGGTGCGAACGAAGGCCCGGCCCTTGCCACCTGTCAGCCGGAATCGTCGCCGACGACGCCGCCGACACGGTCACCTTCCATCTGACGGCCCCCGATCCCGAGTTCCTGTACAAGCTGGCGTTCTCGTGGGCGTACGCGGTGCCCGGCAGTACTCCGAACCATATGATCAGCGCCGCGCAGCTGCCGGCCACCGGTCCGTACATGACCAAGAGCCTCAGCCAAGGGCACGCCTGGGTCCTGGTCAGGAACCCGCGCTTCCGCCCCTGGTCGCAGCAGGCGCAGCCCGGCGGCTATCCGGACCGGATCATCGTCCGGCTCAACGTCAGGGCCGCCCAGGCCGTCGCCGACGTCGAGGACGGACGAGCTGACGTCCTGCTGCATCCCCCGCCCGGCAGCGTGCGCCAGCTGGCAACGCGCTACACCAGCCAGCTGCACAGCGGCCCGGAGGCGGAAGTCTCGGCGCTAGTGCTGAATACGCGGCTGGCGCCCTTTGACCATCTGGCCGCGCAGCAGGCCGTCAATTACGCCATCGACCGCAATACCGTGATCGCGCTGAACGGCGGGCCGCTCGCGGCGCAGTCGACCTGCCAGGTCCTGCCGGTGGCGATACCCGGTTACCGTCCGTATTGTCCTTACACGATCTTGCCGAGCCGCGGGGGAGCGTGGACGGCGCCCGACCTCACGCTGGCCAAGCGGCTGGTGCGTGCGTCCGGGACACGCGGCGACCACGTGACGGTTCTGACCAGCAGGATTGGCTTCCCGTTCCCCTCGCTGGCCACCGGGCGCTACCTCGTGTCGGTACTCGATCGTCTCGGATACCGGGCATCGCTGCGCATTGTCCCGCTCTACGTGTACTTCAATGTCCTGGGCGATTCCCGCAACCGCGTGCAGGCCGGGTTCTTCACCTGGGTTCAGGACTACCCGGCACCATCGGACTTCATCGACCCGCTGTTCAAGTGCGGTTCCTTCGTTCCCCGAGACCGGGGCAACGTCAACGACGCGGAGTTCTGCGACCGGCGGATCGACGCTCAGGCCACCCAGGCTGTCTCCATCGAGTCCCGCGACCCGGGCATGGCCGCGGTTCGCTGGGCCGCCATCGACCGCGAAATCGTGAACCAGGCCCCGTGGGTTTCGCTGTACAACTCGCGCAACCTGACCCTGCTTTCCACACGTCCAGGGAACTACCAGTACCACCCCTACTGGAATCTGCTCATCGACCAGCTCTGGGTGCACTGACGCACCAGGATTACGGTGGCGGCTGGCCTGCCCTGAGCAGGAACAGCCACGCGTTGACCACCCCGCCCACCAGGCTCGCCACGGTGGCGGGGATCAGCCAGTACAAGCCGCCACCAGCCTGCGCCAAGAACGTGACCCCGGCAATGCCCACGAGCACGGCGGTGATCGTGTTGGGCGAGAACTTTTCGATGTAGCGAGACACGTACTGGTCAGTGTCGCGACCGGCCCGCCGGTCCAAGACGAGCAGGATCGCGCCCGAGACCACGGCCAGGGCGAGCAGCTCTGACCCTAGGGCGGCCCGTGGCTGAGGCGCGACCAGCAAGACCGCGGTGAGCACCGAGGTCAGGAACAGCGCCAGGGTTTGACCGGCGCGCGAGCTGAGACTACGCGATCTGGCCAGTACGTCACTCTTGAACGAGACCGCGACGAAAAGCAGGCCGGTCAGCGCGCCGGAGATGGCAGCCAGGGCCTCACCGAAGCCGAGCCACATTGCAGCCGCGTACCCCACCGAATGGCCTCCCAGGTCGGGCCCTGGTTCATGACCGGGACTGTAACAGTTCAGCCAGGCCGGACTCCGCCGACGCGGCCGCCGCAGGTGCCCGCGGCAGGCCCAGGTGCTCGGCTAGCCACGGCCCGGTCACGCTGCCCGGGTCGCGCGACCTCCTCCGAAGAGGTCCGCCAGCGCGGCGTGCTGAAGGAGCAATAGCGCCCGCTAGCGGGCGCACCCGGGCCGAAAGAAGGAATGCGGTTATGGTCAAGTCAGAATCAACCCCGGACTTACGCATGACGTTGGCGGCGGACGGGCCGACGTCGGCGGAAGGGAGCCGATTCGGTGACCGAGGATTCCACCCGCGCCGCGTCACTGCAACAGGCGCGCTCGTACCTGCGCAACGCCGACCCGGTACTGGCCCGGCTGATCGACGACCGGCCGGACTTCGACCCCAGGGCGTGGCTGACCCAGCTGCCGCCGATGGACCTGTACGGTGCGCTGCTGTTCCAGGTGACCGGCCAGCAGCTGTCCGTCCCGGCGACCCGCCGGACCCTGGCCCGCATCGAGGCACTTTTCCACGGCCACCTCCCGTCTCCCACAGAGCTGCTGGCCGTAGAACCGGGGAAGCTTCGCGAGGCCGGGCTGTCGTGGCGGAAGATCAGCACGCTCCGCGACCTCGCCGAGCGGCTCGCCGACGGCCGCCTCAACCAGGACGCCCTGAGCCGCCTGCCCGACGACGAACTCATCGCGGAGCTCACCACGATCTCGGGGATAGGCCCGTGGACGGTACAGGGCGCCATGCTCATCGCGCTCGGCCGGGAAGATGTCGTCCTGCCGGGCGACCTGGCGCTGCGCAAGGCCGTCCAGGCCACCTACCAACTCGACCACCTCCCGGCCCCGCAGGAGGTCCTGGCTATCGCCGGCAAATGGCGGCCCTACCGCAGCCTCGCTACCAGCTACTTGTTCTCCGCCGCCTTCGAGCCGGCCGAGGCACCGCCGACCGCCCGGCAAGGGAGCGCTTGACCACAACCGGCAGCTAGCCGGCCAGGGCTTTCGCGAGCCCTGTCCAGGACTGGCGGGGGATGCCCTCCTCGCCCAGCGGCTGCAGGCACACGTGGTCGGCGCCGGCGTCGAGGTGCGCGCGGGCGAACTCGGCGATCTGCCCGGCGCTGCCCTGGGGGATGATCGCGTCGATCAGCCGGTCGGAGCCGCCGCCGGCCAGGTCGATCTGGGTGAAGCCGAAGCGGAGCAGGTTCTGCGTGTAGTTGCGCATGCCGAGGTACGGCCGGGCATACCGGCGGGCGACGGATTTGGCGCGCACCGGGTCGGTGTCGACCACGCACGCCATTTCGGGCGCCACGAGCTTCCCGGGGCCGAGCCGCTGCCGGGCCCACCGCGTGTGCTCGACGGGAACGAAGTAGGGGTGCGTGCCCGCGGTGCGCTCGCCTGCCAGGTCGACCATCTCCGGGCCCAGCGCGGCCAGGCAGCGCTGGCCGGGCGGGGGCGGGGACGGCGACGCGTCGAGGCCGTCGAGGAACGCGCGCATGGTCGTCAGCGGGCGGCGGTAGTCGCTGGTCGCCTCCGGGTGACCGATGCCGATGCCGAGCATGAACCGGCCGGGGAAGTCCGCGCGCAGGGCCGCGTCGGCGGCAGCGGTCTCGCCGGGGTCATTGCCCCAGACGTTGAGGATGCCGGTGGCCGCGACGAGGGCCGATGTCGCTTCCAGGATCGGGCGGATGTCGGGAACGTGAGGGGAGCCGCCCACCCACCAGGTGCCGTACCCGAGCTGCTCCGCGAGCCTGGCCGCCTCGCCCGCGCGCTGGACGCCGAAGGGGCGGTAGCCGGTCCAGATCCCGATCTTCCCGATGTTCATGCCCACAGTCTGGCAGCCCGGATCGCCCCCGGTGGCCGCACTCGACGGCTGGTTCGGGGGCTGCGGGCCCGCCGCTGGCACAAATGTGACATGTCCAAACTGCGTCACCGTTATCGATTGACGCGGCCGCGCCTGCAAGGGCATTTTCGCCATGGAGGAAGACCGACAGCCTGCATCCTCACACTGCCCGGAGGCCCTCATGCCCTTGCTCCCGATCCGAGCTCGGTCACGCCTGGGACGGCGGAGCGCCGTGCTGCTGGCCGCGACAACGCTGGCGGCCGCGGTGGCCGCGGGCGTGCCCGCGGCGGCCAGCGCGGCGGACGCGCCGTCGGACTCACCGCCGGGCGCCACCCGGCTGGTGACCCTGGTCACCGGTGACGTGGTGAGCGTCGCTACCGCGCCCAACGGCCGCCAGGAAGCATCCGTGGTGCGGAAGGCCAGCAGCGGCGGCCCCGGGGCCCAGTTCCAGACGTTCAACCTCGGGTCGGATCTCTATGTGGTCCCGCAGTCGGCGGTGCCGTATCTGGGCAGCACGCTGAACCTGTCGCTGTTCGACGTGACGCAGCTGGCCGCGTCCGGGTCGGCGAACACGGCCGTCCAGGTCACGTACCGCTCGGCCGGCGCGCGGCAGGCGGTGCCGGGCATCACGATCACCCATCGCTCCGCCACCTCCGCGCGGGGTGTGGTCACCCGCGCGTCAGGGCGGAGGTTCGGTGCGGCGCTGGCCCGGCAGTGGCGCGCCGATCACGCGGCGGCCCGGCACACCACAGGGCTGTTCGCGTCGGTGGCGCGGATCTCCGCGACGGGCGCCCCCCCGCCGAGGGCCAAGCCCGCTTTCGTCATGCACACGCTGACCGTGAACGGCCGCAACCAGAAGGGCAAGAAGGACACCGGCGACTCGGTGCTCGTCTACAACGTCGACAACCTGAGCGCCTTCGCCGGCGAGGCGACGTTCCGCAAGGGCATCGCGAAGCTCAGCGTCCCGGAGGGGCACTACGCGGCGTTCAGCTTCTTCTTCGACGGCAGCACGGTGCGCGAGGTCGCGCTGTGGCAGTTCACAGTCGGCGGCGACACGTCGATCGCGCTCGATGCCCGGCAGGCGACCACCCCCGTCACCGTCACGCCGCCCAAACCGGCGAGCCCGCAGATCAACGAGGTCGGCATCGGACGGGACGACGCGCTGGGTCAGATCGGCACCTTCTCCTTCCTCGGCGGCGGCACGACGGCGTTCGACGTGCAGCCGACCACGCAGCCGGTCACGATCGGCCAGCTGCACTACTTCGTCTACTCCCGGCAGTTCGCCGCGGACGGCAGCTACAGCTACGATCTGGAGTTCCCCGCCGACGGCGCTATCCCGGCTGATGAGCACTACACCCCGCAGAACAGTGACCTGGCCTCGATCGACTCGAAGTATCCGGCCAGCCATTCCGGCACCCAGGGCATGGACACCCGGTTCGGCGCGCTGCCCTGGCAGATCTTCCTGTTCGCCTCGGATCTGCCGATCACCACGCCGACCGAGCGGACCGAGTACTACTCGGCGCTGCCGAGCATCAACTGGCAGGGCGTCTACTACGCGGTGTTCACGTTCAACCCGTTCGTCATCGCCGCCCAGTACCAGAGTGCCTGGACGACGTACCAGCCCGGCACGAGCTCCACGACGACGTGGGGCGGCACGCCGGCCGGGCCGCGGCTGCTCCAGGCGCCGATCTTCGTGGGGGAGACGGTCTGCCCGGCCTGCCTGAGCGGCACCACGCTGAACCTGCTCGGGTACCCGTACGGGGACAACGACCCACAGCACTTCGGCTTCCAATCGCCGACCGGCGATGAGGGGGAGACGGTTAACTTCGGGGTGTTCGCCGACAACACGCAGGTCGCACAGGGCGGCTTCCTGCAAACGGCGGTGACGATGCCCAGCTCGGCGCAGACGTACCGGATCGACTACAACACGACCCGCTCGTCGCCGGACTTCCAGCTGTCCACCGCGGCGCAGACCCGGTGGACGGTGCCCGCCTCGGTGCCGACCAGCAGCCTGCCGCCCGGCTGGGTGTGCAACACCGGCGGCTCGACCACCTGCCGGGTGGTGCCGCTGATCACCAACTCCTACGACCTGCCGGTCAACCTGCTCGGCCAGCTGCCCGCCGGCGCCACCAGCGGCCAGCTCGACCTCGGCCACCTCGGCAGCGCCGGGATCGGGTTCAGCTCGGTACAGGTGAATGTGTCCTATGACGGCGGGCAGACCTGGCAGCCGGTCACCGTCACCGACCAGGGCTCCGGCCACTTCGGGCTGGCGTTCACGGTGCCCGCGGCCGCCAGCACCGACGGCTACGGCGCGCTGCAGGTCAGCGTGCACGACGCCGCCGGCGGCACCTTCGACCAGACCATCCAGCACGCGTTCGCCGTGGGGAGCTGACCATGAAACTCGGCCTTGCCGCACCGCTGGCCCTGCTGACCGCCGCCCTGACCACCTCCCTGGCCGCCGCCGGCCAGCCGGCGCACGCCGCCGCCAAGGCGCGTGCCGCCACGGCCACCGCGCGCCCGGCCTGCGGCACACCCGCCCCCCGGCACGCGCGGTGCCTGGCGCTGGTGCGTACCGATGTGCACGGCGGCCTGGGAGTGCGCGGCCCGGCCGCCCGCGCGGCCGGGCGCACTGGCGCCGCCGACGCGCTGCCGCCCGGCTACGGCCCGCCCGAGCTGGACGCCGCCTACAGCCTGCCGGTCGCGGCGGGTGCCGGGCAGACGATCGCCGTCGTCGACGCCTTCGACGACCCGACCGCCGAGGCCGACCTGTCCGTCTACCGCCAGACCTACGGGCTGCCCGCCTGCACCACCGCCAACGGCTGTTTCCGCAAGCTGAACGAGGCCGGGCAGGCGGGCAACTACCCGCCGGAGGACAACGGGTGGGCGACTGAGATGTCCCTCGACCTGGACATGGTCTCGACGGCCTGCCCGCAGTGCCACATCCTGCTGGTCGAGGGCAACTCCTCGCTCGTATCCGACCTGGGCGACTCGGTCGACACCGCCGTCAAGAAGGGCGCCGACGCGGTGTCGAACAGCTACGGGCTCGGCGAGTTCAACGGCATGCAGTCGCTGTACAAGCACTACCGGCACAGCGGGCACGTGATCGTCGCCTCCACGGGCGATATCGGCTTCACGACGGCGCAGTTCCCGGCCGTGGCACCCGGCGTCCTGGCGGTCGGCGGCACCAGCCTGGTGAGAGCCGGCAACTCCCGCGGCTGGTCCGAGACCGCGTGGTCGGGAGCGAGCAGTGGCTGCTCGGCATACGTCAAGAAGCCCTCCTACCAGCACGATCCGGACTGCTCGATGCGCACGATCGCGGACGTCTCGGCCGACGCCGACCCGAACACCGGTCTCGCCGTGTACGACACGACGCCGAACCAGTTCGGCCTCCCGCCCGGATGGATCGTGGTGGGCGGGACGAGCGCATCCTCGCCGTTCATCGCGGGCGTGATCGGGCTGGCGGGTAACTCGGCGAAGTACGACCCGGGCTACTCCTACGCCCACGCGTCGGCCCTGTTCGACGTGGTCGGCGGGTCGAACGGCTTCTGCGGCGGTGATTACCTGTGCACCGGGGTCCAGGGCTACGACGGGCCAACCGGGCTGGGCACGCCCAACGGTGCCGGTGGATTCTAATCAATAGCCCGTCCCCGGCGGGATGCGGGCTCCCATTCCCCGGCAGGTGGGAGCCCGCTGCCCCCGGCCGCCCGTGCGGGACCGCCTATCGAGCAGCCGGGCGGTAGACATGGAGCACCGAGCCGTCGCCATACGCCCGGGCCTCAATGAGGTTGAGCACGAAGGGCGCGGCGAGTCCCGCGAACAGCGGGAGCCCGTCGCCCAGCGCCACGGGCTGAAGCACCAGCCGGTACTCGTCGATCAGGCGGAGCCTGGTGAGCGACTGCGCGAACGCGGCGCCTCCCCACGCGATCATGTCCTTCCCTGGCTCGCGTTTGAGGGTATTGATCTCGTCAGCTAGGTCGCCGCTGGCGATCGTTGACTGCGGCCAGTCCGCCTTGGTGAGCGTCTTGGAGAACACCACTTTGGGAACATCGTTCATCGGTGCCGCGTACTCGTCGTCGGAGGTGGGCCAGAACCCGGCCATTTCCTCATAGGTAGTGCGCCCCATCAGATGCAGGCCCGCCTCACGCGTCCAGTCGAGCTTTCGCGCTTTCAGCGCTGGGTCCTCCGGCGGCACCCCCCAGCCCCCGGCGCCGAACTTGCCGGTGCGCGCCACCAGGCCATCCAGCGAAACACCCATCTGCAATACGAGCTTTCTCACCATGCGCCCTTTCACCGGTATATTTTGCGTAGCACTGTCGTTTCTAGGCTCGAACGACTGCGGGTTGTCGTCCATGCAGACGCGCCGGGCCGGAAAGTTCATCGGTCCGCGGGCGGACAAATCGGCGCCGCGGATCTCACCCTGCTCCGGACGCGCTCGCGGGCCGTGCCCGGGCACCGCGTCCTGCTGAGCACGGGCGGAGAGATGACCGGGATCGTCGTGCCTGTGTTTTGGTGCTCCTTTACTGCACCGGCGGAGGGTGTCAGCCTGGGCGGGTGAGGCCGAGGATCAGGTACACCAGCACGCCCGCGGGCCGGGTGGCTTACTCGACATCGGGCGCCGGGCCGTCGTTGTTGTGCGACACGGGCTGGATCACCGACCTTCGCGCCCAGCTGGAGCTGTTTGCGTTCAGCGCCTTTATCGAGCGCCTGGCCGAGCGGTTCACCGTGATCCGCTACGACAAGCCCGGGTGCGGCCTGTCGGACCGGGACGGAATCGACCTGTCGTTTGATGGGCAGGTGACTGCGGCGCTGGCCGTGGCCGACGCGGTGGGCGCCGAACGCTTCCGCCTGTTCGGGGCCTCGCAGGGGGGTCAGCTCGCGGCCGCGATCGCAGCGAGATATCCGGAGCGGGTCGAGGCGGTCGTGGTGTACGGGATGTGCGCCAGCGGCAGGGATCTGGCGCCTGCCGAGGTCCGGGACTCGCTCGTGGCGCTGGTGCGGGCCCATTGGGGCCTGGGGCTGAAGGCACTGGCCGGGACGTTCGTGACCGATCCCACCGCCGAGGACCTGGCCGGGTTCACCCGGTTCCAGCGGGCCAGCGCCTCGGCCGATGTGGCCGCCCGGCTGCTGGAGGTCTACTACGACACCGACATCAGGGCCTTGCTCCCGGCGGTCCGGGCGCGCACGGCGGTCTTGCACCGCGAGTCAGACCAGGGCACCCGGTTCGAGCTGGGGCGGGAGGTCGCCGCGCTGATCCCGGGGGCGACGCTGATCCCGCTGCCGGGTTCCAGCCATTTGTTCTACCACGGCGACTGGCCATCGGTCCTCGAGGCGACGCTCGCTTTCCTGTGCGAACCCGTGAGCCCGGGGCCGCGGCTGACCGACCGCGAGCTTGAGGTGGCCGAACTGGTCGCCGGGGGGCTGACCAACCAGGCGATTGCCCGGCGCCTGTCGGTCGCGCCGCGGACGGCGGAGGCGCACGTGGAGAACATCCGGCGCAAGCTGCAGGTGCGCTCGCGGGCCCAGATCGCGGCGTGGGTGACCGAGCACCGGCTCGGCCGGGAGGCGGCTCGGTAGTTTGCCCGATGCGGGAACCGGCGCGAGCGCCGCGAACGGGAAAGACGCGGCGAATGTGCCGGTAGTTCACCCGATTGTCGCCCCCGCGGGGTGCTTCTAGCGTCGAGCCATGCCACAGGAAACCAAGCCGGCCCCTCCTCCGGGAGCCGCCGAGCACGCACCGCCAGCCAGGATGCCCTGGCTCATCATCCCGTCCCGGTTCCGCGGCCCCTCCGGCAGCGGCAACGGCGGCTACGTCTGCGGCTGCATCGCCGCCTGCGCCGATGGCCCGGTAACGGTCACGCTGCGCCGACCGCCGCCGCTGGCCACGCCGCTGGCCGTCGAACAGGGCGGCGAGGGCTTGATGCGCATCCATCACGGCTGCACGCTGATAGCCGAGGCAACGCCCTCGCCGGACCCGCCGGCCCTGGAGATACCGGACCCGGTCTCGATGGCGGAGGCCCGCGGGGCGGCCGGCCGGGCGCACTACTTCCAGGACCCGGTCTTCCCCGAATGCTTTGTCTGCGGGACCAGCCGCCGGGCAGGCGACGGGCTGCGGATCTTCCCCGGGCCTGTGCCCGGCCGGGCGCTGTGGGCAGCGCCGTGGACACCGGATTCCTCGGTGGCGGGCCCGGAGGGGAGAGTGCGGCCGGAAGTGGCCTGGGCGGCGCTCGATTGTCCCAGCGGAATCGCCGCCGCCGAGCACGCCGGCCTGGGCCCGGACACCGCCATCCTCCTCGGCCGGATGACGGCCAGCCTGGCGGTGCTGCCAGCACTGGGCAACGTGTGCCGGGTGATCGCCTGGCCGGGCGGGGTTGAGGGCCGCAAGCTCACCGCGGGGTCGGCGCTCCTCGGGCCCCGCGGCGAGGCACTCGCCGTGGCCAGGACCGTGTGGATAACCGTCCCGCGCCCGGTTCCGGCGCTGGCCGCCGAGGCAGCGTCATGACCGCGGGCCGCCGCGGCGTGGGGCTCACGCCGATGGAGACCCGCCGGGATGTCATCGTCCAGGCCGCCGTGCTCGCCGACGAGCTTGGGTACGAGCTCTTCGCCGTGCCCGAGGGGTGGGGGCTGGACTCGACCCCCGTGCTGACCGAGATCGCGCTGCGCACCGCCAGGATCCAGGTCGCCTCTGGCGTCCTGTCGGTCTGGGGGCGCACCCCGGCCACACTGGCGATGACCGCCGCCACTCTCCACCAGATCTGCGCGGGACGGTACGTGCTGGGCCTGGGCGCCAGCACCAAGGCGCTGGCCGAGGGATTCCACGACACCCCGTTCAAGCACCCGGCCGACAAGCTGCGCGACGTCGTGACCGAGGTTCGCGCGCTCCTGAGCGGCCAGCCCGCCCGGCTGCACCACGTCCCGGGCGCGCGCCCGCTGCGCCTGGGCCAGCCGCCCGCACCCGAGGTGCCCATCTGGGTCGCCGCGCTGGGTCCTCGCAGCACCCGGGTGGCCGCTGAACTCGGCGACGGCTGGATCCCCGCGCTGGCGGCCCGCGACCACCTCCCCGCCCGGGCGGCCCAGCTCAGCCGGCTACGCGAAACCGTCACGCCGCACGCGCCGGCCCTCACCGTGGCGGCAGGACCCATCACCGCCGTTGACGAAGACGCCGATGCGGCCCGGGACGTCGTCGCCGCCTGTATCGCCTGGTACCTGAGCGCCATGGGCGATGTCTACTCCCGGTCCATCTCCGGCCAGGGCTATGCCGCCGAGGTCCAGGCCATCCTGGCCGCGAATCCCCGGCCCAGCCCACGGCGCGGAAGCGTCCCTCCGCAGGCCCAGGTCGTCTTGGACCAACTCGCCGCCTACGGAACCCGCGACCAGGTTCGCGAGCAGCTCCAGCCCTGGGACCACGCGGCCGACATCGTCACGGTCCTCCTGCCACCAGGAATGTCATGGCGCAGCATCGAAGCCACCCTCCTGGCCGCGGCGCCGGGCACCGCGCCAGAGATCCGCCCAGCCGGCGCGCGGACGCCGGCTGCTACAGCTCGATGCGTGAGCCCATGATGACGGTGCGTTCGCGGGGGAGCCGGAAGAATTCGGCCGCGTCGGCGGTGATACGCGACGTCGCGATGAACAAGCGCTTGCGCCAGCGGCTCATGCCCGGCGCATTGCCCTGCACGAGCTCGATGCGCGATACGAAGTACGACAGCCTGTCCTCGTCCAGCGGGCTTTCGAGGGGGGTGCCGCGGATGAGCGGCAGGAGGCCGGGGACGTTCGTCTGGTCCATATAGCCGAAGCGGGCGGTGACGTGGATGATCCGGTCGTCCTTGTACCCGAGGTCGTCGATTTCCAGCCGCTTCTCGGCGGGGACGTGGGGGGCGGGCACCGTCTCAATCGAGAGGATGAGGACGTGCTCGTGGAGGATCTCGTTGTGCTCGACGTTCGCCCGCAGCGCCAGCGGGGCGGTGGCCTTCCCGCGGTTGAGGAAGATGGCGGTGCCCGGCACCCGGGGCAGCGGGGGCTTCATGGTGTGCAGCTGGTCGATGAACGCCCGCAGCGGCCCCTCGTCGCGGACTCGCTGCGCGGTGACGAGGGCGCGGCCTCGCTGCCAGGTGGTGAGGATGGTGAACGCGGTGAGGGCGATCAGCAGGGGAAGCCACGCCCCGTGTCCTATCTTGGTCAGGTTTGCGGCGAAGAAGAGCAGGTCGATGGCGAGCAGGGTGCCGCCGCCCGCCAGCACGATCCATAGCGGCCAGCGCCACCGGTGACGGGCGTAGTAGAAGAACAGCAGCGTCGTGATCGTGATCGTGCCGGTCACCGCCGTGCCGTAGGCGTACGCGAGGCCGGCCGAGCTGCGGAACGCGAGAACCAGGGTGAGCACGGCCACCAGCAGCAGCCAGTTGATCCACGGCACGTAGATCCGGCCTATGACCTGTTCGGAGGTGTACTGGATGCGCATCCGCGGCAGGTAGCCGAGCCGCGCGGCCTGCTGCGCGACCGAGAAGGCGCCGGTGATGACCGCCTGCGATGCGATGACGGTCGCTGCGGTGGCGAGGAAGACCATCGGCAGTCGCGCCCACCCGGGAGCCAGTAGGAAGAACGGGTTGCTGATGCTGGCCGGGTGGCCGAGGATCAGCGCGCCCTGCCCCAGGTAATTGAGGATGCAGGCCGGGAAGACGACCAGCAGCCAGGCGCGCCTGATGGGCGTGCGGCCGAAGTGGCCCATGTCCGCGTACAGCGCTTCGGCACCGGTAACGGCCAGGACGACAGCGGTCAGGGAGAAGAACGCGGTGCTGAAGTGGCCGATCAGGAAGCCGAGGGCGTAGCTGGGCGACAGCGCCTTCAGGATCACGGGGTGCGCGACGATGCCGTGCATACCGAGCACGGCGACCACGG
>Ga0126381_100003944_pt1 | contig 16094 bp, 15 predicted proteins | sample PanSoiMetPlot_28_FD_96465 | JGI IMG/M metagenome (GOLD analysis project Ga0126381, IMG submission 96465) | Tropical forest soil microbial communities from Panama - MetaG Plot_28 | ecosystem: Environmental > Terrestrial > Soil > Tropical forest > Bulk soil | place: Panama | collected 2016-02-17 | reverse complement strand
TGCATGGCTGGCTGGATTCAGCCTGTTCAAATTTCTCGCTCACATTAAAGAAGAGATCCTACTGGTGCTGGCAACGAGCTCTTCGGAAACAGCGATTCCCACATTGATGGAAAAGTTGGAAGGCCTGGGATGCTCGCGTTCGCTAGTCGGACTCATCGTCCCCACGGGTTACACCTTCAACACCGACGGCAGTGCGCTTTATATGACCCTGGCCGCGCTCTTTGTGGCTCAGGCGACCAACACTCACCTCACATTCCTGCAGCAGATGACGATCTTCTCCGTCGCCGTGTTGACATCGAAGGGCGCCAGTGGAGTACAGGGGGCATCGTTCATCGCGCTCGTTGGGACGCTGAGTGTGATTCCGACGATTCCGGTTGCAGGGATGGCGCTCATCCTCGGCATCGACCGCTTCATGAGCATGTGCCGAGGACTGGTCAACATGATCGGCAATGGAGTCGCGACGCTGGTCGTCGCGCGCTGGGAAAACGAACTCGACCGCACCACCTTGCAGCGAAATCTGGCGTGAAGCGCTAAGTTGAAGCTACAAGCTCCTGCGGAGAATCCGAGAAAATGCTTTTCTTGCATTTCGGGCAGAGACCGTTCAGATATGTGGCTGCGCGCGCTTCATACAGCGGCTTGTGACAATTGGGGCACAGGTAACCCAGTTGGTGACACATTGCATTGTCATGCTCGCTGATGCCGTAGAGTCCGAATCCTTCAAGCAAAAGCGAGCCCGTCAAGGCAATCACAATTATGGCGGGTTGGTGGCCGGGAAAGAGTGCTGCGCCCGCCAACATCGTTGCGATCATCAGTGCGAAGACACTCAACATTAAAATCATCGCGAGTGAGTTATGGCGCTTACCGATTCGGATGCGCTTTGATTCCATCTTGGGCGGCAGGGTCGACTTGATCTTCGTGGCTTTGTTTATGACCGCAAAAAGACAGTAGGCATAAGGCGCCGAAACCAAGCCAAGAACCCACCGGATGACAGAGCTAGGGTGGAGACGATGGAGTAATAACAAAAACAGCATCGCCAAACTCGCCACCATCGTCGTACACACAAGTTTACGTGTGCCTGCATCGACGACGCGGTCGGACTCGGGCTTGGGCGGAAACTCCGATTTCATGTGCTCTGCGCGTTCCAGCTTTGCTCGAATGATCGAGTCTCCGGAAAGCGTAGTGCTTACCTCGCTGTCGGCCAAGGTTACGCAAGTGTCCTCCGCTGTGACGGCGAACATCTCCGACTCCGAGGCCATTTATGATGGACTCGAATTTCGAGGATCACATCTATGGCTGAAAAAATCGCGCTCGTCACCGGAGCCAATGGCGGGCTCGGAACTCATGTCACAAAAGCCCTGCTCGATGCCGGATATCTTGTCGCGGGGCTCGCTCCGAAGATCGGACCACACGATTTCGATCATCCCCATTTCACTGCCCTTCCAGCGAGAGTGAACAGCCTAGACGATGCCAAGAAGGCGACCGGGACGGTCATCGCTCATTTTGGAAAGATCGATCTTCTCGCCCACACGGTCGGGGGCTTCGCAGGTGGCCAGTCCGTTGCGGAGACGGACGACGCCACCTTCCAGCGCATGTTCGATATGAACGTTACCAGCGCGTTTCACGTTCTGCGCGCCGTCATTCCCCACATGCGAAGAGCGGGTGCGGGGCGAATCGTCGCCATTGGCAGCCGCGCGGCCGAGGACCCCGGGGCGACAGTTGGCGCCTACAGCGCTTCCAAAGCAGCACTGGTGTCGCTAATACGGACTGTGGCAATTGAAAACAAAGACGCGGGAATCACGGCGAATGTGATTTTGCCCGGAACGATCGACACCGCCGCCAACCGCTCAGCTCTGCCCAACGCCGATGTTTCGAGATGGGTAAACCCGGAATCGATTGCCAGCCTGATCGTTTGGCTCGCAGGGGATGCCGCGAACGACGTGACTGGCGCGGTGATTCCGGCGTATGGGCGCGGGTTGTAAAAGCAATATTGCGACCAATCTCACTCTTGATGATCTCCACATGCTGGCGTCATCCTGAGCGGAGCCGTTCTTCAGGCGGAGCGAAGGATCTCGCGGGGAGTATATCAATGGCGTGAGCCGGGCTTTGTCATGACACAAGTGTCGTGGTTCGGAGGAGTAACCCTTTCGTAACCGTTTGGAGTGCACAATTTTTGTTGCACGTTAACACTGATGAAATATCTTCCATGTAACCTGTTTTTAGGAGAACTCCATGGGATCACGGATCGCGAAGTCGTTGCCGTTACAGGTGGCTGCGGTATGCTATCGGCGACGCGGAAGTGCGATCGAGTTCCTGCTAGTCAACACCAACGGCGGAAATAAGTGGACGTTCCCCAAGGGTTCGACTGAACCTCGGTTATCTCACAGCCAGGCGGCGGAACGCGAAGCGGCAGAAGAGGCGGGAGCGATCGGCACTATCGAGCCTCGCCACTTCCATCTTTACATTCACTCCAAGGGAGTCTTCTGGCAGCCCGGAGGAGTGCAGGAATTCGTGGTCAAGGCATTTCTGATGGAAATACATCAGATGCGCAAGCCAGATGAGAGCAATCGAAAGCCGACGTGGTTCACTCCTGAGGAAGCAAAGAAACGTCTCGCCAAGGGACGGGAAGTAAAGTATTTCCACGAACTCGAAGCGGTCATTGATCGCGCATTGCAGCGCATTCAGTTTCACAGCGAACTCTGGGGAACGTATCCCGGAGAACGCCGACCTGTAGCCCCCCGCGAACCCCTCGCCGAAGCAATTTGGCCATAGTTCCTCGATTGTGATCCTCATATTCTCGGATTTGTCATCCTGAGGAGCGCAAAACGCTCCGAGGGATCCTACGACATTCTGCGTTGGACCTGGAGCGAACCAGACCGCCACTGCTGCTGTTGCGTCCTGCCCGCGGCATCGAAGCTTTCGACCGACGTACGGTCCCTCACGCCGGCTACGCTGCCGTCCAGGATTACATCCTTGACCTCAATTTCTCCTTTAGTTTCTGATCGGTATTTGGCCTGTCTTGGAGTAGAATTCGGACCCATCATGTCCGACATCGACATCAATGCCTTCCGGTCTACGTTTAACGGGCAGGTTTTCGAGCCGGCGGATCTCGGTTATAACGAAGCCCGCCAGATCTGGAATGCCAGCATAAGCAAGCATCCCAGGCTGATCGCGCGGTGCTCCGGCATCGCAGATGTGATTGCCGCCGTCACCTTCGGACGCGCGAACAATCTGCTGACCGCGATTCGAGGCGGCGGACACAACGTCGGCGGTCGCGCACTCTGTGACGATGGACTGGTCATTGATCTCTCGCGAATGAGGTCCGTTTGGGTGAATCCATCGACGCAGAGAGTTCAGGTGCAAGGTGGCGCAACTCTGGGAGATATCGATCGAGAAACGCATGTATTCGGGCTCGCAGTCCCATGCGGCATCGTCTCGAAAACAGGCATCGGCGGGCTGACACTTGGAGGTGGAGTTGGCTGGCTGATTCGCAAATATGGAATGACGATCGACAATCTGCTCTCAGCGCAAGTGGTAAGCGCAGATGGAAAAGTGCTCACGGCCAGCGCGTCCGAAAACGAGGATTTGTTCTGGGCTCTCCGCGGCGGAGGCGGAAATTTCGGCGTCGTCACCAGTTTTGAGTTTCAGGCGCATCCGGTGGCGACTGTACTAGGTGGCCTTCTTCTTTACCCTCGGGCAGCAGCCGTGGACGTGATCCGCCACTTCCGTGATTTCATTTCATCGGCTCCAGATGAACTCACGGCTTATATTGCTCTGCTCCATGGTCCCGACGGATCTCCGCTGGTCGGAGTCATTCCCTGCTATTGCGGCGACGTCAGCGAAGGGGAACGAGTCCTGCACTCCTTGCGCAAGTTCGGGAACCCGATTATGGATGGGATTCAGGCCATGCCATTTCCCGTGATGCAGTCTCTGCTGGGACCATCATTCCCAGATGGCAATCAGAATTATTGGAAGTCCACGATGCAGCGGGATTTGCCCGACGACGCGATCTCAGCGATTGTCGAGCACGCGAACGCGCTCCAATCCCCACTTTCATTTGTGGTTCTCGAATATTACGGCGGCGCTGCGGGACGGGTTCCCAATGAAGCAACCGCATTCCCTCACCGCCATCTGCCCTGGGATATTTTGTTTATTGCCCAGTGGACCAATCTGGCACAAACGAGTATGCATCGCGACTGGGCTCGAACTGGCGAGGAACGGCTGCGGCCCTTCTCGCAGAACGCACACCTGCTGTCGGCCCTGGATGTGGAGGCCGACGACGTCATTAAAACAGCATTCGGTCCGAATCTGGCACGTCTGGCTACGATCAAAGAGAAATACGATCCAACGAATTTCTTCCGTGTGAATCAGAATATTAAGCCCGGAGCGCCAGTAGCTGCCTGAGCAGCGCCAAAGATGCCTCCGAAATCTATCGTGTTGGTTCTTGTCGGCCTCGGCCCCGCTTGAGGGCACTGGTGACGTCTTTCCCTTTACGTAGGTCCATCAACAGTCGATCGAGTCGGTCCGCAGCGTTTTTCAGGGCTTGCTGATCGGCGTTCGCAGCAGCTTTCAACATCTGATCGAGGCGATCCGCTGCAGCCTTCAGTTTCTGCAGTTCTTCCGCGGTGGCCTGCTTTTCAGGCCTCTGTCCGATGGACTGAATTAGGCCCGCGATTCGCTTCCCGAGCTCGCGGTCGGGTTCCTGTTTGCTTTCGTCATTCATGGCTCAGATCGAGAAGCGGCAACAAGAGATTAACATTCGGAATGGTGTCATCCTGAGCGGAGTATTCGTGCGCAAGTGGGCACGAATACGCAGTCGAAGGATCCCTACCCTCTTGACCAAGGTCCCGTGTGGCAACGCATTCTTGCCTTCTTGTTCGTGATCTCGCGAGAATCTCCACAAATCGCGATAGCAATAGGGATTCTTCGACTGCGCAGATCGGCTCGCTGCGCTCACCGCTCCGCTCAGAATGACAAAGTCTGACAATGTAGTTCGCTCAGGACTCGCGACTCGGTACTCGGGACTACTTTATGAGACGATAAAAGCAGCCCATGATTCAGCTTTCTGGCGCCGGAAAACGCTTCGGCCACAAACTTCTGTTCGAAAACGTCGACTGGCTGATCACCAACCGCGACCACATCGGTCTGGTCGGCGGCAACGGCACCGGCAAATCCACGCTCATGAAGGTCTTGGCGGGCTTGGACACGTTTGATTACGGATCCTTGATCGTTGCTAAAGGGACTTCCGCCGGATACCTGCCACAAGACGGCCTGACGCTCTCCGGGCGGACGGTTTTCGCCGAGTGCATGTCCGTGTTCGACGACCTCCGCGCCATGGAACAGGAGCTCGAGTCCCTGACCCACAGCATGGCGGAACTCGACCACACCAGCGCCGAGTACGCCGCGGTGGCCGATCGTTATGAGCGGGTCGAGCACGAGTTTCGCACGCGCGATGGATATTCGATCGAAGCCGAGGTTGGCCGGGTCCTGATGGGTCTAGGCTTCGGCAAAGAAGATTGGCAACGCCAGACGGAGGAATTCTCCGGCGGATGGCAGATGCGGCTGGCGCTGGCCAAACTGCTGCTGCAGAAACCTAACCTGCTGCTGCTCGACGAGCCGACGAACCACCTCGACCTAGAGGCCCGCAACTGGCTGGAAGAATATCTCGAAAATTATCCGAACGCTTTCGTTCTGATTTCACACGACCGCTACTTTCTCGACGTGACGGTCGACAAGATCGCGGAAATCTGGAACAAGCGCTTCTGGTTCTACACCGGGAACTACGACAAATTTCTCGCACAAAAGACACAGCGCAACGAGCAACTGCAGGCTGCGTACAAGAACCAGCGTGATCGTATTGAGCAACTGGAAGTCTTCATCAATCGGTTTCGCTATCAGGCGACCAAAGCCAAGCAAGTCCAGAGCCGCATCAAGGAACTGGAGAAGATCGAACGCATCGAGGTCCCGCCGGAGGAGAAAACGATCCATTTCTCCTTCCCGCAGCCCAAATCCAGTGGCCGGATTGTCGTCGACTTCCAGAGCGTGGCGAAGACCTATCCGGGCAGAAACGGTTCGGCGCCGAAGGAAGTATTCCGGAACGTAAGCTTCATGATCGAGAAAGGGGATCGCATCGCGCTGGTTGGCGTAAATGGCGCCGGAAAATCCACACTGATCAAGCTGCTCGCCGGAACTGAGCCGCCGACGCAAGGCGAGTTTAAGCTCGGCCACAACGTTCAGTCTGACTACTTCGCGCAGGACCAATACAAAGAACTCGATGCAGACGCGCGCATCATAGACGATCTGGGCGCCCTCTCTCCGAGATCGACAGAAACCGAACTGCGCGGTCTCCTCGGATGTTTTCTCTTCTCCGAAGATGACGTCTTCAAGAAGATCGGCGTGCTTTCCGGTGGGGAACGCGGCCGCTATGCCCTTCTGCGGCTCTTGCTGCACCCGGCGAACTTCCTGTTGCTCGATGAGCCGACAAACCACCTCGACATGCGAGCCAAAGATGTCTTGCTGGAGTCGTTAATGAAGTACACGGGTACGGTCGTCTTCGTTTCGCATGACCGCTACTTCATCGACAAGCTGGCAACCCGTGTGTTTGAGGTCGGGGAGGGCAAAGTGGAAATCTTCCCTGGCAACTATGAGGATTACCTCTGGCGTAAACAAGGCGGACAGCACGTGGCGCCCACCTTGAAAGATGTACCCGGGATGAAGCTGGTGGGTGAAGTAATACCGATTGCCACGAGGCGTGAATCCGAGCCGCAGCCGAAAAACGGCGATGGAGGCAGCAATCGTCTAGATGTAGCCGAAGCTCCGAAAAAGCGTCTAAACCCTCTCAAGCGCAAGCAGATGGAGGACCGAGTCGCAGAGTTGGAACGAAAAATCAGCCGGACTGAAGATGAGATTGCACGGCTTGAAACGGCGCTGCAGAACTTTGTGAGCGCGGAAGAAAGTCAACGACAGTCGGCCGAACTCGAGCACAAGAAGGCAAGCCACGCAGCACTGATCCAGGAGTGGGAAGATACCTCGGCTGCTCTGGAAGTTGCTGAATGAGAGTGAGCCCTGCGGACCTCGCGCGCTGAAGCGCGGATCTATTTCCGTGCATTTTACGGCACGAGTGGAACTCCTGCCCTTCCCGTTCCTTTCGTATCGAGAAGGTCAAGAACCTTCCGCATCTGTACACCTCCCTTCGTAATCTCTCACCCGCTCTTACCACTGTGCGATAGTCAGGGTGGCCAAGTGGCCACGCACCCGCAGGCCACAAATTTCAAGACCAACCGCTGGAATGGTGTCAGGCGCGAGCAGGGCGCCGGGCGGGAACCCAAGGAAGGTCGCATGCTTCAGTCGTCGGATAATTCTTTCCTGAAGTCCGGATCGCCGGCTTCGAACCCCAACACGTTCAACCCCGTCAAAACCGTCACCGCTCCTGTGGATCAGGCGACCATCGGCCGCACATTAGTCATCAAGGGCGAAGTTACCGGATCGGAAGCTCTCTACATCGATGGCCGGATTGAAGGCAAGATCATCATGCCCGAGAGCCGCGTGACTATTGGCCGCAACGGCAAGGTCGACGCCAGCATCCAGGCCCGCGAAGTGGTCGTGATGGGCAAGGTGAACGGCAACATCGAGTGCAGCGACCGCGTGGACGTTCGCGCCGAAGGTTCGGTCTCCGGAGACATTTCGACCGTGCGCATCAGCGTGGAAGACGGCGCCGCGCTCAAGGGCGGAATTCAGGTCCGCAGCGAAGGCAAGCCGCATCACCAGCAGAATCAGCAGCAAAACCAGGCCAAGCAGGAACAGCCGAAGGCGATGGCAGCCACCGCCGGCAACGCCTAATCAGATTTTGTCGGGTAGAAGATAAAGGGGCACGCCGAGGCATGCCCCTTGTCTATTTGTGACGACTTACACGCAGTTGCTTGTAAAAAGTCTCCACATCAGTGGAAGAGCGGCCCTTCCAGGGCCGCGTCAGAGCGTTGTGATCGATGCCCTTTAGGGCCCGTGGTCACGTGATGTCCCAACTTACTGCTCTTCCGGCTTAAAATCCAATGACGCCGAATTCATGCAATAGCGTAAGCCGGTAGGCGCCGGACCATCCTCAAACACATGCCCGAGATGCGCATCGCACTTGGCACAACGGACCTCAGTTCGCACCATGCCGTAGCTGCTGTCCCGGTGCTCCACGATTCCACCGTTCTCAATCGGCTCAAAGAAGCTGGGCCACCCCGTGCCGGAATCGAACTTGGTCTTTGAGCTGAATAGCGGTGAATTGCAGCACACGCAGTGATACATCCCCGTTTCGTGGTTGTTCCAATACTTGCCGGTGAAAGCCCGCTCCGTCCCGGCCTCTCGCGCCACGTGGTACTGCTCCGGGTTAAGTTGCTGGCGCCATTCGGATTCTGACTTGACGACCTTTTCAGCTGTAGTTTTTTCCATAGGATCAAACCTCACTTACTGATTATTTATGTCTTGATTAGATGTTTTGGCGGCCCAAAAGTGGCATCGCTCACTTATCGACGTCGTCCCCCACTTTGCGATACTTCCCTCGGAAAAACAGCAACGGGTCCCCATCCCGCACCACAACATCTTCCACTTCAGCGATGAAGATCGCATGGTCGCCGGCCAGTTCAACAGACTGCAACCGGCATTCAAGATAGGCCAGCGCGCCGTGAAGCAAGGGGGTTCCGTGGCTGGTCCGGTCAAATCGCGCTCCGGCTTCGGCCTCGGCCCGTTCATGCGTGCGCTCCGGGCGTGCGTAGTATTCGGAAATCGAGCGCTGGTCCTCGCCGAGTACATTGATCCCGAAGCGCTTTTTGGTATGCAGATGAGTATGAGTGCGCGTGCTGTGATCGACGCAGACCAGCACCAACATAGGATCGAGCGAAACCGATGCGAAGGCATTGGCGGTCATGCCATGTACTTCGCCGTCTAGATCCACCGTGATGATCGTTACGCCGGTGGCAAAGCAGCCCATGGCCTTGCGGAAATCGGAAGCGTTCAAGCTCATTGGCAAAATGGGTCTTGCAACCGCCTACATTACCACGGCGAGGCGTTGTATCATTCGAGTCAACGTGGATGCTACACCCATCACGTCGTTCGATTGCGACGCCCAATCGGCAACGCTCGGCGAAATCCAGCCCGGACAGGCGATTTCGCGCGAGGCGGCGCTACTCCTGATTCGGTGTTCCGACAACGAATTGCCGAATCTCCTGGCCGCCGCCCGAGCTGCCAAAGAACGTTTCAAACCCGGTGTCATCACCTACTCGCGCAAGGTCTTCATCCCCCTGACGAATCTTTGCCGTGACTACTGTGGATACTGCACCTTCCGCCGCGATCCGGGCGATCCGGGCGCGCATACGATGACTCCAGAAGAAGTGCTGAACGTTTCGCGTGCCGGAGAAAAGCTGGGCTGCACCGAGGCCCTCTTCAGCCTCGGCGACAAGCCCGAACTGCTTTTTCCCGAAATGCGGGAAACACTGCGGCATCTCGGCTACAAATCGACGCTGCACTATCTGGAAGCCATGTGCGAACTGGTGCTGCGGGAAACCAGCCTACTGCCGCATCCCAACCCCGGACTGCTCAGCGCCGAATGGGTCGCACGATTGGCTGCGGTCTCTCCCAGCATGGGACTTATGCTGGAGACGACCAATGTCAACCTGCTCGCTCCGGGGGAGGCCCACGACAATGCGCCCGATAAAGTTCCTGTTCGGCGGCTGAAGACCATCGAAGAAGCTGGCAAGCAGAACGTTCCCTTTACCACCGGGCTTCTCATCGGCATCGGCGAATCGCTCGAAGACCGTGTCGATACCCTACTTGCGATCCACGATCTGCATGAGCAGTACGGACACATCCAGGAAGTAATTGTGCAGAACTTCCGCGTGAAGCCGACGATCCCCATGGCGCATTGGCCCGAGCCTTCGCAGGGAGACATGCTCCGGACAGTGGCGGTAGCTCGGTTGTTACTCCCCAGCATGAATATTCAAGCACCTCCAAATCTCTCAGCACCGTACTATGAAGAGTTGGTGGATGCGGGCATCAACGACTGGGGAGGAGTTTCTCCACTGACTCCCGACTTTATCAATCCGGAAATGCCCTGGCCTCATTTGGAGCAGTTGCTCTTGCGTACTGAAGCCAAAGGAGCGGTGCTGAGGCAGCGGCTGCCGGTATATCCGGAGTATGTCTCGCGTGTGACCGCGAAACCCGGCCTTCTCTCTGAAAAATTGCGCGCAGCCACCGCGGGCGACGGCCTCGCGCGGAGGGTGGCATGATCTGCGTCCTGAGCGGAGGCACCGGTGGCGCGAAGTTTGTCGACGGCCTTCGCCAGGTCATGCCCGCAGAAGACATCACGCTCGTGGTGAATACAGGCGACGATTTGATGTGGTGGGGACTCTACGTCTCGCCCGACATCGATTCGATCACCTACGTGCTCTCAGGCATGCTGAGCCGCGAGCGAGGATGGGGAGTAAAGGGCGACACCTTCCTTTGCCTGCAAGCCATGGGGCAACTCGGCGAGCCGACATGGTTCCATACCGGTGACCGCGATTTAGCAATGCATCTGCTGCGTTCCCGACTGCTGGCGGAGGGCAAAACTCTTTCGGAAGCCACCGCGGTCATCTCGCAAAAACTGGGTGTGAAAGCAAAAGTTCTGCCCATGAGCAACTCACGCGTGGAAACGCGCGTCGACACACCGGTCGGCGAGCTGAGTTTCGAGGAATATTTCGTGCAGCGTTGGTACCAGGATCCGGTGAAGTCAGTGCGATTCGCCGGAGCCTCAGATGCCGAGCCTGCCCCGGGCGTCCTCGATGCCATCGTGAATGCGGACTCCGTGATCGTCGCGCCAAGTAACCCTGTGACCAGCATTGGACCGATTCTGGCAGTACCGGGCATTCGTGATGCGTTGTTGCGGGCCCGAGGGAAGATCGCAGCTGTAAGTCCGATCGTTGGCAATGCTCCGGTGGCCGGCCCGGCAGGCATTCTGATGCAAGCCCAGGGCCTGCCTTGCTCGATAGCCGGTGTGGCTCAGGCCTACGAAGATTTCCTCGACATTCTGATTTGCGACACGCGGGATACCCGAGCCGCGGAGGGCCTTCGCCAAAACGGACTGGGCGTGCAGTGTACCCAGACCGTCATGCGCAGTGCGGAAGATAAGGCAACTCTCGCGCGGGAAGTGCTCTCTCACCTCTCCGCCAGTGTGCCCAGGGAGCAGCCTGTCCCGAATACATCGTTCCGACGCCTGGATCCCCAGCCGTGATCCTGGTTCCCATCAAAAACACGAGTTCAGCGAAACAGCGGCTGGCTTCCATTCTCGATCAGTCTTTGCGTACGCAGTTGGCCCAGGCCATGCTGCACGATGTGCTAGCGACTTTGCACGCATGGAAGAATCGCCCGAAGGTTGGCGTTGTCACTGGTGATCCGTTCGCCACGAAATTAGCGGACGAATATCAATTTGAAGTAATCCCTGATCCCGAAAATCCAGGGGAAACTGGCGCAATCGAAATGGCCACGCAGATATGCGTCGATCATGGAGAGGAGAGCACGCTCGTGATCCCGGCCGACATTCCTCTGATCGAAGCGTGGGAACTTGAAGAGATTTTCAAGCACGCGCCAACCGAAGGAAGCGTTCTGGTGCCCGCTGGCGATGGGCGCGGAACGAACGCGGCTCTACGGCGGCCCGCCAACCTGTTTCCCCTTCGCTTTGGCAATGACAGCTACAAACCGCATCGCGCAGCAGCCGAGGCTACGGGCAAGCCTTGCGTCATTTTGAATCTTCCGGGAATTGCGGTCGACGTCGACAATCCGCCGGATCTGCGGCAGCTATTGATGCTGCCTGGAGAAACCCGCGCACAGCGATTGGCCAGAAGCTGGAACTTGCCGGCGCACCTCCTCGCTTCACAGTCAAATGAGGTATAACCAAGGCCGGTATTCGATCGATGCCAAAAGCGATCACGCTCCTGGAGGTCCGGCTCATTCCAATCGTTTTTGCGGATGAGATTGCTCCCGGCATATCGATCGCAGACATGCTCCTTGAGTCGCTTCGGCGACGCCGTCAGCGTTTGCAGCCTGGCGACGTCCTGATCGTGAAGCACAAGATCGTTTCCAAGTCCGAAGGCCGCCTCGTCGACCTCGCGACGATTACACCTTCGCCGGAATCGATCGCCTGGGCCGCGCAGTACAACCTTGACGCTCGGGTCATCGAGTTAGCGCTCCGTGAGAGCCGCTCGGTGATTCGCCGCAACAACGGGGTACTCATCACGGAGACTCAGCACGGATTTCTTTGTGCCAATAGCGGCATCGACGTCTCCAACGTTGATGGAGGTAAGACGGCTCTGCTGTTACCGGAAGATCCAGACCGCTCGGCTGCGAACCTGCGTCGAGCGCTCAAGCACAAGACGGGCGTTGCGGTTCCGGTCATCATCACCGACAGCTTCGGGCGCCCTTGGCGTGAAGGAATGACGGAATTCGCCATTGGGATCGCCGGGATGAAACCTCTACGTGACGATCGCGGAAAACGCGATCCACACGGATACAAGCTAAAAGCCAGCGTAGAAGCGGTTGCCGATGAACTCGCGTGCGCGGCTGGCTTGGTATGCGGCAAACTCAATCGGGCGCCAGCATGCATTGTGCGGGGCTTTTCGCACGAATCCGGCGCAGGCGGCGTTGCGAGTCTGCTACGGCCTCCTGCGAATGACCTTTTTCGCTGAGACTTCCGCTACACTGTATGGCAACGTCTTGCCATCGTCTGCAACCAATGATGTAGCAAGAGAGGCGTCGGTCGTTACGTCTCTTCGGAGGAACGCATGCTCCGCGAAGTAAGCCGGTCTGAACTCGAATCCTTTCCCACGCTCGAATGGGACGAAATTTCCAGCCGAATCGCTCCCGAGATTCGATCATCGCTTGAGAGAGTCCTTGAACACCAAGATGGAGCGGTGTTGTCGCTTGAGGAAGGCTACGCACTGGCAAACGCCGACGGCGACGATTTGCTGGGTCTTCTGGTAGCGGCGAACGTGCTCCGGGCCGAACTCTCCGGTAACATCGTGACCTACGTCGTCAACCGGAATATCAACTTCACCAACATCTGCTTTGTAGGATGCAAATTCTGTGCGTTCAGCCGTGGGCCGCGCGAAGCGGACACCTATTTCCTAACGCTCGATCAGATGGCGGAAAAGACCATCGAAGCGTCGCAACTCGGCGCCACTGAAGTCTGCATTCAGGGAGGACTTCCGCGCAATCTTCCCAAATTTCATTACCGCGATATTCTGCGTGCTGTGAAGAAGGCTGTGCCGCAGATGCACATTCATGCCTTCTCCCCGATGGAGATCGTCTACGGCATCGAACTGACCGGCATGCCGCTTGAAGACTATCTTTCCATGCTACGCGACAACGGCCTTGGCACTCTGCCGGGAACAGCGGCAGAAATTCTCGACGACGAGATCCGCCACATTCTTTCCGCCAACAAGCTTTCAACGGCGCAGTGGATTGAAGTAATCCGTACTGCACACCGCTGCGGCATTCGCACTACCTCGACGCTGATGTATGGCCACACTGAGACGCCTGAGCATTGGGTACGGCAGATGCGACTGTTGCGCGAGATTCAGTCCGAAACGGGAGGCTTCACCGAGTTCGTCCCGCTGGGATTCGTTCACCAGAACACGATTCTTTTTCATCAGGGACTCTCGCGCACCGGCCCGACTCTCGCAGAGCACCTTAAGGTTCACGCGCTGGCCCGGATTCTGCTCGCTGGATCGATCAATAACATTCAGGTTTCGTGGGTAAAGCTGAACCGCCAATTGTCGCAGCTTTGTCTGCACGCTGGCGCAAACGACTACGGCGGCACTCTGATGGAAGAGAATATCTCCCGTGAAGCCGGAGCGACCGCCGGCCAGTACACCAGCCCTGAAGACTTTCAGAATCTGATTCTCGAGATCGGACGCATTCCAGCGGAGCGTAACACCACCTACTCGCGGATTAATATCAAGGTCCCGCTGGACGAGTACACGGCAGATCAGGTGTTCGAGGCCGAGTTCGCATGAGTGCGAGACCGCTCACTCCAGTTCGTCCCATAGCAATCATCGGAGGCACCGGACCCGCCGGAACGGGCCTTGCACTACGCTGGGCGCTGGCGGGGGAAGCCGTCATCATCGGCTCGCGCGATAAGCAGCGCGCCCAGGTGGCTGCCGCGGCGATCCAACGCAGGGCTGGCGATCAAGCGCATATGTCCGGTATGGAAAACGCTGCTGCCTGCGCAGCGGCCGATATTCTGGTGCTCACTGTCCCGTTCGAGGGCCAGGCTGGGATTTTGAAACAGCTTAAACCTTCAATCACAGAGGGCAGCATCCTGATTGACGCAACCGTTCCACTGGCAGCTTCGGTTGGCGGAAGGCCATCGCGGCCTCTAGGAGTGTGGCAAGGGTCCGCCGCACAGCAGGCAGCCGAACTCGTGCCGAAGGGAGTGAGCGTGGTCGCCGCATTCCACAATCTGTCGGCCGATCTGCTCAACGGGGATGCGCCTCTGGACTGCGACGTCGTGGTCTGCAGCGACGATCCTGATGCGGCGCAGCTCACCCGCGAGCTGGCGGCGAAGATTCCCGGGGTTCGCGCCATCGACGGTGGCAAACTAGAGAATGCCCGCATCGTAGAGCAGATCACGGCCTTGTTGATCGGCCTCAACATTCGGCACAAAGGTCATTCAGGAATCCGCATCACCGGCTTGCCGCCCGCTGCCTATCGCTGAAAACCCCATCCAGGAGCCCGATTGAGCGAGAACCAAAACATTGACGCGGCCCGCCAGTATCACAGTGGGACGAAGCATTCGTATCAGAGTATCCGGATGCATCCCAACGTTCTCGACTGGGATAACAAGCCTCTGCTTTTCAAAATCTATCCGACGCTCGAAGTCACTCGCCTGCCGCGAGACTTCCACGAGAGTGGAAAGGCAGCCCTCGACGCCATCGCCACAGTCAGTGTGCCGACTGAAGCAGAAGCGATCCCCGACCTGGAAACGCTGGCGGAGCTTCTGTTCTTCTCCGCGGGAGTGACGCGCAGCAAGAAGCATCCCGAGGGCGAAACATTTTTTCGCGCAGCTGCCTGTACGGGAGCTCTCTATGAGATCGAGTTGTACTTCGCGTGTACCGGTCTGCGAAGCAAGGATCAGCGGGCGGATGCTCCCGCTGCACTGCCAGCCGGCCTGTATCACTTCGGCGCGGCCGAGTTCGGGCTGCGGCAACTTCGCTCAGGAGATTTTCGCCAGGTCTTGGTGGACGCGACTGCAGCAGATCCGTCAATGGCGCACGCCCCAATCATCATTATCTGCACAGGGACCTACTGGCGTAATGCGTGGAAGTATCACTCGCGCACGTATCGTCACTTCGGATGGGACAACGGGACGATTCTCGCCAATCTCTTGGCAATGTCGGCAGCAGCGAATCTTCCAGCACAAATCTCAACCGCTTTCGTCGACGAGCAGATCAATACCCTGCTGGGCCTCGACACTAAACGGGAAGTCGCCTTCACGCTCGTTGGCCTGGGACACGTATCGGCAGCGCCTCCATCTGCACCTGAAATTTCCCCACTGGAACTGCCGACTGTCGCGTACTCAGCCGAAGAGGTCGACTATCCGGCGATGCGGAAGATGCATGCCGCGTCGTCGCTCGATTCCGCCTCAGAGGTAACTAATTGGCATGGGGAAACGCCGACGTCCGCGATCCCTGCGGCGAAAGGAGCGCTAACAGTCCTCACCCCTCTTGATGAGGCAAGGACCTCAAAAGACACGATCGAGCAGGTCATCTCCCGGCGCGGATCCACACGGCAATTTTCTCGTGACGCCATCACCGTGCAGCAGCTTTCCACGATGCTCGAACATGCGACGCGAGGTATGCCAGCGGATTTCCTGGATTCCATCGGCAGCCATCTGAACGAACTGTATCTGATCGTGAACAATGTTATCGGCCTGGCTCCCGGCGCGTACTTCTATCGCTGGAAAGAGAAACAACTCGAACTCCTGAAGCCCGGAGACTTTCGCGACAAGGCGGGATATTTAGGGCTCGAGCAACAGATTCCGGCAGATGCGGCGGTCGACGTATTTTTCCTGGCCGATCTGA
>Ga0126381_100003943_pt1 | contig 16095 bp, 16 predicted proteins | sample PanSoiMetPlot_28_FD_96465 | JGI IMG/M metagenome (GOLD analysis project Ga0126381, IMG submission 96465) | Tropical forest soil microbial communities from Panama - MetaG Plot_28 | ecosystem: Environmental > Terrestrial > Soil > Tropical forest > Bulk soil | place: Panama | collected 2016-02-17 | reverse complement strand
GTACAAGAAGCACATCGAAAAAGATCCGGCGCTCGAACGCCGCTTCCAGCCCGTGCTGGTCTCCGAACCGACCGTGGAAGACACGATTGCGATTCTGCGCGGGCTGAAAGAGCGCTACGAAGTGCACCACGGCGTGCGCATCAAGGACTCGGCCATCATCGCCGCGGCAACGCTTTCCAACCGCTACATTTCAGACCGTTTTTTGCCGGACAAGGCCATCGACTTGGTCGATGAGGCCGCCGCAAGCTTGCGGATGCAGATTGATTCCATGCCTGTGGAGATTGACGAAATCGAGCGCCGCATTCTACAGCTCGAAATCGAGCGCCAGGCGCTGTTGAAAGAATCCGACACGCATTCCAAAGAACGGCGCGGGCAGATTGAGAAGGAGCTTGCCAAACTGAAAGAAGAATCGAGCGCGAAAAAGGCGCGGTGGCAAAACGAGAAAGAAGCCATTGGCAAAATTCGCAAACTGAAAGAGCAAATCGAGCAGCTCAAGGCCGAGGCGGAGCGTTACGAACGCGCGGGAGAACTGGCCAAGGTCGCGGAGATCCGTTATGGAAAGATTGCCGCGGCAGAACGCGAACTGCAGCAAGCGCAGCAGCGCTTTGCTTCCGTGCAAAAAGATGCTCCTATGCTGAAAGAAGAGGTCGACGAAGAAGATATCGCGAAGCTCGTCAGCAAATGGACGGGGATTCCAGCGGGCCGCTTGCTCGAGGGCGAAGCACAAAAGCTCGTGCACATGGAGGAACGCCTACGGCAGCGAGTGGTTGGCCAGGACAACGCGCTGGCGCGGGTTGCCAATGCTGTCCGCCGTAGCCGCGCGGGGCTTTCCGACACGAAGCGCCCCATCGGCTCGTTCATTTTTCTTGGGCCGACCGGGGTAGGAAAAACGGAACTGGCTCGGGCCCTGGCGGAATTCCTCTTCGACGATGAAAAGCTGATGATTCGCATTGACATGAGCGAGTACATGGAAAAGCACAGCGTTTCGCGGCTGATCGGCGCGCCTCCGGGCTATGTCGGCTACGAAGAAGGCGGACAGCTTACCGAACAGGTCCGGCGCCATTTGTATTCCGTCATCCTTTTTGACGAAATCGAGAAAGCGCATCCCGATGTGTTCAACGTGTTGTTGCAGATTCTCGAGGACGGGCGCCTCACCGACGGCAAAGGCCGCACGGTGGATTTCCGGAACACCGTGTTGGTGATGACCAGCAACGTCGGCTCCGGAGCCATTTCGGAATTGGCGGGCAAGGATCCGGGGCGCGCGCGAAAGGCAGCAATGGAAGCCTTGGGCGCGTCGTTCCGGCCAGAATTCATCAACCGGATCGATGAGATCGTGATCTTCAATCCGCTCGGCAAGGAACAGTTGGCGGAAATCGTGGGCCTGCTCATGAAGAACGTCGAGAAGCTGCTCGCCGAACGGCAGATTACTCTGGAACTGAAGCCAGCAGCGCAAGAACTGCTGCTGCGCGAAGGCTATGATCCGGCTTACGGCGCTCGGCCTCTTCGCCGCACGATTCAACGGTTGGTCCAGGACCCGCTCGCGTTGCAGATCCTGGAAGGCCAGGTGCTGGCGGGCGATCACGTAATCGTCGATCGGGGTGGGCAGAAGGACATCCTGCGCTTCGAGCGCAAGCCGTCAAAACAACCCGCGGCCGCAGCGCGTATCTAATCTAGAGGGGAGAAATGTGGCAGAAGAAGCTGATTTACCCCTCAATCATGCAGAGTAACACTTCGTACGCGAATGGCGCACGCATAGAATAGAAGGAAATCATGAGAGTCTTTCGAACAACTTTTTTGCTAGTAGCTCTTACGCTTTTGTTGATGCTGATTGGGCAGTATTTCGGTGGCCGCAACGGCATGACTCTTGCGCTCGGCTTCGCGGTGGTCATGAACGCTTTTGCCTATTTCTTTTCGGACAGGATTGCCTTGATGTCTAGCAGGGCCAAATCGGTAACGCGCGAACAGTTGCCGCGCCTCTATGCCGTGATGGACCGCCTTGCGGCGAAAGCAAATTTGCCGGTCCCGAAACTCTATGTCGTTCCCGAAGCCGCACCCAATGCCTTTGCCACCGGAAGAAATCCGCGGCATGCGTCGGTTGCCGTAACGCAGGGCTTGCTCGAACTGATGAATGACGACGAACTTGAAGGCGTCATCGCTCACGAGCTATCTCACGTGCGAAATTACGACATTCTGATCAGCTCGATTGCCGCAACCCTAGCCGGAGCGATTTTCCATCTCGCTACCATGGGCCGCTGGGCCATGATTTTTGGGGGATACGGAGGGGACCGCGAGGACCGCGACGGCGGCGGAATCGCTGCGATCCTGATGCTGATTTTGGCGCCGATCGCCGCAATGCTCTTGCAGTTAGGCCTCTCCCGGCAGCGGGAATACTCTGCGGACGCGACCGGCGCGAGGATGGTCGGCAATCCCTACGGCTTAATGAGTGCTCTCGAAAAGCTGGGCGCATACAACAGCCGCATCGCAACGACCGCCATTACGCCTTCTACTTCGTCTCTGTGCATCGTGAAACCCCTCTTTGGGGGCGGGTCGTTGGCGACGCTGCTGAGCACGCACCCGGCGCTCCCAGACAGGATTGCCAAGCTCCGCGATATGACCATCATTCCCGAAAGGTAAGGCATGCGCGGCTCGTCGAATCCGTGCTCATTTTGTCCATTTGGGGTGTAATCTTTTCAGAACGAACTCTCTCCTACGGTTTACATGGCCCGTGCTAGGATTAGCTAAGCCTCTTTGTTTCAGCATCTTGAGGCCTTGAGCTCTCCCGGCCACCTTTGGCGTCGCAAATGCACGGTCAAATAGCGCCTAGCTGTTTCTATTGGGGGAAAGCTGGGGGCAAGGGTAATGAGCTGCCGCGATACAATCCACCTGATTTGCTGGTACTTAGAGGGGCGTTTGTCTTCGGTGGTCGAAACCGAGATCAGGCGTCACCTCGAAAGCTGCTCGGACTGCCGTCTCGTACTTGAAGCGGCGGTGAACACGCTTGACTGCTACTTTAACGCAGAGCGCGGTGAAGTGACTGCCGACGCTTTTCGCGCAGCTTAGTCCGCTCGCTTTGTAAGCCCATCAATCCAAAACTGTTAACCGTTTTGCCCGTACGCACCACCCTCCGTTAAATACTCGGACGTCAGCTCAGAAGCCCGAACAGTCAGAGAGTTTCAAGCGCCTTCTACCTACTTGAGTAAGCTTTACACGTACTAGTACGTATAGAATCTAGCTTCTGGACTTCTTTCCGACGGTCATCAACCTGATTCGGCTTGATTTAGCTAGTACTAGTAGCATTAGGCCCATTTGGCTTCAGGGATGCTGCTTCCTCGGCAAGGCCAACTCGCCTATGCAAAAGGAGAGACGAACGTTTATGAGCGAATTCCAAGAGTTTTCTCACACGACTAACTCAGGGACGCCTCGTTGGGTCGGATTAGCGCTGGCCGCCCTAGGTGGCCTTTCCCTGATCGGATTGGGAATTGGCTGGAGCGCCTTCAATCAGGCGAAGAGCCTGGAGCAGGCAACGGTGGCCTCGAAACAGGCCAATGAAGCGCTGAGCCAGCGTCTGGCGAAAGCAGACGAAATCAATCAGCAACTTCGCAGTGATCTGAGGGTCATTGCGGACAAACAGAACGTTACCCAGGGAGAACTGGTCACGGCCCGCAAGCAGGACAAGAGCGCCACTCATGCGATAGACCAGAAGGTCGACAACCTCGCTACGTCGGTGAAGGCGGAGCTAGCCACCAAGGCAAGCGCGGATGACGTGACCAAGCTGGGCGGCGATGTCACGGGAGTGAAGGGCGACCTCGACGCCACTAAGAACAGCATCCAGATGGCCCGCAGCGAAATGGGCACCTTGATTGCCCGCAACCACGACGAAATCGATCAGCTTCGGCGTATTGGCCAGCGCGATTATTTTGAATTCACCGTGCAGCGCAAGGGCGGAGCCACCAAGGTGGGCAGCATTCAACTGGTGCTGAGAGACACGAACCCCAGGAAGAACCAATACACCATGAACGTGCTGGCCGATGACAACAGCTTTGAGAAGAAGAACCGCTCGGTCAACGAACCCATCTTCTTCTACACGGGCGGCAGCCGCTCCGCGCTGGAACTCGTGGTCAACAAAGTCACCAAGAGCAGCGCTACCGGCTACTTGAGCATGCCCAAGGGCGCGACCACCGCGACGGCAAGCACGGCGACTTCTGGCCAGTAAGTCTGAAAACTTTGTGTAAGCGGCTTCAGATACAGTGGGATACAGGGGCCGACCAGGGGAGGATTCCAGAGGAGTCCTCCCCTTTTCCTTTGCGCTCGTCCGGGAATAAAGTTGGCACTTCGGGCGGTTTAGGAAGTGGCTGGACACCGGAGCCGTGGCTATGCGAAGCTAAAGAAACGGCCCGGCAACTCAACCACCACGAATGGACTTCTGGAGGGGGAAAAATGAAACTAAGACTCTCAACGGCAATTGCGGCAACTCTCTTCGCGGGAACGCTTGCAATGGCAGCGGACAGCTCCCTGACGGGCTGGATTTCCGATAGCCAGTGCGGGGCAAAGGGCGCGAACGACAAGGCCGGCGAGTGCACGACAAAGTGCGTCAAGGAGCATGGCGCGAAGTATGTGTTCGTGAACGACGCCGACAAGAAAGTGTACGTGGTCGATGCTCAGGACAAGGTAGCGGCGCATGCCGGCCATCACGTGACCGTCAAGGGCACGGTAGAGGGCGACACGTTGAAGCTGACCAGCATCGACATGGCCGGCAAGTAAGCAAAAAAGCATTCTATATTCGGAACCGGCGGGCAGGCTGAGTCATTCGGCCTGCCCGCTTGGTTTTGCGCCGCCTCACATTTCCGATACGATGTTGCACGGCCATGCCGACCACTTTGATCCATGCGGGACGTGCTTTGACTCCCACTTCGGAAATCGGAGACGCTGGGATTCTGATTCGAGATGACGTCATCGAGGCGATTGCACCGCGCAGCGGCTTGACCCTGCCCGCTGCCGCGACGGAGCTCAAAGCGACTGAGAAAACGGCGATTCCGGGATTTATTGACATTCACATTCACGGCGCGGGGGGGCGCGACGTAATGGAAGGCAACGGCGATGCGCTGGGCGTTGTCGCGCGGAAGGTGGCGGAGTTTGGCACCACCTCGCTGTTGGCCACCACGGTGACGGCGGCACCTAACGCCACGGTTCGAGCGACGGCGGCAATTTCCTTGTACATCACTCAGCAACATGCGGCAAGGGAATCTCGCGCCGAAGTTCTGGGGATTCATTTCGAGGGGCCGTTCATCAGCAGAGAGCGGCGTGGCGTGCACCCCGTGGAATGGATTCAGCCTCCGTCACAGGACTTGCTCAACCGTTTCCTTCAGGCGGCGGAAGGAAAGGCGCGCCTGATTACCATTGCTCCGGAAGTGTTCGGCGCGGCTCCGTGCATCGATGCCGCGCGCAAGGCAGGCTTAGTCGTTTCCGTGGGCCATACCGATGCCAATTACGAGCAAACGCGCTTTGCCATCGCCCACGGGGCGCGCAGCGCTACGCACACCTATAACGCCATGCGGCCGTTCACGCACCGCGATCCGGGGGTGATCGGCGCGGTGCTGACTTCACCGGAAATCAACGCGGAGCTGATCGCTGACGGAGTGCACGTCGCAGAAGGTGCGATGAAGCTGCTCTTAAGAGCGAAGGGGTATGAGCGGGTTACGCTGGTAAGCGACGGGCTCTCCGCCACAGGCATGCCGGATGGAAAATACATGCTGGGCGGTTTTGAGGTAACGGTGACCAACGGCGTCTGCCGCAACGCCGCGGGAATCCTAGCCGGCAGCACTTTGACACTTGACCGCGCGCTTCGAAACATCGTGAACCTGGGTGTTCCGCTGGCGGACGCGGTCCGTATGCTGACGCTGAATCCGGCGTCTTTGCTGGGGATCGAATTCAAGAAGGGATCTTTGAGGGTGGGGGCGGATGCGGATGTTTTGCTTCTGGATCAATCTCTGCGTGTGACGGATGTTTGGGCGCGCGGGCTGCCGATGCATTAGACGAACGTTTGAGTTTTCTCGGCGAATCACGGATTCAGCGGGAGATTGAGCTCCTCAGCAAGCTCTGCGGGATCAAACGGACTGCAAGCAAAATAGCGGCCGTCTACTTCGAGAGTTGGGACTTTGCGCAGGCCGCGGTTTGCTTTTAGAACGATTTCTTCAGCGGCCTCATTCTCTTCGATATTCACCTCGCGATAGGCCACGCCCCTTTGCCGCAGAAACGCCTTCGTGTAGCGGCAATCCGGGCACCAAGCCGTGGTGTAAATCGTGATGGGCTCCATAGGTTCCATACACAATTAGATTAGATGAATTAGCCGGATTCCGCGTCACCAACTTGACGGGGAGCCACGAATCGCAAACGTCAGTGAGAATTGGCAGGCACGCCGCGGAATTTGCGCGCAACCTGAATGCGAATGAGAGCGCGCTGAAGCGCCACGCTAGCGCGGTCCCAATCGATGTCGGGAGCGCCTGCGGCAAGCCTTTTTTCGGCGCGCGCCTTCGCGGCTTCTGCACGCTCAAGGTTGATTTCGGCTGCCAGCTCAGCGGTTTCCGCGAGAACCGTAACGCGATCCGGCAAAACCTCCGCGAAACCGCGAACGATGGCAAGAGGCGCCCCCTGCGCCGCACCCTGATACGTCAGTTCGCCGATGCCTAACTCGGTCATCAACGGAGCGTGGCCCGGAAGAACTCCGAGGTAGCCATTTGCGCCTGGCAGAGTGACCTCCTTCGTACGCGCTCGCACCAGCTGCCGCGTCGGCGTGACGATAACCAATTCCATGGCTTCCGGAAGCATTTTGTCTTAGACGCCTGCTTTCATCTTTTCCGCTTTTTGCAAGGCCTCTTCGATCGTACCCACCATGTAGAAAGCCTGCTCTGGAATATCGTCGTACTTGCCTTCGACGATTTCCTTGAAGCTGCGCACGGTGTCTTCGATCTTGACGTACTTGCCTTCGAGGCCGGTGAACTGCGCGGCCACGAACATGGGCTGCGACAGGAACTTTTCGATCTTGCGCGCGCGCGCCACGGTGCGCTTGTCTTCGTCGGAGAGTTCTTCGATGCCGAGAATCGCGATGATGTCCTGCAAATCCTTGTAGCGCTGTAGGATCGACTTGACAGCGCGTGCTACGGTGTAATGCTCCTGGCCCACGATGCGCGGATCGAGAATTCGGGAGAAACTGGCGAGCGGATCCACCGCGGGATAAATTCCGCGCTCGACGATCTGTCGGCTCAAGTTGGTGGACGCATCCAGGTGCGTAAACGTCGCGGCTGGCGCCGGATCGGTGTAGTCGTCGGCGGGGACGTAAATCGCCTGCACCGAAGTAATCGAACCGGCCTTGGTTGAAGTGATGCGCTCCTGCAATTCGCCGATTTCCGTGTTGAGGTTGGGCTGATAACCGACAGCCGATGGCATGCGGCCGAGCAGCGCGGACACTTCCGAGCCTGCCTGCACGAAGCGGAAAATGTTGTCAATGAACAGCAGCACGTCGAGGTGTTCCTGGTCGCGGAAGTATTCCGCTACCGTCAGGCCGGTCAGGCCGACGCGCAGACGCGCTCCGGGCGGTTCCGTCATCTGGCCGTAAATCAGCGCGGCGCGAGACTTTTCCGAATTGCCCGGTACGACCACGCCGGACTCCTGGAATTCCAGCCATAGGTCGTTTCCCTCGCGGGTGCGCTCGCCCACACCGGAGAACACAGAAACGCCGCCGTGCTGCATGGCGACGTTGTGAATTAGTTCCTGAATGAGAACCGTTTTGCCGACTCCCGCGCCGCCAAACAGGCCAATCTTTCCGCCTTTCAAGAACGGCTGAATGAGGTCGACGACCTTGATGCCCGTCTCGAACATTTCCAATGTGGTGGACTGCTCGTCGAGCAGCGGCGCAGGGCGGTGAATTTGATAGCGCGTCTTGCTTTCTAGGGGCCCGAGCTGATCTACCGGCTTGCCCAGAACATTCATCACGCGGCCAAGCGTCGTGCGGCCCACGGGCACGCTGATGCCTTCACCCAGGTCGCAAGCCTTCATGCCGCGAACCAAACCTTCCGTCGGCTCCATCGCCACCGCGCGCACACGCCCTTCTCCCAAGTGCTGTTGCACTTCGGCAGTCACGTCAATGGGTTCCGGAACGTTGTAGCCATCGCTGGTAATTCGAACGGCGTTGTAGATCGCGGGCAAATGGCCGCCTTCGAATTGCACGTCGAGCACCGGCCCGATAATCTGCACGATATGTCCCACGGCTGCGTGTTTTTCCGCCATGCTTTCTCCTACGCAGTGCCCGATGCACCGCTCACAATCTCGATAATCTCCTTGGTGATGGCCGCCTGCCGCACTTTGTTCATGTGCAGCGTCAATGCTTCAATCACATCGCCGGCGTTTTTCGTTGCGGACTCCATCGCCGTCATGCGCGCCGCGTGTTCTGCAGCAGACGATTCCAGCATGGCGCGCTGCACCTGCGATTCGACATACCGAGGCAAAAGTCGATCGAGAAGTTGCTCTTCCGGCTGCTCGTAAATGTAGTCCACCTGAGCGCTCGCCGCCGCGGCTTCGCTACCTTCTTGCACTTGTGCCGGGTCCACCGGCAAAAGCTTCTCCACTGCCAGGTTCGCGGACATTACTGTCTTGAATTCACTGAAAATAATGTAAACGGAATCGATCTCGCCTTTGGCATATAAATCCGTCACCAAGCTCGAGATTTCGCGCACGGCCCCGAATTCCACGCGCGCCAGTACATTGATGTATTCAGCGATGAGGTTGAACCCGGCCTTGCGCAAAGCGTCGCGGCCTTTTTTACCAACTGGAATAACCGAAAGCTTGCGGCCCTTGTTCGCTCGGAAGAATTCGTTCGCCTTGCGCAGAATATTGGTGTTAAACGCGCCGGCCAACCCGCGTTCGCCGGTCAAGACCAGAGCGAGAACTCGTTCCTCGGGCCGGCGCGCCAACAGAGGATGCTGAGGTTCCGCAATCCTGCTGATCGTCGAGCGCAGCACGCGGACCAGCTCTTTTGCGTACGGACGCGCCGCCAATGCCGCCTCTTGTGCACGCCGCAACCGCGCTGCCGCCACAAACTTCATGGCGCGCGTGATCTGCTGGGTGTTTTTCACCGAGCGGATGCGGCGCCGGAAGTCGAGAAGTGTGGGCATGGTCTTTCGTCAGTCGCTATCCCTAATTCGCCGCCGCGGCAGTCACGGCAAAGCGTTCTTTGAACCCGTCGACAGCCGTTTTGATTTCCGCCTTGATCCCGTCGTCCAGCGCTTTCTTCGCCGCAATGTTCTTCAGCAATGACGGGTAATTCGTCTCGGTAAACTGCAAGAACTCGCGTTCGAAGCGGCGTACTTCACTTACCGGCAAAGTGTCGAGTGCTCCGCTTGTGCCCACCTGAATAATCAACACCTGCTTTTCGGCCGGAAGAGGGACGTACTGGTCCTGCTTCAAAACTTCTGTCAGCCGCTGGCCACGCGCAAGCTGACCTTGCGTCACCTTATCGAGCTGATCTGCACCGAACTGAGCGAACGCCGCCAATTCGCGGTACTGCGCCATGTCCAACCGCAATGAACCCGCCACCTGGCGCATAGCCTTGATCTGCGCGTTGCCCCCCACGCGGCTTACGCTGATGCCCACGTTGATGGCCGGACGAATGCCCGCGTTAAAAAGGTCCGCTTCCAGATAAATCTGCCCGTCGGTAATCGAAATGACGTTTGTCGGAATGTAAGCAGAAACGTCGCCGGCCTGCGTCTCAATCACCGGCAGCGCGGTCAAGGAACCTGCGCCCAACTTGTCATTCAATTTTGCTGCGCGTTCCAGCAACCGCGAGTGTAGATAAAACACGTCGCCCGGAAACGCCTCGCGTCCTGGTGGACGCCGCAGCAGCAAGGAAATCTCGCGGTACGCCTGCGCATGTTTCGAAAGGTCGTCATAAAACGCCACCGCATGCCGCTTGTTATCACGGAAGTATTCTCCCATGGCGCACGCGGCGTACGGCGCAATGTATTGCAGCGAAGCGGGCTCCGCGGCTGAGGAAGCTACCACAATCGTGTAATCCATGGCGCCCGCGTCCGTCAGGGTCTTCACCACCTGTGCGATGGTCGAGCGCTTCTGGCCGATGCCGCAGTAAATGCAAATAACGTCACCGCCCCTCTGATTGATGATGGTGTCGAGAATCACCGCGGTCTTGCCGGTCTGGCGGTCGCCGATGATCAGTTCGCGCTGACCGCGGCCGATAGGAATCATGCTATCAATCGCCTTGATACCGGTCTGCAGCGGTTCGCGCACAGGCTGGCGGTCGAGCACGCCCGGTGCAATGCGTTCGAGGGGATTACGCTGCTTCGTGGCGATGGGGCCTTTGCCGTCCAGCGGCTGTCCCAAAGGATTGACCACGCGTCCTACCAGCGCGTCGCCCACCGGCACAGACATAATCGTATTCGTGCGCTTTACGACGTCGCCCTCTTTCAGCTCCGTCGTCTCACCGAGCAACACGACGCCGACTTCCTCTTCTTCCAGGTTTAGCGCGATGCCGTATACGTCATGCGGAAATGCCAGCATCTCGCCGGCCATCACCTTTTCCAACCCGTACACGCGCGCGATCCCGTCGCCGACGCTGATGATCGCGCCCACTTCATCCACGGCAACGGTTTGTTCGTAATTCTCAATCTGCTCGCGTAGAATCTTGCTGATTTCGTCTGCCTTGATGTTTGCCATGCCTGCTCCGTCGCTTCCCCGAAGACTTTCTCACCACACCCGTAAACGCTGCTTTTAAGCCCCTATTCCCCGGCGAGCCGGGCGCGCATCTCATTCAATCGGCTCCGCAGCGAGCCATCGTAAATCGTGTCGCCGATGCGCACCACCGCGCCGCCTAGTAATGCCGGATCGAGCGAATACTTCGGCTCGATTTTCTTTCCCGTCACCCGCGCCAGCGTTGCCGCCAGATCTTTTTTCTGCGCCGCGCTCAATTCCACCGCCGAGGCAATCGCCGCTTCGGCCACACCCTGGCGCTGCCGCAACACTTGCTGAAACGTCGCAACAATTTCCGGAATCAGTTGCGTCCGCCGATGGTCAGCAATCACCAACAGAAAATTGCGAAGAATCTTGCTCGCGCCGATGCGACCCGCGATCTTTTCAATCACCGCGTGTTTTGCCTCCACACTGACGGCCGGGCTTGCGAGGAACGTGCGCAGTTCCGCCGATTGCTCGTACGCCGCGCCAAAACTCTCCAGTTGCTTGGCCGCGGGCTCGGCAGCGCCTTGTTCTAGAGCGATGTCCGCCAGCGCGTTTGCGTATTGCAGGCTCGCGGATTTCAATTCGGCATCCCTTCCAGGCTTTTCACGAAGTTGCTAATGAGCCCCGCCTGCGCCTGTGCGTTCAACTGCTTCGCCAGGAGCGATTCCGCGCCGTCCACGGCCAGCTTTGCGGCCAGCGCTTGCAATTCCAACCGCGCTGCCCGCTCCGCCGATGCGATTTCCGCTTTTGCCGCGGCGCCGATTTTTTCCAGGTCGGCCAGCGTTGCCATGCGAATTCGCGCGACCTCGGCGGCAGCTTCGCGCTCGGCAAACGCGCGCAATTCCGCAACTTCCTTGTCGAGATTCGCAAGCTTCGTTTCGGCTTCGCGGAGTTGCGCGTCGGCGGCCGCTTTGGCGCTGCCAGCTTTGCTGATCGCGGAGCTGATGGCCTCCGCGCGCCCGCGGAAAAACCGCGGCCCTTTTTTCAAACACACCCACAAGAGCGCGCCCGCCACGACGGCGAAGTTAATCCACTTGAAGATTTCCGTGGCCGTTTCCACGCCAGCCGCGCCGCCCTCTTCGGCGGCGTGCACCGTCAGAGTTAAGAAAAGCGCCGCAATCGCGGCGCTCGAAGCGACCAATATGTGGCGCTTGGCCCTCATCCGGCCTCTCTCGCCGGCGCGCTTGGACGCGGCGGTGCTTGCAGGACGCGCTTCGCGATTTCCGCGGCAAGCTGCGGCACGGACGCTTCCACGTCGCGCCGCGCGGCCGCAAGTTCCTTGGCAACGTGTTCTTTTGCTTGCGTGACTTCACCGGAAGCCTTGGTTCGCCCGTCTTTCAGCTGCGCCGTGCGCTCGTCGAGCAGTTTCTTTCGCGCGACCTCCTGCTCCGCATACACCTTGCCTCGCGCCTGCTTCAAGGCTTCTTGGTATTGCTTGACCTTCTCAGCTGCGGCGGCTTGCGCGGCTTCCGCGGCCTTCTGTGCGCCCACCGTCCGCGCGTCGCGGTCCGCCATCACCTTCAGCAGCGGCTGAAAGAAAAGTGTCCGTAAGATGAAGTAAAAAATGAGGATAATCAGGACTGTGGGCGCAGCCCCAAGGAACAGTTCGCCAAGTTGGTGACCGATGGAAGGCATTGATTCAATTGTAACGCCTAAATTTCCGTCGCCTCTGACCCGGATCCGCGCGGGGCGGTCGGGTTGGCAGCCGCGCCTCGCTCCAGCCGGGGGAGCGTACGGTGGGCTTCAGACGGCCGCTTTGAAATGTACTTTATAGCATCCGCCGCGCCGGGCGTCAACGCGGCATCCTGAGTGGTCTACTCGCTCGGGAACTCGTTTTTGCGGTAGGGCCATGCCATTCTCGAGTAGTCCTTTTGCCCTGATCGGCGCGATCATCGCCGCCGGTTTTTGTCTGGTTCTCGCGTTCCAAGCCGGCGCTCTGCTGCTCCCTTTCCTTCTGTCCAGCCCGTATCAATGGGCGCCCTTGTGCGAGCGCGGAAAAGACGCAAGGGCTTCTTGCAAACTCGTTAGGCACGGCCGCTGCCAGAGAAACAAAAAGAAAGAGGCGCAGAAAGTCGCGCCCTCGAGTTGACCCACCAAGCTTCAAAAGAACGGCTCACTGCCTGGTTTGCGCGGAATATCGTACACGTAGTGCATCTCCAGCGTGCGGTTATTTCGCCCGCTGCCCTCGATGTGCAGGTTTTCGTAGAGCTGCCGGCCGTCGGGAGATAATTCAAATGAGCGGCTCATCTTTCCGCCGCGCGGGCTTTTTTCGTCGGTGACCAGCCGGTTGCCAGCCCACTTCGCGGCGATTTCCTGGTAATGGTCATCTTTTGATTTTTTCAGCTTGCGCCCGTCCGTCATGAACGCGCGCTTGCGATCGTGGTCATCCTGCAAATCCACTTCCGCTCCGGTCATCGAGAGGGTCATCGTCGCCGGGGGGCTCAGGAGTTCGTGCATCTTCTGACGCTCTTCATCACTTTCGCCGGTGTATCCGCCACGTCGCCCGCCGTATCCTCCGCCGCCAGGCCACCCTCCGCCGCCGCGTCTTCCTCCATAACCTCCGCCGTTCGAACCGCGCGAGTCTTGCATTCGCTGGCGGGGATCGTCGCTTTCGTCGCGGTTCATTCTCCACCCGCCCAGGATGCTTTGTCGAGGAGGCGGCAAAGGAGCTTGCTCTTGCGGCCGGGCAGTCGGAGCGCTTTGCGTTGGCGCAGCCGTCACCGGCCCCGGCGGCGCCTGCGCCCACACACTCTGCGAGCACGCCAGCAGCGCTCCCGTCATTCCAAGGAATGAAAAAGCCAGCAGGTCCTTCATCTTCAAGGGCGTTTTCAAGGGTTCCTCCGCTTCTCTCCCGAAGAAAGCAGAGGTCAGGAAATGTCACTTCTTAGAGTCGGTAGTTGACTGGAAGGATGCTTTCCGCATTTAGGCTCCGGGCTTTCCAGACCCTCAGCTTTTCGGCGTCGGTCCGGCCCTTACTGCATCGCAGACGTCGCGGATTGCAGCCACCACCGCGTCAGGCCTTTCCATGGGGATCATGTGCGTGCTGTCTGGCACCACAATCTGCTTTCCGTGCGTGGAGAGCCGTGTCTGCCGCAGCTGAAGATCGTTAACCCAGGTTTTCCTGAACTCTCGCATCTCCTCCGACGAGACGCCTTTCGGAAGATCTTTTGCGTCCATGTCCTTGCCCGCCGTAAGCACCACCAGCGGCCGGTCTCCCAGGTTTCCCGTGCGGCGAACTTCCTCGGCGCTCTGCGAGAAGCTCTTGATTTCCGAAAACGCTGCATCGATGAATTTCGTTTGCAGTTCCAAATATTTCATCTTGTCGCGGAAATCTTTGCTAAGCTTGCTGTCGCTTTCATCACCCGCCGTGAGCCGAGCTATCCCAAAGAAAATGAGAATGGGCATCAGACGCCTTTGTGAGTCCAGTTGCTTGACCTGTTCCTCTGTGAGTTTTTGCAACGATGGGGGCATCATCTGCTCCTGATCTTCGTGCGAGGTGTCCACCAGCACGAGTCCGGCCACGTCCGCTGGATACTTGTCTGCGTAAACGCGCACGTTATAGCCGCCGAACGAATGAGCCACAAGCACGTACGGCCCTTTCTCTCCGGCAGCCGCAAGCAGTGCGTGCAACTCCTTGACGATTTCGTCGGTGGTTTGCGGCATGGGGCCGGCGCTGCTCCAGCCGTACCCTGCGCGATCGTACGAACAAACGCGCGTAAACTTGGCGACGTCGGGCATGACCAAATCCCATCCAGCGGCGGGAACGCCCAGCCCGCTCTCTAAAATCACTGTTGGCGAGCCTTGCCCCACGCAATGCAGATTTAGCGAGACCCCGGGGAACTCAGCGCCAAGCGCAATCGAACGCCCCTCTTGTGGAAAGCGGCGCCCGTCTCTCCAATTCGCGATCGCCTGGTAGGCGGCGCCCGCCAGAGCCGCACAGACCAGCAAAAGGACCAGCCCGATCAACACGCGCTTCACAAAGCGCACCCAGCGGTTTTTCTTCGGCGGCGCAGGAATCGGTGACGCGGTGGCCATTTTTCTTCCTCCTCCATCAGGCGCACGCATCTTAGTGCGGTCGCAATCCAAGGTCAAAGACCCAGTCGCGAGAGGATCAGAATGAAGCGAAAGGAGGTTCTGCACCGCGGCTACCGGGAGCGCCTTGTCTATGGAGATTGCTTTCGGTTCGGAGTTCACGCCAACCAGTGATTCAAATCCGTGGCGCGGGGAAGCAGCGCAAGCGCGCCCAATTCGCGGAAGCGCGCAGCACGTTCGCGATATCCGTGTTCGTGGCGGGCAATAACTGCGAGGAACGGCACGCCTGCTTCGCGAGCGGCCAGCGCATCATCAACGTTGTCGCCGAGGTATAGCGCCGCTGCCGGATCGCGTCCGGCAAGAATCATCTCCAAGCCCTCCGGACGGGGCTTCTTCGGCGCGTCGTCCATGGTGACGATCGTTCGGAAGAATTTCGTTGCGGGCCAGCGTTCGAACGTGTGCGCCAATTCTTGGCGTGTCCGCCCCGTGAATAAATTCAGCTCGAACCGCTGCGCCCATTTCTCGATCTGCTGCGGGTTCACCAAGATTTCTTCGTTGCGGACGTTTCCCGGCCTTCCGTCGCTGCCCCAGTAAAACCTTTCGAAGGCAACTCGCGCCTCTTGGTAAGAAAGTGGTCTGCCTAACGCCGTCACCCATGCGGCTACCATGCTCCAGTCGTCGTTGAAGCCCGGCTTGCTCTTCCATTTGTGCAGCTCGGCGTAAGTCACGCGCTTGCCCGTGAGGTGACGAACCGTTTCGAGCGCCGAGCGCCAGTACGTACCGCTTACGTCCACCAGAACGCCGTCCACATCAAAAATCAAGATTTTCGGCTGCGTTGAGAGCGTCTTACTGCGTCGCATGGCTCGCTTTCGCGGGGGAGAAGATTTTTTCGGCACGGGTTCCTCATTCGAACGACAAACGAAAAGTTTCGCCGCTGCAGAACCTTGCGTCAAGCCAACTCAGCCCCCTTCCGCCTCACGGCGTAACATTGCTGGCAAATCCGGCGCGTTGTTACACTCTAGGGACGCTCGAAAGGAAGCCTCGCATGGCCAAATTTGGCGGAGTGGACTACATCGACTTTGATTCGCAATTGAACGACGAGGAGAAACTCGTCCGTCAGACCGCGCGCGAATTCGTCGAAAACGAAGTCATTCCCATCATCGAAAAACACAGCCGTGAGGCCACTTTTCCGATGCATCTGATTCCGCAACTGGGCGAACTCGGATTTTTTGGCGCCAATTTGCACGGCTACGGCTGCGCCGGCATGTCCAATGTCTCGTACGGGCTGATGACCCAAGAACTCGAGCGCGGCGACTCCGGCCT
>Ga0126381_100003942_pt1 | contig 16095 bp, 12 predicted proteins | sample PanSoiMetPlot_28_FD_96465 | JGI IMG/M metagenome (GOLD analysis project Ga0126381, IMG submission 96465) | Tropical forest soil microbial communities from Panama - MetaG Plot_28 | ecosystem: Environmental > Terrestrial > Soil > Tropical forest > Bulk soil | place: Panama | collected 2016-02-17 | reverse complement strand
GCTTCCATGGCGATGCCGCCCCAAACCAGTCCGGGCAAACGCATCTGGATCTTTGCGGGTGTAAAATCCTTTCCGAACATTTTGCGCATCACGCCGTAAAACAACCGCAAATGCCACGGCGCATCGTTCTTCTCCAAACCTGACACTCGAGCCATGCGAATTCATAATCGTTTTCAATAGTTCATTTGGCCTTGGTCGCTGGACATCAGGCGAGATACCCGAGTTACGTCCAACTTAGGAATGCGCCGGTCTTTTGAGCGAAAGAAGCTTGTTCACCAGCGCGTTGGTTCCTTTTTCCAAGAGCATGCCCCATACACTGAGGACAGCGAGGGTGGGGATGCATATCAATAGAAACCCCCAGATCGGTACTTCGCGAATACGAAGTCCGAGCCAGATCACGTATGGCTGGTGCGTGAGGTACAGGCCATACGAATACAGTCCAACGAGTCCGAACAATTTGGCAGGCGAATTAAACAGAGAAATGAATCCCGCGATTCCGACAATCTCCAGCATGCAACATGTTCCCGTGGCAAAATCGACAAAGATGTACTCGTAAAGCCCGTGGTAAAGCTGCAGTGCCGCGGGGTAGAGGATCAAGCCGGCTATGAATCCCGCGCCGCGAAGAAGGAACCATTCCAGGCGTGCCGGTGAGTGTGCGTACCACATTGCTAGGGACATCCCGAGTGCCAATTCCGGCAAACGACAAATTGCGAAACCGCCGAGTACCCACAATCCGTTTTGCGGCCAGACAACAAGCAAAACGTAGCGCGAAAAAAATCCGGCAACACAACCGATGAACAAAAACCACCCTGGTCCAACACGCCGAGCTGTCCAGAAGAGCAGGGGAAAGATCAAATAAAACTGAATCAGCATGGCGAAGTACCACCACGCCGCGTTGAGATACATGAAGTTCATCTCAATATTGATGAACCGCAGACCGAGCAGGCTCAGAATAATGCGATCGTCCACCGGTTCGAGGCGGGCGATGAACGGCGAGACAAGATAAACCAGATGCGCCACCCAATACATCGGGTAAAGCCGGACGAACCGCGCCCAATACCACGCCCCCCAGGCAATTTCTCCCTTTTCGGCGCGACGCGTGGTCGATTGCATGAGCGTCCAACCGCTCAGGATGATGAACACACCAACGGCATGGAAACCGAGACCTGATATTTTGAACCAAGCCAGTCTGAGAATCGTCAGTGTGCCTCCCACGAGGCTGCTCCAGTCGGGCGGCGGAAGGACGCCATGTTGGAAGTAGGTGGTGAAAAAATGAAAGTAAGCGACGAACAGAATCGCCAGCCCCTTTGAGATGTCGATCCAAAGGAGCCTTTTCACCGCATCGGCTTAACAGGGTGAACTCGCAGACGTCAAGAGGAGGCGTGATGAAATCAACCGCGATTGCCCAAACTTTTGTGCAAAGCGCATTCCTGATCACAGAACGGCTGTTCAAATAATCGAACGCTGTAAGATACGAATAGTGCATCGCATAATTTCAATGTTGCCTGCGGCGACCGAAATCGCGGCTGAGCTTGGGCTGATGGACCAAGTCGTCGGCGTTTCACACGAATGCGATTTTCCGAATGAAGCTAATCAGCGTCCACGTATCACGCACTGCCCGTTGCACAACGCCGGATTGAATAGCCGTAAGGTGGATGAATGGGTGCGCGGTGCCTTGCGTGAAAATGGTAGCATTTACACCATCGATGAGCCGCTTCTGCGAAAACTGCAACCGGATGTAATTCTGACTCAAAAATTGTGCGACGTCTGCGCAGTCGGTTACGGGACTGTGGCGAACCTCGCACAAACTTTGCCCGGTCCGCCTCGACTGGTGAACCTCGAGCCAACAAGTCTGGCCGATATCTTCGACGATATTCGGCGCGTCTCTGATGCGTGCGATGCGCGCGAACGTGCCGAAAAATCCATCGCAGATTTATCAAAACGCGTTGAGAACGTGCGCCAACGCGCGGCAATAATTTCGAAACGCCCGCGTTGTTTCCTGATGGAATGGGTGGATCCGCCATTTTGTTCGGGTCATTGGGTACCAGAACTCGTCGAGATCGCAGGCGGTTACGATTCGTTAGGCCGCAAACATCAGCCCTCGGCGCAAATTGATTGGCAGCAAGTGTTAGACGCACGCCCGGAAATTATCGTACTCGCACTTTGTGGGTACGATATCGGGCGCGCACGGCAGGATTACGAATTGCTCAGGCAATTTCATGGTTTTGAATCGATTCCCGCCGCACAGACTGCCGAAATTTATGTCGTAAATGCCAGCGCATACTTTGCGCGCCCAGGCCCTCGCATTGTGGATACCCTTGAAATTCTCGCCGGGATTTTGCACCCGAGAGAATTCGCAGAGTTCGTTTCGTGCGGACCTGATGACCCGCGCGCGGTGCAAATCAGCCGAATTCATCGGGAAGAATCTGCGTGAATCTGCGGAATCTGTGGATCACCTTCGTTGCATGCGAATCAGTGAAATGAATTGGATGATGGTGGAAGAATATCTCAGGCGCGATGACCGCGGGGTGTTGCCGCTGGGCTGCACGGAACAACACGCTTACTTGAGTTTGAGCACGGACAGCATTTTGGCGGAACGACTCGCTAGTGAAACAGCCGAGCCGTTAGGCGTTCCAGTATTTCCTGTCCTGGCCTACGGCATCACACCGTACTTCCGGGCGTTTCCAGGAACAATCACTCTTCGGGTGAAAACCTACATGTCGATAATGAGTGACATTCTCGACGCGATAGCCGAGCAGGGGTTCAAACGCATCCTGATCGTCAATGGCCATGGCGGCAATACGCCCGCGCAAGGATTCATCGGTGAATGGTTGGCAGATCATCCCGCCGTACGAATTAAGTTTCACAATTGGTGGAACGCGCCGAAAGTCTGGGCACAGGTGCAGGCAATCGATCCGGTCGCTTCGCATGCTTCGTGGATGGAAAATTTCCCATGGACGCGTCTGACGAAGATCACGGTGCCTTCACGTCAGAAGCCAATGAGCGACCCGGAAAAAGTGCGTCGCCTCGATCCGAATTCAGTGCGGGAATATCTTAACGACGGCAACTACGGCGGACTTTATCAGCGTAGCGACGATGAAATGATGAAGATCTGGCGTACAGCCGTGGAGGAGACGCGCCAGTTGCTGAGCGGAGAGTGGGATTAGATTCGATAATGGATCGGCTTCTCTCTAAGACGATGACAGTCGATTCGCCGAAGGCACAAATATCCCGCAGCCAACTCGAACCCTGGCCAACGGCGTTCCACCTAGGCGCGGTCGAAAGCGTCCCGTAATTCCTGCTTTGTGTTTTCGAGGACTCGCTTTTGCTTTTTCGGCAGGCTCTTTCCTGCTCGATTAATGTAAAAGTTCAACATCGACATCGCCGATTGATAAGCAGTGCCCTTACGCCGCTTGCTATGTTCGGCGGAGTGTTTCAATGAACGCGCAATCTTACGCGGGTCTTTTGATTTGAAGACGTCGTGCTCGAGATCAAGCGCGTCGCTATGCTTCGTTACTTTGGCCGACCATCGACGGCTTCTCGAACGCGTTGCCTTTTTGTGTGATCGCTTCATTCTGCGACGTTACACCGCGGTACCCAGGCGCGTTGCATTGACGAATTCTTCCGTGTGATGATCGATCTGGCGTCCGCTGCGTCCACGGCTCGTGTGAATATAAAGTTCGTTTCGCTCCACGGTGGCAGTCGATGGAGGCGGCAAATTAATCTCATATTTTATCGGTTGGTGATGATCGGAAAGTTGCAAATCGGGGCTATAGACGCTGTTAAATTTCCAGATCATTCGCAGGAAATTTGTTTGTCCACGAAGCAACTGTCGCACAACGATTCCCGCGCATTGTCGCAGCGCTGCCCAGCCCAGATGTTTGAGGGAGAGCACGCGCTGCGTTTCGACGAGCTCCTTGTAAAACTCCGGTAGTGGCAACTTTGTCGGCAATACTGCGTGTTGGATGTCAAACAGGCGGTAATCTCGCGTAGTAAGACGGCGGGATTCTGTGTGCCACGTTTCGGTGCCCGGATAAGGCGTGTTGATGCTGATGTTGACGACCTCGGGAATTTCCAGACACCAATCGCGTACGACTTTGAAGCGTTCGCGGTCCCACGACGGATCGGCAATAATGTTTACGGCCACCGTGATGTCGAGCGAGCGAGCGTACTCCAGCGCTTCAAAGTTTTTATTGAGCGTCACGCGTTTGCGATAGCGTTTAAGACCTTCCTCATCTATCGCTTCGAGTCCGAGGAACATAGTATTTAGACCAAGCCGTTTCCAGAACTTGAACACTTCCTTGTTGCGCAACAACACGTCGCCGCGTGTTTCGAGGTAATAACGTTTGCGGATGTCGCGGCGCGCAATCATTTCGCCGATCCGCATCCCGTGCTCGCCTTGGATGAATGCCACGTCGTCGACGATGAAAATGCCCGGCTCGCGGATTTGCGCCAACTCTTCGACAGCGCACTCCGGCGTTTTCACGCGGTAATTGCGTCCGTAAAATGTCCACGCGCTGCAAAAGACGCAGTCCCACGGGCAACCTCTGCTGAATTCAATAGAAGCGGCCGGGTCTAGCTCGCCGATGAAATATTTCCGGCGATGTCGCACCAAATGGCGAGCAGGCAACAAATCATCGAGCGACTTAACGAACGCGGGCGGAGGGCTGCGATGATCGAGTGTTACGCAGCCGGGAACCTGTTTCAGGTCGCGTTGGTTTCGCCCAATCGCATCTAACAGCCCGGTGATGGCCGTTTCGCCTTCTCCGGTTAGCACGCAATCCACAGCGCCGTCGGCGTGTCTCAAAATCTCGCTAGGAATAAACGAGACGCTGTGGCCGCCAACGCAAATAAAGGCGTCGGGCAACAAGTCACGCGTCGCTCGCGCCAGATCAATAATTTCGGGAACGTTTGCCAAATAATTGCCGCAGAACGCGATCACATCTGGCCGCCAGCGCTGAACCGAGCGGAAAAAGTCCTGGTGCGATTCGCACTGCAAATCGATTAATTGCACCGAATGCCCGGCGTGTTCCGCTGCTGCTGCCACCAGTTCCAGCCCGAGTGGCTCCAGCCGAAGATAAATCTTCGAATACATCAAACAGCTGGGATGAACGGCCAGGAATTTCATTTCGTTAGAACACTTAGAAGTCTAGTTTCTCGAGCGCCATTGACTGTAAAATGAAGTAGATAATAGGACTCTCTTCCATACTTCGAATGTTGCTAGGGACGCGCGCGTATTTTTCGACCTTCTAGGGCAGTTTGTCCTCTTCCGTGCGATTGATAGGTTACGACAAAAGGAAATTCCATGGCTGAAGCATCCAGTGAACTTGCGGGACCTGATTTTGAAAAAGGCTATGAGACCAAAAACATGCGCGATGGAGAAATGCTTTTGGGACACGCGTTCGGCGAACCGGTTCTTGTGGCCAGACGCGGCGAAGACCTTTTTGCCATCGGCGCAACGTGTACGCATTACGGCGGGCCATTGGCTGAAGGATTGATGGTTGATTGCACGGTGCATTGCCCATGGCATCATGCGCGATTCGATTTGCGCACAGGCGAAGCCCTCGCAGCGCCGGCTCTGAACGATGTTGCGTGTTATAAAATCGAGAAACGCGGTGAGCGCTTTTTCGTTGCCGGCAAGGAGGACAAGAAACCGGCGCGTAAGCCGAAAGTGTCGCCCGCCAGCGTCGTGATTGTTGGGGCGGGCGCCGCCGGTGGCGCCGCGGCTGAAATGTTGCGTCGTGAAGGGTACAACGGACCGGTTACTTTGATCGGTGCAGATGAGTTTCTGCCGTACGATCGGCCGAATCTTTCGAAAGATTATCTGGCGGGTAACGCCCCAGAAGAATGGATTCCGTTGCGGTCTCCTGAATTTTATCGCGAACAGAACATTGATGCGTTTACGAGCACGACCGTTAAAAGCATCGATCCGAAAGCAAAACAGGTGACCTTGTCCAACGGACGTTCGTTAGGCTACGGAGCGCTATTGCTGGCGACCGGGGCTGAACCCGCCCATCTTACGATTCCGGGGGTCGATTTGCCGCACGTTTGTTATCTGCGAACACTGACTGATAGCCGACGCATCACCGAAAAGGCAAAGAACGCAAAGCGCGCGGTTGTCATCGGTTCAAGCTTCATCGGGTTGGAAGTGGCCTGGTCTTTGCGAGAACGCAAGCTGGAAGTCGCCGTCGTTGGAAGAGATTCGGTCCCGCTCGGGAAAGTTCTGGGAACCGAAATGGGAAGCCTGGTTCGCGAAACGCACGAAGCACATGGTGTGAAATTTCATCTTAGTCGGACGGCGGCAGCAATTCACAACGAACATGTGCAGCTCGATGACGGAACGAAATTGGACTGCGATTTTGTGGTTATCGGAATCGGTTGTCGGCTAAACACGGGTCTTGCTGAACAAGCGGGAATCGCAACTGACAACGGTGTGCTGGTCAACGAGTATTTGGAAACGAACGTTCGCGGAATTTTTGCCGCGGGCGACATTGCGCGATGGCCCGATCCGCGTGCCGGCCGGATCCGCGTGGAACATTGGGTTGCCGCTCAGCGCCAGGGTCAGACCGCGGCGCGCAATATTCTCGGCGCGCGCCAGCCTTTCACGATTCCGCCGTTTTTCTGGAGCAATCATTTTGATCTGCACATCCACTACGTCGGTCATGGCACCCGAGGCGATCACGCGAGTGTGTCGGGTGACTTGAAAGCCAAAGACGCATCCGTCGTTTTTCGCTCTGACACCAAACTCAGCGCTGTCGCGAGCATCGGGCGTGATCGCGAGAACCTCGAAGCTGAAGTGGCGCTCGAACGCGGCCAGGAATTCTCCCCATCATGATTTCGCCGCGCGTGAACGCGACGACTAACACTCCGCCGGCGCAGGCAGATGTTTCTCAATCGCGTCGATTAACTCCGGAATACTGATTGGCTTCGCAACCAGTGGATGTCCCTGGACATGAAGCCCGCTCTTTGCCTCAACGTGTGTGACCAGCGCCGTTAGAAAAATTATCGGCGTGTCGTGCAATTCACGGTCGGCTTCAATTTGTGTCGCTAATTCGGCGCCGTCTATTTTCGGCATGATGATGTCGAGCAAGATCACGTCGGGTTTAAAATTATGGGCCGTTTGATCGGCCTTTGTAGGATCGTTTTCCTCCAGCACGAGATATGGGCCGGATCTTTCCAGAAGAATTTTTACAAGGTGCGTGCTGTTCGAATCATCATCAACGATCAAAATCCTTCGTTTTCCTTTGGCTGTCGCGCGAGAGACGGGATCCAGCGATGGCGAATCAGCGCCCGCTGCCCGCGGGAAGAAATCTGCCTCAAGTAATTTCTTCACGATTTGTCAAAACGTATGAACTTCCATTACGTGCTGAGCCAGGTAACAAACCACGCTCCCAGTAAGCCCAGAAGCAAACCGAGCAGCGGGCTGGACACGGCAAACCAGAACGGAATCACTTCTTTTAATGGAGTTGTTTCCCCCTCTACATTTGCAGCCTGAACAATCGTTTTCATACGTCCCAGTTTATTCTTCGGATCGGCTGCTGGAATTGCGCGTGTGTCGGATTTTTGATTATGACTTCCGAGCGAATCGTTGCTCCCTCTCCGGAGTGAGAACCAATCGGTAACTGACGAGCTGCGACAAGGTCCCGAGTGTCGTAGGGCCGGGGTCGCCGCTGATCCCCCGCGTATTTCAACTACGCAGCCTATTTAACGACGCTTACCTCCCAGTTGCGGTTCTCCCAGCGTTGCTCGCGTTTCCAGAAAATTGTAAACGCAAACCCTGTACCGACCAGCCATTCGCTGCTGGGAAAATCTGCGAACCAAAGGCTCAAGTTCTCCTGCGGCTTCGTTTGCGACTTGTTAGTCCGCTGCCAATTATCCACTGACCATGTGATGCTCGCCTCTTCGGCGAGGATGAGTCGCAAAATTTTGCCGCGCGAAATCCGCTGGATCGGGTGACGAAGCGTCCAAATCTCAAAACGGTTCGGCACGGGATTCACCACATATCGCTGGTATGCAGGTTCGACCCGATGGAAGCAAACGCCGTCATGCCGGCTGCGGACAAGCGAAACGTACTCAGCGTGCGACCAGCAAAGCGGCATCGCCGCCCCCGTGGGACAACCGCGTTTCATCCTGAGGTGTGGCAAGTCCGGGCCATCCCAGACCTGTTCGGTGAGCATACCCCCCTCGTTGGAAAAATCTTCGATCGTTGTGATGAACGGTTTGGGATCGCGACCCGCAGCGAGTTCGTATTGGCCGCGTTCTCCCGTTAAAATCGGCCAGCATCGGCCTACGCCAGTTCCATCGTAGGCGCTGCCATCATCTTTTTGACCGTAACCGTCGTGATTGTAACGTCGCCAGCCTGGGCCTTGCGGCAGGTCATGCTTGAGAATGCGATCGATTACTTCGATTGAGTCACGCACGAGCGGATCGTCCGGCCGTCGAATGCCGTATCGCACCAGATGAAGGAAATCGCCGCCAACGATATTTCGGGCCGGATGTAGCCCGCCACCGTTGGCGATCTGTATCATCTGTGTATTGGGATCAGCATGTGGATCCGGCGTATTGGGATCGGCAGGATTAATTCGGATGTAGTGGCGAGGAATTCCCGGCACCAACTCGCCCTTTGTCGTGACTGTCCACTCTTCAACATGTGCCGCCAACCAATCGGCGTACGCTAAAACGAAATCAGCGGCGTCAGTGTTGCCGGTTTCCATACCGAAGTCTGCCGTGCAGGCGAGCGCGGCTATTACCACGGCCAGCGTCGAAGGCGAATATCCGGAATTTTCTTCCCAACGCTCCTGCGCTGTAACTGGCCCTCGCAGTATCAGACGGGCAGCAGCGCGTACGATCATCACGCGCGGTTCGAACAGACCGAGCGCATTGTGTCTATGCAAACGCCACGCCAACAATATCGGAAACGCAACCTGATCAAGTTGAAGCCCGGACCAGTAAGCCGTGCCGTCAATCCAGCTGTTTTGCGGAAACGATCCGTCCGGCCGCTGAATCGCCGCCAGCCAGATTAATGCGCGAAGCGGAGTGCCCGTCTGACCGGTAGCAAGGAGAGCGGTTGCGCTCTGCACAAGGTCGCGCGTCCAAACGAGATGATAGCCGCCGAGATCCAGATCACCTTTGGTTTCGCCCCACGGAATGCTCATCGAAGCGACGATGGCGCCTTGGAAAACTTTATCTTCATGCGCCAGCAACACGCATCGGCTCAGCCGATACACGCCGCCGCTATCGGAGGTATCGTTGCTGAAATCGAATTCGGGATTGATCAATGCGCGTTGCCACTGACGGACGTACCCTTCGCGTTTTTCCGCAAACGGTTCGGCCAACGATTGGAACAATTTCGTTGCGGCGCTTTGGTAACTTCGACCAAGTGCAACAGCGATCGTAAATTCACCGCTTTGCGGCAGATCGACTTCGCCGGTCAACGCGATATTGCCATTAGAAGCTGTTCGAAATTGCCAATCCATTTTGAAGTTATCCATCAGATCCTGCCAACCATCGCTAAACCCGACGTAACCGACCGAGCGCCGGGAAAAACCGCTGCTGGATGTCATTAGCAGATGAACGTTATCGCGCTGCGCGTGCAGTAGTTTGTAGCCACCGATGTCAGAACACGACCCGGAGTTGCCGGCGCCATAACCGTCCAGATGCGGCGCGAGCAAGGCGTACAGGCGTAACTTGCCGCGCAAGGATTTGTCGAAGACCTCGAGTCTCGTATGAACGAGCAGGACCGACCGGTGCGGATCGGTGAGCACATCTTTGATGAGACAGTAGCGGCCTTTTGGTTCCGAATTCGTTAGGCGATAAAAGAGGCAATCGCGCTCCGGATATTGAATTTCATGATTCAGATCGCGTTTTTCTTCGTGGCAAAAAGTTTTGCCGTCGCTGATCAGAAACTGAAAGTCCCGCGTGTTGGGTTTATCGACGTGAGAATAATAAATTTCATTTACGATTCCATGACTCAGCGTGAACCAGATCCGGCAACTCGTGTGATAGGCTGTGCCAACGCCCTCTTTCGCGCTCGACGTCCAGCGCGGCTCAATCCCTGGCGCTCCGAACGCAACCGAACTCTGAGGCGAACTCATCTCCTAAGCCTTTAGATGATTCCCATGCGAACAGCAAGATCGACAGGCCGTTATTCGTGTGAATACGTTTGTTTCAAACGCCTGGATCGGTGCTTGGCACAAGCACCGCTACAACGCAATCGACGACTGCAGCTTGATTCAGCCTCGCGCGCAGATTAAGCGTGGCTCTGGCATATGTCTCGAACGAGCACGAGTGAAGTCTTGCGCGCGCATTGTGCGGCGATTGCGCAGGAGGAAGATGTCCTGCGTGAAGGCGGCGGCAAGTCCGGGCACCAACGTCAGCGAAAATGGGGGCGCCTGCCGGTACGCGAACGGCTCCTTCATTTGCTCGACAAGGACTCGCCCTTGTTCGAAATCGGGCTCTGGGCCGCGTACAAGATGTACGAGCAATGGGGAAAAATCCCCGCGGCTGGAGTCGTGACAGGCATCGGTAACGTTGAGGGTGTTCCATGCATGATCGTGGCTAACGATGCGACGGTGAAAGCGGGCGCGTTTTTCCCTGCCACGACCAAGAAGGTGATTCGCGCGCAGCGGATCGCGTTCGAATGCGCGCTGCCGCTCATTTACCTCGTCGATTCGGCGGGCGTGTTCCTGCCGATGCAGGATGAAATTTTTCCGGATGAAGACGATTTCGGCCGGATTTTTCGCAATAACTCGGTGATTTCAGCGGCGGGCATTCCGCAATTTGCCGCGATCATGGGGAACTGCGTCGCGGGTGGCGCATATCTACCGGTATTGTGCGACAAAATTTTGATGACGCAGGGAAGCGGCCTTTATCTCGCCGGACCGTCGTTGGTGAAAGCCGCGATTGGTCAGATCGTCGATGCGGAAGACCTCGGGGGCGCGCGAATGCACTCCGAGATCAGCGGGACAGTGGATTTTTTTGAAAAGGACGATCTATCGTGTCTCAAGCGTCTTCGTTCGTTAGTGGCGTTGCTGCCGGAAGCCAAATCGAACGGAGCGCTCGGAGATCGCGCCCTACCAACAAAAACAGAGCCGTCGAAGAATCCCGATAGCGTTTACGATCTAATCAGCTTCGACGGCCGCAAAAATTACGACGTGCGCGATCTGTTGGGTACGATCGTCGACGCAGATTCTTTAGATGAATACAAAGCCGATTACGGAAAAACAATCGTAACTGCCTATGCACGCATCAATGGCCGTTCGGTTGGAATTATTGCCAACCAACGCGTGCAAGTCAGAACGAAAAAGGAAGGAATCCAAATGGGCGGCGTCATTTATTCCGATAGCGCCGATAAAGCGGCGCGGTTCGTGATGGATTGCAATCAGACGAATTTGCCGATCATTTTTTTCCAGGACGTGAGCGGGTTCATGGTCGGCCGCCATGCAGAAGAAAGCGGGATCATTCGCAGCGGCGCCAAACTGGTGAACGCGGTCAGCAATTCAGTTGTGCCGAAGATCACCGTCATTATCGGCGGATCATTTGGCGCAGGTAATTACGCATTGTGCGGCAAGGCGTACGATCCACGATTTATTGTGGCCTGGCCGAATGCGCGTTACGCCGTCATGGGCGCCGCGCAAGCCTCGGACACGGTGTTCTCAATCTTGGCCAAGGCGCGAGAGCGCGGCGACAAGAAAGCGTCGTCTGAGGAACTGGAGGAACTTCGCGCAAGGGTGAAACAGAGTTACGAAGAGCAAACCGACATTCGGTACGGTGCCGCTCGCGGGTGGGTGGACGCCATCATTCAACCGCACGAAACGCGTGACGTTTTGATCCGCATTTTGGAATACGTATCCCGCCCAATACCGAAAACGCGTTTCCACACTGGAGTCATCCAAACATGATCGCTTACCGATTTGTCGATGTAAGGATCTAACGATGTAACGTCTCCCATGTCTGTTGTTTTAGTTGAAAAAGAATCGCCGCAAATAACTGTCGTCACACTCAACCGGCCTGAGCGCCGGAACGCTCTTACTCTCGAGCTGTTAACCGAATTGTGTGCGGCCATTAACATCGCATCGGGGCAACCTGAGCAGCGGGTTCTAATCTTGCGCGGTTCCGGCGCGTCGTTTTGCACCGGTCTGGATTTGAAAGAAGCTGCCGATCAAACGAAAGCGCACGCGACTGCCGAAATGGTGGCGAACACTTTGCTTACGGTCAGCCAAACACGCCTGGTCACCGTTGCGGCGGTTCATGGCGCAGCGGTCGCGGGCGGTGCTGGGATAATGTCGGCGTGCGATTTTGTTGTCGCCGGCGAGAAGACAAAGATCGGATATCCAGAGGTACGCCGCGGGCTGGTTGCTGGATTGGTTATGACATTTCTGCGCCGTCAGGTCGGCGAGCGAAACATGCGCGAGCTTTTGTTTAGCGGGGAACTAATCGACGCTGCACGCGCAAAGGAGATTGCGTTAGTGAATCGCGTCGTTGCTCCAGAAGATGTGATGAACGAGGCAAAGAAATTTGCCGCGTCGGTTCTGCAAGGCGCGCCGGGTGCGCTGGCGCAAACGAAGCGCCTAGTAGAGGAACTATGGTGGCATTCCGTGAAAGGAGACATCGATCTCGCGTTGAAATATCATATGCAGGCACGTGAGTCAGACGAAGCGCGCGAGGGCATCGCCGCTTTCAACGAAAAGCGCAAACCGACGTGGATCGAATAGACTCCGCTATTGGTTAGAGCGAGTTTCTACACCTTAGGTGCTGCGGACGGTCCTTGATAGGTCGCGTTGCCAAACCCGAGGATAGGGAAAAATATGACTGATAGTAAGATCAGGCCAATCGCAAAGCCGACACTTTTGCCGAAGCTTTTTGCCAGATCAATACAGAGAATGATATAGAAGATCGGAAAGCAGATTAGCAGCAGAAGAATCCACCATGCTGGTCTCCCAACGATTTTGCACCAGACGAACAAGTTATAAATCGGGATGATGGCAGCCCACCCGGGCTGACCGGCTTTGCTGAATACCTTCCACATCGAGGCTACGACTAGAACCGTTACCGCAATCTCGAAAATCCAGAACAGCGGCCCGGGCGCCTGTCCTTGGTGTGAAGCAGAATATGAATACTCGACCTGTCCGAGCAAGCGTGTTGAGATGAGCAGAACGGTTTGCGTAACTTCGATCAATGAGTTCATGAGTTGAAGAGTTACGCGACGGTTTAAAAGACTGCTGCTCACGCGGCAAGCAAAATCTTTTGCTAGATCTCACATTGCGCGGCACTTACCAATTTTGGGAATCTGGCAGACTTGCGCTCCTGCAGCGCCTGCAAATCCGCAGTTCGCGAACGGCGGCCGACGAATGCCCGGGAACCCGACTTTACTTGTGGATTTTCTTCTTCTTGTCTTTGGGCTTCTTCTTGAAAGGCGTGCTCGTTGGCGTGGGCGAGGGCGTGCCGGAAGGCTCTGGTGTCGGCGATGGTCTCACTCTTGGTTGAGACAACAGGCTCTGATGATTACCCTTGAGTGCTTGCATTGCCAGCTTGAGCTCCGGGGTCGCGGCCAAAGCAGACATGCGCTCATAATAAACCTCGTAGTAATAGTAAAGCCGTTTGCGCTTTTCCAAGTCTGTTCGAGCGGCCAGCGCGTATTTCTTTGCCGCTTGCACGTTTGGATCATTGACAGTGCGATTTTTCAATTCCCGCCACGACGCGTGCAGTTTGAGTACATCGGCGTCTTGACCCAGCGACTTTGGTTTAAAACTGTCGTCGAGTTGCTTCAGGTCTGGCAACTCAGGGCCGTTTGGAACCGGCGTGGGGCTGGGAGCCTCTTGCTCTGGAAAGAGATCTACAGAAGGCGGAGCGGCTTCCTGTCCGTGCAGCAATAACGCGGCAATCAACAGCGCACTGAAAAGGATTAGCCCGAATGTTTTCATCCCTCGATTTCGGTTAATGTAGCCGACTTTCCCGATGCGCGAAGCTATGTCGGGGCGAGAGGATTTGAACCTCCGACCTGTCGCCGCGGCGACCGCTCTATAGCTTTGTCCAACTCGTCCCTTCCTCGTCCAGTCTTGTAATATCGCTCGCTTACGCTGCACCGGAACGAGTAGCAAAGCCCTCGCTGCGGAGCAGCACCCAAGGTAATCCGTGTTTTGTCGGTTTAGAATCGCCGGCATTGTGGCGCCGAATCCGCTCGCTCAAATTCTCGCAAGAACCAACGTAGCGCCGTCCGGTTTTTTGGCTCAGCAGCACGTAACAGTAAAACATTCCAGAATGGTCAGAGGTTCAAGTCGGGGCGAGAGGATTTGAACCTCCGACCTCGTGGTCCCAAACCACGCGCTCTACCAAGCTAAGCTACGCCCCGAAATTGTTAATTTTTTGACAATATCTTTCGTGCACTCAAACGGCGTTTGGACAAAAATTAAGCGTGAATCCGGGTTATACCGTTACAATCCTTCGGGGCAGTATTTCGCACGCGTGCGCTTCAAGGGCAAGCTGCATCGGCGGCGGCTGGAAACCGGGGACCCGACGGGAATATGATTGCGAGAGTTGAGGCGCTCATGCGCTCATGGCTAAAGTCCAAGTGTCCGCAATTGCAATTGGCTTTAGTGCAGTATGTTTTTGGCAAGGTTCCAGAAAAAATCGAGGCAACCGGCTTGGAACCTGAAACCACGTTGATCTTGCATTACGCGCACGAACGTGGGCGCGAGAATCTTGACGAGGGGTTTTAGAACTTTGCAGCCACCCAGCGAAGGCGCTCCATAGCGCCTAAAAAAGGCCGTTTTTCACCGTTTAGTATCATACGCCAGTGCCAACGCACTGAACTTTGCCTCGTTTAAAACGCCGTAACTCGCAGCAGGTTAGCCGCTTTCCACAAATAGCAAATATGTGGCGCTGGTGGTTAGTAGCTATCTGCCGCGGGCTCAGCATGCCTTTGATATACAAGTTTTGTGCGTAACAAAATATAATACCCGAATGGGTGTCAGAAATGCATTTGATTGCTTCTCCACAGTGTTATCGCTTGCGCAAGATGCAATCAAATCGCGCTGTTTTGTCGTTGTGTGCTGCGCGAGTTGCGTTTTGGGAATTTCAAAGAGTGATAGCGAGACTGCCGCTTGCGTCTGCTGGAGCCGTCGCTGAGCTTGCGCTCGTTACACGATAAGGAGCACTTACAAATGCTGTTGCGCGATTCACGGTTTTGGGCCTTCGGCACGGTACTGGGCGGGATTCAGGCCAGCATTGTCGTCAGAACGTCTCGCTTGGGTTCTCGCCTCTGCTACGGCATCTTGTTGATAAGCAGCGCGGTTACTTTTGCCGCCTCAACATCATGCGAAGCAGCTAGCCCTCTTAGTATTCCGATCCAGCTGACTCATTCATTGAATTACGCCACAGCGGCAGCGCCAGATGGCAAGAGGCTGGTCACTATCTGCGTGATCGCCAACAAGGGACAAATCTTTGTGATGAATGTGGATGGATCCATTCCAGTCCAGATCACTCATGACACGATCGACTACGATGATCCTCAGTGGTCGCCCGACGGGAAGAAAATCATCGCGACCGGGACGGTCGGCGGACAGGAAGGAATATACATTATGAACCCAGACGGCAGCGGATCGCAGCTGCTGACGCCGCCAGAGATCCGGGCGATTCACGCCAGCTGGTCGCCTGACAGTAAACAGGTAATTTTCTGTACCGACGACGATGTGCAGCCACCAAAGAAAAACGACACCAAGATCTACAGCATCGACGTTGAGACGAAACAGGTTAAGGCACTGATTTCTGGCGGCGTGAATACGTACCCGTCCTGGTCGCCGGACATGAAAAAGGTCGCCTTTCGAAAGATCATCGGCGATATGAACTCGGAAGTTTTTATCGCCAATAGTGACGGTACGAACCTGCACAACATCACAAACAATCCGGCATTCGACGGCTGGCCCGCGTGGTCACCGGATGGGAAATGGATCGCGTTCGCTTCAAACCGCGAATCAGCCTATCAGGTTTACATCATGGACGAAAATGGTGGGAACGTAAGGTTGGTCGCCAATACCGAAGGTCGTGCCACTGCCCCACGCTGGTCGCCAGACAGTAAGACTATCTATTTCACGAACT
>Ga0126381_100003941_pt1 | contig 16097 bp, 13 predicted proteins | sample PanSoiMetPlot_28_FD_96465 | JGI IMG/M metagenome (GOLD analysis project Ga0126381, IMG submission 96465) | Tropical forest soil microbial communities from Panama - MetaG Plot_28 | ecosystem: Environmental > Terrestrial > Soil > Tropical forest > Bulk soil | place: Panama | collected 2016-02-17 | reverse complement strand
CGTCAACGAGCCGAGCATCCGCGACGCCGTCCGGCAGGCGATCCTGCCGCTGTGGAACTCGTACTACTTCTTCGCCCTGTACGCCAACGCGGAGTCCTACCAGGCCCAGGCCTCGACGGCGAGCGAGCACGTACTCGACCGCTACATCCTGGCCAAGACGCGCGCCGCGGTCTCGCAGCTCGAGCAGGCGCTCGACGTGTACGACGTCAGCGCCGCGTGCCAGCAGCTCCGCGAGTATCTCGAGGTGCTGACGAACTGGTACATCCGGCGGTCGCGGGACCGGTTCTGGGCCGGCGACCGCGCGGCGCTCGACACCTTGTGGACCGTGCTGGAGTCAGTGTGCCGCGCAGCCGCACCGCTGCTGCCGCTGACCACCGAGGCGATCTGGCGCGGGCTGACTGGCGGCGAGAGCGTGCACCTGACCGACTGGCCGGATCTGGCGGACTGGCCGGCCGACGAGTCGCTCGCGGGCGCCATGGACCTGGTCCGCGCTGTCTGCAGCACGGCGCTCGGCCTGCGTAAGTCCCGCCAGCTGCGCGTTCGGCTGCCGCTCGCCAGGCTCACCGTCGCGCACCCAGACGCTGCCGTGCTCGCGCCCTTTGCCGAGCTGATCCGCGACGAGGTGAATGTCAAGGACGTGACGCTGTCGGCCGACCCCGCCAGCCTCGGCACGTTCGAGCTGACGGTGAACCCGCGCGTGCTCGGGCCGAGGCTTGGCCCGAAGGTGCAGGAGGTCATCCGCGCCGTCAAGGCGGGGAACGTGCAGCGCATCGGCGAGCGTGTCATCGCAGCCGGAGTCGAGCTAGAGGCCGGTGAGTACGAAGTGCGACTGGCCGCCGCGCATCCGGAGTCCACGGCCTCGCTGCCAGGAAGCTCCGGACTGGTCGAGCTGGACACGGTCGTGACCCCCGAACTGGCCGCCGAGGGTACGGCGCGGGACGTCGTCCGCGTCGTGCAGCAGGCCCGCCGCGACGCCGGGTTGGCCGTATCCGACCGGATCCGGCTCACCATCGGAGCCGACGGCGAGGTGGCTGACGCAGTTCGTGCGCACTCCGCGTTCATCAGCGGCGAGACACTCGCAGTCGAGCTGACGGTCGTGCCCGCCGCAGAAGTCGATGCGATAGTTCAGCCCGTCGGCGACGGCGGCACGGTCAGAGTGATTCTGGCGGCGGTGTCCGCGTAGCTTCCGCACACTGCATCTAGAAAGCTGATTCTCGGGTCAGCTACGCTACGGCCGTCGTACCCAAATTGTCGTTCGCCGGAGAAAGCGAGAAAGGCCATACCCCGTCGTTTCTTATTCCGCGCGCTCGTACCCGGCGCCCCCTCGCCCTGACCGGAGCGATCGGCTTAACGCCGGCGACTGCGGACGACAACGACAACCGTCGCGTCCACGACATCTGAGGTAGCGGATCGTCCGGACAGCACCCCGGCTGCCTTGCTCACGTCCAGACCGACCGGGTCCGCACGGCAGCCCGCGGCCGCGCGGGCTAGCTGAACCTGGCGGCTGCCATCGCGCCAGGCCTGGCCGACGACGACCGCCGGTACATGAATTTCCCTGCCCTCGTCGAGTCCGACTTGACTATGGAGGAGTTCTTGTTAAACTTATCAGTTGTACAACTAGCTAGTTGGTGAGGAGACACCCATGATGGAGATCATCGCGGCACACCGGCGAGCTCTTGCAGACGCCCTCGGCACCCTCACCGCCGAGCAGTGGCGGTCGGCGTCGCTGTGCGCAGGATGGACCGCGGCGCACGTGCTCGCTCACCAGACGATGCCGTTCCGGATGAGCGAGGCGGACTTCATGGCCGGGCTTCAGGGCAGCGGCGGCGATTTCACGAAGTTCTCCAACGAGGTCGCGGAACGAGACAGCAAGGCGCCGCCCGCCGAGCTGGTCGCAGCGCTGCGCGACAACGCTGATAGCCCCTGGAGCCCGCCGGGCGGCGGCCTGACCGGCGCGCTGAGCCACGACGTCATCCACGGGCTGGACATCGCCTGGCCGCTGGGCCTCGCGTACGAGATCCCCGAGCTAGCCACCACGGCCGTGCTCGATGCACTCACGGCCACCGGCAGCCAGTCGCTCTTCGGGTTCCCGCTCGAAGGCATCCGGGTCGCCGCAACCGACGTGAGCTGGTCTGCGGGCGGGGGCGCGGAACTGACCGGACGGAGCCGCGACCTGGTGCCGCTGCTCGCGGGCCGCGCTGTGCCCCGCACTCTCTTCCACGGCGAGGGCGCGGCCCGCGCCTGGTCGCTGGCGGCCCGTTGACAGCCACCGTCAGCGAGCGAGCAGCCGACGCGCTGTCGACCACGTTCGCGGCGCTCGCTGACCCGACGCGGCGCGCCATCCTCACCCGGCTTTCGGCCGGCGAGGCGACCGTGAACCAGCTGGCCGAGCCGTTCGCGCTGACCCAGCAGGCGATCTCCAAGCACATCAAGGTCCTCGAGCGTGCGGGGCTGATCTCGCGCTCCCGTGCCGCCCAGTCGCGGCCGTGCCGCATCGAGCCCGCTAGGTTGGACGCCGTTGCAGACTGGATCGGCAGTCACCGGCAGCAGTGGCACGAGCGGTACGACCGGCTCGATGAGCACCTGGCCACCCTGGAGGCAGCAGATCCGGGCGACGAGGCAGCCCCGTGAGCCGGCCCGGCGAGTTCACCTACCGCCGGGTGCACCGTGCGACCCGGGAACTGCTCTTCGACTGCCTGACACAGCCCGAGCATCTCGCTCGCTTCTGGGGGCCGGACGGCACGACGACGCCCGTCGACGGGATCACCGCCGACCTGAGACCAGGCGGGTCGTTTGAGACCGTCATGGTGAACGACGCCGACGGCAGCAGCTACACCATGCGCGCGGTCTACCAGGAAGTGCGGCGGCCTGAGCGGCTGGTATGGACAGAGGCCGATGTCGAGGGCGGCATGACGACGACGATCACGTTCACCGATCTCGGCGATGGGCGAACCGAGGTCGTCACCCACCAGACAAACGTGCCACCGGCCATGGCCGACCCGGAGGCGGTCCGCGGGTTCGAGACGAGCCTGCGCCGCTTCGCCGACTATGTCTCCAACCTCAGGCCGTCTCGCGACTCGAGTTCGTAGCGCAGAGCGCGAATTGCGCAGAGCGCGCAGGATCTGGTCGGCCGTTTCGGTTGAACGGCCGGTCGCGATGTGCTGCTCTGTGATCGAATGATTACAGAGCGCTCCACACGCATCAGGGGGCCCCATGGCTGATGACAGCCGTCCACTGCCGGAATCATCGGATGACCTGCCACGACGCGTGCGCGGCGTGAATTGGCAAGTGCCTGCGCAGACAAGCGCTGCGCCTGGGTTCGCCCGGTATCAGCCACCGCGACCTCAGGCCAGCGGACAGTTGCCGAAGCGGGTGCCAGGCACGAGCGCTTTCCGGGCAGCGCCCCGGCTCGCCCGGGTTCGATCCCTGCCGGTCGTGCTGGGCGAGGAAGAGTCACCGCCAACCGGGTCAATGGCACCGGTGAGGTCGGGGTTAGCCGTGACCAGCCGACCGCCTGCGACGCTTCTGCCAGCGCCTGTCCAGGTGCCACGAGCACCCGCCGCGGCCCGCCCGAGCGCACAACCACCGCCAGCACGAGGAGAGCCGCAGCGCAAAGCCGCGAGAGCGCGCGCGAGGTTCTGGTGGCTGAGCGGCGTGCTCATCGTGGTCCTCGCGACAGCCGTGGCCCTCGCCGCCACGCTGCACCACTGACTGGCGGCTCCAGGCCCGAATCTCATTCGCGCGCTGACGACGTTCGGGGCTCACGCGCGGTAGGCGCTGACAGCGGCCACTGGGCCGCCATGCCGCGGCCACGGGGCGCGAAAGCGGCACCCACCCCGCAAGACGGGCGTGACTGACACCGCCGCCCCGCATCGCGGGCTTGCTCGAGACATTCGAGCTGGGCGATTGACTGCGACCGCGAAACAGCGGAGGCGGTCTTCGGCGCGCAAACTGTCAGCCAGTACCTATTCGTTCTGACCGGCGCCATCGGGTTTCTCATCCTGAACAAGTACCGGATCGTCGTGGTGACGCCGCAGCGCATACTCGTCCTCGATGCCGGCTCGATGGGCATGAGCAAGGCCCGCGGTGTTGTCACCGAGCTTCCCCGATCGACTCGCCTTGGCCGGGCGTCAGGGATGTGGCTCGTCATTCCCGCCAACGGTGAGAAGCTGCGGGTGCACCGCAGGTTCTTCAAGGACATTGAGACGGCTGACGCCGCAATTCCGACGGCAGCGGCCTGACTCCGAACCGACTCTGACCAGCCGGCTCGGTCAAATGACCGCGGCCAGCTAGACAGCTTTACCATTGCTTTGCGTTTCTCGTTCAGGCGACGATTAACGGCCGCGGGCTAGCTGATGCGCGTGGCCACCGGAGTCGCCAGCTCCACCGTGCGGCTGACCGTGCAGAGCTGATCGTGCGACCGCCGCACGACGTCGGGCAGAATCGCCCGGGCCTGGTCGCCGCCGTCTCCCGCGGGGAAGGCGAGCCGGTACGTCACCTCGATGTTCTCGAGGTGGTTGCCTTGCTCGTCGCGCACCTTGTCGGCGTCCACCGAGATCTCGAAGCTGTCGGGCTCCGCCCGCCGTGACGTGAGGATGTCCACGTCGATCGCGGTGCATCCGGCTATCGCCACCATCAGCAGCTCGACGGGGGTGAACTCCGCCCCGGCTCCAGCGCCGATGACAATCCGGCCGCCACGGTCATTGACCGCGGCGAATGTCCCGGCCGCGATTCGCTCGACCGTGAGGCTGCGGTGGGAATCGTCAGTCGCCACGCTGACAGCCTCTCAGAGTCGCTAGCCCTGCTCCAGTCGGCCGGCGGCGAGAGCGCAACCGGCGGCAGCGGTAAGGTACCGGCGAGCAGCGGTGCGGCACTCCTGCGGAGGGACCGATGGGCAGACAGCGCAATGACATGAGTCCGGGCACCCGGCGACTCCTGGCCGTGGCCGCGGTCGCGGAAGCCGGGCTGAAGGCGGCCGCACTCCTGGACATGCGACGCCGGCCCGCCAGCCAGATCCGCGGCTCCAAGAAGGCCTGGGCCTGGGCAATGATCGTCAACTCCGCCGGGCTCATCCCGATCTCCTACTTCGTGTTCGGCGTGCGGCGCACAGAAACCGCTGACCAGACGACGAGTCACGCGTAGTCACGGAACGCTGGCCACACCGAGGCCCATGACGAGCGGAGCCCCGTGGCAACGTAGATCTGCGCGGCCTCCTCGTCGTCGCTGACACCGAGGCCGTTGGAGTACGTCGCGACCAGCCGGACGGTCGTGAACTCGCGCCGCAGCAGGCGCGGGTCGGGGTTCACCGCGATCGCATCCACGTCCCTCGCGGGCGGCGGGCCCCAGAGCCAGAAGTTGTTGGCCCCGCTGTATGCGGCCGGCAGGCCGTCGGCGGGTCCGAACCGTGCGAGAGCGCCCGCCTCGCCATAGTTGCCCGCGAGGACCGTCGTGTCCTGGCGCTCCGCGGCGGGCAGCGCCCGGTACTCACGGGCGACGAGCGCGACCTCAGCTGGCCAGCCGATCTCCTCGCCCAGGTCGTAGTTGACCTTCTGCAGCGGCACGGTGTGCAGCACGCGCGCGGGCAGCACTGGCAGCGCAACCGGCACTATTACCGCCGCAGAGACCGCCAGCGCTGCCACGGCACCGACCAGCACGCGACGTCCGCGGGCCGCGAGGAACCCGCCAATCGGGACCGCGCCCGCCGCGAGCAGGAAGGAGTACGCGCCGCCGGGGTAGTACGCCTTGCCGCCGAGCACGAACTGCAGCAGCACTACGAGCCCGCATCCGATCGCGGCCGGCCGGAACCGGAGCGCCGACGGCGAGCGCAGCACCCAGACGAGGCCGGTTACCCACACCGGGGTCAGCGCCAGACCGGTGAAGAGCACCTGCGCTAGCCAGTAGGTAGCCCGGTTGTGCCCGGCCGCCTGCTGCAGCGCGGCGAACACGTCCATGGCCGGCCAGCCGTGCGCCGCCTGCCAGATCAGGTCCGGCGCCGCGAGGACCGACGCGAGCAGGCACCCTAGTAGCAGGTAGCGCGACCGCAGGAGTCGCCGGCCGTCCGTGGCGGCGAATCCTACGGCCAGCAAGGCGACCAGGAACGCGATGTTCCACTTCGCCGCGCTGGAGACGCCGACGGTGAGTCCTATTGCCAGCCACCAGCGGGGATTCCCGCTGTCGAGCAACCGCACGACCAGGTACAGGGCGACAGCCCACAACAGGAAGTCGGGCACGGTCGTGGTCAGCTCGTGGGCGGCACCCAGGTACTGCGCGCACGTCGCGGCCGCCGCGGCGGCGAGCAACTGCCCGGCCCGGCCGGCGCCCAGGCGCCGACTCATCGCCGCAGTCAGCAGGACAATGGCCCCGAGGCTGACCGCCGGCAGGACGCGCAGGCCAACGACGGTGTTGCCGAAGACGATCGAGCTGAACCGAGCCAGCAGCGGCGTCAGCGCCGGCTGGTCCACGTAGCCGGGCGCCAGGTGCTGGCCGGCCGAGAGAAAGTACAGCTCGTCCCTGACGTAGCCGTAGCGCGCGCTGACCGCGAGTTCGAGGGCGACCGCGGCCAGCGCGATCAGGGCGATACCCAGGCGAGGCGACGGAACGGGCTCGTTGCAGCCTGCGGCCGTCGTCATGGTGCTGTGCGAGAAGGTCCCTGCAGTCATGGCCCCAGGGTGGCCGCGGCGGGCGGTGCGGCGCATCGGGCGCGGTGCCGGTTTCCCCGCTCGGCAGCGCGGCTGATCGCGGCCGCGAGCCAGCCGTCTGTCATCCGCCGCGCGGCGGAGGCGGCTGCTCGCTCTCGCGGCCGACGCCGCGGCGTCGCCGGCGACCGTACCATCAGGGCGTGACGTCGCTGATGGATATGAGGCGCGGGCTCGCCGCCCGGTTTGCCGTCCTGCCCGCGCGCCGCCAGGAACTGATCCAGGACTCCGGGCTCGCGGTCGTGCTGGCTGCGGTGAATGTGGTGTCGCTGCTGCCGAACCGGTCGGAGCTGCACCCGCTGTGGCTCGCGCTGCTGCTCGTCATCGGCCAGGCGCTGCCGCTGGCCTTCCGGCGATCTCGAGCTGTCCCGGCGGGCCTGGTGATCGGCGCGTGCCGGGTCGGCTACGACGTCGCCGGCCTGAACTTCGCGCCGTTCCCGCTCGGCCCGGCGATCATCGTCTACACGGTGTTCGACCAGAGCAGCGTGGCCGTCCGGTGGTTCACCTGCGCTCTTCTCGCGGCCGGCATCACGACATCGGAGGCGTCTCCGGGGCACACCGAGCCGTACGACACACTCATCCAGGTGTTCATCTTCGCCGCGGCGATCGGCGCGGGCCTGCTCAGCCGCGCGATGCGCTCGTCGCTGCGCGCCGCGCAGCGACGGGCCGACCAGGCTGAGGCCAAACTGGACGAGCAGGCCGCGCGCGCCGCGGCAGCAGAGCGCGCCCGGATCGCGCGCGAGCTGCACGACGTGGTGGCGCATCACGTCAGCCTCATGGCGGTTCAGGCCGAAGCCGCGGGGGCGCTGCTACCCGGACGGCCAGAGGAGGCGGCCCGATCGGTGAGCGTCATCGGCGACACCGCCCGCACGGCGCTGACCGAGTTGCGCCGGCTGCTCGGCGTGCTGCGGGGCCCCTCAGAGCGTCTGGACACGGCGCCCGCCGCGTCACTGAGCGAGCTCGCTGACGTACTGGCCAAAGTCCGCAGCGCCGGGCTGCCGGTCGACTTCGAGGTGACCGGCACACCGGCCGCGCTCGCGCCGGGTGTCGACCTGGCCGCGTACCGCATCGTGCAGGAAGCGCTCACCAACACCCTCCGGCACTCGGGCGCCGAGCGGGCTAGTGTCACGGTCGGCTACGAGCCCGGCTTTATCACGCTGTCAGTGAGCGATGCCGGCCCCCGCCGCGGAGCGGCGCCCCGACCGGCATGGCGCGGAGCGGAGCCCCGCCTGCCGCAGCCCAGGGAAACGGCGGCCGAACAGCAGTCACAAGGCGGCGGCACCGCGGCCCGTTCGGCCAATGGCGACGGCGACCGGCCCGGGCTCATGCCAGCGGGTACCGGCTTCGGGCTGGCGGGCATCGCCGAGCGCGTCGCGTCCTGCGGCGGCAGCCTCACCGTCGGGCCGACCGCCCTGGCCGGATTCGCTGTCAGCGCGCGGCTCCCGGTCCGATGACGACCGACCAGACAGCGGCGACCGGGCCGGTGGCTGGCGGCGCGGCCGCCATCCGGGTGCTCGTCGCCGACGACCAGGAACTGGTGCGGGCCGGCTTTTGTGTCATCCTCGGCGCGACTGTTGGCATCGAGGTTATCGGCGAGGCTGCCGACGGCGAGCAGGCCGTGGCCCTCGCCGCAGCCCTCGCACCGGATGTCGTGCTGATGGATATCCGGATGCCCGGCATGGATGGCCTCTCGGCCACCCGGCTGATCACGGCGCGCGAGCGCGCGCCCAAGGTCGTCATGCTCACCACCTTTGACCTGGACGACTATGTGTACGAGGCGCTGCGGGCTGGCGCGAGCGGATTCCTGCTCAAGGACTCGCCGCGCGCGGACCTGGTCGCCGCCGTCCGCGCGGCCGCAGCTGGCGACGCGCTGCTCGCGCCGTCAGTGACCAGGCGGCTCATCGAGGCGTTCGCCCGCCGACCGCCCGAGGCGATGCCGGCCCCGTCCCGGCTCGCCTCGATCACGGCACGCGAGAGTGACGTCTTGCTGTTGCTCGCCCGTGGCCGCAGCAACGCCGAGATCGCGGCGGCGCTGTTCGTATCGGAAGCAACCGTCAAGACCCACGTAGCGAGCCTGCTCGCGAAGCTCGGCCTGCGGGACCGGGTGCAGGCAGTGATCCTGGCCTACGAGACCGGCCTGGTCGTACCCGGCGAGGCGGTCAACTAGCCCAGGCGGCGAGCCTTATCGGCCCGTCGCCGACGGTACGCGCCGGCGAATATGAGTACGAGGGCGATAACCGTGCTCAGCGGTTCCGCCACGATGACTGCACCGGCTGGCAGGAACACCACTGCCACGCCTGTCACGAGGATGACTACCCCCGCGGCCGCAAAGAACGGGACGGCCACTTTAAATGTGCCGGTGGCCTGCGCACGTCCGCGCCAGATGGCCCAGACGACGAAGAAGAGACCCGACACGATCATGTAAATCGGAACGCTTATCAGGACAGTCACCGCCTCGGCGTCTACGGCGGACCGCTCGATCAGCTTACGGCCGTCATCTGACCGCGAGGGACTGGACAAAGTCGGCGATCTGGCGCAGCGTTGCGCACTCGCGGACCTGGGCGCAGAGCGGCTGGTACCGCGCGATCACCGAGTCGCCGGTGTTCCAGTACCGGCGGGGCTCGGGGTTCAGCCAGTACAGCCTGCCCACCCGGTCGCTCACCTGCGCGAGGGCCGCGACGGCGGGGTCGGTGTAGTTGGTGCGCGCGTCGCCGACGACCAGGACAACGGTCCGCCGGGTGAACTGCCGCGCGTGCGTCGCCGCGAACTCGCGGAGCACGTATCCGTAGTCCGAGCTGCCCGTCCACCGGACCGCGCCGCGCGCGGCCTCCGCCTGGGTGAGCTGCCGCCCGGCGGCGCGGGCCTCGCTCACCAGCTCAGTGATGTCCGCCAGGCCGTCCACGAAGGAGAACGCGCGCAGCCGGGACAGCCGGCTGTCCAGCGCGATCAGCAGGTTGAGGGTGAACCGCGAGAACGTCGCGACCGAGCCGGACACGTCAGCGAGCACCACAATCTCAGGCTTGGGCGGCTTGGCGGGCTCGGTCCCGATCCTGAACGGCACGCCGCCGGTGCCCATGGCCAGGTGCAGAGTGCGGCGCAGCGACAGCCGCCGCTTCCGGAACTCCTGCTGAGCCAGGATCTTGCTCAGCCGGTGCGCGAGCGGGCCGATGGCCGCCACGACCGCGTCGAGCTCGGCTGCCGACGCGGTGGCGATGTCGACGTCCTCAGCGAGCCGTATTCGCAGCGTCTTGCTGACCGCGCGGGCGCCGCGGTCCGCGACCAGGGCCCGCTGGATCGCGGCCCGCAGCTCGGCCCGGAACCGCTCGATCGCCTGGTCTGCTCCGGCCTGCCGGAGCCGTTCGGTGATGGCGCCCGCGCCGGGCCGCAGCCCGCCACCCCCGGTTCCACCCCCGCCGCCAACTCCCCCGGCGGCGGCGTCCCCCGCAGCGGCAGCCAGCAGCTCGGCGCGAATGGTGTCCAGGTTCGCCGCCGCGGCGGCCGCGATTAGGGCAAACACGCCCGCCACCGGCGCGCCTGGCTCCAGCCCGCTATACCGCCGGACATACTCCTCGGCTAGCAGCCGGAGCTGCGCCGCGTCCAGTGAGCCGAGAGCTGCGCGCAGCGCGGTTTCCAGCTCAGCACTCGTAAGACTGGCTAGCGGCTGCGACTGATCGGTGCTCGTTCCCAGAAAATGCAGGTCAAACAGCAGGTTGAACGCATCGAGATGCTCCGCCCTCTTTACCAGAGCGCTCTGCATGCTCGCCCGCACGGTCTCGCTGTCGGCCAGCGGAATGATGGCAAGCGCACGGGCCGCGTCGAGGTGTTCGCCGACGGACACGCCCACGCCGACCGTGCGTAGTTCGTCCACCAGCGTGGTGAGGGGGCTGTCGGTCCGCGGGGTGGACGGCACGGGTCAGGCCAGCGACAGCTCGGCGAGCGCCACGGTGATGTCACGCTCGTACTTCAGGAGGACCGACAGGGTCTGCCGGGTCAGCTCGTCGGTCAGCTCGGCGGCGCCGAGCGCGAGCAGCGTGCGGGCCCAGTCGACGGTCTCGGAGATGGACGGGGGCTTCTTGAGGTCGGCCCCGCGCAGCACCGCGATGAGGCCGGCGATCTCGGTGGCCAGGTGCTGGCTGAGCTCCGGCACGTGCAGCCTTACGATCTCGGCCTCCCGTTCGACGCTGGGGTAGCCGAGGTGCAGGTAGAGGCAACGGCGTTTGAGCGCCTCGGACAGGTCGCGGGTGTTGTTCGAGGTGAGGAACACCTGCGGGACGTGCCGGGCGGCCAGGGTGCCCAGCTCCGGGATCGAGATCTGGTACTCCGACAGCACCTCGAGCAGCAGCGCCTCGGCCTCCATGTCCAGCCGGTCGACCTCGTCAATCAGCAGCACCACCGGCTCGTCGGACCTGATGGCGGCGAGCAGCGGACGGCTGAGAAGGAAGTCCTCGCCGAAGATCCCGGCTTCCTGCAGGCTGGCGCCCGACCCGTTCTGGTGCAGCTGGAGCTGCAGTAGCTGGCGGCGGTAGTCCCACTCGTAGATGGCCTTCGACTCATCCAGCCCTTCGTAGCACTGCAGCCGGATCAGCTTCTTGCCGGTCATCACGGCGACGCTCTTGGCCAGCTGCGTCTTGCCGGTGCCGGCCGGACCCTCAATCAGCACCGGTTTGCCCAGCGCAGCGGCCAGGTGGACGACTGTGCCGGTCGCGGTGTCCGCGAGGTAGCCCGCGCCCCGAAGCTGCTCACGCACATCATCAAGCCGTCCGCGCACATCACCGCCGGGAGGGAAAAGGTCCGCCATGGGATACATCATCGCTGACGGGCCGCTCCCACCGGAACTGCGGGTTACCCGCCAGTAGGCGCGGCGTCGGCGGCCTCGGCCTCGGCGACTGTCGCGTCGGTCCGGGGCGTGATCTGCTGGCTGGCCGCCGCGATGCAGGCCGCCGCCGGGGCCAGCGCAGCCGCGCCGACGAGCAATGCCACGCGGATCGAGGCGAACGTGCCGATTGCGCCGACGGCCGGCCCGCCGAGGATCTGCCCGCCGCTGTCGAACATGTCCCGCGCCGAGAGTGCGGTGGCCCGGACCGACGGGCGGATCCGGCCCACGATCCAGCCCGAGACCAGTGGATAGAGCACCGGCCGCAGCACCGAGACGACGAGATACCCGCCGACCACCACCGCGAACGCGTGAGCGGTCGCCATCCCCGCCACCGCTGCCCCGATCACGAGCGTCAGAACCAGCAGCGCGCCCACAACTGAGTCTGGCCCGAGCCGCTCGGTACGGCGCTTGGCCAATTCGGTCGCGCCGAGACCCAGGATCGCGGCGGCGGCGGCGAGGACGCCAAACCACATCGCCGGATGCAGGCCTGCCAGCTGCGGGAACTTGATGTCCCGCAGCAAGAATGCCCCCCAGAGCCGGTCGAAGCTCTCGCTCCAGAGCCCGGTGAATAGCGTCATGCCGAACAGCAGCACGAGACCGGGCACCGCCACGATGGCGCGACGGGTGGACCGTGTCTGCTCGGCGAGCAGCACGACTGACTGCCGGATGATGCCGCCAGCGCGAGTGACACTGGCTGGCCGGTGAAAATGCCGTTCGGGCATCACGACCGCGGCTGCCGAGGCGAGCACGCAGATGAGCGCGCCGCCGACCCGTAGCGGCATTTCCAGTCCGGCCAGCGCTATCACCCCGGACAGCAGGCTGCCGGCCACGGTCGCGAGGAGTCCGAGCTGCGTTGCCCGCAGGTAGATGCCGGTCATCCGGTCATCGCCGAGGTCGGCGGAGAGCTCGTCGGCGATCCAGGCGTCCTGCGCCCCGTTGTTGAGCGCCGCGCCGAATCCGAGCACCACCCAGGCGAGGAGGAGGTTGACGAAAGACGCCGACAGGCTCGCCATGATCTGGGCTAGACCGGCAACGAAAAGGCCAGCCAGTACGCACATCCGCCTGCTAACCAGGTCGGCGAGCAATCCGGTCGGCAGCTGGAAGATGAAGTAGCTGGCCTCAAGTGCGGTGCCGAGCAGCAGTAGTTGCAGCGGGTTGAGCCTGCCGCTGGTGACCCAGTAGACCGTCACCGTAGCGAGAGCCAGGCCAGACAGGAATGCGGTACCGCACTCGAGGATCAGGTACAGCCGGTACGAGCTAATCTCGCGATGTGGCAGCCCCAACCATGCCTCCCCCAGCGTGCCAGATCCCGGCAGACGCTAAGCGATACGGGTCGGCAGGGGCAACGGATTTGCGCCTTTACTTGCCCGCCGTTTGCCCGGCCGCACCATTTCGGGCGTCCGGCGCTTGCGGACCGCGACAGAGACCGCTAGGCCCGCTGGCTACCGCTCGGCGGGCTGATAGCGACCGTCGAAAGGGCATAGCGACCTCTGTCGTCAAAATTCCGCACGGTTCGAGCCTTTCGTCCCGGCCAAAGGGTCGCCATTGCCGTCGAACGGTCGCCATCGCACGAGAGCGGTCGCCATGGGCCAGCCAACGGGCCTGACCACCCTGCGACTCGGCAGGTGGCGGGGCGCCTGCGGCCCAGCGCGGTCCCGGCCGGACCGCCGCTCGCCGCACTCGCAGGCATCATGTTCGGTCGGCTGCGGCGGCCTCGGCTCGGTCGGACCGGCCTAGTGGTAGCCGTGCTCGCCGCGGTCGCGCTTGGCGCTGCAGCAGGATTTGCCTGGCCGCGCAGTCACCCGCTCGCGCCGCCCCCAAGCCGGGCTACGAGTCGCCGGCCAATGCCGTCGCCGGATTCACAAGCGCCATATTCAGCAGCCATCCGGCTACCGCATGCAGCTACGCCGCGCCCAGCGAGCAGGCTGCCTGCAACCTCGGCTTCTCGTTAGTCGGACCCGTCGCCGAGGCAAGCGGCAGCTGGACGATTGGTCACTCCGCAATATCCGGAGGCCGAGCCATCGTCGATGTCGAATACCGGGCACGCGAAGCGAACGGCGCCACCCTGGTCAACACACCGACCCAGATGCCGGGCTGCCGCATATCGGGCTGTCGTTTGCTGCCGCGTATCGGCAGGCATTCTCGGCCGACAGCTTCGCGATGGACTGCGTACTGTCAGGCGGGCTCTGCTACGACCACGTCGCTCAGTACGGTTCATATCCAGCGCAGCTGGCGCCTGACGCGCACTTCGCTACGAGGCCGTGGAACAACTGCCATCGTCAATTTGTTAGAGTGTCGAACTATAAGTGGACCGTACCAAGGGAGATGCTCTTGACCAGGGCTGATGACCAATCCGATGCGATCGAGGCGTTGCTCTGCATCCTGCGGATTACCCGGGTGCTCGAGCGGATCGACGCCGGCGTGAGCCCGCAGCAGTACCGGATGCTCAAGCTCATCGGCGCGGGCGGTGAGCGGTCCGCCCGGCTGGCCGAGAAGCTGGCCGTGGCGCGGCCGACGCTGACCGCGACTGCAGACAGTCTTGTTGCCGCCGGCCTTGCCTGCCGCGAGGCCGAGCCGGGCGACCGGCGGGTTGTGCGACTGCGGCTGACCGACGCCGGCCAGGCTGCCGTGACCCGGGCCGACGCCTGCTATTCGGAGTGGTTCGGTGCGCTGCTCGACCATACAGGCCGGCGCGAGCAGATCACCTTCGATCTGCGGGCACTCAACATCGCGATGACTGAGCGGTACCGCGCCCGCACCGCCGGCAAGGACGAGCCCGCCGAGGGCGCACGCGGACATCTGACAGTGGCACCGCAGTGAAGCGCGGCGTCAATAGTCAGCAGCCCATGGCCAGCAAGCGGTCGTCGGGCGTGCGTGCCGACGGCGGCCAGGTACGGCAGGACCCGACGCCCGCGCCCGGCTCCGGTTATGGCCGGGGCTGGCTGCGCCGGCTGGCTCTCTACAGCTGGCGGCACAAGGGCCTCACGCTGGTCGCGCTCGGCGCCTCGGTGCTGTCCACCCTGGTCACATCCGTTATCCCGCTGATCCAGCGGAACATCATCGACAACTCGATCGTCCGCCATACCCAGCCCGTCTGGCCCGGCGCGGCGGCCCTGCTCATCGCCGCCGCGATCAGCTTCGGCGCGGTCTACGTGCGCCGGTACCGAGGCGGGCAGCTCTCCCTCGACATGCAGCACGACCTGCGCACCGAGCTGTTCGGCTCACTGAGCCGGCTCGACGGCGCACGGCAGGACCAGATCCACACCGGTCAGATCGTCTCGCGGTCGATCACCGACCTCAACATGATCCAGAGCCTCCTCCAGATGCTGCCGATGCTCATGGGCAGCGGCCTGCTGTTCGTGCTCTCGCTGGTTATCATGTTCGTGCTGTCGCCGATGCTCGCGCTCATCTCCCTGGCGGTCGGCCCGGTACTGCTCGGGCTCTCAGTCGCATCCAGGCGACGGCTGTTCCCGGCAAGCTGGGACGCCCAGCAGAAGGCCGGCGACGTCGCCGGCGTGGTCGAGGGTGCCATCACCGGCGTGCGCGTGGTCAAGGGCTTCGGCCAGGAAGAGCAGGAGATCGAGCGGCTGGAGGCTGTCAGCCGCGTGCTGTACGCGGCCCGAGTCCGCGCCGTCAGGCTGATGGCAAAGTTCAGTCCTGCGCTCGGCGCAATCCCCGCGCTCGGCCAGGTCGGCGTGCTCGCGCTCGGCGGCTGGCTGGCGATCCAGGGCAGCATCACCCTCGGCACATTCCTGGCCTTCGCGTCCTACCTGGCGCAGATGGTCGGCCCGGTCCGGGCGCTCACCGGGCTCATCACGATCGGTCAGGAGGCGCGGGCCAGCGTCATCCGCGTGTTCGAGGTGATCGATTCCCGGCCGGTCATTACCGAGAAGCCGGACGCGGTCGTGCTCCCGGCGGGGCGGCACGACATCGAGCTTGACGACCTGCAGTTCGGCTACCTGCCGTCACAGCCGGTGCTGCGCGGCCTGTCGCTTCGGGTGCGGCCGGGCGAGACGCTCGCCGTCGTCGGCACTTCAGGATCGGGCAAGTCGACCATCTCCCTGCTGCTGCCGCGGTTCTACGACGTGCGCTCCGGTTCCGTCCGGGTCGGCGGCTACGACGTTCGCGAGCTGACCCTGGACTCTCTGCGGGCCTCTATCGGGCTGGTGCTCGAAGAGAGCTTCCTGTTCTCGGACACGGTCCGCAACAACATCGCCTACGGCCGGCCCGACGCGACGCTGGAGCAGATCGCCGCAGCTGCCCGCGCCGCCGAGGCAGAAGAGTTCATCCTGGATCTGCCCGACGGCTACGACACCGTGGTCGGCGAGCAGGGCCTGACCCTCTCCGGCGGCCAGCGCCAGCGGATCGCGCTAGCCAGAGCGCTGATCACCGACCCGTCGATCCTGATCCTGGACGACGCGACATCGGCGATCGACGCGCGTGTCGAGGCTCAGATCCACGCGACCCTCCGCCGCGTGATGGCCGGGCGGACGACGCTGCTCATCGCGCACCGGCGATCCACGCTT
>Ga0126381_100003940_pt1 | contig 16097 bp, 14 predicted proteins | sample PanSoiMetPlot_28_FD_96465 | JGI IMG/M metagenome (GOLD analysis project Ga0126381, IMG submission 96465) | Tropical forest soil microbial communities from Panama - MetaG Plot_28 | ecosystem: Environmental > Terrestrial > Soil > Tropical forest > Bulk soil | place: Panama | collected 2016-02-17 | reverse complement strand
GCGCACTAGCTCGCGCCTGCAAGCAGGGTCAGCGTCGTATGCATGCGCAGGATGAGGCCGGTGCTCGGCCTGAATGTCGACTTCACCGGCGGCATAGCCTTGACCTGAGAACGCTCCGGGCGGCGCCGCCCGGCGGCGATAGCGTATTGGGGTGGACACCTTGGGCATTTTGGTGTTTGGCCTGCCGACCGCGACCTGGCTGGCGATAGCGTCGCTCACGGCCTCTGGGGCACGGCGCCGTGGCCAGCGTTGGCGCTTTGCGTGGCTGAGCGGGCTGTTCTTCCCCTTGACCTGGGTGATCTGGTATGTAGTCGATGAGCGCGCGGCGGGAGGTCGCGCGACCAGGCAGCTGCGTCGGCAAGGCTTGCTGTGACCCGGCGCCATCGTCAATGGCGGCGATCATTTAGTCGCCCTTGACGTTCACAATCTGGCGCAGCGTGTGCCGGATCTCGACGAGGTCTTTTGAGTCTTCCATCACCACGTCGATGTCCTTGTAGGCGGCGGGTATCTCGTCGAGCACGGCCACCGTCCTGCGCCACTCGATGCCGGCCATCGCGGCCTCGAGTTCGTCTACGCTGTAGAGCTTGCGCGCCTTTGACCTGCTGTGCTGGCGACCCGCACCGTGCGGCGAGGAGTTCAGCGCCAGCCTGTTTCCTTTGCCGGTCACGACGTACGAGCGGGTGCCCATCGAGCCGGGGATCAGCCCGGGAGTCCCGGCCGAGGCGTCGATCGCGCCCTTGCGTGACAGCCAGACCTCCTTGCCGAAGTGCTTCTCCTTGACCGTGTAGTTGTGGTGCGTGTTCACGGTCTCGGTCGGATCTACGCTTTCGCCGATCCAGTCCTGCAGCCGGTGGACCACCCGGTGCATCATCTCTTCGCGATTCAGCAGCGCGAAGTACTGCGCCCAGCGCAAGTCCCTGATGTAGGCCCAGAACTCATCGGTGCCCTCAGCGAGGTAGGCCAGGTCAGGGTCGGTTAGCTGGATCCAGTACTTCTTGGCGATCTCTGCGGCGATCCTGATGTGTCGCTGCGCGATCTTGTTGCCGACACCACGCGATCCCGAGTGCAGGAACAGCCACACCCGCTCTTCGGTGTCCAGGCTGACCTCGATGAAGTGATTGCCAGATCCGAGGCTGCCGAGCTGCAGGCGCCAGTTCGGTGCGATCATCTCCGCGCTGTCGGCCGACTGATGCTGCTCAAGCGCCTCGATCCTGGTGGCCGTCGCCGTGTCGTAGACCGACTTGTTGTACTTACCCGCCGATAGCGGTATCGACTGCTCGATGGCCTCGCGCAAGGCGGCCAGATCACCTCGGCGCCGCACATCGTCCGAAGAGAACTGGGTCCGGACCGCGATCATGCCGCAGCCGATGTCGACGCCGACGGCGGCCGGGATGATCGCACCGAGCGTCGGGATGACGGAGCCCACCGTCGCGCCCTTGCCGAGGTGCGCGTCAGGCATCAGAGCCACGTGCGGGTAAATGAACGGCATCTCGGCCGTACGCCTCGCCTGCTCGAGCGTGACCGCGTCAAGCACCGACGCCCAGCTCATCAGCTTCTTGCTGATTTGTTCCATGGCTACCTCCGCAAACGTGCCCACGGTAGCCGCCACCGACTTGGACGCCCACTCGTTTTCCTGGCGGGTGGGCGGGGCAGTGGGTGGTGCATGACCATACTCAGGAGCCTTGCGCGCCCGATGATTGCCTCGATCTACGTCATTGCGGGCTACCAGACCATGCGCTCGCCTGAGCGCGTGGTCAAGCAAGCCGACCCTGTCGTGCGCGCTCTCGCGGAATACGTCGACTTTGTGCCAGATGACACCGAGCAGGCTGTGCGAGTCAGCGGCGCCGTCCAGGTCGCCGGCGGTGCGCTGCTCGCGGTCGGCTGGGTACCAAGGGTGGCAGCGCTGGCGCTCGCGGCCACCTTGATACCCACGACGGCAGCGGGGCACAGATTCTGGGAGTACGACGACCCACAGGAGCGCGCGCAGCATCGGATTCAGTTTCTAAAGAATCTATCGATGCTTGGTGGACTGCTGATGGTGGCGGCAGACTCTGGCGACAGGCAAAGCGGACGCGCGCACGGGAAGTGATCGCAGGGCCCCGGTCACAGGTGGCCGGGACCCTGCCGAGCGGCTCAGCCTATGAATGCAGGCCTATTAGTTGCTGATGATCGTCCACGAGCTCGCGGTTCACCCAGCGCTCGAGCGGGTCGCTGGTTTCCCACGAGGTGATCAGCGCGTAGCGCGGACGCGGACCAGGGTGCGAGACCACGTGATACAACCGCTCGGTGTCGATCAGCAGCTGCTGGCCAGGATGCAGCCTGATCCGCGTCTCGGTTGCGGGGTCGTCCTTGGCCTCGCGCAAGATAAACGTCGACTTGCCGGCCGTGTCGTCAAGTTCGAGCCAGGATCGGACTACCCATCCGGTTCCGTCAGGGTTCAGCCTGTTGTTGTCGTCGAGGTGCAGTTGACGCCGGGCGGTGGCATCGTCGCTTGGGTTCAGCTTGATCACGCGAACCCTGCCGTAGTTGGCGCCGACCTCCTCGACGTACTTGACCAGCGTCGGCGCGAGGTCCCGGTTGGTGGTCCAGATGCCGTCCTTGTCGGCCTTGCCGTGATCCCAGAAGCCCCGGCAGTCCATCTCGCCGGTCGCCGACGCCAGCGGTGCGAAGTTCGTATCGCCGCCGCTCTTCCAGTCCATGTAGGTCAGCGACTCCCACTCGATCGGCGGAATCATCGCCCCAGGCCGGTCGCGCAGTATCGCGTAGCCTTTGTCGGCAAGAATATCGAGCTTGCGATGCATGCATTTCCCCCGTTTTGAAAACTGATCTTCATCCCTCGATATCCATCACCTCTTTCCAGGCACGGCACGATTCACGCCCTAGCCAAGGGTCTCTTGGTCCGTCGTTAAGCGCTTTTTGTTGCCCGTTGACCAAGACATGAAACGGCCCGGCGCCTGATGGCTGAGCCACCAAAGCGCCGGGCCGCTGATCGAGTTAGTTCACGAATACCGCGGGGTTCCCCTTGACGCTGGTGTCCTGCACCGGGCCGTACTTGGCTGAGAATGTCGCCGCACCAATGCTGCCACATATCGAACTCGAGCCGTTGGTCACCACGGTCAACTTCTGCTTCGTAAAGGTGATCGTGTTGCCCTTGTTCGAAGCCGTGCCGACAGCACTGGCGGCCTTGTAGATGCAGGTGATAGTCATACCTGAGAGTTTCGCCGAGGCCTTCAGCTCAATGGGCTTGGTCTTCGTGCCGGAGACGGTAACTGGGAGCCCCTTCTTGTCGCTGACCGTCGCCTTATATGGCAGGTTGAGCGCCTTGATGCTGCCGATCGTCAGGCCAGCAACACTGGTCGTGCACTTGGCGATGCTCTCCGCGGTGACCGACTCGGTGGCCGTGTTCGGAGCGAGCGGGTTCTTGACCACTTTGGCGCTGAAGCTAGACGACTTGCAGGTGACCGTGATCGCTGAGGTTCCCGACCCGATAACGAACTTCGCGACCGTGCCCTTCGCCAGGCTGGCCTTCAGGACCGCGCCGGTCTTGACCGCCGGGCCGTGGACCTTCCTGATGGTCAGCACGTGGGAACTGGCGCCAGGGGCGGCGTCGGCGACGATAGGCATTGCCAGGACCGCGGCGGAGGCGGCTGCGACGGCCAGATAAAGGTACTTGCGCACGTACCTTGTCCTTCCTAGATGGGGTTGGTACCACACCAGCGTGCCACGGGCGCTGCCGGGCGAAACGTATGTACCGAGTACCGGCTTAAGCGCGTTGGTCGGCGCCCTACGCATTTGAGCAGGTCAGGCCCATATTGGTGATCCTTTTCTCAGCGTTTTCCCAGCTAATGCCTTGTGTAGTCACAGGCGGACGGCGCAGCGGCTTAACAGTGATCGCGCGAAGCGTGTATGACTAGTGGTATGCCTGTGACAGGTGCACAGTTGCTCGCCGGCCGCTATCAGCTGCGTGAGGTGCTCTGAACGGGCGGCATGGCAACCGTCCGGCGCGCCACCGACGATGTGCTCGGCCGCGATGTGGCGGTGAAGGTACTGAGCCCGCAGTTCGCAGCCGATGCGGGATTCGTGGCGCGGTTCAACCGAGAAGCACGAAACGTGGCCGCGCTGAGCAATTCGCATATCGTCACGGTCTTTGATTGCGGCGTCGACGATACGACGCCGTATATCGTGATGGAACTCGTGTCCGGCCAGACCCTCAGGCAGGTGCTCGACGAGGCGGGTGCGCTTCCGCCGGTGGAAGCGGTTGCCATCGCCGCAGCCGTCTGCGAGGCGCTCGACGCGGCGCACGCCGCCGGGCTTGTGCACCGCGACATCAAACCGGCGAATATCGTGCTGTCCGGGCGCGACGTGAAAGTACTCGACATCGGCATTGCCAGGGCTCAGTTCCCGGCCGGCGGTACAAGGACCAATGGCGTGCTCGGCACCGCCGCTTACCTCTCGCCCGAGCAGGCGTCGGGCGAGCCGGTCGGCCCGCAGTCCGATTTGTATTCTCTCGGCTGCGTGCTATTCGAAATGCTGACAGGCACGCCGCCATTCGCCGCTGACTCAGAGGTCGGGGTGGCATATCGGCATGTGCACGACGATCCAGGGCTGCCTTCCGAGCGAGGCTCAGCCATTCCCGCCAAGCTGAACTGGATAACCGCGCGGTTGCTGGCGAAAAGGCCGGCCTACCGACCCGCCGGTGCGCTAGCCGCCAGGGAGTCGCTGCTGACATCGCTCGCTCCCGATCAGACGGCCGTGCTCGCCGCGCCTCCTGCTCATCGCGTCGAGGTCATTGCGGCGAACGCTCCACAGCGGTGGCGGCCATCGGAGGCGGTGCTCGCGATGTCGCTGCTCGCCGCCCTCGCGGCGCGCGTTGTGGTGCTGCTGACCGAGCCGGCCGGGCCGGGCGCACCGTCGGCGCTGCCTAGTCACCCGGCGGCCACGTTCCAGGCACATCAGAGCCCGTCGGCGGGGCCGGGGACCTCGCCAGGCCCCGCGCGGCCGCCCGTCCGCGGCCTCCCCCCGCTCGCCTCGGCCGCCAGCGCCCTCGTTGGCGAACTCGAAGCGGCCCAGGCCGACGGCCAGGTGTCCGAGCAGGCTGGACAGAACCTGTTCAACCAGCTGCAGCAACTGCTGTTCAACACGCCAAGGCAAACGCCACGCAAGTCGAGCAGCAGTACCCGCAGCTACTCGAGCAGTTCGACCAGTATCGATCACAGGGACAGATCAGCGGCTCGGTCGCGCCCACGTTAAAGAGCGAGATCGGCGCTATCGGGGCCGCGCTTGGCGCCGGCTGACACCGGTCAGCGCTTGGTACCTATCGCGACGTTGGAGAAGCTGCGGACCGTGACTGCGCCGGCCGATTCGCCGAGTTTGGAGATCATTATCTTGCGTACGCGAAGCTGATCTTCCGCGGACATGGCCGCTACCAGCGGGCCGAACGGCGTTCCTTGCACCGTGCTCGCGGCGTCCTCGGGGTTGTCCCAGCGGCCTTCGAGTTCCACCATCTCGACCTTGACATCGCCGAAACCGGCCGCCTGGACCATGCCTTGCAGCTCGGATCCGCTCATGCGGTAGCTGTCGCCGTCGTAGGCACCGGAGTAGGGCTGGCTCAGGCCAACCTCGCGCATGGTCTGGCCAAGCTGACGGAAAAGGCCAACCGGCTGCTCGGCCGCCCAAACTGACATCAGGACAATGCCGCCAGGCTTGACGACACGGTACATCTCGCTAAGCGCCAGCTCACGCTCGGCGAAGAACTCCAGCCCGTGCGAGCAGTACACGACGTCAAAGCTGTCGCTGGCGGCGTCGATAGCCGAGGCAGGGCATTCCAGGTACTCGATCGGGGCCCAGTCCGGCGGGGCCGGACGCGAGGCGGCTACCGCGAGCATGGCCGGGCTGATGTCGCTGGCGACGACCCGGCCGCTGCTGCCTGCGGCCGCGGCGGCGAGCCGGGCGACCGGGCCGAGGCCACTCGCCAGGTCAAGCACAGCGTCACCAGGACGCGGCGACGCGCGTTCGATCATGTCCTTCGCCCACGGCTCGAAGAGCTGGCGAAGCAGGTACCTGGAGTAGCCAGCCGGGATCGTCGCCTGCGTGAAGCTGCGCCCGCGCACGCCGTCCATCGCCCGGCGCCTATCCGGCTGAGCCTGCTGGATCATGATGACCGCCAAGGAATGACGCTACGAATGCTGGGCTGGCAGTTAGCTCGGCTGGCGTGCCTTCCATCCGAAGCTGACCTCCGCCCATTACATAGGTGTAGTCCGACACAGCAAGCACTGCTCTAGCACGCTGCTCCACGATTAGCACCGCTGCGCCAGATTTTGCCAGTTCTGTCACCTGCTCGTCGAGCAATGTTCTCGCAATCGCTGGCGCAAGGTTGGCCGTTGGCTCATCAAGCAGGAATAGATCGGGCCCAAGCATCAGAACCCTGGCCAGGGCGAGCATCTTGCGCTCGCCGCCGCTGAGCTTTCCGGCCGGGCGGCGCACCATGGTGCTGAGCCGCGGAAACACCGTGAGAACGTGCTCAATCCGATCAGGCACCTGTTGTCGCGGCAGCAGATAACCGCCCATCTCCAGGTTTTCTCTGACACTCAGCGGCGCGAAGACGTCGTCAACCTGAGGCACGTAGCCGACGCCCGTTCTCGCCATATCTTCGGGGGTGGCATTGGTCACGTCTCGGCCGCGGATGCTGACCCGGCCCGCCGAAACCCTGAGCACGCCGACAATGGCCTTGAGCAAAGTGCTCTTGCCAGAACCGTTCGGCCCGACCACGGAGATCACCTGGCCGGACTCAGCCCGCACCGACACATCCCTGATCACCGGGTCGCCGCCATAGCCCGCGGTCACACCGGTCGCGAGCAAAGCTGTCTGCAACTCAGCCGACAAGATAGGCCTCCACGACCTCGCTGCGGTCACGCAACTCAGCCATCGTGCCCTGCGCGAGCACCTGGCCGTCTGCCATAACGATGACCGGGTCGCAGAGTTCATCCACGATCGCGAGTTCATGCTCGACCATCAGGATCGTCATGCCCTGGCGGCACAGTTCCCGCAGCGCCTCGCCGATCCGCCGGGCGAGGTCCGGGTGCACGCCCGCCATCGGCTCGTCGAGCAGCAGCACGTCAGGCTCGGTCATCAGCGCCCGCATGATCTCGACCAGCCTGCGCTGACCGCCGCTCAGGTCGCCGGCGTAGTCGTTGGCCTTGTCGCCGAGCCCGAAGCTCTCGATAAGCGCGTACGCCCGCTCGGCCGCCCCAGCCTCATCCCTGCGCCAGTACCAGCGGCCGGCCAGGGCACCAAGGAAAGAGTCACCACGGTTGCCAGGCACGGCCGAGAGCAGGTTCTCAACCACGGTCAGGCGCTTGAACTCACTCGCCAGCTGGAACGTCCTGACCAGCCCGACTCTTGCCCGCCGGTACGCAGGCAGCACGGTGATGTCCTGGCCCATATAGCTGATGCGGCCGCTGGAGACTTTTTCCGTCCCTGCTAGCAATGACAGAAGTGTTGACTTTCCGGCGCCATTGGGCCCGATCAGCCCGGTCAGCGTGCCCTTGGTAACCGACAACGACACCCCGGCCACCGCCTGGACGCCGCCGAAGTCCTTGCTGACGCCGATAGCCTTGAGCACCTCGGGGGTTGGCGAACTGCGCCAACGCCTGGTCCGCTGAGTGCGGGCCTCCTGCGCTGGCGGCTCGATCACGCGTTTTCGCTCTGGCAGGACGCCTTGCGGCCGCACCCACAGGAAGACGGCGATCAGCAGGCCGATCGCGACCCACTGGAGCGACGGCAGCAGGTTGGGTGGCAGGTTCGGGTTGTTGTTGGAGATGTACCTGGTGATCTCCTCGAACCCGACCGGCACGAGCAAGGCGCCGAGCAGGGCGCCCACGTGGTTGCCAGCCCCGCCGATGATGACGGCCGTGAACAGCACGATCGTCTCCGCGTAGCTCCACGCGGCCGGTGACCACACGCCGATGAAGTCGACCAGGATCGCCCCCGACAGCCCGGCAATGGCGCCGCCGGTCACCAGCACGCCCGTGCGCAGCGCGACCAGGTTCTTGCCGAGCGAGTCCGCCACCTTGTCGTTGTCGCGCATGGCGCGCAGGCTCCGGCCGTAGGGCGACTCGGTGATCCGCCGCAGGAACCAGTAGACCGCGACGGCGAGTACCAGGCCACCGATCGCGAAGCCGTACTGATAGCCGTTTGATGTGCCGACGAACATGCCGCTGTGCAGCGGCGCCGGGACCAGCGAAACGCCCGCGTCCCCGTTGAACAGGGGGCGGTAGTTCGTCACCAGCAGGTTCAGCAGCACCGCTGTGACCAGCAGGCCAACCGCGGCGAAGTCGCCTCGCAGCCGCCTGCCGACCAGGAAGGTGAACGGCAGCGCGAGCACACCGCCAGCCGCGGCGGCGCCTATCCACGGCAACGGGAACGGAAGGTGGAAGCCGCCGATGTAGAGCTGGAAGCCGCCGTTTGCCGAGTCGCTCGGCAGCGCGAGCACGGCGGCCATGTACGCCCCGGCGGCCTGGAAGATGATGAACCCGAAGTTGGTGACGCCGGCCACGCCGAACTGCTGGCTGAGCCCGAGGCAGGCCATCGCGTCCACGGCCGTGTACACGAGCAGGATGATCAGGTACAGCAACGCGTCCCCCGTGTCCTAGGTCTTGGCACCGAGCAGACCGGTCGGCCGGACGGCGAGCATGGCGAGCAGTATCACGAAAGCCACCACGTACTTGTAGTCCGCCGCGATGTAGGCGGCGCTTACCTCCGTCGCCAGGCCGATGATCAGGGCGCCGAGCATGGCCCCGTAGGCGTGGCCGGGGCCACCGAGGAACACCGCGGCCAGTATCAGGACGAGAAAGATGTCGGTGCTCGTCGGGTCGAAGCTGCCTACGTCGATCGCGAACACGGTGCCGGCCAGCCCGCAGAGCGCGCCGGTCAGTGCCCAGGTCGCGCTGATCACCTGGCCGGCCCTGATGCCGCAGTTCCTCGCGAGCATCCGGTTGGCAGCGGTGGCCCGCATGGCCTTGCCGAGCTTGGTGTAGCGGAGCAGCCCGTAGACGCCGACCATCACAACGACGCTGATGGCGATGATGATCAGCTGCACGGTGGTCAGGATCAGGCCGGCGAACCTGAGCGTCCGGCTTTGGCCCATGTTGTAGGAGACGCTGATGCCGCCGTCTATGGCCGCGACGCCGAACTCGATGATCAGCGCCATGCCGAGCGACACGATCACCAACGTGATCGGCGCCGACCCGCGCCGTTGGAATGGCGAGTACACGGCATAGTTCAGCGCCACCGATACCAAGGCGCCGACCGCCATCGACGCGATCAGGGCTATCCAGATCGACATTCCGGCCTGGTTAATCCAGTAGGCGACGAAGGCCGCCAGCGTCATGATCGACGCGAACGCCAGGTTGAGCACGTTGGTGACGGCGAACTGAAGCGTGAACCCGACGGCGGAGATGGCGAGGACGGCCGCGGTGATCAGGCCGAACCCGACCGAGGCCATGAAGACGCTCACCGCGGGCTCCCACGGTGCTGGCCCGGGGGGACGACCCCCCGGAACCCCCCGCGGTAAAAACCTCGGAGCCCGCGGCGAGCTGGGTGGGCAAAGGTCACGGCTCTACCGAGCGCAGTTGGGCGGCGCTGATGTTGCCTGAGACAACCACGGTGCCCGTCGGACTGTAGGTGTCGATCTGGAAGATGCCTGGCGAGTCGTGGTAGGCGTCGAAGACGGTCGGCCCGCCGGGACCGATGTAGCGGATCTGCTTGCCTGCCTTGAGCGCGGCCACGCCCGCAGCGAACGAGTTCACCACGACCGCACCGGGTACGCCGTCGCCGATCGTGGCGATAAACGGCATCCACTTGGCGATGTCGGTGCTCTTGGCCGCCACCATGGCCAGCGCCGCCAGGTTCATGCCGTCGTACAGGTGCACGGCGCCGGGGGCGGAGAAGTAGGTACTGAAGTTGCCAACCTGGCCGGAGGTCTTGCCCTTGATCGCGAGCAACGCCTGGGTGAAGGCGTTGTAGGCCGGACCGCTGGTCGCGGTGACAAGGTTGTCCGCGTGGAAGACCTTCGAGAAGGTGGAGGCCCCGATGGCCTTGGCGCACGCGCTGTAGAAGGCCGGCGAGATGGCGGCCGAGGTGCCGATGATCGGGATCATCTTGCCGCCGTTGAGCTGCTTGATTTCTGCGAACAAAGTGGGGTCGGCCGATCCGAGCGCCTCAGTCATGATCGCGTCGGGATGAGCGGCCACAATTTTTTCTGCCTCTGTCCTGAACGTAGTCGCGTGCAGGTCGAGCGTCTCGTTGGCCACAAGCCTCAGCCCCGCCTTGGCTATGGCCGCGATAGCGGGCTGCACGAACGTCTGCGACCCGATGTCGTTGCCGAACGCCAGCGCGATCTTCTTGTAGTGCAGGTTCTGTGCGATCACGGTCATCGCATAGGACTCGGCGAGGTCGGGCGGGACTAGCCGGTAGAAATACTGGAAGTGCACGTGATCGAACTCTGACTGGCCGGTCATGCAGAACATGACCGTGTGCTTGGAGTTAATCACGGGAACGACCGACGCTGCCTCATCGGATGTGCAGCCGATGATCAGCTCCAGGTTCTTCGCCGTCGAGAACAGGTTGCCGACGGCGGGGACGGCGTCAGCCGGTTCGCCGCGGGTGTCCGCCGTCGTGCAGGCGACCTTGTGGCCGAGTATTCCGCCCGCCTTGTTGATCGCGTTCGTGGCGCCGGTACAAGAGACCAGGTAGATCGGGCCGAGCGCGGCGTCGACGCCGCTGAACGGTGCGACGTCGGCGAATGTGAGCGTGGCACCTGAGGACGTGCCCGACGACGAGCTTGAGTTGCTGCTGCACGCTGCGAGCGCGGCGGCGAGCGCGACAGCCGCCGCCACGCTGATCGCCCGCAAGTAGCGGTGGTGGGACAGACCGGCGGCCGGAGCCACCTGGTCGCGAGAATTGAACATACCTCTCACCTCGACGTTGCGATAGCGAAGGTGCAACGGCCACGGGATAGCCGGTGGGCAATCCGATTCGTCAGAATCCGGTAGGCGTCTGATCGGCCGGCCGCCACCGCCAGTCGGTCAAGTCGACATTCTCGAGATCCTCGGCGATCACGCGGTTCCTGATCGTGCCGACGCCATCTACAGTCACTTCGATCACGTCGCCTGGCTCGAGCCAGACCGGTGGCTTCCTCGCGAAGCCGACTCCTCCCGGCGTGCCTGTGGCGATGACGTCGCCGGGCCGGAGCCTTGTGAATGAAGAAAAGAACTCAATTGCGCTCGCAACGTCCACGATCATCTGCGAGGTCTTAGCCGACTGCATGACCTCGCCATTGAGCGTCGTGGTCAGCGCCACATCGGTGATGTCGAGCTCGTCGGCGGTGACGACCTCCGGCCCGATGGGCATGCTGCCCTCGAAGTTCTTGCCGGCCGTCCACTGCGTCGCCGCCCGCTGCCATTCGCGCGCGCTGGCGTCGTTGAGCACCACGTAACCGGCGATGGCAGCCATGGCGTCAGCGGCCTTGATGTAGCGACCGCCGGCACCTATGACCACGCCGAGTTCGCCCTCATAGTCGAATCTGCTGGACAGTGCGGGTTTAACCAGGTCCGCGTACGGGCCGAGCACACTGCCGGTTCCTCGTACGAAGGCCTCAGGCCAGGTCGGCACCGCCCGGCCGCCCTCGATCGCGTGCTCGCTGTAGTTCACGCCCAGGCACAGAATGCGGGCCGGCTCGGGGACCGCCGGCCCGAAGGCGGCCGGTGTCACATCGATGCCGTGCTGCTCGCTCGCCCGCCTGATGGCCGCGCGCGCTGCGGAGCCCGCGGCGAGAACCTGGCCAAGAGATGCGAGTTCCGGCTGGCCCGTGGCCTCGGCGACGTCGACGTACCCGCTGGCTCCGGCCACGTGGAGGCGAAGCCCGCGAGGGGTGATGATGGTGGCAAGCCGCACGTGCAGCCTCCAGTCCGTGAGCGCCTAGCGCCGGTGCATCGCCAAATTGGTTACGCTGGGTTGATTGGTCGAGCATAGGCCGGGGTTCAAATCGGGTCAAGGGCCCCGGCAATGCCTCCCGAAGATGAGACTGTTCCGGAGCGGCAATGAATTGGTACGATTGGTCGGCGCGACCATGAGGGAGGCTGACACGGCGATGACTGAGCCGCCCCTCACCGTGCCGGATCGGCCAAGCGTTCTGCCCCAGGCCGGTATGGCCGAGCGGCACGCCGACCGCGCGCTTGATCTGGCCGAGCGGATCATGACGCACGCGCTGCGCACCGGGCTCGGGCCTGGCGGCCGGCTGCCAACAGAACGGCAGCTTGCCCAAGACCTGGGCGTCACCAGGTCGTCGGTCAGGTACGCGCTCGGCATTATGGAGGCCGACGGCCACATCTCCCGCGAGGTCGGCCGCGGCACCTACCTGCGTATCCCGGCCGCCGTCGCCGAGCGGGGCCTGTATCGGGCCCAGATCGCCGCGGTCGGCGACGCTGTCGCCGTCGGGCCCACTGGGTCTCACGCCGCGTTCGCTCCCGCTGACGTGATGATGGTCAGACGGTTGCTCGAGCCGCCGGCGATGCCGCTCGCCGTCGCCTGGGCGACGGCCGCCGACTTCGAAGAGATGGACCGATGCCTGGACGGCGGTGACCGAGCCACCACCTATGACGAGTTCGAACTATGGGACCTGGCGTTGCACAGGACCATCATGGCGGCGACCCATAGTCCGCTGCTCAGTACGCTGTACTCCTCGATCGAGGCGGCCAGGCATGGCCACATGTGGGGCGACCTCAAGCGGCGCAGCGCCTCGGCCGAGCGCAGGAAGCTGTACCAGGCCGACCATCACCAGATCGTCGCCGCGCTCAAGGCAAGGGACGCAGGCGAAGCGGTCAAGGCCATGCGCAAACACCTGGCCCGCGTATCCGACCACCTGAACGCCACCGACCCCGCCGCCGGAAGCTGGCAGTAACCCCTAGAGCCCACCCCGTCGCCCCTCCGTATCCAGGTCGCCCGCTACGGACAGCAGCAGCTTCACTTGCGCCGCGACACTCTCCCGCGCGGCGCCGACCGTCACCGCGAACCGGTCCGGACTTGCCGCTGCGCCGAACGCCGCCGACTCCACACGGTGACCCCGCAGCGCCCACCGCGCCCGCCGCTCCCAGACGGCAACAGCCCGCGCCATGTCATCGCCCAGCCGGGCCTCGCTGAAGCGCCAATCGCCCAGCCGCGCTCGCAGAGCACCGCCCTCCTCAGCCAATGCGCGAAGCTCGCTGACCTCACGCTCCCGCGCACCAGCGACGCCTGAACGACCGGCGGCTCCCGGTGACGTCCCCCTTCGACTCCCCTCCTTACGCAACCGGGCCACGACCTCGGCAAACATCGCCGCCTGCACCGCCTCAACCCGGCGCTTCACCAGGCCAGGTACCTCCACCGTCGCGACTGCCAGCACACACGCGGCAAGGCACCAAACTAGGCACTCCGCATCACCCGCCCGCGCCGCTCCAGCCACGAACCAGGCAACACTCGCCGCCCCCAGCCCGACGGCCCCATCCACGGCAAACCGACGCCCCACGCGGGCATCGTAAATCGCGTGCAGCGTGCCTGACCATTTCGGGCGCGCAACGATCCATTCTCCAAAGGATACAAATCGCGATCCAGCCAACTAGCACTTCGCCGCGCCGGCTTGTACGCGGCGAAGTGCTAGCGGCGTGTCTCGGTGCGCCGATGGCCATTGCCCTCGTAGACGGGGGCGGCGGCGAGCGACACGTTCTTGGCCGCCTCCTGTATTGAGGCGGCCTCCTTCTGCTCCCACTCCTCGATGCCGCGCAGCACGCCCTCGGTATACGCGCGCAGATGCGCGCGGTAGACGTCGCCATAGGTACGCAGGTATGCCAGTTCGGCTTGCGCGGCGAGCTTTTCCTGCTCGGTTTGCGGGACGGCCGGAGCGTTCAGCGCGGTCACGGCGGCCTCGCGGGCCCGTTCGTGCGCTTCTTCCAAGATCAGGTCGGAGTACTGCTGCGCCTCTCGCATGATCTCGTCGCGGCGTATCCTCGCCTCTTCCGTGACCCGGCTGCTGTACGCCTGGGCGTCAGCCACGTACCGGTCGGCGGTGGTCTGGGCCGTCGACAGGATGCGTACCGCGTGCACGTGCGCGTCGGCCTCGCCGAAGAGCACCGATTGCGACTCGCCCTCGGCCTTCCCTGCGATGATCCGCTTGCGCAGGCGCTGCACTTCCTGCCACAGCGAGGCCCGCTCGTTGACGAGGCGCAGGAATTCGTCATGCACGAGGACAAGAAACTCGCGAACGGCATCCTCCTCGAAGCCACGCCGCCCCATCCGCGACATCGGGAACGTCGCGGTCCGCACTTCCTCGGGAGTCAGTCTGTTCTGCTCGTCATACCATGCTGATGTCACGGCTCTCTCCAGCCGAAATCCTCGATGTGTATCTGTTCCTCCGCCACGCCCGCCGAGCGGAGCCGGGCGGCCGCTTCCTTGACCATGTCGCTTGGCCCGACCACGTACGCTTCGCGGTCTGACCAGTCGCCATGCCTTGCCACCGCGTCAGAGAGGCTGCCAGTCACGCCGGAGAACCTTGACTCGCCTGACACCACGGGTGTGACGGTCAGCCATGCGTGCTGGGCCGCCAGCTTCTCCAGGCTCTCTAGGTCATACAGCCCGTCTACGGTCCGCGCGCCGAAGAACAGGTGCACGTTCGGCGGCTGCTGCAGAGTCGTGAGGTAATCGAGCATCGACTTGAGCGGGGCAAGCCCGGTACTGCCCGCGATGAAGAGTAGGTCTCGGCCGGGGAGAGGCTGGCTCAGCGTGAGAACGCCCACCGGCGGTCCTAGCCGGATCTCGGCGTTGACGATAGAGCTGCTGGTGAGCGCCATGCTCACCGAGCCGCCGTCGACCAGCCTGACGTGGAACTCGAGCATTCCGTCCTGGCGGGGCGCGTTCGCCATGGAGTAGTAGCGCCACAGCCTTGGGCGGCTCGGGCATTCGATTGCCACCGACTGCCCTGGTATGAAGTCCAAGAGCGGATCGGGTTTGACGAACAGCACCGAGATGTCGAACGCCCGATGCTCGCAGGCCACGACCGTGCCGCGCCACCAGGCCGGTCGTACCTGCTCGTCCGCGCTGGCCGCTTTGATCATGACCGAGCCGATGAGGTCGTAGGCCGATTTCCAGTCGGCGGCAAGCTGCGGAGTCCAGGCCGGCCCGGAGAAGTGCTCGAGCGTCGTCATCAGGCTGTCGCCGACGGCGGCGTAGTGCTCGACCATCGCGCCGAACTTCCGATGGTCTCGGCCAAGCCCGTCCAGGTACACGGTCAGCTCGTCGAGGTTGGTGACCGACCCGACGATCCGCACCAACGCATCGGCAAGGTGGCCGCGCTGCGTCGCCATCGAGACAGGGAACATGTCCCTGACCTCCGGATGCTTGATGAACAGGTCGGAGTAGAAGAACAGCGGTAACTCGTCACCGTGCATCATGACGTGGGCGAAGTTCTCCTTCAGCCGGGCAACGTCCAACGGTCCCGCCTCTTTCAGATGTCGCAGGCATGATCGCGCCGGAACTTTCAGATCAAATTTCATGCAAGTTGCATCGCAAGACATCCGTCACCTGACGGATATCCGAAGCTTTGCCTAGGAGTCACGGGTCTGCCGGGCCTCATGACGCGCGCGTGGCTCACGGTGTCCCTGTACGACCTGCGGAGTAGTCGGGTACGCCGGAGGTGCCCGTCGGCGCTCCGCGCAGTGGGTTCTTCCGGCCGACGCCTTTTACGGCTCTGATTCCTAGCGTGAAGACCGTACGAGATTGCGGGGCGGCAGCCGGTCCGGGAGGCCGGGCCGATCGCCACCGCAGGTCTTTCTAACACTAGGAGCAGTTCATGATAGAGGCGCATGGTCTTACTAAGCGGTATGGCGGCAAGACGGCGGTGGATGACCTGTCGTTCACGGTCAGGCCGGGAGTGGTGACCGGCTTCCTCGGGCCCAACGGCGCGGGCAAGTCGACGACGATCCGGATGATCTTGGGCCTGGACGCGCCGACGGCGGGGCGGGTGCGGGTGAACGGGCGGGAGTATGTCCGGCAGGCGGCGCCGCTGTGCG
>Ga0126381_100003939_pt1 | contig 16098 bp, 13 predicted proteins | sample PanSoiMetPlot_28_FD_96465 | JGI IMG/M metagenome (GOLD analysis project Ga0126381, IMG submission 96465) | Tropical forest soil microbial communities from Panama - MetaG Plot_28 | ecosystem: Environmental > Terrestrial > Soil > Tropical forest > Bulk soil | place: Panama | collected 2016-02-17 | reverse complement strand
GGATGCCATCAAAGCCGCGACTTCAAAAGCCGCGGAACTCTTGGACATGAAAGGTGAACTCGGAGTGGTCGCGCCGGGGGCTTATGCCGACATCATTGCCGTATCCGGCGATCCTCTGACCAACATTGACGTGCTCAAAGAAGTCAATTTTGTGATGAAGGATGGTGTTGTCTTTAAGCAAAAGAGATGATGGAACTGACTCAGCAGTTTAATCCTCCACTCTGGTTGATCCTTCAGGCTCTAGGCGGGCCCACGGCTGGTGAAAATCGCGAGTTCGTGCGGAAAAAGCTCGCGGACCTCCCCACTTTGCCTCGAGATAACGTGGCCCGGACAAAACGTGAGCTGATCGAGCAATGTCAAAGAGATTGTGCTTACGCCGATTGAAAACGCGACCCGGTATCCGATTTCGGGAACTGGGAACTCTTGCCCGCCAGTGACAGTGTAAAAAACTGGTGGCCAAGGACGAAATCGAACTCGTCGATTCCAGCCCTTTTCCGTGCGCTCTGCCAATGAATATGCTTCAGAGGGGCACCCTTTCTACACGTCTCGGCGGCCTAAGAAGCCGCGTAGATGACATTTGTTCGGCTGAACGGCCGTCAGTCGGATATGAAATGAGGCAACGCTGCGGTGACAGCCAACAATTTGGGTAACTAATTGAAAATACGCGACGCGGGTGGCTCCCAAAGCGCGAGTCATCACTGCTCCACCTATTCTGCGCAAGCATTCTACGTTTTGCGGTCTGTTGACGAGGAACAAGCGTTATATTAAACGCGCCATGAACTCCTCTGACGATTTATCCTCGCCAACGATGCGCGCCGCCAAGGCTATTCTGGTGGGCGGCTTGATCGTCGGGCTACTGGATCTCCTCTATGCAATTTTGGTCTATAGTCCTCGACGCCCGATTCGCGTCCCGCGAACCATTGCCGCCGGTTTGCTTGGTTTGAACGCGTACAACGGCGGAATGCGCACGGCTGTTCTAGGAGTGGTCTTGCACTTTATTATTGCGCTCGGCGCTGCGAGCGTATATTACGCTGCTAGCCGCAAGCTGCGTGCGTTGGTGCATCACGCCATTCTTTGCGGAGCGGTCTATGGCGCCTTGGTCTATTTCTTTATGCACTTGGTGGTATTGCCACTGTCGGCCCTACCCCACCGGCACACGCCGTTGATCTATCAGGCTACGGAATTTGTCGAGCACTGGTTCTTTGTGGGATTGCCCATAGCCCTATCGGTTCGCCACTATGCGGGCTCACCGAAAGCAATGAGAACAGGCGCCCCTTAGAGCCATTCGAGAAGTTCCCGCCCTAGGCCAATAACAAGCTAGCCGCTCGGCCAGTGCTTCAGCCCTTGGGGTGTGCAGTAGTGCTTAATTGCCAGCAGTCATAGTGTTGCTATCCAGCAATTTCTCCACTTCATCCATGACTCGGTTCATCTTCTTTACCGTCAGCTTGAGCGGCTCATCACTGGTCATGTCAACCCCTAGCGTCCTGCAACAATTCAATAGGATACTTCGACTTACCAGACGAGATAAATCGCAGATAGCGGTCGGTAGCTCGGGGAATGACGGCCAAAACCTTCTCCGATAGCGCCGATGAGGCGGTAAAGGAAGTGGCGTACTGGAAGACATAGTAATCATTGTAAAAATGCGAGATGAACGCCACTCGTGAGCAACATAGTCGTCGACAACAAAGAAAGGTACGGCAGGCACGGCCGCTATGCCCAGCAAGCAATGAAAACCTCAGCCACCTTAGCCGGCCCTGATGGTTCCTCTTGATCGTGTAGACCAAAGTGGAAAATATTTCCGACGCACGCAAAGCCGATGGGCGGATCGAGTCGGGTACTCGCGAGCGCTGTTCCACTCTTCGAGGCCGACCCCTTGCGCACTCCCGAGACTTGCTTGGCGCATCATATCTACCACCACAGTTAGGGCAACTGTCGCGAGAACTTTCTAATTGAAACGATCAATTGTTCGGCCATCCCCCTTTCGATAAAAATCAAAATGTAACAGGTGAACCCCAGCTCCGGTCTCGATTGCCGGGAAGGAAGTGACCACCTGTTATCGGGTGCATGAGAGCGAGCCGTTCTGCGCCGACGCCTAATCGCCTCCTCGCCGCAGTGGTACCGTGACATTCACGGATTCGTTACTGGTTGCGCCCGCGGAGTCAGTGGCGGTGACATTGACGGTGTAAACCCGCGAACCCAGGGAAGCGATTCGCTTTGCCCGCAACTCGAGGTTATGCGCGTCCACGACAATCCAATCTCCCTGAGATGGTTGGTTGCTTGATACGGTGACCGTTAATCTGGGGTTGACGTCACAACTAGCGGTCACGGCGTAGTCGAGGATTTCAGGCACCATCTTGTGGTTCGGCGGCCAAAGCACAGGCTTACTAATGCCGACGCCGGAAATAACCGGCGGCGGGGTTGAAACGACAACACTCACCGACGCCGTATTGCTTGGAGCCGGGTTTGGATTGAGGGTGGTTGAGGTCACGGTCGCAGTCTCGGTAAGGGTTGTACCGCTGGGAGTTGCGCAAGCGACTTCAACGTTGAGGGTAAACTGAGCCGAACTGCCATTCGCCAAGGCCGGAGCCGTGCAGCTAACCTGGCCGGTTCCGCCGAGTGCCGGAGCCGTGCAGGTCCATCCCGCGGGAGCAGCCATCGATTGAAATTCGGCCATGGCCGGCACCATAGCGGTCAACTTTAGGTTGGCCGCGTCGTTCGGACCATTGTCGGTAACCGTAATCACGTAGGAAACCGGGTGGCCACTCAATACCGTGCCCGAGTTGGCGGCAATGGTGGTGGTAAGATTCGCACCGGGCAGTTTCAGTGGATCAACGATGCCGGTATAAGCGTATTTGTGCTGCAGGTAGGCATCAAAGGGCAATGGTGCATCTGCGGCTGTCACTCCGTTGCATCCCGCCTTGTTCGAGGACGGGTTTAGCCAACTGTCGTCATCGCCGAGTCCCCAGATGGTCACGCTGTCGATCGCGTGCTTGAGGCTTTTGAAGATCTGGAAATAGTCACGATAGCGATAGCCTTCATTAATCAAGTCTGTCGTGTCACCGGCGAGAAGGTCGTCGTAATCGGTGTAGAACGTCTGCGAACATTGCCCAAAACGGTAGAGGCTGATATCGAACTCGGTAATCTCGTTAATGATCGGTGCACCCTCCGTAGAGGTTAGACTCGCGAACAAGTTCAGCGTATCGATGACGTTCTGTTTCGAGGCTGCGGAACCCTGGTCGTCAATCGGGAAATTAATGGTGTTGTGGAATTGGTTGCCGACGCAATCGATGGGCACACCACGGCTGATTGCTCCCTTCACCCAGTTGTAAATGAAAGTGCGTTTGCTTCCGATGGTAGTGTTGAAGTCGTTGTAGCACAGCTTCACCGTGTGGCGGTCGATCCCAAGCGCATCCAGCGCCTGCCGCGCATAGATGAACGCATCGTCCATATATTCGGGATATCCCGGATTGTTGTTGGGATCCACTGTGATCTGGTACCACTTGCTGCGGCGGAAACCATCGGGCTGGCTCTCATCAATGGCCTCGTTCACCACGTCCCAGACGTAAATGTTCCCTTGATAGTGGTTGATAAGCGCCGTGATGTGATTTTTCAAACGCGACAGCAGCAGTTGCTTGTTGGCCTCGCTGAACGGCTGGGTAGACATGTCCACTCCGTTGGCATCCTGGAACACCCAGTTGGGCACCTGGTTATGCCAGACAAACGTGTGGCCGCGCATTTTGATGTTGTGCGCCTGGGCAAAGGAAAGAATGTTGTCGCCGGGCGCGAAGTTGAAGTTTCCTGGCTGCGGCTCGGTGGTATCCCACTTCAAATCATTGCCCGGAGTCACGCTGGTGTAGTGCCTGGCTGCGAGTTGTCCATGTGGTCCTAAGAGATCTTGCTGCAAGGTCGCAAAGCCAACCAGAAAATCTTCCGACAAGCTCTGCCCGATCGATGGTAAGTCCTCGATAACCGGCGGCGGCATGAACTGAAGGCTCACGTCATCGATATAGAAAGAAGCGAACGGAGCAGCGGTTTCCGCAGACTCGACGTAGATTTGCAGGTTATCGTAGGCGCCGGAGAATGTGTAAGGCTTTACCTTGAAACGCACCCACGCCGACGAGGTCACCGGCGCATTAGCAATCAGCGTCTTGAAGCTGAGGTTGCCGCCAAGACTCAACTGCAAACTCACCCGGATTGTGGTTTGCGGCATGCCTGGCGCCATCTTCACCCAGACCACCACTGCATACTGAGAGCCGTTGCACATCTTTCCCGTGATGTCGAGGGTTGGACCATCAAAGCTTGCGGTGCGGCTGGTAACCAAAAGGCTGTGGACACCTGAATGAGCATCCGCCGTGGAATTCGCTACTTGTGCCGTCCCCCTGCCCGTCCAGCCTTGCGTTGTATTGTCTTCAAAATCACTCATGAATCCGGAATTGTCGGGTGGGTTGGTGCAGCCACCGTTGCTGGCAGCAACTGTAAAGTCATCGATGTAATACGAACTGGTCGGGCTCGCGGCTTCGATGTAGAGCAGAAGGGCGGTTGCATTGTTGCCGGGCGTGAATGAACCCACCATTTTCACCCAGCCGCTGTTTGTAACTGTCGTCGGCCCGGCTACGGTATTAAATGTGTTCGAGCCGTTGATTGTGCTCTGCATGGTCATCCGGATCGAGTCGCTTGCCTGGCCCTCCTGCATGCGCACGTAGATGGTGAAAATGTACAGCTGCCCTCTACTGAGAGAGGAGAGGTCAATACTTGGGCCCTCAAAAGTTTGCGTTCGCCCGGTCGTCAACAGGCTGTATGTGCCGGTGTTTGCCTGACTGGTGCTCACAGTCAGGGCGGTGCCAGTGCCGCGGGGAATCCAGCCGTCCGTCTGGCCGTCTTCGAAGTTGGTTTGGATGACGACTTGCGCGGCTGCTGGCACCGAGGCCAGCAGAGCGGCAAAAACGAGAGACATACAACGGATAGGCCAAGTTCCGCTCAGGCACGACATGGTATGCCCTCCTATTGGGGGTTATGAAGTTGAGTTCAATCTAGAGAAGCATGATTAACGTTCAGCGCCGCTCCTCCGATGCGTTACTCTGCTGAACCCGAGTTGTCTTTTGGGCCCGGCGCCCACAGAAAAAGTGGGAATTCTGCTGATCGTATTCAAGGGATTCGCCCGTTTGCTGGCCAATCCGCCGAAGATGGTCGCGTACCGTACCATGTCCCGGTCGTCGTTTTCCTCGTAGCTCCGATCGGCCGTGACCGGGTAATGATCGCGGTAGATTGGCATCACTCAGATTTAGTTCGACCATCGAACTATTAAACGCTCGCTCCTGTCTGGGTACTGCCTGATCTCCTCGGAACCGGAAATTGCACCAGCGCTCGCTGACTTACCGCAGGCTCGATCCGCCTGCTCTGGTCGCTGGCTGGGCTCAGTTGAACCCTTGTTGTAATACCGGCGGGGAAGGCTTATCTTGTACTATAGCTACCTTTGCTTCCGCTGCTGCGGGCCTATTGGTGCGGCCTCCGTCCACTTCGACGTACGCAGCGACCTAGGAGTCCGATCACCAAACCGAGTCGGCGCGACAGCCGGCTAAAACCGCCGTGAAGGTCTCCTCGGGACGTAACCCTGCCGCAATCGTGCTCATGCCTCGGGCCATTGCCTGCCCGCCAGTTCGGCATTAAATTCGCGGCACGAACTATATGGCTAGCAAGCCGCGGTTGTCAAGCTGGACGTGGAAACGCGCGGGGACGGATGAGGAAAGCACGCTGCGACGTCTGCCACCACCCTAGTTTCCTGCCAAGGTTGTCGTCTTCTCATCGAGCAATCTCTCTACTTCATCCATGACTCGGTTCATCTTCTTCACCGTCAGTTCGAGGGGCTCATCACTGGTCATGTCAACTCCCGCGTCCTGCAACAATTCAATGGGATACTTCGACTTACCAGACGAGATAAATCGCAGATAGCGGTCGGTAGCTCCGGGAATGCCGGCCAAAACCTTCTCCGATAGTGCCGATGAGGCGGTAAAGGAAGTGGCGTACTGGAAGACGTAGTAATCATTGTAAAAATGCGGGATGAACGCCCACTCGTGAGCAACATAGTCGTCGACAACGCAAATGCCGTAATCGTGTCCATAATACTTTTTGACGATCTCGCTATAAAGCTTCGAGAGGGAGTCGCCGGTGAGAGGCTCCCCGCGTTCAACCATTTCGTGCATGTGCAGTTCAAATTCGGCAAACTGTGTTTGGCGAAATACCGTGCCTTTGATACTTTCCAGGTAGTTACCCAGCAGAGACAACTTGATCGCATCCTCTTTGATCGTCTTGAGCATGTAATCGATTAAGAGCGCCTCGTTGAATGTTGAAGCCACCTCTGCCACAAAGATGGAATACGAAGCCAACGGGTACGGCTGGGTTTTATTCGAAAAATAGCTGTGCATGGTATGGCCGAGTTCATGAGCCAAGGTGCTCATGTCGTCATACTTGCCGTTGTAGTTGAGCAACATGTAGGGGTGGACATCGTAGGCGGCGCCGTTCGAATATGCTCCCGAAGCCTTGCCTTCGCTGGGATAAAGGTCAATCCAACGCTCAGAAAATGCACGCTTCGCGCCAGCGGCGTATTCGGCGCCGAGCGGACGCAACGCCTCGAGGATGTTGTCTTCGGCGGCTTCGGCTGGATATTGCGTATTCACGGAAGGCACAAGCGGAGCGTACAAGTCGTAGTAGTGCAGCTCACTGAGGCCCAACACGCGCCGGCGCAGCTTCAGGTAGCGGTGGAAGGAAGCCAAGTTACGGTCCACTCCTTCGATTAGGCGCGCGTATACAGAGGTTGGAATATTGGGTCCGTCCAGCGAGGCCTCTAAAACACTGCCGTAATGGCGGACGCGGGCGTAGTAGATAGCGGTTTGCACGCTGGAGTTCAACATCGATCCAAAGGTGCCGCGGTACTTGCCCAGGGTATTGAAGAACTCTGCCATTACTTTCTCGCGATCTGGGCGCGAGGTCGACGCTCGGTAGAGACTGTAGGCCGCTTTGTCCAGCTTGACGGTCTTGGCGTCGCTCAGCACAACCACGGGGTAAGCAAAATCGGCATTAGAGAAAATGTTGTAAACGCTATAAGGCCCGCTCGCCATCACCGCCGAGGCGGCGAGCAGCTTCTCTTCTGCATCGCTTAGCGTGTGAGAACGGCGCCGGGAAATGTCATCCAAGTAATGACGGTAAGTCTCAAGGCGAGGCTCTTGTTCGAGAAAGCGCTCTACGACAGCGCTATCCATTTTCAGGATCTCCGGCTCGATAAAAGCCGCTTCGGCGCCGAGCTCGGAGCCAAGCTGAATCATTTCCTGCTGCATACCTTGATAGACGCTCGCTCGCGTGTCCTGGTCAGAAACTAGGCTGGCGTAGACCGAAAGACGAGTGAGCTCTTTCTCGAGGCGACTCAGGGTTTCGAGAGCACTCGCCAGCTGCGACGCAGACTGGGCCAGTGTGCCACGAAATTCGCGCACTTTTGGCAGTTCCGCGACCAGCTTTTCCTTCGCCACCCTCCACTCCTGATCGGAAGGGTAGAGCGGGTTCAGATCCCACTTATATTGTTCAGGGATTCTGTTGCGGTCACGCTCCTCGGCTAACGATGGGAGGGTCGAGACGGCAAACAACCGAGCCGTTCCGGGCCATTGCCGAAGTAGTAGCTTTTGTGCAACGTGCATGGCGATGCTCATAAGAAATGGACCTACCTGCGTTTAGAAAAATTGGTTGCTTTGGTTCCGATTCGCGAGCGGATCAGCAAAGGCTATTGTAGATCGAATCGCGGTCTCGCTCTCGTGCCCGTTTCTCCTCAGACGACGGTAAGTTTTTTCTGGACCTCTTCGAGCGAATACCCTTTGGTCTCAGGATAAAAGACGAGAACCACTATGAACTGGGTCACCATCATGAGTGCGAAAAATACGAACGGATAGGCACCGGTAGAACCCGCCATGAGCGGGAAGATGCCGGAAATCAGCGCGTTCATGAACCAATGGGAAAAGCTGCCTAGACTTTGTCCTTTGGCTCGCACTTCGTTGGGAAACACTTCGCTGATATAGACCCAGATGACCGCCCCTTGCGAAAAGGCAAAAAATGCGATGTAACCGATGAGCAGCCACACCAGGAAGCTCTCATGGCGATGAGTAAAGAAAATCCTCGCCACCCCTGCCAGGCAGACAGCGGTCCCAACCGAGCCGACCAAAAGCAGCATTTTGCGCCCTATACGATCGATGACTGACATTGCCAACATGGTGAATATCAGATTGGTTCCGCCGACGGCCACTGCCTGGAGATCTCCTGAAACCTTGCTGAAACCCGCATAGGCAAAAATGTCATTAAGGTAGTACAGAATGGCATTGATACCCGAGAGCTGATTGAACATGCCGATCGACACCGCTAAGAAGATCGGCAGGCGGTACTTCCAAGTGAATAGCGGTTCAGCGGTTGCGTGCTCGAGATCAACGGATTCGACAATTTCCTTGAGCTCCTGTTCGAAGTTCTCCTCTCCGGTCATGCGCAGGACCTCTCTTGCTTCCTGCAACCGGTTTTTCTTTGCCAGCCAACGCGGACTGCGGGGAATGCCGAACAACGCCAGAAAGAAAAGTACGGCAGGCACGGCCGCTATGCCCAGCTTCCAGCGCCACTCGTGATCTCCAAGGTTGAATAATCCGATGAGATAGTTGGAAAAATATGCCGACAGAATGCCAAACACCACGTTGAACTGAAAGAAACCCACCAGGCGGCCGCGCCACTTGGCGGGAGCGATCTCTGCGATATACATGGGACCAAGCACAGAGGAACCGCCAATGCCCAATCCACCCACAAAACGAAACAGCACCAGCGCGCTCCAGTTCCACGCCAGGCCGCATCCGAGCGCCGACACCAGGTAGAGAATGGCCATTCCCCTCAGGCTGTCCCGCCGTCCGTATCGATCCCCGGGAATACCGGCAAGCATCGCCCCGACGATGGTTCCCCATAGCGCCGCGGCGACCGTCTCGCCAAGCGACGCTCGCGAGAGATGATATGTCTGGCTCAAAGCGTGCGTCGTACCCGCGATGACGGCCGTATCAAAGCCAAACAGAAGGCCGCCGAATGCGGCCACCACTGTGCTTTTCAGTAAGTAAGAATTTACTTTCATGATCCTGTTCTCAACCGCTGAATGGCTACCTGCGAAACTGACATCGCAGCTTGGGCCAAATGGCCTCCTGGGTAAACGTGCCCGCAATGCGACAGAGGCGGAAAAGGCCCGAACCGGCACTGACGCTAAACCACGAGAACAAACGGAAACAACGCCGTTGTGCCCAGTGGGCAATCTTAAATCGGGCGAAGTGACTATGGAGCCAGGAAGTCAATTCCGACTGACTTGGTTTGGGTTTCTTTTAATTAGCTCCCAGAACTGGAGTTCGCTACGGATGGGATTTGCCTGACGAGCACCGGTCTCCGTTTGAGACGCGGCCTTTACCACCGCACGCTTGGTGCTGGCAGACACAAATGTAAAATCCTTCAAAGTCCACCGACGCCAAGCAAAGACGGGACACGCCACGCCGCGCCCCTTTCCATAATCTTGTAGAAGCGATTCTGTTTTTGGTAGCTCTTTGTCTATCCTCTCGATAAGACGCTCTAAATCAGCCATTTACAAGTAGTCCTCTGATGGTGTCTAAGTTGCATCTCTTTCTGTGTCTCGGGTTAGAACAGATCCGCTGGCTTGAAAGAATCCAATCTTCGGACGACCCAGAAATCGAGTAAAAGAAGGACACAAGAGGGGGGCGCATGCTATCAACCAGGTTTTCGAGCATTGTTACATTAGTTTTGGTTTCGTTTGCGAGCGCAACTTTATCGGCGCAGACGTTAGCTGGTGTGCAAGGGCAAGTGGTCGATCAGAGCGGAGCGATGGTGGCGAACGCTACCATCATAGTGACGAACACCGCAACTTCGGTGTCTCAAACCACCAAAACCGATGCGAACGGTAATTACCAAGTCCCCGCTTTGCCTGTGGGCACTTATGACGTGGAGGTTCAGGCCGCTGGACTTCAGCGGCAGCTGGCGAAGAGCCTGGTTCTTGAAGTGGGCCGAACCACGGTTCAAAACTTCCAGTTGAAGGTCGCACAGGAAAGCCAAGTAGTTACGGTCCAGGGCGAGGCTCCGATCGTTGAGTCAACGACCATGACGGTCGGCCAAGTTATGGACCCACAGAATGTGCAGCAGATTCCATTGAATGGCCGGCACTTCGTCGATCTCGGCTTTCTGATTCCAGGCTCGGTCACCCCACCTGCGAATGGTTTTTTGGCGCAGCCGATTCGAGGGCAAGGTTCACTTGCATTCAACACCGCGGGTCAGCGAGAGGATGCCGTGAACTTCCTGGTCAACGGCATCAACCTGACCGATATGACCAACGGCCAAATCACCTTTCAACCCACGATTGCAACCCTCGAGGAATTCAAAGTTGATAATTCAACTTACAGCGCAGAATCAGGACGCAATTCCGGCGCGATCGTAAATATGGCGACGCGCACAGGAACGAATAGCTTCCACGGGGAGGCCTTCGATTTCGTGCGCAACAGCCTTTTCGACGCGCGAAACTTCTTCAACAAGCCTCCAGCACGGCAATCGCAGTTTATCCGAAACGACTTCGGTGGCGACATCGGCGGCCCGATCATTAAGAACAAGCTATTTTTCTTTGGGGCCTATGAAGGCTTGCGCCAGCGCCAGGGAATATCCCTGAACACGCCCGTTCTCAGCGCTGCCCAAAGGAGCGCCGCTTTGGCTTCCCCGAGCCCGGGGGTACGGCTGCTAGTTCCCCTGATTCCGCTAGCGAACGATCCATCCGGCACGAAGTTCATCGGCTCGGCAGCCGCTCCAGTACAACTCGATCAATGGAGTGGAGACATCGGCTATAACATGAACGAAAAAGACCGCTTCCACGGCTATTACTCGCTACAGAAAGATATCCGCACGGAACCGACCGATGCAGGCAATGGTAGCACCGTTCCGGGCTATGGGGACCAGCGCACCGCCAGACGCCAGCTATTTACGTTTAGCGAGAGCCACGTGTTCAGCCCAAGTCTGGTCAATGAAGTACGCTTAGGTTTTAACCGGATACACATTCTCTTCGACCCGATTAACAAGGACGATCCTACGAAGTTCGGGATCAACGGTACGCGCAGCGGACCTGTCGGGCTGCCGGAAATATTTGTTATAGGCACGGGGCTGGACTTTGGAGGCGTTTCGGGATTTCCACAAGGGCGAGGCGACCTGACAACTGTGCTCAGCGATACTTTGACTTACCTTCGCGGCAAACATGCCTTCAAGTTTGGTTGGGAGGGCCGCCAGGTAAACGACAATGGGACATTCAGTCACGACCTCGGGTTGGTTGAATACCAGACTCCTACGGATTTCATCAACGATAAGGTCACGATTTTCCAAAACAATGGCGACGTCATACCCCACTTTATTGCACGCGCGGTGGACGCTTTCGCCATGGACAGTTTCAAACCAACATCGTATTTAACGCTTGAACTCGGACTCCGCTACGAGTGGAATGGGACGCCCTTTGAAAAGGACAACCGTTGGAGCGAGTTCCTGCCAAACGGCAACCTAGTTCAAGTGGGAAGCCACGCCCTGCCGTTGCTGTACAACCAGAACAACAAAAACTTCGAGCCGCGCTTAGGCTTTTCATGGGATCTGTTTCACAACGGCAAGACCGTATTGCGCTCTGGATATGGCTGGGCAGTCGAACAGCCACTACCTATAACCAACCCGACCCAGAATCCGCCATTTGTCAACGCGTTGCGGTTTTCCCAAACCGGGACCAAGTTCTCTAGCCTAGCGACTCTGGCGACGGATGCGGGTGCCGCCGGAGCAACGGTTAACACGGTCGATCACAACTTCAAGAACGCCTATGTACAGTCCTACAACCTGAATGTCCAGCAAGAGATTACGCCTTCGACGGCGGTTATGATCGGATATTTCGGATCGAAGGGAACGCACCTGCGTCAGCAGATCAACCTAAATCAGCCCTTCTATACGAATCTAACCACCGGAGCGCAGTCACGGCCTTATCTGGCCATTTCCGCCACCAGCCCGATAGCTCCAAAAACTCCACTTGGAGTAAGCCTCACCGAGCGAGTCAGCAACGGGAACTCCAATTACAACGCCCTGTGGGTAACAGGTACGCGCCGCCTTGCCAGGGGTCTGCAATTTTCCGCGAACTACACTTGGTCGAAATCGCTGGATTACGCTTCGCAGACGAGCCCGGTCCCTCTACAGCCTGAGGACAGCCTGAACATACGTGGCGACTATGGTCTATCTGATTTCGATGCCCGTCACCGCTTTGTCTTTGCTCCCCTCTACGAGTTGCCCTTCAAGGGAAACCGATTCTACGAGGGATGGCGCCTGAGCGGCATTCTCAGCCTGCAGTCTGGAAGCCCAATGACATTGACCAATGGCGTCTCTTCGACTACTCTCACTGGAGTTGCGACAAACCGGCCTGACCAGATTGGCCCGGTGAGAATTGTGAATCGGATCATCACTTCGGGTCCAAACGTCGGCCTGATTCAATGGCTGACGCCCAATTCGGTTTGCGATCCCAGTAAAGGTGCTTGTGCTCCCGGAACGTCGTATGCGGTACCCGTGGCACTATCTTCCACCGGAGCCAGTATCTACCACTTTGGGAACATGCGACGTAATGCGGTGCCTGGTCCCGATTTCAAGAACTTGGATTTGTCTGTAGCTAAGACGACCAAAATCACGGAGCGTCTGGCAATTGAGCTTCGCGCCGAAGCTTTCGATGCTATCAACCATCCTAACTTCGGGTTCGCTACTCCGACCCGAACCCTTGTGACTACGACTCCGAATTTATTCGGCGTTTTAAATTCCACTCGCTTCCCGAATGGAGATTCTGGTTCAGCGCGTCAGCTCCAATTTGCCGCAAAGCTGATCTTCTAACCATCTTCAACGGACGAAAGCAAGGCCCGGTCGAAAACCGGGCCTTATTTTTCGTGCCGGACTCATTGGGTTCGAACGAATTGGGCTTGCCATGGCCGGAAGCAATATTCTGGCCCTCGGGCGCGCCGCGCGCGAAAGAGTGCCTGATCGTCTCTTACAAATACCCCCGCCATGACCAGGGCCGTGCCGGGATTGCCAGACACTGTTTCTGATCACTGCTCCAGACCAACTCTTGAGCGCAAGGAAAATTCGACGTTACGCCCCTGATTGACAGTAACTGTCTGTGCAAGATCTATCATGGCCAAGGGTACGTCCTGCTCCGCACCGCCTGCCGGGACACAGTGCAAGTTCGTTCCCTCTACCCAATACTGGCGAGCTAATAGAGCCGCCCCCGATTGCAAGGCGATTACCGTTACCTGAGCATCTGGGCTTGGCGAGGTTTGGAGGGTTGGGATCCTCTCGATTGCTGCAACCTCGTGGCGCCCGGTTGACGCCGGCTGATAGATGGACTGTGAATTGGATCGGAAGCTGCTGGGATTTGTCCACGGCGGCATGGGGACAGAATTTTTCGCCGTCGAGAATGGCACTTCGACGTCTTCCATCAAGCGAAGAGAGAGGCGGCTCTCCCCTTTCAAGGCCGGGTAGGGGCCGCGCGCCGGGAGCGTAAGAACTTTGATGGGCCAGAAGACCGGTACCGCCCACAAAATGGCATCCCGCTTGGGATGTCCCTTGCCGTGAAGGTCGCCTTGCGCATCAGTCTTCAAATGAGGTGCGGAAATAATCTTGGCAGACAGCGGCAAGATCTCTGCACCAGGCAATATCATGCGATCGAATTCAATGGCCATCCATCCCTTGCCAACCAGATGGCCGGGACTCTTGTACTCCTGAAGATGCCCCCCTAACAACGCACCCCGGGGAAACACCGAATGGCCAAACGCGCCTAGGGGTCCCAAGTGACAGAGTACGGGATCGCCTACCAGCGCAGTCTTGGGTGAAAAATTGGGCTCGTCCATCGTGCAGTGCAGAATGGTTCCCGCCGGAATAACATCCTTGGCGGCTGCCTGCGCGACAGCAAATGTAAACAGAACAGAAAGGATGAGAAACAGGTACTTCCGAGACATGGTGCCTCCTGGCCGCTTTCGCTAAGAGCACACCCCATATCCTGGGACCCGAGATGGTTGAGGATTGTAGCACGGATTGTCGCTGGAGCAAGAACAGACTTTGGCCTAAGTGTCGCTCCGCCTGGTTCTCGGCGTTCTGTTGGCTCGCTAGGAGAAAGAAAATCGTCAACACCCCAGCATCCCGGCTATCTCTTGGGTTCACGCCAAGCAGCTAGGAGCTCGCGCCCTGATTCGGCCTGCAGGTGCTTAAAAGCATGGGGCTTACGCGTTTGGCGGCGCGAGGGGATGTCGTCGAACAAAACGCACTTCCTGCCTCTAGCCGCTCAAAACGTCCACTTTCGTGCTCCGCCTCCGAAAGCACAAGCTAGAGAGCATTAGGAGAGCGCTTTTGGCGGAAACCTTGTGCCGCGCGAAGGAATTCGATCAGCAAGGGATGCGGCCTCTCGGGACGTGAAGAAAGGTGTGGCTGGAATAACGTGGCGATGAAGAATCTGTGGTCGGGCAATTCGACCGCTCTCGTTTCGCCGTGGGTACCGCGAGCGCACACCCGCAGGCCGGCCGCCTGAAAATTCTTCTCGTACTCCTCGTTTACTCCGTAATTGCAGAAAAACTGCTCGGAGACTTCCTTTTTCCCGAAAACTGAGTGGAGCAGCGTTCCCGGCACAATTTTCAGGCGTTCGTCACCCGAGGCTTTGGGTCCATTCTCGATGCGATTGGGCAGAGCGCAGGAAAGCGGAGTAATTACGTAGTGTTCGGAGCCGGAATTATTTTCCGCCGAATCTGCGTCGGGAATTTCGAGGACATTTCGCGCATACTCTACCAGAGCATATTGAAAGCCGCCTCAAGTCCCATAGAACGGCCGATCGTGTGTCCGCGCAAATTTAATACCTCGCAACATTCCCATGAAGCTCTTGTAGGGGCTGCCAGGAGATGCGATAAGGCCGTCCCAAGCACTCAGATTGTCCTCCGAGCTAGGGCCGTCGAGTAGAGGGGTTGGTATCCAGCGCAACCCAAGTCGCGAACCCAGCTTCATGGCCGCATCATAGAGTGCGGCATTGGTGGCAAAATGCGAGACGAAACTGGGTTCGAAATCCCCAATCACGCCGATCCGCAGCGATCCATCACTCTCAGGTGAATTCATCTCGGCCCTAGCTTTCCTAGATTTATTACCGGTTAGATGTGCACTCGATGCAATCGGTCGAGGATTTTCTGGTAGGCTTTTCTGGTAGGCTTCGGGATCGCAAAAGAACGGAATCAGATTATTCAGGCGATATTTCAAGGCATCTCAAGACAAGGTTTTGCCGACCTTGCTTTTTGCTCGCAATACTTCCTCCCTTGCCTGCAGCCAGTCATCGGTGGCTTTGCCAGGAACCTGGCCGCGCTGCTGATACAACTCGTAGGCCCGCCGGCGAATTTGCTCTTCGACCTCGGTGTCCTTTGGCCTCAGCGAGATCGGCCCTTTAGACGGGCACGGTGACGGGTTGCGCTTTGAATAATGCGCCTGAGTCCTTGCGGGCGGAGCCGTCGCAATTGCCCCACCGTGGGCAAAGGCGAGCCACGGAGTTCGGGCGATAGCCGCAGGCATGGTCAGCGCGACGGCTTCGCGCTCCGACAGCGCTAAAAGTTGCTTGAGAATTTCTCCTCTTTCCGAGCGTTCTGCCTTCTTGGGTTTCGCTCGGTGCGCGATCGTTATCAGGGCAACGATCCCCAAGGCGATCACGATTCCCGCAATGATGTAGTTGAGGCTCATCGGTTTTCCTGCTTCATCGGCATGTGTGGAGGGCGGCGCCCTAGACGAAAATTGTGCGCCTGCCAAGGTATCTGACGAAGGTTACTGAAGTTGCTGTCCTTCTACTCCCTGGCCCGGTTATGTCTCCCCCACCCAGCATAGTAGGGATGGGCCACCTGAAGCTCTCTGGAAACTCACGTGATTTAGGGGTGGTCGCTTATTTGCGTCTGTCCATTCTGTGCCCGTTGTCGTTACTCGGCTGGAACTAGCTGAAGTCCGAGAGCTTTGGCTTTTTGCTGTAAG
>Ga0126381_100003937_pt1 | contig 16101 bp, 17 predicted proteins | sample PanSoiMetPlot_28_FD_96465 | JGI IMG/M metagenome (GOLD analysis project Ga0126381, IMG submission 96465) | Tropical forest soil microbial communities from Panama - MetaG Plot_28 | ecosystem: Environmental > Terrestrial > Soil > Tropical forest > Bulk soil | place: Panama | collected 2016-02-17 | reverse complement strand
TTCATGCGGATCGAGTCAACGTCCGCGTTCTCCGTAACCTTCGGCTAACAGCTCGCGGCGCGGGCAGGAGACAGTACGATGCCTTATCGGATTCGCTACACGATGACCGTCGATTTCGTTGGCGCCGGTGCTGGTCCAATGGAGGCTCTTGGTAATACGGCAGGGCAGATGCTTCCCGGCGGTGGGGGTACTGGGCAGTCCAAGACGTTCACTGGCAACCCGGCGAGTATCCCCGTGGCTTTGGGTGCCACCGGCACCTTCCCGGCGAACCAGCTGACATCCGGCGACGTCACGAACCTGCTCAACGCGATGTCGGCAGACCTGTCGACGCAGTTCAATGCTGCGCTGCCGACGATAAATCTTTGGCCAACAGGACAACCGTAAATGGCGACCGGCACTGCAGCTACCAACGCCGCGCTTACAGCGCTCTCACAGCCAGGGTCATATCAGACCCCGGACGGGATCAACGCGTCTGTGGCGCGAGCAGACGCAGACATCGCCACCATTCAGCAGCTGATCAAGGACGACCTGAATCCGGCGCAACCGATCAACTACGCGATGGGTGGCTGGTCGCGCCAGGGCATGCTGTACGTTCCTAATCGTGGCTGGCTCAAGTGCTATCCGGGCGACATCGTGGCCGTCGATGGCACCGGCTGGCCGATTCTTCTCTCGCGTCGGGCAGCTGCGTCGGCCGCTGCCTGGACACTGACAGGATCTCCGTAAATGGGTGTGATGGACAACGGTAAGCCGCCTCGAGTAGAGCGTCATCGCAAGGTTGACGTTGCCCCGCAGCGTGACGATCCGGGGCGGTTCGAAAATCTTCTGAGCCAGGACGAGATCGAGGCTTTGCGGGCGAAAGCGCGCGAGGAGGCGATCAAAGAGGTGAAGGACCGCCAGTCGCAGGCGCTCTACCGCACGTTCCTTGATGAGGAGCGCGTTGCTGTCGAGCCGGCGCTTGCCAAGGTGCCCATTGTGCTTCAGCTCGCTCCGCACGCTCAATACATCATGCTGGACGGCACGCAGTACCACACGAATGAGGAGTATTGGGTCACAAGCAACGTGGCTGCCGTTCTGATTGAGCAGGCAAATCGCGGCTGGGCGCATGAGATTGAGACCCAGGTGCACGACCCGAAGCGGCCGCGCCGGGTGCTTCCGCCGGCTGGCGATGGCTTTGCCAACTTTTTCGATGGGCGGCAACCTCGCAATCTGGTAACCGATAGTGCGGGTGTGTCAGGGCACGCTAACGCGCTTGCTGCCACGATGTATGGGGGGCGTGGCTAGACCGAGGGAACCAATGGACACCGTTGTTGTAACACCGGCGATTGACATTCAAGTCGTTTTTTCTCCAGATGGCGGGCGCGCGTTCCAGATGCGCTTTGCCCCGTTGCCGCTTGACGTCACGTCTGCGGCGTTGAACGAGACGCTTGACCGTGTGCTCGATGCTGTAGACCGGCAGCGTGCCAAGTACGAGCTGCAGGACGAGGAGCAGAAGCTTCTGGAGCAGGTTGAGCGGATCAAAAAGTACGAGGGCATGGACATCAGGCTGCTGGAGCGGCACAAGCAGGAGTGGATTGCAGAAGAACGGAAGGGTGACTGGACACCGGACCGGTTACCGCCATCGTGGCGGCAGCAACGTGAAAACACGCAGATCACGTTGCAGAAAGACCGGGCTGATGCTGAGCTGCGCGAGCAGCGGATCAAACGTCTGCGTCAAGTGGTGAATGGTCATGCCGCTGACAGCAGCTCAAATAGTCACGCTCGCCACGCAAATCTCTAAGACGCCAGGGATGGTGTCGCAGGCGGGACAGCGTCTCAACGTTGTCCTGCAGGAGCTGGCACAGACGTATGACCTGGACGATGCCCGGGGCGTGTTTAATTTCACGTTCAATGTCCAGCAGGCGCCGGGCTTTGGCCTGCTCTCCGGGCCTTACCTGCTGCCGGCAGACTACTTGCGAACGGAGGCGGGGCGGCAGTTCTATACGGTCGCCTTCCAGCCTTACGAGTTGACCCGGATCGAGCAGCAGGACTACGACCTGCTGACGCAGCAGCCGGGCTTTAACGACTTTCCGCGCAATTTCACCGTCGACATGAGCCAGTCTCCGCCGGTGGAGTTCGTATGGCCGCCGCCGTCGATCTCGACGTCCGTGCTGGTCCGCTATTTTCGGCAGATGCCTGACATCACAACACCGGAGACTAGCTCGACAGTTCCTTGGTTCCGGAATCAGCAGTATCTGATCACGCGCCTGGCGGGTGAGATGATGGCGATCGCGGATGACGATCGTGCTGACAAATTTTTGACCGACAAGGAGGAGATTAACCCGCAGGGGGCGGGTGTGATTCTGCGTCGGTTTTTGAGCATGAAAGATGACCCCGAAGGCCGTGCCAAGGTGGTGACACTAGACCGTCGCCGATTCGGTATAAGCCGGTGGGACCGACTGCCCTCAACGAAGAACATAGGTTGGCCATGAAGAAGCTCGCACTGCTGCTTGCTGCCTTGCTGTTCGCCGCGCCTGCACAGGCGCAGCAGACCAAGGCTAACATGACTACCGAGATCAACACGAATTTCCCGGACAACACGACGGGATTGATCACGCCGGCCATCCAGCGCACGACCACGATCGACATGACTAACTCGTGGCAGCAAGCCCCGCAGGTTAGGAACGTCACGGCAGCGTCCGATACGATCGTGCTGGCCGACTACGGCCATATGATCATCTACAACAACGCTGGAGGTGTCGCGGTTTCCATTGCGCAGGCGACGACGTCTTTTGCGACGTTCAATGTGTACTTGAAAAATTTGGGGGTAGGGAATGTTGTTATTACCCCAACTATATCTACCATTAACGGCGCTGCGTCTATAGTTGTTGGCACGAATGAAGGGCTTTGGATTGTCTCTGATGGGACAAACTATGTTATCGCCAACTTGCCAGTATCTATTAACTCGACATTTATTGGTCAAAATGGTGGGGCTTCTGGCCAGGTAGTTATGCGAGGTAATACCTCGGGTAGTTCCTCGATGGCAGTTGATAGCGTCGGTTCACTTAGTTTTACGTCGGCGTCTGGTAATATTAATATAAATCCAGCAACTGGGCAGGCATTTGTTACATGGGTCGGTTCTACGAGCGGGTCTAGTTCTATTGGCACGACATCAATTGGGCAAATGCAGCTTTCCAGTTCAGACGGCAGTTTTTCGTTTGGTCGCGGATCAGCTGTCGGGCCAACTTTGTTTTGGAATGCAACTACCGGGACTGGGAGCATAGGAGTGACCAGCGCTGGCAACCTGTTTATAAATTCTGCCAATGCTACACTTGCGATTGATGCTATTGGTGGCATATCTGGCACTCTTGCAATGAACGGGACTACCAGCGGGACCGTTTTTATGCAAGCGTCAGCCACTGGCGGAGGTGTGACTATAGCCCCTGGTCCTGTGTTTATTGCTAACACTGCCAATGGTATTGCAAATGGCCAGGTTAATCTTCGCGGTATTACCAGCGGCGAATCTATTTTATCTGTAAACAATGCTGGTACCGCGTTTAATGTGTCGTCTAGCGCCGGGCCTGGTACTATAGCTCTGCTCGGAAATACCTCTGGGTTTGTTAATTTAGCGGTTTCTTCAACCGGTGGGCACTTAAACTATAATAATTCAGGTTCCAGCCCGACAAACAATACGTGCACCGGTTTTTCTCTTGCTGGTAATTCGACCGATATCGCAGGGCGTGTGACCTTCACCAGCGCGACCAGTTGCGTGATAAATTTTGGCACGGCATGGAACGCGGCTCCATTCTGCCTTGCTGCTGGCAACTCTGCCGTGACCACGATCGACGCAATCAGTTCAACCACAACTTTGACAGTGCAGTTTGGCACTGCGCAGACAGGAATGACATGGCATTGCTACGGTCCCTAGTTTTTGTTGCGTTGGTTGCCTCGCTGGCGGCCGCGGCTTCGGCAGGCGCGCAGCAGGTAGACACGCAGAAGATCGTTGCGGTGCTTCAGCAGCAGCGCAATGACGCGCTTGACCGCGCGGCGATGGCAGAGGCACGCCTGGCGCAGGCGAATGAGGATGTGCAAAAGCTGAAGGCTGAGCTTGAGAAGCTGAAACAGAAAGATGGGAATCCGTAACTCAGCACCCCTGCATTTTACGCCCCATGGCGCCTCTGACGCCGTGGACTCGACGAATTTGCAGCAAGGGGTGATGCAGGCGCTTACAAATTTGATTCCCGACCCATCGACTCCCAACTTGTGGCAGTGCCGGCCAGCGTCGATCATTCGTGTCAATTTTAACTCCGGCGGTCCATTCAGCTCGGGATTCTCCAGCGGCTTTCAGCACTCGCTTTTTTCCGGCACCAGCGGCTTCATCTCGGTTATGCTGGTCGTGGGTAACCGTGCCTACGGCATGATTGCGCAGCAGCAGTTCGGTGTCGGCCAGGATGCCCCGTTCTCGTTGAACCTTTTGACTAATGCATTCGATCCTATCACCGGAATCACAGCAGCCAATATTCCGGCCAGTCCACCGTCTACCGGCGCCTGGACACCGCCTACGATGGCGTTGATTGCCGGCAAGATCGTTACTGTGCACCCCGGGTTCAATTTTGGCGGCGGCTTTGCTTTTGGCGTGCTGGACATCACCAACGTTGCGGCGCCGACCTGGACTGCGACGAACACGACGATCAATGCTTTGCCGGCACTGCCGATATGGGTCTCCAATTTCAACCAACGTGCGTATTTCCTGGTGAACATCCCTAACGGTCAGCCTGGTGCATATTTCACTGACGTGCTTTTGCCGACTCAGATCACTAACGCGAACCAGGTGATCACGTTTGAGGACACGCAACTGCTCGTGGCGTCCGGAGGCCTCGCCCTGTTCAACCAGCTGGGCGGCATCGTGCAGTCGCTGATGGTGTTTAAGGGAACGGCGAACATCTATCAGATCACTGGCGATGCTGCTCTTAGCACACTGTCGCGCAACTCGTTGAACGTCGCGACCGGGACTGCCTCGCCGTTGTCAATCACCAATACGCCAAAGGGGCTTGCGTTCCTTGCGCCTGACGGCCTGCGACTCATTGATTTCAACGCAAAGATCACTGACCCGATAGGTGTGGACGGTCAGGGCATCAATGCGCCGCTGATCAACGCTGTAATTCCTTCGCGCGTGAATATCGGCTGTAACCAGAACGTGCTGCGTGCCTCTCTGCAGAACGGTGGTGCTGTCGGTGCGCCACTACAAGAGTGGTGGTATGACATCTCACGCGGCAAGTGGAGTGGTCCGCATACGTTCCCGGCGTCGATGATTGAACCGTACAACAACACATTCATCATCGCGCCAGCTGCAGTCACAGCGTCCATCTGGCAGAGCGATGTCGTGCAGTCGGGATCGTCGACGTTCGTCGAGAACGGCGTGCAGATGACGTCGATCTATACGACTTGCTTTTTGCCTGACGCTAAAATCATGTCCGAATTCGCCTGCACTGAAGCGACGCTGAACATGGCGCTGAATCCGGCGCAAGGGCCGGTCTCGGTGCAGGCCATCACGCAGGACCAGGTCGTTATCGGCAGCGTGATTGTGACCAACCCTGGAACGCCTACCATTTGGGGGCAATTCAATTGGGGGCAAGCCCAGTGGGGAGGCAGCGGGTCGACCGCGCTTTCGCATCGTGATTTGCCGTGGACAGCACCGCTGGTGTTCAGCCGCGTGCAGATCAGTGCTGTAGGCAACTCGGCGCTCGGATTCAAAATCGGTGATTTGTTTATGCGATACCAGAAGCTTGGGTATCTGCAACGCTACGCAGGAGCTGCATGATGAAAAGGCTGGTAGCCGTACTTGCTTTTTTCGCCGCTGTGTCGTCAGCGCAAGCGACCTGCACGACGGGCGCAATGCCCTTCCAGTTGCAGAACAACACACTTGCCGACGCTACGCAGGTGATGGCGAATTTCAATCAAATCTCGAGCGGTGTTGCCGCCAACTGCGCGGGTTCGGGTGCCAACAACGACATCACATCATTGAGTTCACTGGTCACGCCATTAAACCCTTCGCAGGGCGGAACCACGGTGTTCAACGGCGGACAGTCGTCCGGGACCAATGCGCTGACCATAAGCACGGTCCCCAGTAATTTCACGCTGACTGTCGGCAACCGTGTGTCGTTCATTGCCGGCGGCACGAACACAGCGGTCACAAGTGCTAACGTGCAGGGCACCGGGTCTAAAAGCGTATTCCGCAAGACACAGATTGGTGCCCAGTCGACGCAAGGCGGTGAGCTGCTTGTCGGCAACACCTACTCGATGGTGTATGACGGTACCGAGTATGTGCTGGACACCGAGACGATTATCATTGGTGAGATGAAAGACTACGTTGGTGTGTCGGCGCCGCCTGGCTGGTTCATCGCCGACGGGTCCTCGTTCGTCTGCGCCACGTTTCAGCAGCTCTGTAATCTGATCGGCACGAGTTTCGGTGGGTCAGCGTCGAATCCTAACCTGCCGGACACGCGCGGCCGAATCCTGACTGGACTGGACAACTATGGCACATCGACAGGGGCGGCTAACCGCTTGACGTCGGCTGGCACGGGTTGCGGCTCGACGTTCACCGGTGTCGGGGCGACTTGCGCAAACGGCAGCCAGAGCCACACACAGGTGACCGCGGAGGTGGGGCAGCACAACCACACGATTACCGACCCGGGTCACACGCATTCGTACAACACCAACAGCGCTATTCACCAGGACGGTGCCAGCATCAACGATGCGATGGTCAGTCCGACGTCACAAACGACCGGTTCATCAACGACCGGCATCACGATTAACAACTCTCCGGCAGCGCAAGCGATGCCGATTGTTCCGAATGTGATAGGTGTGGTAAAGATCATCAGATTCTAGAAGGGGATCAAGGCCATGAAGACGATCTTGAGGAATTCACTTGTAGCCGTTGGCCTGTTTTTGGGCGCTATCGGCGGGTCAATGGTCGGGTTTGGCGGGGGTGTGCCCCTGGTGCCGTCCAGCCCGACTTTCAGCGAGCCATCGCAGATCGTCTCGACGCTGAATGCGTTCGTCAACCAGCTCAACGGTAACGCCGCGGGTGCCGGTGGCTACGCGCCGGCCGGCGTGGTCTCGATTGGTGGCTTCTGCACCGCCACCGGTGCGACACCGCAGACCTGCAACACTCAGCGCGGCCTGGTGAGTTTCACCGGCGTGACCGTGGCAGGTGTGTCGACCGGCAACGTGGTGATCAACAACTCGCTGATCACTGCGGGCAACAGCTGCCGCGCCAGCATTGTGGCCGACAACTCGGCCGCCGCGTCGTTTCCGTATATCCGCTCAGTGGTATCCGGGAGCGGGACGCTTACAGTCGCTATCAGCAACGCCGCGGCCGCCACCTCTACCGGCTCGTCCACATTTGGCGTATTGTTCAACTGTGAGATTTAATCAGCGCTTTACTCGCGCGACACAAAGAAGGCCTTGAAAGGAACACCTCCATGCCCGTAACAGACCCTTCGGCGCCGATGACGGACGAGCAGCGGCAAGCGGCTGAATCTGCTTCGGAATCCGGCGAAATCCTCCCTCCGGCGTCGCACCAGACCCTGGTAGAGAAAATCATGGCCGACCTGCGGCACCCGTCCAACCTTGACATCACGACTCGTGTCGCGGTGCTCGAGACGGCCGTGCACGGTCTTGGGACGGCGATTCTGGGCCTGTTCCCGAAGCCTGGCGCCGAGTGACCAAGGACACCAAAAAGCACGCGCACTACCGACCGGCGCTCCCCGGTGCTCGTCGCCGGTGTGGGAACTGTAAGTTTTTTGAGGTAGAACAGTACGACCGCTGCACGCATGTGCAGGGTAAGATTGAGTTCGCCTACGACTGTGACTGGTACAGGAGCAACGGCAATGAGCAACCGGCTCGGAAGCGGCAAGTCGAACGACAAGGCGCCGACAACTGACCTGCATTCGGGTTTGAAAGACAGGGCTGCCAAGTGGCCTGATCGCAGCACCAAGATGTCCGGAGGCAGCAGCGTAAACAGTGACACCACACGACAAACTACCGCCCCGACACCAAAGACGCTTGGTCCAAGGGTCGCCTGACCGGCTTCGGCTTACGTTCCAGTGGGAGCGGTTCGCCAAGATTCACGGCGAGCTGCTGCCCCTTTTCCAGCGCCATTACGACGAGATCGCGCTGGACCGCGACGTGGTGCCGCTCGATCCTGACTGGAATTACTACGCGTCGGCTGAGCTGGCTGGTGTGCTGCACATTCTCACAGCGCGAGCAGCGAGTAATCGTAAGCTGGCTGGGTATATTTTTAACATCATCGGGACGCACAACCATTACAAGTCGACCCGGTTCTGCAACACCGACATGTTCTGGCTGCACCCCCACTTTCGCAAAGGGTGGCAACCTGTTAAGATGTTTCTGGAAAATCTTCGCGGGCTAGAGACGTTCGGCGTCGATATCGGACTTATTTATTTCAAGCTGAACTTTCAGAACGCTCGCGTTGGCAAGCTGCTGGCACGGCTCGGCTATGAGCCGACAGACATTGTGATGCGAAAGAGGTTCGTCTGATGGGCATCATGGCAGGAATCGGCAGCCTGGTCGGTGGCGTCGCCGGTCTCTTTGGCGGCGGCACAAACCAGCCTACACCGCCGCCTCAGTTCATCATGCCCAACATGGCCGGAGCCGCCAACAATGCTTTCTCGGGTATTCAAGGCTTGCAGCCTTTCAGCAACGTAGGCAGTAGCGTTCTGAGTCCAGCGCAGAACACATTCAGCAATCTCTACAACAACCCGTTTGCCAGCACCTTCCAGGGCGGCGCCAACACGGCGATGGGACTGGGTCAGACAGCTGCGCTAAATGCCTACAATACCGGCGGCAATCTGGTGAATACAGGGATGAACACTATCCCTGGCATGGCCAGCTCTATTTTCCAAAGTAGCTTCGATCCACAGAACGCAGTCTATAACCGCACGCTCCAGCAGGTCCAAGACGCCTCTCGAGCCAATGCGGCCGCGGCCGGCGTCGCAACGACCCCGTATGGCGTCGGGCTGAACAACCAGGCGACCAACAATTTCAATATCGACTGGGCGAACAATCTCCTTCAGCGCCAGACGTTGGGGGCGAACACGGCGAACACCTTGCTGGGGACCGGTGCCGGGATTGCCAACATGGGCACCGGCATACAGAACATGGTGCCCGGGCAGTTCCTGAGCGCGTCAGGACTGCCCTACGGGACATTCGGGCAGATCGGTGGCGATCAGAATGCGGCGATCGCGGCCTTGCTGTCGGGCGCCTCAGGCGGAGCGAATCTGTCGAACCTGCCGATTCAGGACTGGCTGAGCTATGTCCAGGCAGGCAACCAGGCCGGCAGCGTGGCCAACCAGAATTACGGGCTGCAGCTGCAGGCTCAGCAGCAGCAGTTCAATGAGCAACTGAAGCTCGGTAGCATGCTCGGCGGATCGCTCTACGGCCTCGGCCAGGCGTTCCCTGGTGGCGGGTTCCTGGGAGGTTCAAACGGACTCCTCTCTAACGGGTCACTGTTCCCCAGCGCGTCGTTCCTTAGCGGCGGATTCGGATTCGGCTGATGTTCCCTATCGGTCTAGCAGCGCTCGAAGGGGGGTATGACCAGGCCGCGCAGGACTACTGGAAGCGCCGGGAGCTGGAGTCGATCACGCCGTTCGGTAAAGGCCTGCGGGAGCTTTTGACCGGACAGGCCACCATCCCGGGTGCCACGGCTGCACCGGGCGCTCCCATGTCGCTGTCGCCTGGTGATATCGGGTCGCCGAATTTCAACGTGAACATGCCCCAGCCGATTCCCACTGGTCCGTCGCCGCAGCGCGTGCCGCAGATGGGCGCCGGTGCACCGACGTATCAGCCCATCCCTTACACTCCGGTCGACGACAGCGGCATGGGTCCTGTAAACCCTATGCGCGTTGGCGGCCAGCCGCAGAATCTGACAGGTCCCATCATCCCGCCAGGCGGCACCAGCGGTGCCGGACAACAGCCGGTGCCGGCAATTCCCGGCGGGATGCAGATGCCGCCCCCACAGAGCGCTGGGGGTGCTCCTGGTGCACCTGCGCCAGCTCCGTCGGTACAACGTGCTCCGGGAGTCCCCGGTCCGCTGGCTCCCTCGGCAGGCGGACTGGGGGGCACCAATGCGTGGATGGCTATTGGGCAGGCGATCCTGAAAGCGAATCCGAATATTTCGGACGATCAGTTGGGCTTTGCCATCAACCGCGCCATGCCGCTCATGAATGCGCAAGCGCAGATGGAATGGCGCAATGTGCAGCTCGAGCTGGAGCGTGAGCGCAATCGGATTCTGCTCGAGCAGATTCAAACCCGCGCCGGCACGGCGGCAACAGCAGAGGAAGGCCGCAATCGCCGGGCTGACCAGGCGGAGGAGGGCCGCACTGCTCGATCGCAGCTGAATGCCGAGCTGCGCCGCGGGCAGGAGGAAGGGCGCATGCGGCGCGCCGAGTTGTCCTCGCAGACCAAGCAGGACATTGCGAAGCTGTCGGCCAATACGCGGCGTGAGGTTGCTGAGCTGCTGGAGAGCGGCCGCGACGTGCGTGCCAACCTGTCGGCAGAGGCGCGCAAAGAGATTGCGAAGATGACGCGCGAATCGCGCGAGGAGATGTTTGAAGCCGCCGAAGAAGGCCGCAATCGCCGGGCTGACCAGGCGGAGGAGGGCCGCAACCGGCGCTCTGAAGCAGCCGAAACGGGACGGCAGCAACGGCAGCAAACCGGCATTGAGGCCGGAGATAGAAGGCAACAGCGACAAATTGAAGCAGCCGGGCAGCGGCAGCAGACCGGGATCGAAGCCGCCGATCGGCGCCAAGGCCGTGCGATCGACGCGACCAGGCAGCGCCAGGAGGAACGCCTTACAGCCAAGATGCATCCGCAGATCGGCAGTATGAACGAGGCCTTGAAGGAGATCGACAACTCGGTTCTGGACCTGCAGGAGTCCCAACACGGCGGGCCGCCCGTCGCCGGTATCGCCGGTGCAGCCGAGCGGTGGCTGGAGTGGGGCAGGCAGATGATCCAGACCGATGAGGGCGATCAGACCCGCGCCACTGTATTCGAGACCCGCATTCGCGCCCTTCAGGCGCAGGTGCCGCGGCTGCTCGCTGGCGTGGGGCGCATCAGCAACGAGGAGCGTGCGAAAATCGACAACATCGTGCGCGGCCTCGGCACATTCACGAGTCCGCAGCAGGCCATCAACTCGCTCAACGAGCTGCGCGGCATGCTGGCCGGCAAGATGACTCCGAATCAGCAGGTGCAGGACCGGTTCCCCGACTATGGCGGCCGGGACGCTCGAGGCCGACAGTCGCAAACGCCGCCACCAGCGCCAACCCGGCAGATGGTGCCCGACTGGCAGGAAGGTGAGGAAATCGACTTTAAGGCACCCGACGGCAGCGTGCACACCTGGGTCATGCGCAACGGGGAGGCCATAGAGGTCCGCGGGGGGCAGTAATGGCCGACGAGCTGCAGGGCTGGACGGTCATTGCCAGAAGGCCTGCCGATTCAGCGCAGGAGGCCAGAGAGATGGCAGCGCTGCGCACCCGCCACTCGGTTATGGGTGACCAGCCACCGCCGAACGCGCCGGTGCCGGCGCACTTGCAGAGCTGGGGCAACTACTTTTCCGACGTCAAAAGCCAGCTGCGCAGCAGCCTGCAGGATATCCTTAAGAACCCCGAGTACATGATCGGCGCCGGCCCGCTGGGGGCTGAAGCAGGCGGCGTCGTGGGAGCAATGTCGCGCAAGGGCATGGTCGACCTGTTCCGCCAGGGTGTGCCGATCAATCAGATTGCCCGCCAGGCCGGCACCCGCAACAAGTTCGTCTCGGATGCGGTGCGCGAAGCAGGCCTTGAGATCAGGCAGGGACTAACGAGCGACACCTGGCGTGCCCGTATGGTGCAGGTGCCCGGTTTCCCGCTTGCCGCCAAGGGTAGTGTATGGGAGAGCCCGGATCTGAACAGGCTCATTGTGGACCTATACGACAAGGGCACCGACTTTGGAGACATCGCGCAGCTGCTGTCGAAAGAGACCAACCGGACGGTCACCAAGGACATGGTGATCTCCCGCGCCCGACGGATTCGCCAGGAGAATACCAAGGTTGAGGACCTGCAGGAGCGCTACGGACCACGCGGGCAGCCGCGGGCGGACGCGACGGATGCGGCGATTAGGCAGCTGCTTGTCAGCGGCAAATCCCAGCAGGCCATCGCGCGTGAATTAAAGCTCACACCGTCGTATGTTTCCCAAAGAGCCAAAGGTATTCGTGAGCTGGATGAGGAGGGGCGGGTTCCCGCGGCGCGGCCGCGCGGCCGGCCACGACTGCCGATCAAAGGGGATGAGTGATGCCCGACCAGTTGCCAGGCGGATGGGAGATCGTCGGCCGCAGACCTGCGCAGCAGCCACCACCTGATATGGGGGGATCGCCTGACCTTGTCGGCCGTAGGCCTGCGCCTCCGGATCCCGACATGGTCAACCGGCTGACGCTGCGCGGCCGCCAGCTCGCTGCGGAGGCAGATGCTGACATTGATTACGAGACTGGCGCCCCAATCAATATCCGGGCCCAAGTGCAAGGGTCGGCGAATCCCAACGAGGTCTACAAGACGCTCGAGCGGCGCTATGGCCGCGGGAATTTTGGTCAGGACCGGTTTGGGCAATGGTGGGTCAACGAGGAGGTGGGCACGCCAGTGCGAACTGCGCCATCGTCCGGCAGCCCCGGGTTTGATCCGGAGGCGATCGGCGGTGCCATGCCGGTCGAAACCAAGGTGGAGAAGCGCCGCGTCGCAGTGCTGCCCAAAGGCCTGTCCGGAGGCCTCAAGAATTTCCTGTCGGGCATGGTGTCCTCGCCTGGCGCAATGGCCGGAGCTGCTGGCGGCGCAGTCGCCGGTGAAACCTTTTTTCCGCCTGGTGGCGCGATTCCCGGGGCGATGGTTGGCGGGGCGCTCGGCAAGGGCTATGACCTGGGGGTGCGGTGGATGCAGGGCATCCTTGACCGGTCACCGTCGCAGGCCGCGGCCAGCATGATGCAAGAGGGTGCCGTCTCCGGTGCCTTCCAGGGCGCCGGGCCGCTCCTGAGTGCCGTCAAGCGTCCGGTCCAGACCGGCATACAGCGCTTCCTGGGGACTGCTGAGCGAGCCGACCTGCCGCCGACCCGTGGACCAGGGGGCAGCGTCGTTCCACGCACAGGCGTGCGCCCTACGGCCAGCGCGACCATGGGCAGAGACCTGGGGCAGGGAGGCGCGGTGCCGCCGGTCGGTGTTTATGCGCCAGGTGCGACTGCTCTGGAGTATAAACGTAACTTGCGGGACATCCTGGCCGGGCCCGGCGGGTCAAGCGCCGAGCAACGCAACATCCTCTACCTCAACACGCGTATGCGTGGTGTGCTGCAGTCGGCCGGCTTCAGTGACACCGAGATCGGCAGCATGCTGGAGCTGGCGCAGGACACCACCGCCCGCCTCTCCGATCGCAGCGCCGGCCAGGCGGTCGCTACCCGGGCCAACCAGATTCACAACCAGCTGCTCGGCGCCGCGTCGGACTCGAGGACGCAGGCGGAAGCGATCCTGAACAACGAGATGCGCACGCTTGACCAGATGTCGCGCGCGCCCAACCACCTGGTCGCCAATATCACCAACGCGATCGAGAACAGCCGGGCGCGATTCGGCCGGCATATGGCTGGCCTATACCAGAACGTCGACCGGATGGGCGGGAACGTGCCCCTGGTGCCCACTGCATCGATCCAGCAAGCGGCAGAGGAGGTGGTCCAGCTGATGCCGCCGACCATGGTACCGCCGCGGCTCAAGGAGTTTGCCGCCGGCCGGTTCACGGCAGATGCCAGGAATCTCGCACCGGGAGAGATCGAGCACTACATCACTTTCGAGCAGGCGCACGCGATTCGGACCGCTTTTCGCGAGATGAGCGAGATCACCGACCTGTCGGGCGGCAACCAGGCGCAGCATTTCTCGAGGCGCGTTGCCCGGGCGGCGAATCTGGCGATGGAGAACTCCGAGGGAATCATCGGACGCCGCGCCCGTGACGAGCTGCAGCGCGTTGACACGCTCTATCGGGAAGGCATCAGGCGCTACAACAACCGCCAGCTCAACCAGATCGTCAACGAGATGCGGTCGGGCATCAACCCCGAGCCGGAGCTGGCTGCCCGGATTCTCATGCAGCCTGACTACGTCAACGTGGTGCGCGAGCTGAAGAACATCCTGCCCAGCAACTCCTGGCACGGTCTCATACAGGCCGACCTGCGCAATATGATCGACGCCTCGACGATCGTGAACAAGGACGGCCGGCTGGTGCTCGACGGCAAGTCCTTTTTTGAGACCCTGAACAGTCGCCACAAGCTTCTGACGGCGGTCTACCCGCCCGATCTCCTGGGGGCACTGCGCCAGCACGGTGCCCAGCTGGCAGCGTTCCAAGGCTCGGTGGACGTCAACGCCCTGCAGGACGCAACGCAGCTCACGCAGCTCCTCAAGCAGGCCGTGCATGTCCGCCAGGCGGCCGACCTGTTTGCCCAGCGGTCGCCCCTGGGAGCGCTTGCCAGCGCGGACCCGGCGAAGGTGGACGCGGCGCTGGACATGATCACCAGGCCTGGCCGCGAGGCCGTGACGGAGTCTGTGGCCGACATGCTGGGGCGCCGTTCGGATGCCTGGAAGGCGGTCCAGCGGTACGCCTTACAGAAACTCATCTCGTCGAGTGTGATTCAGCGTAAGTCGCTCGATAAAACGGTATCCGGAGAGTCGATCGACAACGTGCTGCGCAGGTTGACGCCGCGGCAACAAGAATTGCTTTTTCCGGAGGGGCTTGCCGACGATCTACGTCTTTTGGCCAAAGAGGCTAGGTTCCTGTTCCCCGGCGGTGGCGGCGGCGACCTGGGTACCTCGTTTGCGGCAGCGTCTATTAAGGGAGGCCTCCCGCTCAGCCCGATCGCCCTCCTGCGGTACGGTCATACGATCATCAGCGGGTTCATTGCCGACCACCCGCAGCTTTTGCGCGTCCTGACCGACGTCGCACGCCAGGACCCCGTCCGGGCCCGGTCGTACATGGGGGTGCTGGGGCAGCTGATCCTTACCCGCGGCTTTGCTCGAGCACCGCGCGGGCAGCCTGACCAGAGCTTGACCAGCTCACCCCTGGTGCAGCCGGGCACACTGCGCGGGATGAACCCGCGTGATTTGCCGGTTCGCACCTCGCCACTTACGGATGAAAATTAAACATGCGCGTGTTGATCGTCGATCCGCCCGGACATGGCCTTGACCTTGCGATCAGGGCGGGGCAGGCGGGGCACGAAATAAAGTTGGCTATCCGTTCGGACGAACGCACCAAACATATCGGCCACGGACTCGTCGACGTTGTTCGTGATCATAAAGAGTGGCTTCGGTGGGCCAACCTTGTGGTGTGCACCGACAATTCCCTGTATCTGCTCGATCTCGACCGCCATCGCGATGAAGGGGGCTTTGTGATTGCTCCCTCGCAGGAAGCCGCTAAATGGGAGCTGGACCGGAAGCTCGGCCAGGATGTCTTCAGCAAAGCGGGCATCGACACCGCAACATCCAAGGAATTTCATTCCTACGCGGACGCCATAGCCTTCGTCCGTAAGACGATGGGACGCTTTGTCAGCAAGCCCTGCGATGACGCCAACGCAGACAAGGCCTTGTCCTACTGCTCCCGCGGTCCCGATGACATGATCTATATGCTGGAGCGCTGGGAGCGATCGGACAAACTGAAAGGGTCGTTTATCCTGCAGGAATTCATACCTGGGATTGAGATGAGTGCTGCTGGCTGGTTTGGTCCACATGGTTGGCACGAGGGGTTTGAGGAAGCTTTCGAGTTCAAGAAGCTCATGAACGGCGAATGCGGTCCTGCCACTGGTGAGCAGGGCACGGTTATGCGTTATACTAAACGGTCCAAGCTGGCCGACAAGGTGCTTACACCACTGACTGAGAGCCTTGCGAAGATCGGCTATGTTGGCGATGTGGCGGTGAACTGTATAATCGACGAGAAAGGCAAGCCGTGGCCTCTAGAGTTTACGATGCGACTGGGCTGGCCGGCGTTCCAGCTGCAGACAGCGCTGTTGAAAGGTGACCCGATCCAATGGCTGCACAATCTGGCAACGGGCAC
>Ga0126381_100003936_pt1 | contig 16101 bp, 13 predicted proteins | sample PanSoiMetPlot_28_FD_96465 | JGI IMG/M metagenome (GOLD analysis project Ga0126381, IMG submission 96465) | Tropical forest soil microbial communities from Panama - MetaG Plot_28 | ecosystem: Environmental > Terrestrial > Soil > Tropical forest > Bulk soil | place: Panama | collected 2016-02-17 | reverse complement strand
GAGTCCGTTGGTACCCGCATGCGGACCCGTCCCCAGGCCCGCGCCGCGCTCTTCATTGCTCGCGATGCAGTTAGGTATGGTGTCGAAGGCGGCCACCCAGCGTCCCAGTGCGGGAACACGCGCCTTGACTTCCGTCATCTTCACTTCGCGCGAGATTCCGGATTTAGGGCCCTCCGCCGCGATCTTCCGCAACGCCGCTGCTACCGCCCGATCGGTCGTGCCGATCAGCCCGTCCGCTATTTCGACGCTTCCTTTCACGCCGGCCTGGCGCAGCAGCACCCGCGGACGCACGACGCGGTTGCTGTTCTCGAAGCCGTGACCGGAGACGAGCGCCACGACGGCGCCCTGAGGAATGTTCTTCAAAATCTGCCCGACGAGATCGTCGTCATTCTCGAGGATTTCCCGCGCGTAAATACTCAGGGCAGTGGTATCGTGCTGTTCGGATTCGATGTCCGCGAAGTGAACGAAGAGCACGTCCGGCTGTTCGGTGGATAGAAGATAGATCGCGGCATCGGTAGACGACGTGTCATCCCACAGTTCCTTCTGGAACGCGGGAAACGTTTTCGTCACGAGATCCGGGATGCCCGGTGGGTTGCTCTTCAAAAACACGCCCTCCATCGGGACGGCATTGTTGCGCCGCGTCTCCCAATAGACTGGCAGGTCGAATGCGATGTGACCGCCGACGGTAGACGGCCAATACACGCTTGCCGTTTTAAGCCCCGCTGCGGACGCAACGTCCCACAGTGTTGGCGTGCGAATGGCGGAAGACAAGAAGAACTGATCCCCGGGCTTGGCGGGAAGCTCCGGGAAGGTGATGCCGTTCTGCCACGGCGAAACGCCGGTGACGATGGACGCATGTGACGGCCAGGAGGACGACGGCGCCACCCCGACGACCGTGGCGCTTGCGCCTTCCTTCATTAATTTGCGGATGTTCGGCGCCTTCACTTTCAGAACGGGCTCGTTCAAAAGGCGAGCGTCAAGGCCGCCAATCGAAATGACGACCAGTTTGTGATTCGGAGAAGCCGCAAAAAGGCACTGCGCGGCTACAACGGCGAGCAGGAAGCGCAACAACTACAAATTTTAGCTTGGACACCGCCATCAATCGGCGCGAATGGCCGACATAGGGTCGACTCGCGCGGCGCGCAAAGCGGGGATCAGTGTCGCAAGGATGGCGGCGAGCGCCATAACGGCAAGCGCGAGCGCAAAGGAAAGAGGATCGGCGGCCTGAATGCCGAAGAGCAGAGATCGCATCACCCTGCCGATGGAGAACGCTCCCAAGAGTCCCACCGCCATGCCGCCGATGACAAATTGAAGCGCCATCCGAAAAAGGAGGCCTGTAACCTGTTGGGGCCGGGCGCCCAGCGCCATTCGGACGCCGATTTCGCGCGTCTTCGATATCGCGACGAGCGTGACCAGGCTGTAGATCCCGACGCTTGCGAGGAGCAGCGCCGCAAAAGAGAAGAAGCTCAGGGCTTCAGCGTCGAGCTTCGGCTGATCGAGCGTGGAGTTCACGACATTCGCGAGGGTGTCAAGGCCGAAGAGCGCACGGGCGGAATCGATGCGATGGACAGCGGCGCGAATACCGGAGAAAAGGGCTGTAGGGGCGCCGTTCGAACGAACCACGTATTCGGGGTCAGGCCAGTATCCGGGACCCATGCAGATGTAGACAAAAGGGACCGGCGAAGAATTCAGCGCGTCCTCACGCGCGTCTGCTACGAGGCCGACAACCTGGAACGGCCGCGGCGCGTCCTGCATCGAAAACGTTCGCCCCACGGGGTTTACGCCGTTCAAGAACTGCTTCACGAATGCCTGGTTCAGCAGCGCCGCGGGCGGACGCGAGGCGACCGCGCGAAAGGCGGGGCACGAGTCGCCCGCGACAATCGGAACGCCGATCGCGCGGAAATAGTCGCGCGTGACGCTTCGTTCTCCGGCGGTGACCGGATCGGCGTCGCCGAAGCGGTATTGGTAGCGGAGAGTGGCGCCGGAGGCTGGAAGAAAATTTGCGAATCCAGCGGCCTCGACACCAGGAATTGCGCTGAGAGCGTCGAGGAGATCTTCCTGAATACGACCGATCCGGCCACGGTCCTCATCCCACGCGGCGCCCACATGGAACGTTGCGGCGCGCGAAACGTCGAACCCGGCATCAAAGTTCATGAGGTTCCGGTAGCTGCGCAGCATCAAGCCCGCGCCTGCAAGCAGGACTACGGTAAGCGCGATCTGCGCGCCCGCGAGAGCGGTTTGCCATCGGTGACGTTCGCCTGAATTTGCGCGGCCTGTGAGCGCGAGGAGCGGCGAGGCGTCGCGGCGCGCGGAGATGAGAAACGGCACAAGCCCGCAGAGCGCCGCGGCAGCGCAACCGGCGGCTACGGCGACCGCAAGAGCCCGCCAGTCCAGCGCGATTTCCGCGGGGCGCGGCAACGCCGCCAGCCTTTGTCGCAACGTGTTTACCAGAATCGCTGCAAGCCCCGAGCCGAAGAGCGCGGCCAATGCGCCGAGCGCCGCCGACTCGGAAAGCGCGAGCGAGCCGATGTCCGCCGTTCCGGCTCCCAGGGCGCGCCGAATCGCGAACTCACTCGAGCGACGAACCGATTGAGTCAAGGCAAGCGCGGCGGTGTTCGCGGCAGAGATCAGGAACAGCAGAGCGACGGCGGCGAACACGAGAATCATGGCGCGCCGATAACTGCCGACGCGGAACTCCTTCAGACTCGTTACATTCGCGGTCCAGCCCTTATCCGTGGCGGGGAACTGCGCTCCGAGCTGACTCTGAACGCGCGAGAGGTCCTCGCGCGCCTGTGCGAGGGTCACGCCCGGCTTCATGCGTCCAACGCCCGAAATGAATCGCGCCTGTCGAATCCCCATGAGGAATGAATTGATCTGGGCCGGAATCCACAGGTCAATGGACGGGCTCGCGAAGGTATCCGGCGCGACGCCCACGATTGCATAACTCTTGCCGGCGAGAACGAGGCGCTGTTCCAGGGCTGACGGCGTATTGTGAAACCGCCGTGTCCAGAATGCATGGCTGATCACCGCGACCGCGGGTCCGTTCTCCCGTTCTTCGGCGGTGTTAAAGTAGCGGCCCAATTCCGGCCGCGACTGAAACACCTGAAAATAGCGGGGCGCGACGCGGCGAGCTGTCAACCGTTCCGGTTCCGCCTTGCTGGTGTCGGTCACATTCTCCGAGTAAACTCCCGAAATGGCTTCGAAAGTCCGGTTCATCCGGTTCCAGTCTTCGAGGCGTACCGGCGCTATCAGGCCTGCACGCCCGGTCCCCGGGCTTCCTTCCATGACTACGGTGAGGCGGTCCGGGCTCGGGTACGGAAGCGGCTTGAAAATCGTCGCGTCAACAACTGAGAAAACCGCAGTATTCGCAGCAATTCCAAAGCTGAGGATAGACACCGCCGCGAAAGCGTAACCGCGTCGGCGGCGGAGTGATCGCACAGCCGAGACGAGGGGAGACGGCATGACGATAATACGGCCAGGAAAGCCGAAAGTTAGCAGCCGCGCTTCAGGGATTCTTCAGTGCGGCGCGATATGATACGCACGATGAAAATCGCGATTTTGCTCGCATTCGGCGTGGCAGCCATTGCAGCGCCGCCCACATATAAAGTTCTTACAAAGATCAAGGTTGGCGGGGCTCCGCGCTGGGACTATGTGTATGTTGACAGCACGAATCACCGGTTGTACGTGGCCCACAGCGGAGCGAATTCCGTGGAGGTGATCGATACCACGTCTGACAAGGTGGTCGCGACAATACCGGACACTGCGGGCGTTCACGGAATTGCGGTCGCCAACGACCTCGGCAAGGGATTTACCAGCAACGGGGGGAGCAACGACGTCACGATTTTCGATCTGAAGACCAGCAAGGCCACCGGGAATGTGAAAACCGGTCAGAATCCGGACTCGATTATTTACGAGCCGGTAACGCATCGCGTCTTCACTTTCAATGGTCGTAGTAAGGATTCAACAGTATTCGATGCGAAGACGGGACAAATTATCAGCGCGTCAATGCCGCTCGGCGGAAAGCCCGAGTTTTGTCAGGTGGACGGCAAGGGCCATATATTCGTGAACATCGAAGACAAAAACGAGATCGTTGTGATCGACGCGAAGGACGCAACTGTGACGAAGCACTACTCCATCGCGCCGTGCGACAGCCCGAGCGGATTAGCGTTCGATTCGAAGAAGGGCGTTCTGTTTTCGGTCTGTGACGGAAAAACGATGGTCGTGAGCGACCCGGCGAATGGCAAGGTGCTGGCGACTCCGGCGATCGGTTCCGGCGTGGACGGCGTGGCATTCGACGATGGATACGCTTTCAGCGCGAATGGCCAGGACGGGACGATCACCATGGTCGGCGAGACGTCCGCGGGCAAGTACGACCCGGTCGCAACGATTCAGACGCAGCGCGGAGCGCGGACGATCGGGGCGGATCAGAAAGCGCATAAGCTATATCTCCCGACCGCTGAGTATGGCGCCCCCGCTGCTGCCTCCAAAGACGGAAAGGCGGGACGGCCGCAGGCCTTACCGGACAGCTTCGAGATTCTCGTCGTCGGCCGTTAGTTCGTTTTGTTCAATGCCTGCCGCGGGCTCCGCTCAGAGCGGGGCCCTGCGGTGACGGCGCGTACTCCATGACCGCTCCCTGCGCGCGGAGTTTTTCGGTGAGTACGCGGGTGTCGATTTCCTGGACCGCTTTTTTACCTTCAATCGCCATCTTTGCCGCCATCCCGGCGGCTTGCCCCAGAATCATGTACTGCGGTTCCATCCGAACCGATGAATACGCAACGTGACTTGCGGAAAACGCGACCGGCACGAGCAGATTCGTATCCTGATCGCGCTTCGGCAGAAGGATTCGATAAGGGATTTGATAGGGCTTGACCGCGACCTGCATATCCCCTTCATTGCGAGCGATTCCGTTTGCATCGGCGATCCGCTCTACATTATGCGAATCGCTGTTGTAGGAGCCCATTCCGATGGGGTCGGGCTTAGCGAGGTCTGTCTGAAGGTCTTTTTGGATCATGACGAACTCGCCCACCATACGGCGATCCTCTCGGATATACAGTTGGCGCGGCCAGTGATCAGAGTCGGCGAATTCCTGCGGGCAGAGTCCCCAGTGGTTCATCTCATCCCGAACCTGTTGCGGCACGCTTGCATCGTGCGCGAGAAAATAAAACAGGCCTGCCGTGTAGTCTTTGTGACGCTGCCATATGGCGTCGCGCTCCGCATATGAAGCGTTCGGATAGGGCCAGCTTCCGCCGATGAAGTCCGTGGAGAATGCTCCATTGTTGTTGATGTCGGTCGTTCCGTTAGGAAGCCGGTCGATCTTCATGAGCGTTCCGAGCGCAGGTGGCTTGCCTTCCGCTTTAGTGCGAGCTTCGATTAGCCTGGCGAGGAGTTCGTAGCGCTTTGAGTTGTAATTTGGTGGTTTCGTGAACGCGATGCGGTCCGGCGATTCGCTGAAACACATTCGGAAGTTATATGCCTGCACTGCTTTGTCCGCCGATCCTGGCGCGGCTGGCGTTTGAGCGCTGATTTCAGGCAGCAGTTTGCCCTGCGAATCGCGGGCGGGAACGTCCACCAGGAATTGATGAAGCGGCGTTCGATCACGAACCCCGGCGAGCGACTCGCCATATTGCGCTGAAGATTCGCGGCCGTAGGTCCATTCCACGCCCGATTGCGCCATCAGATCGCCTTCGTAGCTGGCGTCAATGAAGATCGGCGCACTATATGTTCCCATCTCGGTATCGATCGATTCAATCCGAGTCCCCGATTTGTGGACGCCCTTCTTTTCGACGAGTCGCGCGTGGTCGATCAGCGTGACGCCCGCTCCGGTGAGCATCTCCCGAAAAACTTCTTCCGCGACATGCGGCTCATGAAGCCATGCCACGTCTTGCCCGTATTGCGAGATGCCATAGCGCTTGCCGATGCGGAAATAGAACTCGTAGGCATAGCCGCCGATGACCTCCTTCTTGCCGTAGTCGGTGAACCCGAGGCCGCTCGAGACCATTCCGCCTACATGAGCCGACGGTTCGAGGAGAACGGTTTTCAGTCCTTCGCGAGCCGCGGTCACGGCGGCGATCACTCCGCCCGCTGTCCCACCATAGACGATGACATCGAAAGATTGTGTGGCGCCAGGAGCGCAGATACTGGCCGTTGTTGTGAGCAGCGTTGCGAGCAGTGTTGCGAGCAGTAGAGAACGAATGAGCACTCTCCGATTGTGCTTCAACCGGATCGTTGCATGAGACGATGAATGGGATGCCCGTGGCCTCCCTCGCCAAAAGCTTTCAGAGCGATCGAACTGCGAATTTCACTGAGTCGGTGATTCGCGAGATGACGCGTCTGGCGATCGCCAACAACGCAGTGAATCTCGCGCAGGGATTTCCGGACTTTCCCGCGCCGATCGATCTGAAGCAAGCCGCCATCGAGGCGATAGAGGCCGATCACAACCAATATCCGATCACTTGGGGAACAAAGGCTTTCCGCAACGCCATTGCCGACAAATACGCCCGAACTTATGGACTCGATATAGACCCTGAGCGCGAGATTACGGTGTGCTGCGGCGCGACGGAAGGAATGATTGCGTCGCTGCTGGCGGTGGCTAACCCCGGCGATGAGGTCATTGTCTTCGAGCCTTTTTATGAGAACTATCATCCCGACACGCTGCTCTGCGGGGCCGAAAGAAGACTCGTCAAGCTGAGAGCGCCTGACTGGAGTTTCGACCCCGATGAACTGCGGCGCGCATTTTCTCCCCGGACCAAGGCGATTATTGTCAATACGCCGAACAATCCAACGGGAAAGATTTTTTCGCGCGAGGAACTGACTTTTATTGCGTCATTGTGTCAGGAGTTTGACGCGCTTGTCATCACAGATGAGATTTACGAGCACATTACGTATGACGGTCAGAAACATGTGCCGGTGATGACGCTGCCCGGCATGCGAGAGCGCTCGATTCTCATCAACAGCATGAGCAAGACGTTCTCGGTCACGGGGTGGCGCGTGGGCTGGGTGCTCGCATCTCCGGAATTAACTTCGACTATCCGAAAGGTACACGATTTTCTGACAGTGGGCGCTGCAACCCCTCTTCAGCAGGCCGGTGTGATGGCTCTCCATCTGCCGGATTCCTACTTCGCGGGACTATCGGCGGAATATGAAGGCCGCAGGAGCGCTGCGATTTCCATGCTGGAAAGATCCGGTTTCAAATGTTTTCGGCCGCAGGGGGCTTATTACGTCATGACCGATATCAGTAATTTCGGGCTTGCCGATGTCGCATTTGCCCGCCATCTCGTGGAAAACGTGGGCGTTGCCGGAGTTCCTGGCTCGAGTTTTTACCTGAATCCGGCGGACGGATCCTCACAATTACGGTTCTGTTTCTGCTAAAAGTATGAGACGCTGGAATCAGCAGGAAATAGATTGGCCAAGTTGCCCGGAATCGCCCTGCCGTAGTTCGCGCATTCCTTTGACTGCTCCTCTGAGGAGGCGAGAAAATGCTACCAGAATTCCTTGTCCAAGAGACCACCGTTCGCGAAGCCGGTGAAAGCGACATCCTTCCTCTCCCAAACTCCCGTCAGCCGAATCTCACGCTCACGCTGGGAATTACCCACGCGATGGAACACGAGAGCATCGATGTGGATGTCTTCGCCTCGCGGGACGGCAACAAATGGTCTAGCGCGCCTGTGGCGCGTTTTACCCAAAAGTACTACTGCGGAACCTATCAGTTGCTGATCTCCGGCCTTGAAGCGAAATACCTCAAAGCCGTGTGGCGCGTGACGCGATGGGGCCGAAGAGAAGGCAGGCCGTTCTTCCGCTTTTACCTGTTCCTTCAGGAGCCAGTGGCCCGCGTCGCCGTTGGCGCTGCCTGATTACGGCAACGGAATATCGATCGGCAGTCCCACGTAATTTTCAGCCAGCGAAGTCATCGCTGCGCGCGACGTCGTGAGGTAATCGAGTTCGGCGAGTTGTCGGCGATAGTCGAACTCCGCGAAATTCCCGTTTGAGCGGTGAAGCAGCGAGGTCATCCACCATGAAAAGCGTTGCGCCTTCCATACGCGCGGCAGGCAGGCGCTCGAATAGCTGGCGAGAGCTTCCCTGGCATTTTGGTGGAAGAAGCGATGAAACGCCCATGCCAGCGCCCGTACGTCAGCGACGGCGAGATTCAATCCTTTGGCCCCTGTCGGCGGCACGATGTGGGCGGCATCCCCTGCGAGGAAAAGTTTCCCGCATTGCATTGGCTCCCCCACGAAGCTACGCATAGGAGTGACCCCCTTCTGAAAAATCGCGCCTTCGTTGGGCCGCCATCCGTCCTGAGTAGAGAGCCGGGTCTTCAGTTCCCGCCAGATTCGTTCATCCGGCCACGAGTCAATATCCTCGTCTGGCGCGCACTGAAGGTATAGTCTCGTCACGGCCGAAGAACGCATGCTGAAAAGGGCGAACCCTCGTTCACTGAGTGAATAGACCAGTTCTTCCGACGACGGAGCGGCGTGGGCCAGGATGCCCAGCCACGCGAAGGGGTAGCCGCGTTCATATGTGGTCAGCGCCCCGGCGGGGAAATGTGAGCGGCAGATTCCGTGAAAGCCGTCGCAGCCCGCGATAAAGCGGCAGACCAGTTCGTGGCTCTCACCTCGGCATTGGTATAGAACACGCGGCGTCTCGGTGTCGAGATCGTGAAGCGATACTCCCTCCACTTCGAATTCGATGAGGCGGCCGCTCGCCTTGCGCGCATCGATCAGATCTTTGACCACCTCGTTCTGTCCATAGACTGTGATTGCTTTGCCGGTCAGTTCCTGAAAATCGATCCGGCGGCGCTCCCCGTTGAAAGCCAGCCAGACCCCTTCGTGACGCAGCCCGTCGCGTCGCAGCCGGTCGCCGACGCCGGTCGCGATCATCGTATCGACCACGTGCTGTTCGAGCACGCCCGCGCGCACACGCTCGATCACATATCCCTGGGAGCGATTCTCGAGAATCACGGAATCGATTCCGTAGAGGTGAAGAAGATGTCCGAGCATCAGGCCCGCTGGTCCGGCGCCGATGATGGCTACCTGCGTTCGCTCCGTCATGTGTCCCACTTCAATATACGGAGCCGCGCTTTCCGATATTCTGATTGCTGCTCAGATGACGCGCCGGCTGCTGCTCGCTCTGTTTACCGCCGCGCTTTTGTCGGCCCAGGCGCCCGATAGCTTCATGCCGTGGGCCTATTTCCCGCAGAACTGCGCGAAGTGCCACGGAAATCCCGAGACGCCCAGAGCGCCTTCTCAGGCGAGTCTGCGGAAGCTCGCTCCGGAAGCGATTTATGCCGCAATTACAACGGGATCGATGAGCGGGCAGGCAGCCGGGCTGAGCGACGCGAACAAGAGCGCTCTCGCCGAATATCTCGCGGAGAGGAGACTCGGGATCGCCGCCGTCGGCGACCTGAAGGGTATGACCAACGTCTGCGCGTCAAAACCTTTATTCGACAATCTGACGCGGCGGGGATGGAACGGGTACGGGTTGGAGCCTGGCAACACCCGATTCCAAACCAGTGCGGCAGGCGGCATCGCGCGTAGCGATCTCCCGAACCTAAAACTCAAGTGGGCCTTCGGATTTCCTGGCGTGACGCAGGTTTGGGGGCAATCATCGGTTGTGTCGGATACCGTGTTTATCGGCGTCGATACCGGCTACGTGTACGCCATCAATGCGAAGACCGGATGCGCGCACTGGTCTTTTCTTGCGGATGCGGGCGTCCGCACCGCGCCGCGCGTAGATATCCTGCCCAACAAGCGCGCCGTCGCGTGGTTCGGCGATTTGAAAGCGAATGCCTATGCCGTGGACGCGGCTACTGGGGTCCTGATCTGGAAAACGAATCTCGACTCTCACGTTCGGGCGCGGATCACCGCAGCGCCGGCTTATTTCGAAGGGCGTCTCTATTTCCCGCTTTCTTCCACGGAGGAGGTGAGTCCGCCACCGCCTCTTTACGAGTGCTGCACGTTTCGAGGCAGCGTTGCCGCGCTCGACGCTGAGTCCGGACGCAAGATCTGGCAGACCTATACCATCGCGGAAACGCCGCATCGTGCGTCCAATAATGACAAGAGCCTCCAGCCCTGGGGACCGGCTGGAGGAGCCGTTTGGGGCAGTCCCGCAATCGATAGCAAAAAACGCGCGTTGTACATGGCAACCGGCGATGCGTACACCGAACCCGCGCCCGACACCACCGACGCCGTAATGGCTCTCGATCTAAAGACGGGCAACGTCTTGTGGTCCGTGCAGGATCTGCCGAATGACGCATGGCTGGTCGGTTGTCCGAGTCCCGATAATGCGAATTGTCCGAAGCACGTAGGCCCGGACTTCGACTTCGGCGCTGCGCCGATTCTGGCGAATCTACCGGGCGGGAAACGGGCATTGCTGGCCGGTCAGAAAAGTGGAATCATTTGGGCCCATGATCCCGACGCAAAGGGAGCGCTGCTGTGGAAGACGGATATATCGCGCTCGAAGGCCGACCCGCGGGGCGAAATCGTCTGGGGCGGCGCAGCGGACTCTACGAACGTCTACTACGGTCTCACCAGCGGCGGCGTGGTCGCGGTACGGCTGACCGATGGCAAGAAGGCGTGGCTCACGCCCATCAGCATCGCAGGAAAACCGACTGGAATGCCGGGCGCCGTGACCGTAATACCGGGAGCTGTTTTCTCCGGCGGGCTGGACGGCATGATTCGCGCGCTATCCCCCGAGGATGGCTCCGTAATCTGGGAATACGACACCGCCCGCGAAACGCCGACCGTGAACGGAATTTCGGGCAAGGGAGGATCGATTGGAGCGGCAGGGCCCGTGATTGCCGGCGGAATGCTCTACGTTAGTTCGGGCTACGTAGGCGTCGTGGATGGCACGCCCGGAAACCTGCTCCTGGCCTTCTCTCCCAAATAACCAACGCTCAGGCTTCCAGCGGCGCTTCCGCGCCGCTGCGGGACAAAGCGCTCTTCTCCGCGGCTTCGATCATGTACCCGATGCCGCGCACCGTGTGAATCAGCTTCTGCTGATAACGGTCGTCGATCTTACTGCGCAGGTGGCGAATATAAACGTCGACGATGTTCGTCAGGCCGTCGTAGTCCATATCCCAGACATGTTCCACGATCATGGTGCGGCTGAGCGGACGGCCCTTGTTCCGCATCATATATTCGAGAATCCCGAACTCCTTGGGCGCGAGTTCGATGGTTTCATTGCCGCGCATCACCTTGCGCCGCGTACAGTCGAGTACGAGATCTCCTACCTGAAGGCGCTCTGGCGCGGGTTGACCGCGCCGCAACAGCGCTCGCACGCGTGCAAGTAATTCGACGAATGCGAACGGCTTGGTCAGGTAGTCGTCGGCCCCCGTTTCGAGGCCCTTAACGCGGTCGTCCAACTGGCCGCGCGCGCTCAGAATCAGCACCGGAGGGCCCGTACGGCGGCCGCGAATACGTTCCAGAACCTTCAGGCCATCCATATCCGGAAGCATCAGGTCGAGAATCACGAGATCGTAATCCGTGTCGTGCGTGAACTGGAGCGCCGTCGAGCCATCGTGGGCTACATCAACCGCATAGCCCGCTCCCTGCAGCCCACGCCCCAGGAAATCGGCGATTCTCTTCTCGTCTTCCACAACGAGGATGCGCATGATGACCTTAGGTTACATCAGCCGCGTTTTGAAGATTTCAGAAAACCGTGAAGCAGAAAAACTGGTCCGATTCGGCAGCATTCAGGGCATACTCGCCGTTTTCGATCTCATTCACGGCTTCGATCCGGTAGATGGTATCCGCCACTCTGCTGGCGGTCAATAGAAGCGGCGCATCGTCGGGGGAAGGCGTCTTGCGAATAAGCGCCTGGCGGTGACCGCTCGAAGCGGTCAGGTGGATCAGCCTGAGTTTCTCCGGCCGGATCTGCGCCGAATCGATCAGAAAAACCGGCAGCGCGAGCGGCGTTTTGGCAAGCGAAGTTTCACCGGGGATCGAGTAGCTCGTACCTTCTGAAGTCTGCTGCGCCGCCGGTCGCACGACCTCGGTTTGTACCAGGCTATTGGCGAGAAGCAGATAAGGTATGTCCTTCTTTTCGGGCTTCGGACCGGCTGCGAACAACATCAGAACGATCAGAAGCAATGCGGTCATGGCGCCGTCAGCCAGTTTTCGAGAGCAGGATCGTTGAAGTCGGAGATCTGGAGCGACACTCCGGGGAGATCGGAGTGCGTGCTTGTCACCCCCACGACCTTCATTCCCGCCGCAAGGCCGGCCTGTACGCCTGCATAGGAATCTTCGAAGACCACGCAGTCGTTCGGCTCAACGCCCAGTTGATCCGCCGCGCGAAGGAAAACCTCAGGGTGTGGTTTCGGATTGGTTACCTGATGCCCGTCCACTACGGCCCGAAAGGCATCGGCAAGGTGCGCGCCCTTCAGAACGAAATCTACGTTGGCGGGTTCGGCGTTCGTAGCGACCGCCGCCGGGATATCGCGATGGCGCAAAAGGAACTCGCGCAGTCCGGGAGTGAGGCTCTCGCTCAGTTGCGGCCCCAGCATCTCGCGGTACAGCGCCTCCTTTGCAGCTCCGTGCTCGAACACCTCCTCCGGGCTGAGTCCGTCGCCGAAGAAATCCCGGACGATCTCGTCATTCCGTTTGCCGTACATCCGGTGCTGCATGGCCTCGGTGGTTTCGATTCCGTGCCGCCGATTGTACTCTTCCCAAACGATCCGGTGCAATGGATTCGAATCGACGATCACGCCGTCCATGTCGAAGATAAAAGCCCGGGGTTTATTCAAAAGAGTTCCCTGGTAAGCCACTCGAGATAGGCGGCCGATCCTGCCGTGATCGGAAGCGCAATGATCTCAGGTACATCGTAAGAATGCCTGGACTCAATCAGGTCGCGAACCTGATCGAATAACTCGGTGGAAGTCTTGATCACCATCAGCGCCTCATCCGCGCTCTCGACTTTTTCTTTCCACCAGTAGAAGCTTCGAATCTGCGTAATTACGTTTACGCATGCGACCAGATGAGCTTCCAGCAGAGCCTTTGCGAGCCGTTCCGCCTCATCTTTCGACTCGCATGTGCTGAAAACCAGAATCTTATTTGTCATCGTGAGCGAGCGATGTTACTATTGTCTCGCAGCGCGATTTCCCCATGAAATTCTTAGTAAAAGCGACTTACGCCGCGGTCGTAGGAGCCGGGGTTGTTTATGCGTTTATCGCGTTACAGGGACCGAACGGAATTCCCGGCCTTCTTGAAAAACGGCGTCAGGTGAAAGAGCTGGAGCTGGTGAACCAGAAGCTGCACCGCGAGATCGAAGAGAAGCAGGATCGAATCAAGAGGCTCGAGCAGAATCCCGCCGATCAGGAATTTGAGATCCGCCAGCGCCTGAAGCTCGCCAAGCCCGACGAGAAGATCTATATCATCGACGGGAAGAAATAGCTCCTACTTCGGATACCACTCCCGCACTCGCACCTCGATATTCGATCCTTTCAGGGCGCCGGTGAATGCGTTTAGGTCCGTGCCGCGGTAGTGATACGGATAAACGATCGCGGGATGGAACGTGCGCACTGCCTCCGCTGCTTCTTCCGGGGTCATCGTGAAGGGCAGATTCATGCAGACGAATGCGACGTCAATATTCTTAAGCGCCAGCATTTCGGGAATCGCTTCCGTATCGCCTGAGAAGTAGAAGCGCTTTCCGCCGTAGGTCAGGACGTAGCCGTTCCCCCGGCCCTTGTCGTGATAGAACTTGCCCGCCGACGGGCCGCGTTTAATGTTGTAGGCTGCGACCGCCTCCACAGTCCAATCGCCCCATTTCTTCGTTTCTCCGTTGGCGATCGGTTCGGCATGAATCTGATCCGCAACCGCTTTTGGTCCCCAGATGACGGTCGAAGGCTGTTTGATCTTGTCGATCATGGCCTGCGACATGTGGTCGCCGTGGATGTCCGTGATGAGGATGAAATCGGCCGGCGGAAGACCGTCGAATGACCCCTGCGCCGGGTCTAGGTAGATGTTCTTGCCGCCGCCCTGCAGCAGGAGTGAGGCGTGCATGACGGGCGTGATCTTGACCGGACCCGCGGAGGTCGAAATCGTATCGGAAGGCCGGCTGGTCTGAGCAGCGAGAGGGAGTGCAAGTGCGGCGATGATCGCGAAGCGCATGGCGACGAACATTCTATCGGAGACTTGCAGCGTCCTTGTGCGAGGTCCACAGCGCCGCCTGCGCTTCTCCGATGGCTCCCCAATCGAATCGCTCAACCGCGGTTTTGCGGGCTCTCGCTTCGATCTCCCGGCGGCGCCCTTCGTCCAATGAGAGACGTTCGATGGCGCCGGCGAATTCCGCGGCCGTTGCGGTTACGATGGCATTCTCGCCGTTCACAATATCGATGCCGTTGAATCCGGCGGGTGTTCCGACCACGACGCGGCCCATCGCCATGGCTTCGAGGACTTTGATGTTGGTTCCAGCCGAAGCGGTCAGCGGCGCAAGGACCAGTTCAGCGCGCCGATAGGCTGGCCGGACGTCTGAGACGAATCCGTCCAGTTGGAGAAACGGTTGGGTCAGGTCGGGCGCGACGCGCGCGCCGTAGAAATTCAGATAGTAATCGGGACGCCCGCCTGCGATCACATGTAGCTTGTATCCCGGCTGCAGCAACGGCCAGACTTCACGCAGAAACCAATCGAGCGCCAGGAGGTTCGGCAGGTGCGCGAAAGAGCCGATAAACAGTAGACGTTTGTGTTCAGGCGGCTCTGCGGAAGGCTGAAATCGCGTAGAGTCCACGCCGTTTGGAATCACGACGATTTCCTTCGTACCGGTTACTGTGGCTGCGTCTTTGGAGGACATCGTAACCACCGAGTCCACTTCGCGCCAGGCGTTTGTCTCGAACGCGCGCCACTTTCGCAGTTGATTCTCCAGTTCCAGCCTTGCGGCGCCTGTGTCGCTTTGTGTTTCGAGAAGCTGTTCCTGAAGGTCGAATGTAATGTCATGCTCGACCAGAACGTTCTTGGCTTCTCGATATGCGTCGGCGTATTGCGCCATCCACGTGAATTCGAGCTGAACTATGTCGGGCTTCCAGCGCGCGGCAGTTTGTTTCAGGCAGGCGCGGAACGTGGTGGAACGGAACTCCTCGACCGCGTCGGGCGCATCGGTGTTCCACCGGTAGTGCGAGCCGTGCCGCCGAATGAGGACCACTTCCGCGCACAATTCCAGGAGTTCGGTCGGGGGGGTAGCCAGTTCGTCGCAGAAACAGACGAGAATCAGGGCGTGCGTTTTCGATGCCTGTCTCATCAGATTGAAGATGCGAACCGCGCCGCCGTGCGACAAGGGAAACGGCAGGTAGGGGCTGGCGATGATCGCGCGTGGCAGCGCACCGGGGGAAGCGTATCCCGGAAATGCCGCAACATCGCCGTTGCCCAGCGCGAAGATCTCCTCTTCGGAAAGAGGGCCGATTGCCGATTCTGGTCCGGGGCCACTGATGTGCGGAACGCGGCGGAGCGTATCGATCGCGGCGCCGTTGTCCTGTATAGCGAGCAGTTGCAGTCTCCGGATTCCGGACACCCAGAGCTGTTCGAACAAGGAACGTTCTCCGATCGCATCGATCAGAAATCGCAGGTAATTCCGCTCAAGAAAAAATTCAAGATCACGCGGACTGAAGAACCGGGAAGTCGTTGCGCGGTGGCGGTGTTCTACTTTCGCTCCTGCGCAGAACACCGAGGGCCAGCCGCGCTTCCACGCCCGGTAGCCGAGATCCATGTCTTCGACATACGCAGGTTCGTACGCCTCGGACACTCCACCTAACACACGCAACTTCCCGGTGTCGAACAGAGAACAACCGCCGCTTCCGTAGAGCACCCAGGTACGATCTTCACCGGGAAACGGATCGTCGCAGCGAAGCGGAAAATCGAGGTCGTTTTCACGGCGCCACACCGCCTTACCGGTTTCTTCGCGACGGACGCCCTCGGGGAAGAAGATCTGCGCCGTGGCGCAAAAAAGATCCGGGATTTCTGCGAAAGCAGATATCAAAGCCGAAACGAATCCCTGCTCCAGAACCATGTCGTTGTTGAGCAGCAGCGTGAAGGCAAAGCGCGCCTCCGCAATACCGGCGTTCGCTGCGCGCGCGAAAGAAAGGGGTTCGCTCGATTCAATGATTCGAATCGTGGGATAGTT
>Ga0126381_100003934_pt1 | contig 16106 bp, 13 predicted proteins | sample PanSoiMetPlot_28_FD_96465 | JGI IMG/M metagenome (GOLD analysis project Ga0126381, IMG submission 96465) | Tropical forest soil microbial communities from Panama - MetaG Plot_28 | ecosystem: Environmental > Terrestrial > Soil > Tropical forest > Bulk soil | place: Panama | collected 2016-02-17 | reverse complement strand
TAACCGCTCTTTGGAACTACGGGCAGCACTTCGCAATGAGCGACAACTCGTTTGGCACGACGTTTGGCCCATCGACGCCCGGTCTTCTGAATCTAGTAGCGGGTACGACGTTCGAGGGAACGATTACGAATGGCAAGTCCCCGAATGGCAATATCGCCGGCGGCCAGACCACCGGTGCGGTGATCGGCGACCCCGATCCGACTGGCGACACGTGCTCGAATCCCGGCCGAGCGCAGATCACGATGTCAGGCAAGAATGTCGGTGACCTGCTCAACCAGGCGGGAGTTACCTGGGGCTCGTTCATGGGCGGATTCGGCGGCCCCTGCGGAAAGACGTCGACAGGAATCACGGGCCTGACCACCGCTGATTACATTCCACACCATGCGTTCTTTCAGTACTGGCAGTCGACGTTGAATCCGAACCATGCAAAACGGACCTCGGTTGCCATGATCGGCCACGCGGCCGACGCGGCAAACCACGAGTATGACCTCACTGACTTCTGGGACACACTCGCCGCGCACAACCTGCCGGCGGTGAGCATTCTGAAGGCGCGAGCGATCGAGGATGCCCACGCCGGCTACTCTGATCCGCTCGATGAGCAGTCGTTCCTCGTGAAGACCATCAATGCTCTCCAGAAGAGCCCTGAGTGGAAGGAGATGGCCATCATCATCTCCTACGACGATTCCGACGGATGGTATGACCATCAGATGGGCCCGATCGCGAACCAGTCGAATGTCTCCGACGACATGCTGCTGGGTTCTGTGACGGCTGGCACGAACAACTGCGGAACTCCGAAGCCGATCAACGGAGTGATTCAGAACGGCCGCTGCGGCTACGGTCCTCGGCTGCCGCTGTTAGTGATCTCACCATTCGCGCGCAAAAACTACGTCGATCACAAAGTGACCGACCAGTCGTCCGTTCTCCGTTTCATCGAAGACAACTGGAACCTCGGACGCATCGGCAACGGCTCGACTGACGCCATCGCTGGTACGCTCGATGGCTTCTTTGACTTCGACCATAAGAACAACTCGAAGCTGATCCTCGATCCGGCAACCGGACAGGTGTTGAACAACGGAGATCACGACGACAACGACAACTAACGAGACGTTTTGTTGTTTATTTCTGCGACTGGGGCCCCATGCAGGTCCCAGTCGTAATTTAAGCGGGCGTGATGACATAGGGACGCATCATCTCGTTGTTGTCCTCGTGCTCAAGCATGTGGCAGTGCCAAACGTAGCGGCCAGTGTAGCCTTCGAGTTTGATGATGATGCGGATCACGGTCGCTGGGTCCACGCGGACGGTGTCTTTCCAGCCGAGCTCGTTGGCAACGAGCGGGGGGCCTGTGAAAACCATCTTGCCTGTGCGATGCACGCCGTTCAGAAGCTGCAGTCGGCTAAGGAACCCTAAAAATACATTCCTGGACGGGAACGGGCATACCTAGAACGGAGAACGAGGTTAAATGCTGCGACACTGAATTCACCACCGATCCCATGGACCAGGGAGCTAGAGTGATGAATCTGAGCCAGTAGCAACACAAGGCACGCCGCGCCTCACTCCGAGGCGTGGGGTGCGCCACCCGACCATATCGAAGATACCGATACACACAATTCCCTGCCCGCGTAGAGTCGAATCATGCAGGCAACCGGCTTTGAATACCGCCACCAGAGGTTGATTCATCAGTTCATAGTTGCCGCCGCCTTCCTCACCTATGTCTTTCAGCGCGACGACATCGTATGGCAGTTCGTTAAAAACACTTCCGCGCCGCACGAACTCGAGCGGGCTCTCTTCCTCATCGCAACACTCTGGATCGCAGCAGGCGCCGCCATCACCACCTTCGCGCGCGCCTTCGACAATCCGCCACGCACCGCCGTCGATGAGCCATACCGCTATCTCCGCGAATCGCGCTATCTCGGCGATCTCGTCTACGCAGTCGGCCTGGCATCTCTCGTACCCCTCTCGGGATTCCTCATTCTCGTCATCGGCGAAGCCATCCGCATCTTTCGTCTGATGCAGCGCGAGGACGCCGCCTCACGATACCTCTCGCGACGCCCATCGTGCATCGTGTGCCTCCTCGCTGACGCTCGCAGATCAGAACGCCGCGCCGCGTGGGGAGACGCCTTCAGACACGAAGCCGTCAAATGGGGACTGCTCATTACGATGATCGTCTTCGTAATCACCCTCAAAGACAGGCTCGCGGAGATCCTCGCCGCGACAAGTTTCCTCGCCGGCCTTCTCCTCAACACGCGCATCTTCCACAACGCGTCGAGTGCCGCTCACTCCAGCTAAGAACTATCGCGACGATCCACCGCTCGAGGACACACAGAAGAGATAGAGAGTGCGATTGCGACTATGGCAGGTTGGCTTCGCCCCGCGCAGGGTAATAAAGTGACGATCCCACGACCCATCATGCATTGGTCCCCGAGACCTTGATAGCTAATTGCAATTTCGCTCTATGTTCGCCTATAACACCCTGTATGACACGCCTCCGGAACATGACACTCCCGCCTCTGAAGATCGGCGACACGTGCTCGGTCTGTCGCGCGTTTATCCATCCGTCGCAGATCATCCGGCTCGACTTTGAGTATTGTGTCCACAATGCGGCTGCACCTACGCTCCCTCACCACAGCGCGGCTGGTGCCAGTTCGCCGGTGAGAAGAAGCTGCGATAGAGGCAAGTAGACCCTCGGTCACCTGTTGGTCCTGCTCTGCTACGCTCATCGGATGGCTAAGACCGCCAGCAAGCGCAAGAAACCCGATTCAAAAGAAAGAGCTACACAGCCGATACTCCGAGCCCGCATTCCGATCTACGGCGAGCGCGTCCGCCGCCCCGGTTCCGATACCGAATACGAGACCACCTTACGTCTTGCCTGACAATACCTACGTCAACGTCGGCATCCCGCGCACTAATTTCGAGCACCGGCTGGTGCCGGTCTCCGCGCTGATCTTCCTCGAAGAGTCGCGCACCCCGCCGAAACCAGCAAGGCCCACTTACAACTTCGATACCATCGAGGAGCACCTGGACGCCGCGCAGCTCGCCATCACTGAGGAGACCTTCGGCCAGATTGCCATTCTCAAGAAATACCTCCGAGGCAAGCACTTACCTGACGAAGTGCTCGAGGAGCTTGATGCCCTCTGCCATGACAACGAACAACGTTGGCAAGGCGCTGTCTCGAAGATCGCGAAGTACCTGCAAGGTGTGGGACTCGCCGCTTTCTTAAGCCGTCGCTGCCGCTTAAAGAAAAACAGGGCTCGAACGGAATGGCTTGGTGTATAGTCTTGGGCGTTCAGGATGCCAAAAAATGGAAATCCCTGCCTACATCGGAGGTTCCCGCACATGACAACCAAAATGTCTTTGGTGGTCTTCGCCACGCTAATCCTGTGCAAGTTAGCAACTGCACAGTGCCCAAAAGCGGAAATGCTGACAGAATGGGACGATAAGAGTCATGACTTCAAGTGTGTGAACCCCGGAGGGGAATCACTCCCTATAGACCACAACTTTCCGGGCAAGACCTTCGAATCGGATGCATCCCACAATGAGTTTTGCGACATGGTTCTTGCGAATGAACTCAAAGCCTGTCCATCAGGCACAAGCGGAGAGTCGTGTCGGAAACGTGCGAATGATAACAATGACAGATGCATGGACAAAGGCAGCGGTGGCGGCTCGGGGAAGGCTGGAACGGCTACAGGGGATTCACAACCTAAACCCACTGTCGCTAGTTGCAAGGAGACCTTCAACCAACAAGTCAAGGCATGTAAGAGCCGTCGTCATCCCATTCCATCCACCGGAGAACCACCTGCTCAAGACATCTGCTTGGACTATGCTAAGGCGGCTAGGGGCGCTTGTCTTGCGGCCAGCCACTAGAAAATTCTTTTCAATCTATTGACCTGCTCTGCCTGCCCCGCCGGAGAGAAAGAGTCCTTCGAGGTCAGCAAAGACGTCGGCAACGTGAAGAACAACTCGCTGAGTTGCTGAACAGTCAGTGACGCTGTCGAGGCATCGTGTCAGAAAATTCTTAGCGAGCGCCAATGGTTCTGGGGATATAATTTTCGCCCAAATGACTTTGCCTACGGGTGTTCGACTCGGATCGTACGAGATTCTCGCGGCAATTGGCGCTGGTGGCATGGGCGAGGTGTACCGTGCCAGAGACATTCGTCTTGATCGAACGGTGGCGATCAAGGTTCTCTCAGCGCATCTCTCCGGGAGCACTGAAGCCAGGCAACGTTTCAACCGGGAGGCGCGAGCGATCTCTTCGTTGTCTCACCCGCATATCTGTCAGCTCTACGACATTGGCCATCAGGACGGAATCGATTACCTCGTCATGGAGTTTCTCGAAGGCGAGACGCTGGCGGAGAGGCTGAAGAAGGTGCCGCTTCCTACCGAGCAGATGTTGAAGGTTGCGATGCAGATTTGCGAGGGGCTGGAGAGAGCGCACAAGAGCGGCATCGTGCACCGCGATCTGAAACCAGGCAACATCATGCTGACCAGATCCGGTGCCAAGCTGCTGGACTTCGGGTTAGCTAAGGGACGGGCCAATGGGTCCGCCGAAGGGATATATGGTTCGACTTCGGGACTGACGGTTACGACGGACGGAGGAAGCGGCGCTCGTGTGCAAGCCCTACTCACCGGCGAAGGCACTCTGCTGGGAACGTTCGGGTACATGTCACCTGAACAGTTGGAAGGCATTGAAGCGGACCAGCGCAGCGACATCTTCGCGTTGGGCGCTGTGTTGTATGAGATGGCTACAGGCCAACCCGCATTTGCCGGCAAGACGGCTGCATCCACCATCGCCGCGGTGCTGGAACGGGAGCCCGCGCCCATCCATTCACTGCGGCCGATGTCGCCGCCTTTGTTCGACTGGATCGTGAAGGTGTGTCTCGCAAAGGACCCCGACGAACGCTGGCAGACCGTGCATGACGTGAAGCTGCAACTGGCAGCGATTGTCGAGCCAGCAAGCCAAACAGGCTCCCCCGCGTTGAGGACTGACCACGGCAGGCTTAAGCGATGGATGGTTTGGCCAGCCGCGGCGATGCTCTTCGTCGCGGGAGCTTCAGCCGGAGGCTTTGGCTATGGCAAGTGGCACGATTCGCCCACAGCAGTATCCATTCACGCCACGGTCCTTCCTCCGAATGGACACTCTTTCAATCCCCTTGGGGAGCAGCAATTCGCGGTCTCACCGGACGGTACGCGCATCGCGCTTATTACCGCCGAGTTGAACTCAGGTCTCTGGATTCATTCGATCGAGAGCGGGCAGGATGAGCGTATTCCGGGAACAGATGGAGCAGACTTGCCATTCTGGTCTCCTGATAGCAAGTCCATCGGATTCTTCGCCAACGGCGCGTTAAAGAAAGTCGAGGCTGCCGGGGGTCCCGTGGTCTCCCTGGTCGACGCGAAAGGTGCAAGTGGTGCAGCGTGGGGTGCAAACGGGACCATCGTGTATGCCGCCGACTTTGGCAATGGGGGGCTGCGGTCGATCTCCTCGGAAGGTGGAACCGCCACCCAGGTGACGCGCGTCGATTATGCAGCCGGCGAAGACACCCATCGCTGGCCTTTCTTCCTTCCTGATGGACGCCACGTCCTTTTCTTCAAGAGTACGGTGCGCAGCTACTTCGGGACGAGTACCGAAGACAAGCTGGTGGGCGTGTACCTGCTTGACCTGAAGACGGGGAAGCAAAGCTTCGTGGTGAACGCGGATTCGCCGGCTCAGTACGCTGCCGGCTACCTGGTCTTTCTCCGGCAGCAGAATCTGATGGCACAGCGCTTTGATGCTTCACAGCAAAAGTTGCTCGGGAGCGCGCAGCCCGTTGGAGAGCATATCGCCTATAACGGCAACTTCTGGGCGGGCGCGGTTAGCGCCAGCGGGAATCTGCTTGCCTACATGAGAGAGAGAGTGGGCGTGAGCCGCCTCACCTGGTTCGATCGTACAGGCAGGGAAGGTGACAGCATCGCTATCAACCGAACGCCTAATCTTGTTTCGCTCTCACCCGATGGGACCAGAGTGGCGACTCAAATTGCGGAGGCGAATGGCAGGAATGAGATTTGCACCTTCGACCTGACACGTGGCGGAGAGACGCGGGTCACACCAGGTGTCGCCGCCCGCGTTCCCATATGGACACCGGATGGGAGACAGATCACCTATCTTGCCATGGGTGAAAATCAGATCGTCAGTCGCGCGAGCAGCGGAATGGGGGAGTCGAAGACAATCGTGTCGATAACCGGAAGACTCGTCCCCACCTCGTGGTCACGCGACGGCAAGGTGCTGTTGTATATGAATTTCAACTCTGGCAACGGCCCGCACATTTATGTGCACGAGGATGGAAAAGAAGACCGTCTGTTGCTGAAAACCGATGCCACGAACGGGGTAGCTCAGTTCTCTCCCGACGGCAAGTGGGTCGCGTTCTCCTCCAACCAGACCGACCGGAGCGAGATTTATATCGTGCCGTTTCCCAATGTCTCTTCGCAGTATCAGGTCTCGCTCGGGGGAGGGACCCAGCCTCGCTGGAGCAGAGACGGCAAGCAACTCTACTTCATTGCGGAGGACAAGCAACTGATGGTGGTTAACATCAGCGCGAGCGGCGAGACTCTGAAACTTGGGTCTCCAAAGCCTTTGTTTCAGACAAGAATCATCCACGTCGGAGGTCACGCACAGTTCGATGTCAGCGCCGACGGCAAACGATTCCTGATCAACACCCTTGCCGATCAGAACCAGCAACCGCTGACCATTTTTGCGAACTGGGCGGCAAAGCTGAAGTGAGAAACATTTCTTGGAGCAGGACGCGATTCGACCTCGGGAACGATTGTCTTCAACCATTGCGCGCAGACTCGCATGCCTGGGCCTTCTGAAACGAAGCGGCCGATGAGGGTAAGAGATTTTTACCCGCAGAGGTCGACGGTATCACGCACTTACTCGACGGACTCCCACTCGCGGACTTCGCCGGCGATGATCGCGTCTACGCTGGGGAGGATTTCGACGGAGGCTTGAATCGGCATGGAGAAGCGTAATGCTGGTGCGACCGGTTTGATGCTTGCCCTTGAAGGCAACGCGCTGGTTCTGTACCGCGTGATGATTGATGCTGGTGGCAAAATCACCAATAAAACAAGGCTCCATAACCCCGGCGGACAAGCCCGTTACAGTCGCCGCCTCCTCCGCCAGGAGCCGAACGTGCGGCGGGAGACGCGACACGAGAGATCTTCGCGAAGTCGGAGTGGACGCATGACGTGCCGGCTCTGCCTGATGCGTTGATGAGGCCGAATGGTTCGAGGGAGGAAGCAATGAGAAGAAGAGACTTTGGGAAGGCATTTCTCGGAGCGGCTGCCGGTGCGAGTCTGTCTGGCTTATCGCCGACCGTTGAGGGAGCTGGGCAGCCCGAGCGCGCGGAGCGGCCGCACCGCAAGAATCAGAAGATACACGTAAGCACCGACTATCACGTCGTGGAAGGAAAGGAGTTCATCTCCAAGGAAAACTTCGATTACAACTTGCGCTTCGGCGTGTCTCATATCAATCCCGACCCGGTGAGGATCGCTGCGGGAAGCGCGCCGCCACAAGCTGCGGCGAAGAGCGGATGGGGAGACTTCATAGCGCCCGAGGGGCCGCAGGCTGGAGCTTTCGATTTGGACACGCTGAAGCGGATGCGCGATGCATGCGACGCAGCGGGGATCACGATAGAAGGCTTCCGCATGGATTCCGGCTATATTGTGATGAAGCCCGGCCCGGAGCGGGATCGTAAGCTGGACCAGGTTTGCGAAAACATCCGCAAAGCGAGGGCCATTGGCGTCGGATTGATCAGCCAGCATTGGACGGCGATCCCCATTCGGCGCAATGGAACGAAGCCTGGGCGTGGCGACTCAGTATATTCGACGTTCAAGCTTGAACCGAACTGGAAAGACCTGCCGGTCGGTCCGTTTGGCAAATTGAGCTCTGATGAATACTGGGAACGGATCGAAACCTTTCTGAAACGCGTGATCCCGGTGTGCAAGGAATATGACGTGAATATGGCGAATCATCCCTATGATCCGCCGGGGTTGCCATGGGGATACGAGGGTGTCGAGAATTTCGATTCGCCGTCAATCTTCGATGCGTACAAGCGATACGCCATGATCGTCGATGACACGCACAACGGATTTCAGATGGATGTCGGTGTGCTGGCTGAAGGGTCAGCGGATCCGAACAAGCAGATTCCACCGCTAGTGCAGTGGCTTGCAGATCGCGGAAGGATCCATCAGATCCATATGCGTGCCATTCATGGTGGATTGAATAACTTCGCCGAGGTATATCACGACGAAGGAGTGCTGGACTTCTTTCCGATCATTCGCATCCTGCGCGATTCGGGATTTTCGGGAGGAATTTTGCCCGATCATGTGCCGTCGAGCCCGGGCGACCCGGGGAAGCTGCAGGGTTATGCGTTTGCGTATGGCTATATCAAGGCCTTGATTCATGCAGCGAACTCTGAGGTAGGGTAGTTCAATGTGCTGTCGCAAAAGAACGGTAGCGTCACTGAGACGGAAGCAGCAGTCGCGGAGGTGACCTGCTAACTATCTAACCGACAGATTCTCAACGTGACGCGCCGCAACATTTCTTGTATTTCCTGCCGCTCATGCATGAGCAAGGATCATTTCGTCCAGGCAACAGTTTTGCGGAATTGGCAAGTTCGCGTTGCCTGACCCACTCCATGACATTAGCTGGCGGTCTCTCACGACAGAGCTCGTCCGCCATAAACCTCATATACGGATCGATGTGCTTGAAGAAACTCTTGTAACCCTGGCAGAGATAATTCAGACCCTCTTCTCCGTCTGGCGTTCGGAGAAAGCGGTGCTTCGGGCATTCACCATTGCACGCAAAACGATAATCACATTCGCGGCAGTATCGCGGCGATGTAACGCGCTTGGCCTGGCCGAACTGTTTCTGACGGTTTGAGGTGATGAGAGAACCTAAGGGGCTCTCGATGATATTGCCAAGTTTATTTTCCGGATAGACGTAGTGATCGCACGAGTAGAGATCACCGTTATGTTCAATCGCCAGCGCTGAACCGCATGTCTCGCGGAAGACACAGAGGCCAGGTTCCATTCCGAACCAGGCTTATAGGGCGACATCGAAGATCTGCACGAAGCACTTCCCGACATCATGCCGGACCCATTCATCAAAAATGGCATTGAGAAACTTGCCATACTGGACCGGCTCCACAGACCAAGGGGAAACCTTCGCAGGCCTGTGCGAATCAGGAGAGATCAAAACGAGGCAATCGGGGGGCGATACATCTGCAATCCTTTCGACAATGGGAATGAACTGCATGAAGCCGCTCCCGATTTCTTTCAGGAAGCGATAAACCTCTAGCGGATGGTAGGAATTATGCGCTGGACGACGGTAAGCGTGTTGAAGGCGACATTGTGTTTCTTGAGATAGCCCAACCCACGCATTACCTTGTCGAAGGTTGGCTGCCCCCCTTTATCGACCCGATATTTATCGTGAAGGTTGCTCGGGCCATCAATCGACAATCCAACTAAAAACTCATTTTCTGCTAAGAACTCTCCCCATTCGTCATTGATGAGAACACCATTTGTCTGAAACGCGTTTTCGATTCGCTTGCCGTTGGCATACTTCTTCTCAAGCTCCACGATCCTGCGGAAGTAGTCCACACCGAGCAGCGTGGGTTCTCCGCCCTGCCAGGCAAACGAAATGGTCGGGATGCTCTGCGCTTCGATGTACTGGGAGATATACGCCTCAAGGGTGTCATCCGACATCCGCCAATTCGAGGTGTTTGGATATAGATTTTCTTTTTCGAGATAGAAGCAGTACTTGCAATCGAGATTGCAAATAGCCCCCCCAGGCTTCGCCATGACGTGGAAGCCTGCCAGCTGATTCAAAGGTTTATCGATCTGAGCAACGGGACTGCGCATCATTGGTTCAGCGGAATTCTCTGCCGGTTCTCAACTTCGAGCACTGTCATTCGATGCTCCTGCCCTTTGGTTTTACGGTTTCCCATGGCTCAACGCCGCAGCGTTGTGCCCAAGCGTTGTAATCCTTCAGCAACTGATCCGCCTTATCTGGCATCTTGGCAACTAAATCATTCATCTCGGTACGGTCGGCTTCCAGATCATACAACTCCCACTTATCTGGATAACGTGAGACCAGCTTCCATTTTCCTTCAAGCGCAGCCCGATTCCCCATATGCTCCCAGTAGAGTTTTCGGTCACCGATCGACTTTCCCTGGAAGACCGGCATTAAGCTCTTGCCCTCCATCGGCTGGATGGGCGCTTCGGGATATTTTGCTCCACTCACATCGACGCAGGTTGCCATGATGTCGATCAAGTGACCGACCTCGCGCGTCATCCCATTCTTCTGCTTCATGACCGACGGCCAACGCACAATGAAAGGTGTTGCAATGCCGCCTTCATGCACCCAGCGCTTATACAGGCGGAACGGCGTGTTGCTCGCGTTCGCCCAGGGGATGCCGTACGACATGAAAGAATCCGGAAGGCCCGGGGGTACACCCGGTTTCCCCCGGTCTACGATCTCCGCGCAGCCGCCATTGTCGGCAAGGAAAATGATCAAAGTATTATCGTCGGCTCCAAGGTCATGGATCTTCTGGAGAATTCGACCGATGCCCTGATCCATCCGGTCGATCTGTGCGGCGTAAACAGCCATTCGACGGTCCCATGCCTTCTTATCCGCGACGGTCTCCCAAGCGGGCGCCTCTTCATCGCGCGGCGTCAACAGCCAGTGCTTATCAACAATTCCCATGTCGATCTGGCGTTGATGCCGTTCCTGTCGTAGAGCATCCCAACCCTTCATGTACTTTCCTTCATACTTTGCGATGTCTTCAGGAAGCGCATGAAGCGGGTAATGGGGCGCTGTAAAGGCCGTGTAAAGAAAGAATGGCCGCTCCGTGTGGCTGGCCTCGTCGATAAACTCAACCGCGTGATCGGCAATGGCGTCCGTCATGTAAAAACCATTGGGCGGAGGCGTCCACGGTTTATCATCCAGCGCCATCTGCCGCTGACGCTTAGAGTCGGGATCATCGAGCCGAAAATAATTGCAGGCACCGCTGATCAAGCCGAAGTACCTGTCAAATCCTCGATCGGTAGGCCAGTGGGGGCGATGCTCACCAACGTGCCATTTGCCCGACATTAGCGTCCGGTAGCCGGCGGGCCGAAGTACCTCTGCGATCGTGGCGCAACGGTCGTTGAGGTATCCCTCGTAGGCACGCTTGCCGAGGTTTTCGACCATAAGGCCCACGCCGGCCTGATGCGGATAGAGCCCAGTGAGCAGCGAGGAGCGTGATGGACAGCATCGGGCCGTGTTGCGAAATTGCGTGAACCGCAGCCCCTCCTGCGCGAGCCGGTCGAGATTGGGGGTATGAATCTCTGAGCCATAGCACCCGATATCTGAAAATCCCATATCATCCGCCAGAAGGATCACAATGTTCGGACGCTTTTGTTTCCCGGTGACAGGTGGCTGCGATGCAGTTGCCAACGGTCCTAGCGGTACCGTAGCTGCAATCGTGGACATCATCTGCAGAAATGATCGGCGGTTCATCGACTTGTCACGACTCCATGCTGTTGAGTTGGGGGTTTGCTCGCTCAGTGGATCTAACGCGCCAGTATTTAGCTGCTTTGAGCGAATGACGTTAACTTCCTGCCTATGATATCCATGACGCGGTCAACGCCTTCGACGTTCCGAGGATAGTAGTAATAGGTAAATAGATCGGGGCGGAGTGCAAGCACCCGTGCGTAATTGCGTTCCAACGGTTCAATCATGTTCGCCTTTAGATTATGGTTCTCCGCAAGGAAGAAGCTCCTTCGACCTTCTACAGCGTGGGCTGATTTGATAAAAGCCTCGCCCTTGCCGCTAAGCAGAACTTTGCCACGGCCATTGCCCTCGTCGCCTCCAGAGTTTGCCATCCTGGCATCATCCTCTAAGGTCCATGGACGACCATCCGCTCCGTAAAAGTCGAGATGCTGGACACCGGAACCTGCAGCGAGTTCGTCTGCGGAGAGATGAGCCTGTTGGAACATCACCGTGAGCTTGTCAGACCATCTCTCTTTCGCAAAGGCGCAGACTCTGCTGAAGAAGTCGCGCGCAGCCGCGTAATGAGCGATCACAGGCGCATTCTCTCCCAGCGCGGCCGTCGCCATCTTCGAGCGGTCGACGATAAAGCATTTCGGCTCGTCGATGATGAAACCCGCTAATTGCGGAAGCTGGCGATACATCTCGGAGAGAGTGTCACAGAAAAACTGGAAGGTCTCCGGAGAGTGCACGCTGCTGATCGCACCGGTCGCCTTGGTCATCAGCCTAGTCGAGCCATTGTCATTCACTATCCAGGTTTGCGGATTGAGCACGGAGAAGAGGCTGGGAACCTTGGGCGCTCCCGCGGTCAGGCCGCCCCATCGCGATGGCACTGCAAGCACCTGCATGCCGACCCGCGAGGCCTCGGCCACGATCAAGGCCAGGTTTTCATAAGAAGCGAAGAGATCCTGCTCGAGGATGGAGGTGCAGACGTAGTGAGTGCCCTTGTCCGCCATCCACTCCATGTCACTGCGAACATGCCGCGGCACACAGGTATAGACATTTGCACCGATATAGTAGGCAGCCAGCCTGGTTCCCGCCACCTTAGTTTTTGCGGGCTTCTGAAGAGTCTCAGCTGAGGTCAGCAGGCTTCCGCCGCTCATCGCAACAGCGCTTCCGATTGAGTTTCTAATGAATTTTCGACGGTCCATAGTTCCCCTGTTTCAATAACGGCATGGTTTCGGCACGAGGTGTCAGATCGGAAGGCCTGTTGCAGAAAGAAGCTTCCCGTTGATGCGAACGTTTTCGTTGAGCCAACCGCGCGTGTTCGCGATCGTGATGTCTCTTGCAGCCTTTTCAATCGTTATGTTCTTGAGATGGATGTCTTCTATTGGTTTCGCGTCGATGCCCAGCGAGCTGATTCCAACCTGGGTCGCATTCCGGCAGACGATGTCTTCAAAATGAAAATTGCGATACTGCGCCGGATAGGGATGGTTGGTGATTCCCTTGTAATCGGTCCACAAACGAATGCAGAAATAGCAGGACGCAATCTGAAGGCCGCGCACCCACACGTTTTCAACCGATCCACCGCGATCACTATTGGACTTGATGTCAATTGCACTCGTCGTGATATTGCCGAGCGTACCGTCGAGGATAAATACGTTTCGGACACTGCCTGACATCTCGCTGCCGATGGCGTACGCGCGGTTCATCGAAGTGCAGCGCCGAATGACGATGTTTTCGCAAGGGCGATCGCGCCATGCGTCCTGGTCGCGCCCCGCTTTGATGGCGATGTTGTCGTCCGCGGTATCGAAGGTGCAATCTTCAATCAACACGTCGCGGCAGGAATCCGGATCGCAACCGTCATCATTGGTGGTACCCCGCTGGACGCGAATCTTGCGGACAGTGACATTGGTGCAGAACACCGGATGAATCGTCCAAAAGGGGCTTCCCTTGAAGGTGACGCCTTCAAGAAGGATGTTTTTGCAGTCATATAATTCGCAGAGTGTGGGACGCAGATAATGCCCTTCAGCAAAGACACGCTGGCTTAGCGGGACCATGTTGGCGCCCATTGTGCGGAGTATGGTTTGATCAGGCGTCTGCTTGAGCTTCCATTCCCCCCAGAACTCCTGTGCCTGGCCGTCGAGCGTGCCGGCTCCAGTAATCGCAATGTTTTCCTGCCTGTATGCGTAGATCAGAGGCGAATAGCTGTAGCAGCGTGTAGACTCCCAGCGAACGAGGACGACCGGCAGATAGTTCTTGGGATTTGTGCCGAATAAAATTGTAGCGCCCTCTTCAAGGTGCAGATTCACATTGCTTAAGAGGTGGATGGGACCATTCGACAAATACGTGCCGGCGGGTACGATAACGCGACCGCCACCAGCGGAATTGCACTCGGCGATGGCCTTGGCGATCGCGGGCTTGGAGTCGGATTTGCCGTCGCCGCGCGCTCCGTAGTGATCAATGTTGAAGCTGCTATCCGGAAACCGTGGCGGATGAATGCGCGCCAGGATGCTCGACACATTTTGCGTAAGATCGTCAGCAGGCTCTGCCAGACTGGCGCCTGCATGCAGGCGGCTGACCGCAGCCATCGAGCCGGCCCCGCGCAGAAACTCACGACGATTCATCGGACAACGATCAAAGCTAGTCACCGATTGCCTACCCAATGGGTTCCCGTTTGTTATCGACTTCCAGATGTTCAGGCTTCCAGTTGCGATAATGAAGTTGCGTAATCAAAGCAGCCTGACCTTGCCCTAGCCGTCCCGCGAGAAGCTTGTAAAATTTCTGGGCATCGTGGCTTTGAATTGTCTTTGCCAGAAACTGATCCTGGCGTTCAAACGCGCGGAGGGTCACAGCGTCCGGGTCAACGAGCGAAGTCAGCGTGTTATGCAGGTCTCTCTCGATCGCAGTTGTTTCCGAACGTCCCGACAGGTTGTTCAATTCGCCCGGATCCTCGCGCAGGTTGAAGAGCAGATTATTGCCGTAGAAGGAAAAATAGAGGTACTTCCAGTCGCCTTTGCGGATCATGAAGGAGCCGGTGCTGTTTCCTTCGTTGTGACACTCGCTGTACACATACGGCGGCGCCGCGTTCGCATCCCCGGCGATGAGCGGCAGCAAAGACCTTCCCCGCAATCCCTGCTGACGCGGTACTCCGCCAAGATCGAGCAGCGTTGCAGTGAGATCGACACTGGCGACCGGCGTATCGATCACTTTTCCTTCCGGGAGTCCCGCGCCGGCCATGAACAGCGGAATGCGAGCCGCCCCCTCATACAGAGCGCGCTTGAGCCACATGCCATGCTCGCCCAGCATCTCCCCGTGATCCGAAGTGTAGATGATTACTGTGTCCTTCAGCGTCCCTCGCTGTTCCAGTTCATCTAGAACCTTGCCCAGATAATCGTCAAACTCCGTAATCATTCCGTAGTAGGCCGATCGCGCACGGCGAATCCGATCTTCAGAAATGGGAGTGGAGATCATGCTGAAGTCTCGCAAAGTCTGGAAAACCAGATGCAGATTGTCGAGATACCCAGAAGGGATATTCGGGAGAGGCACGTCCTTCGGCGGATATATGTCGAAGTATTTCTTTGGCGCTGCGAAAGGCGGATGCGGAATGTTCAGGCCGACATAGGCGGCCCATGGTTTCCCGCTGCCTTTCTGCGTCTTAATCCAAGCCAGGCCGCGCTCCAGTTTCTCTTGGTCGCCCTCCTTTCCTTCTGTCGTCGCTGCACCATCCACCAGTTCCCTCTCATCAATGCGATAGCACATGGGTCGGCGAAACAGTTCGGTGATATCGGGATGCACGAAGTGCCCGTGATTGATCTGTACTTCCTCAAAGCCAAGATCCTTGTTTGCAGCCAGGTCGAGTTTGCCGGTGGCCCAGCAGGTATAGCCTGCATCGCGCAGGTAATTGCCCCATGTTGGCACAGTGCCCTGAAACACCGTGGTGTTTCCGTACGAGTCCACGTCGGAAGCAAATCGGCCCGTCATCAGCGCTGCGCGCCCGGGAGCGCAGACAGGACTGCCGCAATAGACATTGCGGAAGTGCACACCTTTGGCAGCCAGTCTCGCCATATTCGGCGTACGTACCGGTACCCGCTTGCCAGGTCCGCCCATCAACATCTGGCCGCTGTGCTGGTCCGTGCAGATGAATAGGATGTTGGGTCGCTTCACCGTTGTACTGCCGCTCTGTGCCAACGAAATACTTGGAACGATGGTGGAGCTTACTCCTGCCGCTAAAGATTTTGTAAAGTCTCTCCGCGTAATGATCATTCTGGTATCTTTCCCTCAACAATTTTCAAAATGCGACTTTTAGAGACAGCTGACCAATTCGCGGAGGTTGGGCGCCTGTGATCTGCCCGAAGCCCGATCCGGTAAGGCTAACCTGTGGGTCGTTGAAATTGGCTCGATTGAAGGTGTTGAAGTACTCCGCGCGGAACAGAGCCTGAACCTGCTCGTGTATTGGAAAGCGCTTGGAAAGCGACATATCCCAATTGAAGTACCCCGGTCCGCGGAGACTTCCTTTGCTAGTGGTTCCAAACGTGCCGGGCCCGGGAAGCTGGAAGGAGACAGGGTTGAGATAGTTGACACAGGGGGCTGTGCTTCCGCAAGC
>Ga0126381_100003933_pt1 | contig 16108 bp, 13 predicted proteins | sample PanSoiMetPlot_28_FD_96465 | JGI IMG/M metagenome (GOLD analysis project Ga0126381, IMG submission 96465) | Tropical forest soil microbial communities from Panama - MetaG Plot_28 | ecosystem: Environmental > Terrestrial > Soil > Tropical forest > Bulk soil | place: Panama | collected 2016-02-17 | reverse complement strand
TCGGTGCCGTACTTCTCCACAATGTCGATCGGATCAATCACATTGCCCTTCGTCTTCGACATCTTTTGCCGATCCGCATCACGCACCAGCGCATGGATGTACACGTCGCGGAACGGCACTGCATCCTGCAGTGTCCGTTTCGAGCCGTCGGGCATCGGAACATCCAGCATGAAGTGGCATCCGAGCATGATCATCCTCGCCACCCAGAAGAAGAGGATGTCGAAGCCCGTTACCAAAAGCTCTGTCGGATAGAAAGCCGCCAGGTCCGCCGTCAGGCCGCCGCCCGAATGCTCCGTGCCGGGCCAGCCAAAGGCGGTGAAGGGAAGCAGGCCGCTCGAGAACCACGTGTCGAGCACGTCGGTCTCCTGCGTCAACTCCTTCGAGCCGCACTTGCTGCAGACCGAAGGCGTATCGCGCGCCACCGTGATCTCGCCGCACTTCGCACAGTGCCACGCCGGAATCCTGTGTCCCCACCAGAGCTGCCGCGAGATGCACCAGTCGTGGATGTTCTTCATCCACTCTTCATATGTCTTCCGGTACTGGTCCGGAGTGAAGCGGATGTAGCCCTTCACCACCGCTTCAATCGCCTTGTCAGCCAGCGGTTGAATCTTGATAAACCACTGCTGCGAGAGCCGCGGCTCGATCACAACGCCCGTACGCTGGCTCAGTCCGATCGCAAGCGTGTGCTCCTTCACGTCCACCAGAAGCCCATGTTCCTTCAGGTCCTCGACGATCTTCTCTCGCGTGGCATACCGGTCCATGCCATCGTATGGCGAGCCTGGCAGCGCGACATGGGCCGTCTCATCGAGGATCGAGAGATTCGGCAGCCCATGCCGCTGGCCGATCGCAAAGTCGTTGGGGTCGTGTGCAGGAGTCACCTTCACCGCACCGGTGCCGAACTCCGGCTTCGCCCAGTCGTCCGCGAGGATGGGAATCTCTCGGTCCGGCCCATTGTTCACGCCGCTCATCGGCAGCCTCACCCTCTTGCCAATCACTGCCTTGTAGCGCTCATCGTCGGGATTCACTGCAACTGCGACATCGCCCAGCATCGTTTCCGGCCGCGTCGTCGCTACGACAATCGACCCGGTCCCATCGGCCAGCGGATAGCGCACGTAATAGATTTTGCCGATGCGCTCCTCGTGCTCAACCTCAAGATCAGAAACCGCCGTCTGAATCGCAGGATCCCAGTTCACGATGTACGCGCCGCGATAGATCAGCCCCTGCTCCCATAGCCGAACGAAGCACTCCTTCACGGCGACGCTCAGACGCTCATCCATCGTGAAGTAGGTGCGGCTCCAGTCAACGCTCGCGCCGAGCCGCTTCATCTGGTCGAGAATGGCGTCTCCATAGACGTTCTTCCATTCCCACACGCGCTCCACAAACGCCTCGCGCCCCATGCCCTTGCGGCACTTTCCCTCAGAGGCAAGCTGGCGCTCCACCATCATCTGCGTAGCAATTCCGGCGTGATCGGTTCCTGGAACCCACACCGCGATCTCGCCGCGCATCCTGTGCCAACGCGTCAGAATATCCATCTCCGTCTGATTCAGCATGTGGCCCATGTGCAGGCGCCCGGTCACGTTCGGAGGCGGCAGCAGCATGGTGAACTTCTTGCGCTCATTCTCCGTACCCTCCGGAGTGGCGACATCAAACAGGTGCTCGCGGACCCAGTATTCGGCCCAGCGTTCTTCAATGACGGACGGATCGTATGCCTTCGGCAGTTCGTGACTCATGTGTTTTAAGGTTAGCATTCAGTTGCATTTGCCCTGTTCCCCACACTGACCAATTCGCCGTAAACTAGTCCTCCGAGGTCTTTCATGCGCAGACGGCTCCTTCCGGCAGCACTGCTCGTTCTCCTCGTCTCATCGGTCCCGGCCCTCGCCAAGGGCAAACACAACGGCAACGACCGCGTCAGCTTCGGCTCCGATATCACGATCTCCGAGGGTGAGAACGTTGGCGATGTCGCCTGTGCCTTTTGCTCAGTTCATGTTCGCGGAGACGTAGGCGGGGATACTGCGGTGCTCTTTGGTAGCGTTACGGTCGACTCTGGACACCGGATCGGCGGCGACGTTGCCATTCTGGGTGGAGACCTGAACCTGGGTGAAGACGCCGCCATCGGAGGCGACGTTGCGATCATCGCAGGCAACGCCCATCTGGCTCAAAGCGCGACGATTCACGGCTCAAGCTCCGTAATGCCGGGGGCGTTCTGGCTTCTCATTCCATTCGCCCCGTTGATCATCCTCATTGGCATCATTTGGCTCATCGTCTATCTCGTTCGACGCAACCGGTACCGGTACCCGGTCTATCCCCCGGGCCCTGGGTACCCTCCCGCTCCTCGTTAGGGAACCGTAACCTCACTTGGCTCGTATATTCCAGGCAGCACATTGCCCACTGGGGGAACCTTGCTGAACAAGGCGTTTCGAACACTCGCGATGCTGTCTCTTGTGCTCCCCGCGGCTTTCGCACACGCTCAGCCTCACGGCAATCGCAACTACTTCAATCAGGACATCTTCGTCGCCCAGGGCCAGCAGATCCACAACGCCATCTGCATCTTCTGCTCCGTCCAGGTCGAGGGCGACCTCTCCGGAAGGGTGCTTGTTCTCTTCGGAAGTCTCAACGTCTCCGGCCGGGTTGACGGAGGCGCCGTAGTCGTCGGAGGCAACGCCGTCATCGACTCGCAGGCTCGGCTCGGGGGAAATGCAGTCATCATCGGCGGCAATGCAGTCTACGAGTCCGACGAGTCCATCGCCGGCAACGCCTACGTCATCGGAGGCCACCTCTCAACCTTCGGAGAGCGTACCAAAACCTCCACGCGACGCGTCTCCTTCAGCCCCGTCTTTTTCTACAGCCTCGGCTTTGCGGTCCTGCTGCTTTTCTCGGTCCTATTCTTTCCGCGCCGACGGCCAAATACTGCCTGAAAACACGAAGAGTTCCGGCTTACCGGAACTCTTCTCGTTTGCGAGTCGATCGCTCTTAGAATGGATTGATCTTGCCCAGCCCCTTCTTCTTCTTGTGCTTGCTCGACGACTCGTCATCCTTGTCGTAGGCAGGCTTCGGGGTCTTCTTGCCGTCTGCCGGAGGCGCCTGCGCCGCTGGCTGGCTGCCCGGTGTAACGTCATTGATTGCATCGGGTGCAGCTGCCGGCTTCTCAATCGGCGGCGGAGCCACCGCGTTATCGGGCCCCACAGCTTTCAGTCCGCCGTTGGCGTCGCTGGCCTTTTGTGCAGCTGATGGCGTAAGAATCTCCACGCCCATCGAATTCGCAGGCGGCGCCGCACTGCCTGTTCCGCCGCCGGTTGGTACGTTTGTCATCACCGAAGTGCCGCCGGCATCGCTCTGTCCCGCCGCCGGAATATCTTGCAACTGCAGTGGAGCTTTAGGCGCTCCCGGCTGGGCCGCAGCGGGATTCGCCTCAGCCGCAGCAGTCTCTGGCTTTGCTGCCGGAGTAGCCGCAGCGTCTTTGGCTGCTGCCATATTCGGGGCCAGCGCGCTCTTTGCATTTTCCGTAAATGCCTTGGTCACGTCAGGAGCCATCGTCGCTTTCGGATCGGCCAGCGTCGGCTCCCCATCACGCGCTGCCATCACGGTGTCCGGACGGCGCAGAATCATCAGCTTTGCACGGTCCTGCAAGGTGTAGCCGCGGCGGCTGTTCTCCAGGGCTGCGCTCGCTGCAGCCTGCTCAGGAGTCGGCGTCGGAATCGGAACATTCAGAGCCGCCAGGCGGTCGCGGGCATCTTCCACGTGCGGCGCAGCCGAGTGCTCAGTCACCACCTTGCTATAGGCCGCAATGGCCTGATCGTCGTAGATCTTCAGCAGGCGTGCCCTTGCGTCCTCGGGCAACTGTTTCCAATTGCGTATTGCCCGCGACTCTGCCCCAAACGCGTCGCCAAGTCCAATCAGTACATCATCCATATGGCTGTACTGCGGATACGTGTCTGCAACCGTCTGGTAGCGCGCAATCGTCGCCGCCCAGTTCTCATGTGATGCATAGAAGCTGCCGATCTCCGCCTCGCGGGTCGCCAGGACCTCCTGCACATCGCGCAGCCGTTGCTTGGCCTGCGGAACCAGCGTTGAGTCCGGGAACTGCTGCAACATCAGCCGGTACTCCTCCTGCGCATGGACTGCCTTGGCATAGTCCCGGTCCGGCTTGTCCATCTGCCGGAAGTAGATATCGCCCACGCGCATCTGCGCCTCGGCCGCCTCAGGAGCATTCGGGAAGAACGTGATGAAGTCTTTGTACTCCTGTTCGGCCTGCGTCAGCGCCGCCGATCCGCCTTCCTTATACCAGCTATCTGCAATCGCCAGCTTCGCCTTCATCTGGTATTGAGAGTCAGGATACGTGTTCAGCAGCGTCTGCAGATCAAGCCGCGCCACGTCAAAGTGGCCCTTCTTCGTAGCCTCCAGCGCCTTGTCGTAGAGTTGCTTGTCCGGAAGCTTCGAGTCCGCCGAACTAACGGAGTTCGTCTTCTTCTCCTTGCGCATCTGCTCCTTCGTGTCTTTCGACTGAACGACCTTGTCCTTCTTGGATGACTTCGTGTCGGTCGACAGGGTCACCGTCTGCTGGGGCTGCCCGGTGGCACCCGTCGTCGTCTGTGTCGACCCCGTCGCCTGACCCTCGACAGCGATCGAAGCAACCATCAGACTCGCAACCGCAAGACCCGACATCACGCCGGCCCGCATCCCTGGGAAAAAAGAACGCTTCTTCATCAGCCCTGAACCTCATCCGCCGGACGCAATTGGTGTTCCCCGGCGTGCTCCTATTCTAGTCTTTCTGATCAGCCTTGTGCTGCTTCGGCCGCACGGCCCAGCTTCAATAGTTTCTTGGCGTTCTGCTCGGTCTTGCCTCGCTGGAAGACCGCCGAGCCAGCCACCAGCATCTCCGCTCCTGCTTCGACCACCGAAGCGACCGTATCGTGAGCAACGCCGCCATCCACTTCTATGCGGAATTTCAGCCCCATCTCGGCCCGCAACTCCGCCAGATGCGCAATCTTATGCAACGCCAGCGGGAGGAACTTCTGCCCGCCGAACCCCGGATTCACGCTCATCACAAGCACGTAGTGCACCATCGGAAGCACTTCGATCAGCATCTCCACCGGGGTCGCTGGGTTGATGACCACACCGGGAAGAACGCCATGCTCCGAGATCAACTGCAGCGTCCGGTGCAGATGCCTGCAGGCCTCCTGGTGCACGCTGATCAGGTCCGCTCCCGCTTCGGCGAACGCCGGAACGTACTGATCGGGATTCTCGATCATCAGGTGGCAGTCCAGCGGCAGCTTCGTCACTGGACGCAGCGCCTCCACCATGGGTGGCCCGAAAGTAATGTTGGGGACGAAGTGTCCGTCCATCACATCCACGTGGACGATGCTTCCGCCGCCGCGCTCAGCCGCTGCGACCTCGTCCGCCAGATGCGCAAAATCAGACGCTAGGATCGAAAACGCCAGTTCTACCAAGGACTCAAGCTCCTTCTTGGAGTCTATCAGCCAGCCTACGTCTCTTCGGTCTGTGGTTTCCTGCGTTTTCTGCCAATTGTGGCGACCACGCGCTCCACCTCCGGCCTGCCCTCGTGCAGTATCCGGGTCTCTGCCGCGCCCGCCGCATCGCGCTGGACCTCGGGAAGCGGCTTTGGATTGCCAAGCACCTGCCTCGCGGCTCCCCGCAAAATCCGCCGGACCGGCCAGCTCCCGTCCACATTCGGCAGAAAAGCCTCCCCGACTCGCTGCTTCTCCGGCCTGTAATACCAACGCCGGAAAAGAGAAAGGTGATCGCTCAGCATCGCAACATCAAAGCCCGGTCGCGTCCGCTCCTCCAGTCGCTCAACAACCGCCCTGGCTCGGTCCTCCGGGGAGTTCGCCGTATCGACCGGCTCCCCTACCGCCGAGCTTGCTCGCTCGGGTGGAAGCGGAACCGCCTGCAGCATCAGCGGCTGCGCGAACAGCGAACTTCCCACGCTCGTCTGCTCCTTCACCGCCCGCACTCCCAGCGTCGAGAGCCGCTCCGGACCAGTCAGGCATCTCGCTTCCAGCAGAAAGACCGCCGCTTCGTCCTTCCTCTCATCCACTGCCGCGGCCTTTTGAACAATCACCACCCGCAACTTCGGGACCGGCCGCACAATCTCGTCTGCCAGCGCCGCAGCCGCCTTCACCCTCTGGTGCTGCTCATGAAGTGCGGCTGCTCGTTCAAACTCCATCTCCTCCGAGGCCCGGTCGCGATCAGCGGCGACCTGCGCAAGCAGGCTATCGCCGCGCGTATCAAAGAACGCCTTCACCGCAGCCGCCTCAGCCGCGTACTCCGCATGCGTGCACGCCTGTTTGCAGGGCGCGATGCACATCTTCATTTCGCCGTAAACACAACCCGGATGCTCCGGGTACGGCTGCAGGTCCTCATGACACCGCCGCAGCTTGAAGAGGTCCAGCACCGCATCGCAGTAGCGCTCCGCCGCAGCCCGCGACGGAAATGGCCCATACATCTCCGCCAGTCCGCGCTTCGAGAGCCGGTTCGTCGCATACACCCGCGGAAACTCGTTCTCCATTGTCATCCGAAGAAACGTCGGCGTGTGCAGCTTCAGCCTGCGCCGCGCCTCCCCATACCCGAAGATCGCCGCAGCAGCGTGATAGAGAGTAAGCGTCGACTCAAACTCCGAACCCGTAACCGTGTACTCAATCCGTGTAACCCGATCGCGCAGGTTGAGCCGCTTCGACTGCGACTCAGGCGGCGCCAGCATCCGCCGCATGCGCCGCCGAAGATCCGCAGCCCGCGTCAGGTACGGCTCAGAGTTCGCCTGCTCCCCATAGAGCGCGAAGACTCCGGGCAGCGCCGGAACAGAGCGCAGAATCTCATCAGCTTGCTCCGGAGAGAAGCCAACCACTCTTTCGAACTGAAACTTCGCCGCCACGTGGAGATTGTAGTTTGTCAGGAACCCGCGATGGTCATGCCTTCCACCCGAATCGTCGGAGCCGCCGCAGAGCCCCGAAACACAAGATCATTCCCAATCGCAACGATATTCCGGTACATATCCTTCAGGTTTCCCGCAATCGTAATCTCCTCGACCGGATACGCAAGCTCACCGTTCTCGATCCACATCCCCGCAGCCCCCTGCGAGTAGTCGCCGGTGACAAGGTTCACCCCGAAGCCCATCGTCTCGGTGACATACAGTCCGTTCTTGATCTCGGCAAGAATCTGCTCCGGCGTCTGCGTCCCCGGCTCCAGGGAAAAGTTATGCGAACCAATCCCCGGATTTCCCGCCAGTCCCCGCGAAGCATTTCCGGTCGAGCGCATCCCAAGCTTGCGCGCGGTGTAAGTATTCATCACGTAGTTCTGCAGCACGCCGTTCTGCACAAGCACCGTCCGCCGCGTCGGCAATCCCTCCCCATCGAACGGCGAAGTCCCGAAGCCACCGATGCCATCGAGCATCATCGTCCCGTCGTCAACGACAGTGATGTTCTCTCCCGCCACCTGCTTGCCCAGCATCTCCGCAAAAAATGTAGCGTGCCGATAGATCGCATCTCCGTTCGCCGCGTCAAAGATGTTGCCGATGATCGATCGCGCGATCTCCGGCGAAAACACCACCGGAGCCTTTTGCGTCGGAACCCTCCGCGCTCCCAGCCGCCTCAGTGTCCGTTGCGCAGCGATCCGCCCGATCTCTTCCGGCGACTCCAGCTTCTTCACCGTCCGCGAACTCGAGTACCAATAGTTCCGCTGCATCCCTCCCTTATCGTCGATTGCAATCGGAGTCACTGAAAACCCGCAATAGCTGCGCTTGTACTCTCCCGAAAACCCGCGCGAATTCATCAGAATCTTATGCGCTGTCCCCGTATCGAAGTCCGCCCCGCCCGAGTTCTGAATCCGCGGATCGAAGGCCATCGCTGCAGCCTCCGTCCTCCGCGCAATCTCTATCCGTTCCGCAGGAGGCATCTCGTTCACATCCTCGAAGTACAGCTTCAGATCGCCCTCAAGCTGCCCGAACTCCTCGGGCGCTGGAAGCCCCGCAAATGGATCTTCGCTCGTGATCTTCGCCAAGGTGATCGCTCCGTCGATCAGGCGTTCGATCGATTCGCCAGAAAAGTCCGAGCTCGACGTACTCGCCGTCCTCTGGCCAAGAAAGACCCGCAGTCCCACAGCCCGCGAACCTGACTCCTTCAGCGTCTCCACCTGCCCCAGCCTCACCCTCGCCGAAAACTCATCGCCCTCATAGACGACGGCCTCCGCATCGGTTGCGCCGGCGCGAAGCGCACGGTCAATAACATCAAAGGCAAGTTGGCGTAAATCGGTCTTGGTAGGTGTATCCGTCTGCATGCTCCTAGAATATAGGTCCCGTTGAGCGATCGGAATCGACCGTACCCTTCAGCGGTCGGAGTGACCCAGATCTCTCCCCGGCGCAATCCGGTCCCGCACCAGCTGCTTCAGCTCCCTCATCTCAGGGAACTGCCCCTTCTCTGCGCGCGACCATACAAGGTCGTCATCGACGCTGACGTTGAAGATGCCTCCTGTGCCGGGCACGAGAGCTACCTCACCAATCTCATCCTGAAATGTCGTGAGCAGCTCCTGTGCTGTCCAGCAAGCACGAAGCATCCATCGGCACTGCGTGCAATATTCAATCTGTATTCGGGGACTCGTGTGCGCCATGCTCTAACTGTAGCTCGCAAAGCAAAACCCTACCTATACGCAATGAAGCGAATGGGTAGGGCGTCGCTCCCGTCGCCGTACCCTCCGGAGCTTTCGTAGCTTTTTCGTGCGCAAACTCCTGTGTACTCTCGTTGTCCTCCATCAACACTGAGACGTCAGAGTTTGCAAAGCCCGCTCCAAGCAGACGATCGACGGCTGCCTCAGCTGTGGCGATTGTGCGATAGATCCCTTAAGCGGCTTTATTCTTGTTCTCCATAATTTCTCCTCATTTGGTTCATGATCGCGACTACTGACCTTTGACGGTGAGCTGGTTGTCGACCTTGGACGCGTCGACCACTTCTGCGGCCCCCGAAGCCACCTGTTGCTTCTCTTCTTCAGATTTCACTGGGCCCTTGAGTGTGACCGCACCGTTGACGGTGACGACCTTCACGTTGCGCGCATCGCTTGATAGCGACTTGTCCACGACGATTGCCTTGCGGATTTTTTGCGTAATCGCGCGATCGGAAGCAGCGTTGGACTGCTGATCGGCTGTAACGTCGCGCTGCTTGTTGTTGGCCGAGTTGTCTGCAGTCGGTGCGGGCGACATCGTCGCAACCCCCAGAAAGCCAGAGAGGGCGAGGGACGTAACAGCTCGCGTTCTAGTTGTATGGACATGACACACCTCTACCGTTTCGCGGGTAAGCACGAGCGGCTTCGAATTTCGTCTGTCGTGCGTGGGGGCGCTTTTTTAGAACATCAGAAGCGTGCGAGCAGCCCTGTGTGCGGTTGGTCGACCGGACCAGACCAAGGGATGCCACGGGTTGCAGGCTTGGTTTCCGCTTATAACACTCCTTAAACCCGATCAACAAAAACAGGCAGGTTGCGCCTCCTTCTAGCGTAATCCAGGAATTGATAGCATGAAAGAAAGGTATTCTTCCGTGGCAACCATCAAGCAATCCGACTTCATTCTGTCCGTCGCCGACGCCCTCCAGTACATCTCCTACTACCACCCCGAGGACTTCATCACCAACCTCACCCGCGCCTACGAGCTTGAGCAGTCGCCTGCCGCTAAGGACGCCATGGCCCAGATCCTCATCAACTCGCGCATGTGCGCCGAGGGCCACCGCCCCGTGTGCCAGGACACCGGAATCGTCACCGCCTTCATCAAGCTCGGCATGGAGACACGCTGGGACAACGATGGCAAGCCGCTGATGACCATCCAGCAGATGGTCGACGAAGGTGTCCGCCGCGCCTACAACCACCCCGACAACAAGCTCCGCGCCAGCATCCTGGCCGACCCCGCCTTCTCCCGCAAGAACACCGGCGACAACACCCCCGCCGTCGTCTCACTTGAGACCGTCCCCGGCGGTGAGGTTGACATAACCGTCGCAGCCAAGGGCGGCGGCTCCGAAGCCAAATCCAAGTTCACGATGCTCAACCCCTCCGATTCCATCGTCGACTGGGTGTTGAAGACCGTCCCCACCATGGGCGCCGGCTGGTGCCCGCCCGGAATGCTCGGCATCGGTATCGGAGGCACCGCCGAAAAGGCGATGGTCATGGCCAAAGAGTCCCTCATGGACCCCATCGATATGCAGGATCTCATCGCCCGTGGCCCAAAGAATAAGCTCGAAGAGCTTCGCATCGAGCTCTATGGCAAGATCAACCAGCTCGGCATCGGCGCCCAGGGCCTCGGCGGCCTCACCACCGTCCTCGATGTCAAGATCAAGGACTACCCCACCCACGCGGCCAACCTGCCCATCGCCATCATCCCCAACTGCGCGGCCACCCGCCACGCCCACATCCACCTCGACGGCAGCGGCCCGGTCGCACTCGATCCGCCCTCGCTCGAATCCTGGCCCGAACTCACCTACGACGTCTCCAACGCCCGTCGCGTTGACCTCGACACCATCACCCATGACGAAGTCAAAAACTGGCGTCCGGGCGAAGTCCTCCTCCTCTCCGGCAAATTCCTCACCGGCCGCGACGCCGCCCACAAGCGCATGGTCGACATGCTTAACCGAGGCGAAAAACTCCCCGTCGATCTCAAGGGCCGTTTCATCTACTACGTCGGCCCCGTCGACCCAGTCCGCGAGGAGGTTGTCGGCCCCGCCGGCCCCACCACTGCCACCCGCATGGACAAGTTCACCCGCCAGATGCTCGAGCAGACCGGCCTCTGGGGCATGATCGGCAAAGCGGAGCGCGGCCCCGCCGCCATCGAAGCCATCCGAGACTACGAGGCCGTCTACCTCATGGCCGTCGGCGGCGCGGCCTACCTCGTCTCCAAGGCCATCAAGAGCAGCAAGGTCCTCGCCTTCGAAGACCTCGGCATGGAAGCCATCTACGAGTTCGAAGTTAGGGACATGCCCGTGACTGTAGCCGTAGACAGTCGCGGCATCAGCGTTCACAATACCGGTCCCGCCGAGTGGAAAGCCCGCATAGCTGGCGACCTGGCAGGCATCCCAATTCTGCAATGAGAAAGACTCGAGGAGTACTTGGATTGGCTCCCGCTCACCTCCTCAGGGAGCGTTCCAGATGATTTGGGTCTCAAAGTTCGTTCCGGAGACCCGCTGGCTCCGGGTTCCACCACCTGTGCCATGCCATGCCGGAACGCCGAATGGAAGATCCCACCGTGGGATATCCGTGCTGGGGAGTGGGCCTGATGGGTTATACGCGGTCGCATCCACATGGCCGTCGCTGTCCGGCTGAATGGCTGTGTGCGCCGCGGCAAAATTGCTGTTCCAACTCGCCGCGACACCGCTCAGCGCTGTCGGGTGGCTAAGCTTAATGACTGGAAGCGTTCCCGCACCTGGCCAATTCGCGACGCTGATCTGGCCATACTGGCCGAATGCAAGAATCGCCGTCAGGTGATTGGTAGCCATCGCGTGATCCAGCAGCTTGTTCCGGTACGCCATAATCGTGGCATCCGTCGCAATTGCAGGTGATAGCGAAGCGCTCTGGATCCCGTACAAAAATGTGTTGAAGATGATGTAAGAACGGGTGAGACCTAGCTTCGTCAGAAAATTTTGTGCAAGTTGTCCCGCCTGCCCAACCAATGCGCGATGTCCCAGAATCTCGTCTGTCGCCGGATCCTGCCCCACAATTAGCACCCGAGCCGTACCGTCCAGCCGCCCGCGATAAAACACCGGCCCGAATCGTGTATGAAACGGATGCTGCGGAAAGTTGGCGTAATGCTCGATTGGCGCGCTCTGGAACAGCTGTTCCCAGAGCTGACTGGGGCCGGGATCGTGCTGCGGATCGAAAGCCATGTGCACAAGCCTAAATTCAGTACAGCAGAACAACAATTCCATTCGCTTTCGGATAGGATTTCGCCGGCAGCTCTTGGAACCCTGCAGAAGGTCTGCTAGCCTCTGGTTGTCTTCAGCGGCCCGGAAATTTCGTCCCTTGGAGAGCATCAATGGCGCTTGTAATCGCGGGCTGCGTAATACCTATGAATGCCGATGACCCTTGGGCTGCTTTCTCCGGCCGGGTGTTCATTGGCGACGATGGTTTGGTTGAGCAAGTCACGGCTGGTGCGGCACCTGCGCCTGCTGGCTTCTCCAAGGCTCCGGTCGTCGATGTTGGTGATGCATTTGTGCTTCCGGGTTTCATCGACCTTCACAATCATCTTGGCTACAATGCACTGCCGTTGTGGACGGAGCCTACGCAGAAAAAGCCGTTCCTTCATCACGACGACTGGCCGACAAAGCCAAGCTACAAACCCGATATCAGTTGGCCCGCCTGGGTTCTCGCGAATGCCGATCCAGAGGCGCTCTTGGCCTATGTTCAGGCTCGAGCCCTCGTCGGCGGCACTACGTCCATTCAGGGGTGGCCCGCTTTCAATCGCCCACTCGAAATGGCGCTGCGAAACATCGACGATGAAAAAGCGGGAACAACGAATAGAAATCTGGTTTACACATCGTGCATTACCGAAACACCTCCGCAACTCGCAAAGACCGCAAAACAGATGAGCCTTGGCGCGGGATTCATCTAGCACTGTGCCGAAGGACAGATCGGCTCCGTAGTCGCTCGCGAGTTCACCGACGTTGCGGACGCCGGTTGCATGGGGAAGAAACTTATTGCCATCCATTGCAACGCAGTCGCTGATACCGACTGGAACCACTGGCAGTCTGCAGAGGCCGGAGCCGTCGTATGGTCTCCCTTCTCGAATCTTTGGCTTTATGGAATGACCACAAACATACCGGCTGCAAGGAATCGCGGAATCACTGTATGTCTCGGATCGGACTGGGGGCCCTCAGGAACCAAACACGTTCTCGCTGAGATCAAAGTCGCAAAGATTGTGTGTCAGAAAGAAGGTTTCAACCTTCAGGATCGCGACCTCGTCGCCATGATGACCTCGAACCCTGGAGATATCTTGTCTCGCTGCTGGTCGAGGCAGATCGGCAGGCTAACGCCCAACAGCTTCGGTGACATCACAGTCCTCCGTCCGCGTGGTAACGGAGACCTCTGGTCGCAGATTCTCAATGCCACAGAATGGGAGGTCATGCTTGCGGTTGTAGCCGGAAGACCGCGTTATGGCGATGCCGCTGCAATGACATCGGCCGGTGCCGGCCCCGTGACAACGATCACGGTGGCTGGGAAACAGCGAAAGCTTGTTATACCTGATCCGGATCACAGCGGCCAGGTCCTTCAGTGGACCGATATTATCTCGCGCCTCGACGCCGTGCGTAAAAATCCCGCGGCTGCGCTCAAAAAGGCTGAAGAGCGGATTCACAGTCTTGCAGCTTCAGCCTCCCCCGTCAGACCCCCGCTTGAATTGACTTTGGATATGCCGTCTGGCGATGGTTTTGCTGTTGCAGCCGCAGCTCCAGCCGACCCGGCAAAGGTTGTGATTCCTCTGCTCCCAACGCTCGTCCACGACAAGGCGTTCTTCACCGACATTCACGGTCGCGGATTCCATGGAGGCCTCCTCGATGGCCTGGCCGGCTTTTATTCGAGCTAAGTTAGTAATCACACAATCCGCGAAGGATGCTCTGGCGTCGGCGGAGCAGGCTTCTTCCGGCTCAGCACCACCCGCCGCCGCCGCCGCTGCCGCTCTGAGGCGTGGTCGATCTTCTTCCAGAAGGCCGCAAAGTAGTCCACCGCCGAGATGATCGAAACAACTGCCATCCAATAGATCGACGTAACCGCAATCAGGTGGACCGCGACGATAAATCCGCCCCAGTTCCAGTAGTCCCACCGGTGAGCCAGGATCGCCGCCACCACCGAGACGATCTGGATGACCGTCTTCAGCTTCCCGATCTCGCTGGCCTCAATCGTGAACCCCTCGGTGGCTGCAATCGACCGCAGCCCCGAAACAAGAAACTCCCGACCGATCACCAGCACCGCGATCCACGGCGGCACAATCCGCGGGTTATACGCGACCAGCACAATATATGCCGCCGATACCAGTAACTTATCTGCCAGCGGATCCAGCAACATCCCCATCGTGGTGATCTGTCCGCGTTTACGTGCCAGGTAGCCGTCCAGCCCATCCGTGATGCTCGCCAGGATGAAGACGATCGAAGCGATGATCTCCTGTTCGCCGCCCTTCAGGCCCGGTTGTCCGTGGCCCTGAAAGGGAAACGCAGGCGAAAGAATCCAGATGAGCAGGGGAATGCAAGCGATTCTGCTCATCGTGATGGAGTTCGGAAGATTCATCGGCCCGCAAGTTCCTGAAAACTGGTCACCACCGCACCAAACCAGACAATAGCATTCTGCCACACGGCGGCGACGACAAGCGAAGGCAAAACACGGACAAAACCGGCAGCTCAACCAATAAAGCCCCTGTGCCCATCGCGAACCCAATCCGGCTGGCCCGAAAACTCTCCCCAATCCTGCTCGCACCAGCAATCGCCGCCGCGCCCGAGACCGGGAAGTCGGTACCAACAACTACCGTCCTGACCATCACTTCGCCAATCACGATCTACTACGGCCAGACGGTCAACGGCTCCGCCGAGGGATCACGGTGGGCACTTGGGCAGCGCTGAGAGGCTGCGGGAACTGCACCGACCTGGGAGACGCGCCCCGGAACCTACACCATCACGGTGAGTGGAACCGTTCTCGGCTCAGCCGCGTCCGTCGCCACACAAGAGGCCGTCGTCAAAGTAACGATCTAAACGAAAGGAGGCAACCCAACGGCTGCCTCCTTTGTTCTTCAAATCACGAAGCTCAAGCGTAGATACCACGCTGCTTCGTCGTATACGCCACACGGTCAATCGCCAGCATGTAAGCTGCAATGCGGTTGTTGACATTGTGTTGCTTGGCGTACGAAATCACATCGCGGAAGCTCTCCGACATGATATTGTCGAGCCTCTGATTGACCTCAGCCTCGCTCCAGAAGTACCCCATGCGATCCTGCACCCACTCGAAGTAGCTCGTGGTTACGCCACCTGCGTTGGCAAGGATGTCCGGGATGATGAACACCCGTTTGTCTGCAAGGATCTCATCGGCGACCGTTGTCGTCGGCCCGTTCGCGCCTTCGCAGAGGATGCGGCAGCGAATCTTATCCGCATTCCGGCTGGTGATGACGTTCTCCATCGCAGCAGGGATGAGGATGTCACACTGACGCGTCAGCAACTCAGCTTTGTCGGCGGCCTCCGCCTCTTTGAAGCCAGTGATCGAACCGGTCTCTTTGCGATGACGAATCAGTGCCGGGATATCGATTCCCTCCGGATTGTAGAGTCCGCCATCCCACTCAGCGATGCCGATAACCGTGTAGCCCTTCTGGTGAAGTAGCTTTGCAGAGTTGGAGCCGACGTTGCCGAAGCCCTGAATGATCACGCGGCATCCATCAACGGCGATGCCGAGATGCTTCAGCGCCTCATCGCACACCACCGAGACACCGCGTCCGGTCGCTTCGGTGCGGCCGCGAGAGCCGCCAATGTTTACCGGCTTGCCAGTCACAACCGACGTAACCGTCTGGCGCATATGCATGGAGTACGTGTCCATGATCCACGCCATCGTCTGCTCATTCGTGTTCATATCAGGAGCGGGCACGTCCTTCTCTGGCCCGAGGAACTCGATGAGTTCAGCCGTATAGCGGCGCGTCATGCGCTCCAGTTCACCCTGCGACATCTTCTTCGGGTCGCAGATCACTCCGCCCTTGGCTCCGCCAAACGGGATGTTAACAACGGCGCACTTCCAGGTCATCCAGCTTGCTAGCGCCCGCACCTCATCGAGCGACACATCCGGGCCGTAGCGAATCCCACCCTTCGCCGGTCCACGAGCGATCGAGTGCTGAACGCGATAGCCGGTAAAAACTTCAATGGATCCGTCGTCCATACCGACGGGAATGTGAACGATGACCTCGCGGGAAGGATAGCGAAGGACCTTCCAGAGGCCCTGATCAAGATTGAGTTTCTTTGCAGCAAAATCGAAGCGAGCAGCCTGTGCTTCCCAGGGATTGGTCTCCTGCTCCATGGTGAGAGTCTGAATCATCACGGGTTCTTGTTTCCTTTTTGTCTCTGTTGCTGGTATCAGCGATTCTCCGGCCATCGTCTTTGCCCTCATA
>Ga0126381_100003932_pt1 | contig 16116 bp, 2 predicted proteins | sample PanSoiMetPlot_28_FD_96465 | JGI IMG/M metagenome (GOLD analysis project Ga0126381, IMG submission 96465) | Tropical forest soil microbial communities from Panama - MetaG Plot_28 | ecosystem: Environmental > Terrestrial > Soil > Tropical forest > Bulk soil | place: Panama | collected 2016-02-17 | reverse complement strand
GCGATATGCGCTCTGGGCCGCGAGGGCGGCGTCAAGGGCTAGTTTGTAAGCCTGGAAGTACAGCGTGGAGACGCGCCCGGCAATCCAGCTATAGAGTTCCTGGGTATCGAATTTCTTGCTTAGAAACTCATGCATCTCCTTGTTTTGCTCGATGCTCAGCAGGTTCATTTCCAGTTCGCGCTGAGCCGACTGCAGTTGTGCCTGGGCTCCCTCAATTTGTTTCTGCGTTTGTTTGGCCTCGAACTGTGCCTGGCCAATTTGGAAGCCCCAGTCCTGTGCTCGCCTCTCGTAACCCGCAACCGTGAGGCTGACCTGCGCGGCGAAATCCGCCATCATCGCGTAAGTGCCCGTAGCGCCTGCGGCCGCGTCCATGATGTTGCCGACCTGGATTCCTCCGTAAGTCATGGCAAATGGCGAGCCCACTTGTGGAATCGAATAGGCGATGCTGCTGGCGGTTTGCAAAGCTCCGGTCAGGATATTTAAGGGCAAAGCTGTCGACGAAAAAACAAGATTCGAGATTTCGGCGGGCGAAAGGCCCTTGTCGACAAGCTCCTGGTAGAAGTCTTGTTTGCTCTTGATCGCGTTGGCCGTCTCTTGCAGGCTCTCCAGTGTGGCCCTTGCGTTCTCGACTGCCCTCGTCAACGTATAGGTTGTCAGGTTGAGGATATTCAGCTCCTGGGCATTACGGAGTCGCGCCAGGGCTTCCCCGTCCCGAGCATCGAGCGCAGCCAGCAGAGCTGCTCCCAGCGACGTCACCGTATCCGTCAAGGTCCGCGCGTGGACGATCATATTGGCGAAACGGTAAGGCGGGATGGAGGGCCGTTGTTGCTCGAGCACGGATAGCCCAGGCTGACCGGCGGCGGTCGCGCGTACTAGCTCGAGCGGATTGATGGGCGGTGCGAACAACGGCAGCTTGAGCGGCTTGCCTTCGAGGTCCAGGCAGTTACGGATCTTATACAGCCGATCGTCAACCTTGTCCCAGTAGGCGAGCATTTGCGCGTTTTCCGGTACGCAGAAGTAAGCTTCGATATCGTTAAAGGGCTTGCCGAGCATGCCGGGGGCGACGATGGTATTGATCGGGATAAAGTTTTCCATGTCGATGAGAAATTGAGGGATGCCTCCGGGTTGACCTTCATACTTCTCACGGATTTTCTCGAAGGTCGTCGGAGGTTGCGTGGGGCATGGTCCAACGTTCACCGGCCTTTCGCCGAGCAAGTTGTAGGCGTAGACGTAGAGCATGGTCGCCGCCGTCAACGATTCCCACGTGTGTTGAACGTAGAGCGCGTCGCCCCAATTGATCAGGTTGTCCAGATAGTTCATCACGATTGCCTTCTCGAAGCTGCCGATGCGCAGCCGGGCAATCGCAAACGGGTCGAAGGGGTCGTTATTGTAGATCGCGATCTGCACAGGATCGGTGAGTATGTCTTTGAGTTCCTGAAGCGTGTGGTTGCGGAAGGGCTGGAACTGCCAGAAGCGGGCGCTGGCCTTGCTCAACTGGTAGTTGAGCAGCACATTCCGCACCTCGCGGATCATAAGCTCTCGCTTCTCTTCGGGAATGTTTATGTCCTGCCACAGAAAACCCAAATACGTGGACTGGTTGAATTCATGCGAAACTTCGTCATCCGGTGTGATGATTTTCTCTTCCTTTAGTTGGGCGTAGGCTTGTTCCGACTCGGTTCGGGAAATGGCCGGCGTCATGAACGAGTCGCGGGCGAGATGCTTTTCTCTGATGGTCGGGTTGAAAATGTACTGGAACCACTTGAGGCTTTCTTCAAAACGCCTGTCCGCGGAAACGCTGGCCCCGATCAACTGCGGCGCGAAAAAGAAAAGCTCCCAGTAATACAGTCCGTAGGGGCCGCTGAAATCCACTTGCGCGCCATCGAATTGCTGGGGCTGAATTACCCTCCACGCGGGCTTGTAACGGGTGAACGGAAGTTCCGGCTCCACGGGGATCTGCTGGGCCGCCAGCGAGAGCACGCTATCGATCCCTCCAGAGAACAAGCGACGAGAGAGTCCGGCAACCGCGCCCGTTGTCAGTCTGCTGAATCGGAACTTGAGATCATGGATGTCCCGTTGCCATGTCCCGGCATAGTAGCTTAGCAGCGTCACTCGGACTTCCTCGATGAGCACCTTCCGGGTTGCCGGGTCCTTATCCGTGAAAAGAAAAGAGAGGTCAGTCGTCGCCGAAAACCCTTTCTCGATTATGCCGTCCGGACCGACGATTCCCTCGTCTTGCAGCTTCGCGAAAACCCGGGCTGATTCCGCTGCATCAATACCGGGGCCGAGGAACGACGAAGAGGTAATAATCACGTCGTTATTTTCAATGTAATAGCGCAGCCCGGTAATCGACGGCAGATTGAGCAATATTTCGCGGACCTCGGCGATGAGAAGCGATCGTCGTGGCTCAGTAGTGCCGGGAAAGAGGAAGGAAAGGCCGGTGCCCGGCCCAAAATCAGGATTAAGTCGTCCTGCCCCATCGAGTATCGGGTCCGAGGATGGATTTGCTTTTAGCGATGCGAAGGCCTCCCTCGAGAGTGTCAGGTCAATATCCCCGGTTACGAACGAATATTCGTAAGCGGTCGGCTCGGAAGAAACGTCCAGCACGCGGGTCGTAGCCGAGTCAAGGAGCGGCAGGGGTACGGTTTCAGGAGCCGCGAGAAACGCCTCGTCGCCGTTGTTAAAGATGAAGCTGTTGGGCTGGTTTTTCACCATGATTGTGGTGGCGATGTTCCTCGCTGTCGCCAGCAGTAGGGCGGGTTCGCCCAGGTGTTGAAAAAGAACTCGCCGGACCTCGGAAGTTAAGAGCCGGTTCTCCTCTGGTGAGGTACCGGAAAACAAGAAAGAAAGGTTTGTTTTAGAAGTGAAGCGGGGCTCGACAAACAGCGTTTCGGTGATGATGCCTTTTTCCTTGAGACTCCTGTGAACAAGTCTGGAGATGTCGTCGGTGATTTCAATCAACACGAACGAGGTCTCCTGTGCTGGTAGATCTTTGGCCCTCAGGCCCAGCAGGATCTCCTGCACCACAGCAATAAGCGCTGCTTTCTCCTTCTCAGTGGTGCCTTTAAAGAGAAAGCCCAGGTTGGTGTTAAGCGAGAAGGTCGGATTCACCTTGTTAGTAGGGAAGATGATCCCCTGGTTTTTCAGGGTACTAAAGACATTGGTGGACCCACTCTCGTTAATACCCAGGGAGGTGAAGGCTTGCGGCGCGACGGGTATGGGCTGCACGGCCGTGCTTAGGTTCGAGGTATAGTCACCATAATAGTTGGTGCGAAGCAAATCGTACGAGTTGGTGACGTTGAGAGTGCTAAGCGCGACATCCAGCTTCGGAGTAATGCCGGGCGGGATGCCTGCCGAGCGGTTCTCTATCAGCATCAAGAACTCCGAGTTTCGTAGCAGAAAGTCGAGGTTAAGGTCGCGGTTAAGCGTCCGCGCTTCAACCAGCGGCACCGAGCCGCGCTGGGGACTTTGCAGTGCCTGATTCACATCGCGCGCGCAATTATGGTTGTTCAGGTTGAATTCATAGAGTGGCGGGTTTTGGGTCGCCTGGGGTGTTTCAGGAGGCACTGGAACGGTTAGCTCGCTGCGCGTAACGTTGTTTTCTATGAACGGACCATAGAGAACCACAACCTTCTCTGCCGCGGAAGTGTTCTCAGGCGGGCTATTAAGACTATCGGGCATTACCCGCAACGCGTTCGCCTTGTGCCAGTAGAGGTTCTGGATGTCGAAAAGTTGATAGCCCGAAGCCTCATTGAACGGCGTCGTGGAGGGGGACACATAGTCAACCTGCTGCTGGTAAAGCGTCTGTGGCGGAACCCAGGTACCGGTGAAGCTATAAAACGAGTATTTGAGTGCCGCCGCAAAGACCTGTTGATTCTTGGAGGCGGGTTTGCCGTCCACAGTCTGAATCTGAGAGCTCGAGACCTTCTCAAGCTCGACCCAAAAGATGAAGAGCCGGTTGAACGCGTAGACGGGAGTAATGAATGGCGAGGTAATGGGAACTTCAATCTTCTTCCATTCAGACCACGTCTTATCAACCTCTTTGCTGTTGTAGTAATACGTGTAGGGCTCGGCCTTGGTCCGGGCGAAGAGAAACAATGTTTCAACCGACTCGCGAACGGCATCGTCAACCAGGCACTGGTAAGCGTCGATGTAAGTCAGCGAAGCAAGCGACACCAGGCTGTCGAGATAGCCGCGGAAGGCCTCCTCGACCATGTTCTTTTTCATGTCGCTCTGCTGCAGTCGTTCTTCCAGCGTTGTAAAGAGCGAAGTTTTGGACCCGCGCAGCGAAGGGATGAGGTAGTTTTCTGGATAGAGGAAAATCTTTCGGTTCGCCTCCCAGATGCGGTAATTCATCATCCACTCCCACCACGCTTCCGGGACAAGAATTCTCTTGATGCCGACTTCGAGATTCAGCCGCGCGCGCTGCAGGTATAACTGGACGGCATTGATGCCTTCGGCAATGTACGAGATTTGGGCGCAGCCGCTCATGTCCACGTCGATGAGCAGGAACTCGTACAATTGGCGCGTATTCTTGAACTCGAGTTTCCAGAGCACTACGCGCTCCAGCACGTCGCGCTTGCGCTCGTTCATCGTCGAAACGACTTTGCCGTTAACCTCGTCCCAGTTGGCCTCGTTCTTTGCATTGGCAATTGCCGCCAGCGAACGGGCGGTCTCGCGATACACACTCCAGTTCGCCTCCGCCGCCGTCAGGTGTCGCAGCTTAAGAAGGTTTTCGATGAAGAAAGCGTCCATCCCGCTCCGGTCCAGGATGTCAAAGCAATTCTTGATCAATGCGATCCCGTCTACGGTGTCGTAGATAGCCGTCGGCGAGCCGAGGTAACTGGCGACGCTACATATTTGTGTCTGGTCCCATCCCGTCAAAGCCGCGAGCGCTGCGCTCTTTTCTCCTGCCTCACAGTTTTCGTCACCAGGCATTGCGAGGTATTCCAGAAACTCTTCCTCGGTGTCGCCGAAAGCAGTCTCGAGCGCTTTAAAGTTCAGGATTGAGCGCACCACGGGCAGGGTCGGCTTGAGCGGTGTCGTGATGCCATAGGCATCTGGATTGTCCGCCATGCTCACGAGATCGGGCTCGGCGAGTCGGAGACTCGTCGCGATGAATATCGCGCGTGATAATTGGTCGAGCAGGTTGAGGACTTTCTGCCACGCGGCACTCGGCTTCTTGCATTTGCCGCCAACCTTGTCCTTAGTCTCACACTCGAGCACTGGCGTCAGAAGCAACAGCAGCTCCGGCGCGATAGACTGCAATGCCGCCAGGTAGTATCTCAATCCACTCAGAATTTCGGAGCTGGTTTCAAACAGCGCTGCAAACTGCGTGTCTAACAATTCGAGTTGGGCGAAGTAAGTTGTATTGAGGACCTCCGCAATTATCTTGATCTGTTTCCTGCTGAATTTAATCGCCTTGAGAAAGTCGAGGTCGGTTATCTTGACTTCCTTCAGCACAATGGCGACGTCGGTGTCGGTGGGCTCGAAAACTTCCTCGTATGCAAGCATGACCGAAGCCATTAGCGGAGCCTCTAAAGCGGTCTGTTCAAGGATCGCAATGAACGCTTTTTCTGACTGGTGCTTCGTAATGTCGTCGGCGACAAACGATCTCGGCTGGATCAGCGTGGATTGGTTGAGCACCCACAGAGTCTTCATGGCCTTGTATTGGGCGCGAGCGCTGGGCCCCGGTACTGTCGAGTCGCCGGTTTCACCCGTAAGTATGTAGTTAAGGCCAGAAACCGAGAGGCCGTTCAAACGAAGCCAGCGCACGGTTATATTCAGCAAAATGAGACTGGCTGGCTCGAAAGCATTCTGCAGGTTAAGCTCCAGTATGGGGAGCAGGGTCTGAAAGTGAATCAGCGGGAGCTTGAGCGCATTGAGTATCACCGACATGCGGTAGAGCGCTGAGAGGTTTGGAACGTTCAAGTCCACCTTCGCAGTCTCCGGAAAGAGCGCCTCTGCTATCGCGGTGAGGTCCGTATCGCTCAAAGACAAGGCGGCCATCAGGCGTGGCCGACCGAACTTATCGCTAACTCTTTCGGTGCTGTCGATGTTCCACTGAACAACATCGCTTTTGTAGAGCGGGTTCTTCGCGTAGACGGGATGGTATGGACCAATACCATTGATCAGCGATGGCTTGTTGTATATCCTGTCGAAAAGGTCAACCGGGTATTCGCCGGAGCCGACGCCGACAGTTTTCATGTCGTACCAGAAGGCAGCCATAACATCCGCGGGAAGATTGTAGATAGCGGTAGCCTCTTTGATCCGCGCCAGCTTTCGCACCACTTCGTCCGTGATTTCCGTCGCACCTATTGAGGTTAACATCCAATCGAGATCGGCGGAGCCGATGGAGGTCCACTGCGAAAGTCTGACAAAACGGTTGATGCGGTCAAGGGTTTGGTTAGTCAAGTTTTTGATCTGTCTGGGACCCTCCTTCGGCGTCTCCACGAAAATGTATTCGCCGGCAGGGAGCGGACGGTTGATGAAGAAATCGTGAGCCAGCCTGGCTTCTAGTTCCGCTCTATCGAGATTGTCCTTGAACAGCCGGTCGAGGTCATCGAGATTCAGGCCGGTTTGCTGACGAAACCTGGGTTCTTCATTCAGGACTGAGAGGCTTTGAGTTTCCGGCAATCCGTACATTATTTTCAGGGTGGCTTCATCGGGGGTGGGCTTTCTCACGAGCTCTAACTGCTCGATTGAGAGACCCACTACTTCTCTGTCTATGGCTATGTTCTGTGGTGCCCCTTTTGGCGGGGGTGGCGAGAATACCCGGTAGACCTCTACCAAAGATGTCTGAACCAGGGCTACGTAGAGCCGTATCTCGTTGAGAAACACGTTGAATGGTATATCGAAGGGATAGACCGACGTCGCGAGGGTGTTGTAAATATCTGCGGTCTTGAGTTCCTGACTCGCGCGAGCTTCGAGAACTTCATTGACGATTTGGAGATAAGGCACCTGGTCGTTAGTGCTGGCGCAGGTGATCGGCATCGTGAAAAGGGCCGGGCGACGGCTTTCGAGGTCAAAATTCAGAGGATTGTTAGGCTTTGTGACATAGCGGTCTGTTATTCGCATCAAGTCGACGAAGTAAGCCGCGGCTCCAAAGATCGATTGACAGTGTTCACATCTACAGTAGTCCAGCGTCCCGAACAACTCTTCATAAGTCGGGAGACCGGAAAAGAAATTCACAATTTCGTCCCCGATGTTATCGGAACGAAGAGTGCGCGAGTGCGTTGAAGCGACTGCCCCCTGCACGGTGGCCCACAGGTGAGTAACTTGAGCTTTGATCGTTGTCGCCTTCTGGTGCGCAATCCGCGCGGCTTTCAAGTCACCATCAAATGCATCGGCCAGTTCTTCGACAAACTGATCTTCCGAAAGCGTTGTAATCTTGTGAGCTGAGTCGAACCCGCGCTTTACCAATTCGGCGACGACGAACGAATTCGGGTACACGCCTGCGATTCGTTGATGAGCCATCAGGACAGGTACGACATCGTGCGACTTTGCAGTTTTGGGCCAGCGCAGCTCGCGCACGGCTTGTTGATCGAAAAAATTGAACTTGAGTAGATCGAAGTCGGGGTTCTCGGCATAGAAAGGCTGCAGTTCCGGAGTCTGAATCCGCAGAGGTCTATCAGTGGATGCTCTCATTGGCAGATACCTTTCAGCGAGGCAACGGTACAGCGATCATTTTCCCGATGTCTCTCTGACGCGTCACCCCGCTCCGAACGCATCAGGCGGACGCGCATGTGCCGGAACCAGTGACAGTTGAAGTGATCCGATAGCTCAAGAGAACTATGAGCGATCTAAGTTAATTGTTGCTCGATAAACGCCGCGAGGACGCCCCTAGCCGATTACTTTGCCAATCGTGTAATCCCCTGGTTTGGAGCCTTCTCTTAAATTCTTGTTGTCAATGTTTCAGTGTCGCCGACTTGGCATAATCGGCCTCGGGACTAATTTGCAATTCCTAGACGTTCGAAATAACAAAGACACTTCTCGGACAGAAGGTCCCAAACTCCGACTAACACCTTGTCAGAGAGACAGAAATGTTAACGGTTGGCCAGCCTTGCGAGGGTGAGGAACAGCGCTCTCGTCGAAGCCGGACATGTTCTTGGACGCCGACAAACAATATTTCGCCTGTTATCAAAAGTCAAGGTTTCGAATTGCGTCACGAAAAACCAATCCGAAACAAGTTCACACTCCCCTTCTTCGGGGCTGGTGAAGGAAGAGAAACAGTTGAGGTTAGCGGTATTCCTAAGCATGAAGACCGGCGGAGCCCTGGTCGAAATAAGGAAATGGCTTGCCGCAGCCAGAGCGGCTGCGGGCACGCCTGACTTCACCTCCAAGATCTGCGCCACACCTTTGGAACTAGGCTAGCCGCGAATGGCGCAAGTCCGTTCACTATAGCCGAACTCTTGGGACACTCTGACCTTCGTGTGACTCGGAGGTACAACCACGCGACAAGCCAAAGCTTGCGTGCGGCTGTGGACTCGCTAGCGTCCGAAAATTATTTGTCCCAAATTTCCGCCAAGTAGGATGCGAGTGGTTGATGATGAAAGGTGGTAAGTCCTCGATGATGTTTGATTTGGGTGGTGGAGCTGACGGGACTCGAACCCGTGGCCTCCTGAATGCGAGCCAGGCGCTCTGCCAACTGAGCTACAGCCCCACAAAGGTAAACGTTAATGTTAGGGGACCTTCTCTCGCCGTGTCAAGGACGCGTAGTTTTTCAGTTTTCAGTTTTCAGTTTTTAGCCCTTAGTTCTTAGTTTTCAGCCGGAACGAGGGCTTCTAATTCACTCAAGACCAGTCGATTCGGGATGGCGTCGCGGTTCTGTCTCCTCTCAGTTTTGACTCAGCCTGACGACCGTTGGAAGGTAAACACGTTGGATAGCGTGCCGTCGGAGTTGCGGACCTGCAACGTAACCGATGCTCCGGGGGCAATCTTCTTTGCTCCTTTCTTTCCCATCAATGTTGTCGAGGGGCTAGTTCCATCAGGAATCGTTCGAATGTCGACGCCGTTCAACAGTATCACCGCGCCCGCATCAAAACCGCTGCCGGTCACGATCAGGTTCTTGCCCGCAATCGACGCGCCCGTTATCGCCGGAACAAAACTGTTGACCGTGACGGTATAGGTACCGATGTCTCCTCCAAAATAGCCCGCAACCATCAGGTGCAGAGTCTCAGCGGCATTGGCCTGGACGATCACTCCGGGGCTCTTGTTGATCCCGGCGCAACTCGAGCCTGCCGGCGCATAGGTGCCGCATCCGCCATCCACCGCCGAGTATGGACCGCACCGAGGGCCTTTCCACAACGACACCACAAGGTAGAGGCTGGAGCCGCATGTTGTGAATTCGTACTTGCCTGTTACTGCCGGTGTGAACTCGAACCAGATCGGGTTGCTAGTGCCACCGCCGCCTGCGCAATCAGGAAACGCACTGGTGAACTGACCGCCAGCTGTTTCGTTGTTGACCTGTGAAATAACCGGAAACGGCCCCGCCCCCGGAATGACGATCGGCGTGGCACAGTTGGCCGCCGGCTCCGACACGATGACAATGACGGTTGCTGAACCGAGCGCCCCGCGGCTGTCCCGGCCCGTTAGCGTCACCGGGAAACCGCCCGCTATGTTGAATGTGTGCGCTACGGTGCTCTGGCCCGCGCCAGCCGGCATACTCTGCCACGTATCGGGAAAGAACCAGGTCCCCTGAACCTGCGAGCCATCCCCGATCGAAACTGAACCCGTGAACTGCACGGACGAGCCCTTTACTATAGAGACTGAATCCACGGGCGCCGTGATCAACGCCGCGGGCGTGGCGACTCCGGATGCCGGTATCTGAAGCTCCCACACTCCGCGGCCATGCGTTGCTACCCTCAAGATCGATCCGTCACCGGTTATCTGCAGGTCGTGAACCGACGACGCCGGCAAACCCGAGCCAAACCGCGCCCACGTGCCGCCGCTATCGGTCGACCGGTAGACCCCCACATCCGTGCCGCAATAAACAGCCGATGAGTCGGTAGGATCGATCCGCAGAACTTGAGCCGAGAACTGTGGCAAGCCAGTCGCGCTCCGCCGCCATGTAGCGCCGCCATCGACGGTCTTGAAGACGCTTGTCCCGAGCGTGCCCGCCACTCCCGCGTATATGACATTTGAATTGCCCGGATCGATGGCCAGGCAATTCACATTAGTGGATGGCAGCCCTGCTGATATGCTGGTCCAGCTCGCGCCGCCGTCGGTCGTCCGAAAGAGTGCCGGCCCTCCCGATTTGGCGACAACAATGGAGCGAGCATCGCCGGGCGCTACTGCGAATGCAGTCACGCCGGTCGAGCTGCTCCACACACTGCTGTCCGTCGTCGCCGTTCCAAGCGGCGCCCAGTGATCGCCGCCATCCGGGCTCCGCCATAATCGATATGACCCCGTATAGATCGTAGCTGGGTCAGCCGGGCCTCCGGCAACAACCGTGAGAAACGGCACCGCTTCGGTATACGGGTACGGTGGCGTGATGTCGACAAAGAACGGGCCGTCCCATCCCGCGGTCTTGGTCCTGAAGATGCTGCCGTTTTGTATCGTTGCGTAGGCGATCCCAGGCGCCAGGCTGTTTGTATAGCACTCGAACCCGTCGCCTCCCAATACGTTCGACCAGGCGCTGCCGCCGCCATCAGTCCGCTCATCGGTGCCGTTGTCCTGTGATCCCGCCAGTACACGATTGCGATTTATCGGGTCTATCGATAGCGCATAGTATTGGCGGGTCACCAGGCCATTGTTCAGCGGCGTCGCTGAATCGCCATCGTCCGGCGACCGCCATATCCCGCCATCGCATGCCACCATTAGCTCTGATCCCGAGTACCGCAAGTCATGAGCGTCCACATGCAAGCTCGTGAACATGAACGGCGCCGTGTACCAGTTCGCGCCCCCGTCATTGCTCTTGATGTAGAAAACGCCCCCGGCTACGACGACGTTCTCATTCGTGGGCGAGACCACGATCGTATTGTCGTACCACGACTGGCCGTGCATGAAGTTCCTGATGCTCGAGTCGCCGTTAGCGTAAACTGACGGCAGGTCCGTCCACGACTCGCCTGCGTCCGTCGACTTGAAGATGTGTGAAACTTCGGTGGCAAACGATCCGCTGTCGATGCCGGCTGCCGCGTATAGTATGTTGGGCCTGGTCGGAGCAATCGCAATCGACATCCTGTCTACGCGACTGCCAGACGTTGACGCGGGCAGCCCGTTCGATTTCTCGGTCCAGGTCCGGCCGCTGTCAGTCGATTTCAAGACTCGCGCAGATGAGACCTGGCAGCCGCTCGGCGCGCACCACTGGAATGCATCCCAGGTCGTGACATACATTACCGCTGAGTTTGAAGGATCACGGACCAGGTCGGTCACATCTCGGTAGACGCCAGTGTCGATCACCGGTCTCCAACTCGTCCCGCCGTCAGTTGACCTCAGCCCTCCCTGGTTGGTGGCGGCCACTAGCTCGTCGGGATTGGTGGGATGTACTGAAATCCGGTAGAACTTTGTCGCTATGACCGAGGACGGAAAGACCCAGGTGGCGCCGCCGTCGGTCGATTTCAGCAGCCCGATGCCCGGAACGAAGTCCTGGGCATATCCGCCTTCGCCAGTGCCAAGATAAATAATGTTGGGGGACGAGGGCGCGACGGCCAGCGCTCCGACCGCCAGGTCGTTGATTGAGTCGGTCAGCGGCGCCCAGCTGTTGCCGTTATCGGTGGTTTTCCAGGCCCCTCCGTCGGCAGCCCCTATATATAATGTTGCAGGATCAGCCGGGTCGGCCGCTATAGCGGTCGCCCGGCCGGCTCCGTTCGTGGGGCCAAGCGATGCCCAGGTGTTTCCAGCGATGGCTTCGGGCGACTCCGAAGCTCGTTGAGCTCGCCGAAATTCGTATTCGCGGCTGAGGGATTGGAGGCGGCGCTCTGGATCGATTTTGGAATTGTCGCCATGCCGCTCGAGGTAAAGGCCGGCTCGCTCACCGATGAGATCATAGTCATGCTCTACAGCATCAGGGCTGCGCAAACCCTGAACCTGGCCCCTCCTGCCAACCTGGTCACCCCGTCCGCTCCGCCCGCCCGCCAGGCTGAATGCCGCGGCGAGGCCGAAAACCGAAATCATCAAGATAATGCGCTTCATTCTGATGTTCTAACAGCAAATGACAAGCGTGAGGAGCGATTGCAAATCTTCCTAACCCCTAACGTGACGTTGGTACCGGGTTCAATCACTACGCTAAACCCAGTCCGAACATCACCTCCTCCATGAAAGTATTCTAGGGCCGGAAGCTGGGGCGGCCAGGGAACGGCCGCCCCTACAAGTGTTATTTTCGTTGTTTCAGGGCGCCGGCATGTTTGACTCATCACGCATCATCCCTCCTACAACTTTCTACCTGCCAACTTTCAGCCCGCCAAATTTCAGCTGCCAACTTTCAGCCTGCCAACCTTCAACCTTCAACTTTCAACCCCCAACCCGCAACCTGCAACTTGCAACCCGCAACCTGCAACCAATCACAAATTCTTGAGGACAAAATCGGCCATTGTCTGTCTCAGGTGTTTGACCAGCAGCGGATCGCGGACGGCGTGCCGGGATTTGGGGTAAAGCATCAGTTGGAATTCCTTGCCCGCGTTCTGCAGCGCGTATACGAGCTGTGTCGTGTTTGCCATGTGAACGTTGTCGTCAATCATTCCATGCATCAGCAATAGCTTCCCGCTGAGGCCGGGCGCAGCGCGCCGCACCGAGCTCCTCTCATAACCCTGCGGATTATTCTTCGGCAGCCCCATGTATCGCTCGGTATAGATCGAGTCATAGTTTCGCCAGTCGCTAACGGTGCCCCCAGCCATGCCGATCTTGAAGCTCTTGCTATGGGTCAGCGCATAAGAGGTCATGAATCCTCCAAAGCTCCACCCCCACAACCCGATCCGCGACCCGTCGACATAGGGTTGCGATTTCAACCAGCTGAGTCCGTCTTCGAGGTCTCGCAGCTCGAGCTCGCCGAAATTGTGAAACACCGGCCAGGTCGATACTACGCCTTTGCCGCTCGCCGTTCGGTTATCACAGATCCAGATTATGTAACCGTGCTGTGCGATCATCTGGTGCCACATATACGACTGGCCCTCCCACGCATTGCGAACCGACGGGTTGTGGGGCCCGCTATATGTAAAGCACAGTACCGGATACCGGCGCGACGGATCGAAGCCTGGCGGCTTGATCATCTGGGCCTCCATCACAAACCCATCCCGCGTCTTTACTTGAAGGAATTCCGGCTTACCCAGCTTGTACTCGCCAAGCACGGTGACTTTGTTGTCAGCAATGACTCGGGCCAGGCGTCCGTCCGAGTTGTAGAGGCGGACCTGGTTGGGCGTAGTAGCATCGCTCCAGTTGTCGAAGTACAAGGTCGCGGGAGGGTTGAAATCGGGTCTGTGGGTCCCTTCCTGCCGGGTTAGCCGAGTCAACCCGGTGCCGTCTAGCTTGATTCTGTACAGGTTACTGGAGATGGGGCTGTGCTCGGTTCCAACGAAATAGACCGTCGAGTTCGTTTGATCCAAGGCCTCAATGCCTCTGACTTCCCATTTACCATCGGTGACCTGCCGGATGAGCTTGCCGTCCATCGAGTACAGGTACAGGTGCCGCCAGCCGGTGCGCTCGCTCTGCCACAGGAATGTGCCGTTGCTGAGCCACTCAGGATTATCGATCACTTCGACCCAGGCATCGGTCTTCTCATGGATGATCGTCGCGAATTTGCCCGTGGCCGGATCGGCGAAATCCAGGTCCAGCCAGGTTTGTTCGCGGTCCTGTATCTGGAATGCGACCTTGCTGCAATCCGCCGTCCAGGCGACCCGCGGAATCAGTGGCTCGGCTTTTTCGTACTGGCCCAGGTCTACCCATGTGATGTTGCCGCCGGCGGCGGCGACAATGCCGAGCTTCACCGAGGGATTGGGGTCGCCGGCCTTGGGATAGGGAGTGATTTCGACCTTCTGCTCGTATGGGATGTCGTCCACGATGGTGAAAGTCGGGACTGCCGTTTCGTCGAGCCTTAGAAAGGTAATCTTTGCCGAGTCCGGGCTCCACCAGTAGCCCTGGAAATTGCCACGCCCGTACAACTCCTCCTGGTAGACCCAATTCAGCCGCCCGTTCAGGATCTTGTCCGTGCCGTCGGTAGTCAGGGCGTGCCGGTTCTGGCCAGCTATATCAACCACGAAAAGGTTGTTGCCGCTGACAAAGCTGACCCAGGCGCCGTCGGGGCTGAACTCTTCGCCGACTTCGTGTGCAGGGTCGCTGGTCAGTCGCACGGCGCTGTCGTTGTTCAGCGCATAGTAATAGAGGTGATCACCGTGGTTGATCAGCACCGCGGTTTCGGCCGGGTTCATGTGATAGGTCTCGCGCCGCGCCAATTTACCGGCCTCTTCCGCTGAAATGCCCGCTCGCCCGAGCGCGGATTCCATCTTTGCCGCGTCGTAGAACGGGACTGAGGCGCCCGTCATAGCCTCTACCTTGCAAAGCTGGGGTTTGGCGCCGCTCGCGGGCGGTTTGAACTCGAGATAGTGCTGGCCATCCTGCAGCCAGTGCAGGCCCCTGGGCAGAGTGCCGCCAAACTTTATGGCATTATCCGGATCATAGATGGCATCGACAGTCAGCAGCTTGTCCTGGGCCAACGCCAGGGACTGGAGCAGCAGGATTACAGGTATGGCATAAAGAGCAATGGTCGCTCGTCGCACGTTCGGCATCCTCCGTGGTCTGGTAGCAGTTGATATTTGGTAGCGCAAACTGTCAGTTTGCGTCTTCCGTACTGCGCTCAATTTTATTGTATTTTTGCTGCCTGGATTTGCAGCCCACCACCTCCGAGTATGCTGGATAGCCGCACCGACCGGCAAGCCGCTTAATACGCAATATATGTTCGGCGCACTTAGTTCGAGCCAGATAGAGATGGGGCATGCGTCGGAACATTCGCCCCTGTACGGGCGGCTCTCCGTTGGAGCCGCCCCATGCTTGGGCTTCGAGGGCTCTTGCCGCCTCACCGCCACTGGGGCCAGCACAGGTTTTAACCCGAGCGGATTTTGGGTGGCCGTCTGCTAAAAAGCTGAGTAGAAGTGAGAATTCCTGGACTCTGGACACAATCGTCGTCATCAGAATCGCTGACTTCGTGGGCGGGACAGGGATAGGCATGAGCCGGAGCCGGGTCCGTGCCAGGGCGGTAGTAGCGTGGAGGAGACGGAGGGCGCCGAGCACATACCGGGGGATGGGCGTGAGCGAGGCGGGGGTGGAGCGCGGCGTAATCGGCGATGCACTGGTCGATGAGGTTGGCGGAGGACCAGGCGGACTGGCGGGCAGCGAGCCAGATGGCATCGATGGCCTGCTGGGGAGTGAGTGACTGGTCTCTCATGATGCGATCAATTACTTCGGTGAAGTGGTTGTCGAGCAGTCCGAACTGGAAAGGCCGAGTGATTCCGGAATAGGTGCGGTTGAAGGACTCGAGGGAATTGGTTGCCGAGGGAGGTTGATGGTTGAACGTTGAAAGTTGAACGTTGGGAGAAGAATTGGTTGCAGGTTGCAGGTTGCAAGTTGCAGGTAGGGAGTCGGACGGGGCATTGGTGGCAAGTTGGAAATTGGTTGAAGGTTGAAGGTTGAAAGTTGAAGCTTGGTCGCTGGAGGGAGTGGGGGCAGGTTGTTCTTGCGGTTGTGAGGGTTGAAGGGTGGCAGAGGGTTCTTGAGTGAGGAGTGACGAGAGAGCGGTTGCGGGTGTCGAGAGAACGGTTGCGGGTGCCGAGGGGGCGGTCAGGTGATTGTGATGATTTGGAGCTGTTTCGGGAGGGGAGGAGTGGGTTTGGCTCTGGGCCGAACCAAGAGAATCGGAGGTATCGGAATCGGGATAGGGCGGTCGATCGGAAGGATCGGGCTGATCGGGAAGGTAATGCTGATTTGTGGAGGCGAGGGCATGGGGTTCGGTGAGGGTGCCATCGGACTCTTTTTGGCGAATGAGGGTTTCGAGCTGGAGGCGGGCGAGGCGCTCGCGCTCTTGTTCAGATAGGCGAGAGATTATTCGGTCTATGGCGGCAGTGAGATCGGCTTCGCGGTTGGGATTGTGGGTGGAGGGAGGCTGGCCGGGCCTATCAGTGAGGTATGAAATCG
>Ga0126381_100003931_pt1 | contig 16117 bp, 9 predicted proteins | sample PanSoiMetPlot_28_FD_96465 | JGI IMG/M metagenome (GOLD analysis project Ga0126381, IMG submission 96465) | Tropical forest soil microbial communities from Panama - MetaG Plot_28 | ecosystem: Environmental > Terrestrial > Soil > Tropical forest > Bulk soil | place: Panama | collected 2016-02-17 | reverse complement strand
GGATGTGATCAAGATCTTCGCCAATTACAGCGTGCGGCAACCCGCGATGAGGCTCTCACAGGACCAACTGAGCGCGGCATGCGAAGAAGCGAAGAAGCTGGGCCTGCGTTCTCTCGTCCATGCCTATAGCGATGCCGTCAGGACTGCGACTTTAGCCGGATGTACGCAGATCGAGCACGGAGTGCTGGCGACGGAGGACGATCTCAAGTTAATGGCTTCAAAAGGCACTTTTTTGGATCCACAGGCAGGCCTCGTGTGGGAGAACTATCTCTTGAACAAAGAGAAGTTTGTTGGCACTCCTGGCTACCCCACGTCGCTCGACGGCTTTCGAAGCATGGAGCAATTGATTCCGATCTACCACGAGTTTATGCAACGCGCTTCGCACATTCCGGGGCTGAAAATTGTTTTTGGTACCGATGCTCTGGCAGGCTCGCACGGGCGTAACGCGGAAGAATTCGTTGAACGAGTCCGCGACTGCGGAATGGATCCTATGGCGGCGATGGTTTCCGCCAATTCACTCGGTGCCGAAGCTCTTGCCATGTCAGATCAAATCGGATCGATCCTTCCTGGCCTGCAGGCGGACATCATTGCACTCGACGGGGATCCATTGAAGGACATTACTGCCGTTCGTCGGGTAGTGTTTGTGATGAAGGGTGGCGTAGTCTACAAAAACGGGCCCCGCTAACCAGAGTTCGGTCATCGAGCGCAGAGGCGGGTGCGCTCCAGTTTGCGGCAGAGAGGACTTTAGGCAAAGCCCTGTGCCAAATGCGCTCGGAGCAAACGTGTTAAGGCACCCGGCAGAGATGAGAACTCCCGCATAGCGCAATCACAACCTAAATCGTCGAGTCCTGGCTTTACACGGTCACCCAGTAGGCCGCTGCGTTTCTCGGTAGGATTGAGAACTAGAATCCCGGTCAGGCTTCACAAATCGATGACGACCTCGCGAGTCGGTTGTGAGCAGCAAACGAGGAGGTTGCCGTCAGCGGGTTTTTCAAGTGGCTCAAGTCCGTAGACGACCGCCCCTGAAACCAAACCACTCTCGCAGCTGTGACACACACCGGTGCGGCACGACCAGCGGACCGGGACGTCACACGCCTCGGCCAGCTCCAAGATGCTCTGGTAGGCCGACGCGTTCCAGTGTGCGGTGATGCCACTGCGCGCAAACGTTATGAGCGGACCGGTGTTGGCGTCGTCCTTAGGCAGATGTGGCGCTCGCCTAGCTGCGCCGACGATACCAGGGGTCATCGACTCGCTGCCCTTGAAGATTTCGACGTGAATCCGCTCCGGCGCCACGCCCAAGGTTGCGAGCGCCTCTTTCATGTCTGTCATGAAGCGAGTAGGCCCACAGAGGTAGACGTCCGCCTCTCGTGGGACGCCGACCTCATCGAAGACCGATCGCGACAGGTGACCGATAGCATCGAAATCCTCACCCATCTGGTCGCGCGAGCCCGGCCTGCTGTAACAAACATAGCTGCGGCCGTGCGCGAGCGCGGGCATGATGCGGCGGACTTCGGCGGCGAATGGATGATGCTGTCGATCGCGGGCCGCGTGCAGCCATAGGACCTCCCGTGTCGAGCGGGCCGCCGCCAGGGCGTGCAGCATCGCCAATACCGGCGTCGCCCCGATTCCCGCGCTGAGCAACACCACCGGTCCCTCTCCGGACTGCAGAATGAAGCTTCCGCGCGGCGCGCTGACGTCGAGAGCATCGCCCACCCGGATGTGCTCCTTCAGGTAGGTCCCAGCCGACCCATTCGGCTCGATCTTCACGCTGATTCGATAGCGCTCCGTCGAGAGGGGACCCGAGAGCGAGTAACTGCGAAAAAGAGGCGGGTCGCCGGCGGCACGCTGAAGGCGCACGACTACGTACTGGCCTGGCAGCGCCGCTGCGAGCTGGTGGCCGTCTGGGCTCTCGATCGTCAGCGAGAGGACGTCCGCGGACTCGTGATGGATCGCGGCCACCGCCAGCGCCCGAAATCCTGGTGTAACCGGATGTGCAGCAGCTGCCGGCGTGAGCCCCGCGTTCCCACTTCCCGCGGCGGTCGTTTGGCTCTCAAGTATTGCCCCAAAGGACGAGCGCCATCCGGGCGAAAGTGCCTCGATCCGCAATGCGCGCTCCAGTCGGTCGCGCGCATGATTGGGCAAATAGAGGAGTGCGCTGATTTCCGCGATGCTCATTCGCTCTTTGGCCTCTCCCACTTTCACGATTTCGTCGCCGGCGCCCACGGCGCCTTCCAGCAGGACACGAAAGTAGAACCCTGGCCGTCCACTGGAGGTCAGCAATGCTGGCATCCTGGGTTCATTCATGCGGATGCCGACGCGATAGCAGGTAACGCGAGGTTGAGTGACCTCGAACAGTGCGCTGCCGATCTGATAACGATCGCCGATGCACACGGCATCGTCGGGCAGACCTTCGATCGTGAAGTTCTCGCCGAACTGTCCGTAGACGGAGTCGGTCCTCTTCAGCTGCCTCTGCCAATAGCGATACGATTCGATCTGGTAGACGAGGACGGCTCGCTGCTCACCCCCGTGCCCGGCCAGGTCGCCTTGACCGTCTCCGTCTAGATTCAACCGGCCGACCCGACAGCGGCCAGGCACCGGAGCTTTCCAGATCCCGGTGTGCACAATGCGACCCTTCCACGCAATGTCGCGCGGGAGTCCGACGTTCACCGACAGTAGTCGAGCCATTTCGCTCCGCCTTGGTGTGCACCCGACCGCGACTGCGCCGAGGCGTACACAGACCGATAAGAATTCAACCAAACCCCCTCATGCCCTCAACGAGTTTCCAAGACTCTAGCGCCAACTCGTCTGCAAATGCATAGGAATAGCCTCATCACTTCGGCATATAGATGGTTCAAAGTGAGTGCTGAAAAGCATCAAGCTCTCGGCCTTGTTTATTGTCGCGATTTCAACTCCGTCACGTCGTTACCCTTCGCGATCAACACCAAGTTGGCCATGCCAATGAACAGACCGTGCTCCACGATTCCAGGCATGTCGCTGAGCTTGCGGGCGAGTGATGGCGGGTCGGGGATCCGGCCGAAGCTGCAGTCGAGGATGTGATGGCCTTCGTCGGTAACAATCGGGCCTCCGCTTGATTGGCGGAGACAAACGGACGCACCCAAGGCCTCGACTTTTTTCCGCACGAGCGGCTCAGCGAAGGCGATTACCTCGATGGGCAGCGGGAATTTCCCAAGCACTGGAACTTGTTTACTCGAATCGGTAACAATCACCACCTGGCGCGAGGCCGATGCGACTACTTTTTCATGCAGCAGCGCGCCTCCACCGCCTTTGATCAGAGACAGCTGCGGATCAAATTCGTCGGCGCCGTCAATGGTGATGTCGATTTCCTGAACCTGATCAAAGCTCGTCAGCGGAATTCCCAGCGCGGCTGCCAGCTCGCTCGTTTTACGTGATGTAGCAATCCCACGGATCTTCAAGCCGGCCCGGACGCGCTTGCCGAGCAGGCGAATTACTTCAGTGGCGGTCGATCCCGAACCCAGACCGACGACTGCGCCGTCGCGAACGAAACGAAGGCTGGCACGAGCGGCAGCTTCCTTTTCTACATCATGAGCCATGATTGTCGTAACTCGAACGACAAGCTTCAGGCGACTTGCGTCGCAACACGGAAATCTGCCTTGTCCGAGCCGCTCGGGTTGCGCCAGCCGCCAGGTGGCGCGACAACTTCGTCGACCTGAGTCGGGCCCCAAGTGCCTTTTCCATATTCGTATATCGGGGTGTCGGCTTTCAGAATAGGATCAACGATTCGCCAGGCTTCTTCAACGTAATCCTCGCGCGCAAAATTTGTGCGGTCGCCCGACAACGCATCGCCTAAGATGCGCTCGTAGGCTTCCATCTCTCCAGGAGATGGACGACGGCTAGCGATCATTTCCATCGTCTGGCCGTTCATGTCCTCGCTTTCGCCCAGCACGGTAGCGCCGACCGCTATGGTCATCTCTGGACTGATGCGGAACCGCACGTGGTTTTGCAAAAGAGCGCACTCCGGAATAAACGCGGGCGGCTTGCGCAACCTCGCCAGAACTTCCGTGGAGGTCACCGGCAAATTCTTGCCCGCGCGGATGTAGAAAGGCACACCTTTCCAGCGCCACGAATCGATCTCAAGTCTAAGAGCAGCAAATGTTTCCGTTTTGGAGTCCGGCGCCACCCCCTTTTCCTGCCGATAACCGCGGTATTGCCCGCGTATGAAGTTCTTCGCTTGAATCGAAGGAGCTGCTTTCAGCACCTTCACCTTTTCGTCGCGGATGGTTTCACTCTCGTTGCGGACCGGCGGTTCCATCGCCAGATTGGACAGGATTTGGAAAAGATGGTTTTGGATCACGTCACGAATGGCCCCGGTTTGATCGTAGAAGGCGCCTCTTCGATCAATGCCGAAATTTTCCGCCATGGTGATCTGAACGCTTTCGATGTGGTTTCGGTTCCAGAACGGTTCCATGAAGGCGTTCGCAAACCGGAACACGACCAGGTTGTTCACCGGCCGCTTACCGAGGTAGTGGTCAATCCGAAAAATCGCGGACTCGGGGAATACCGAATGCAGTGTGCGGTTGAGTTCTTGTGCCGATGCGAGGTCGCTGCCGAATGGTTTTTCAATAATGACGCGAGCACCGCGGGAACAGCCGGACCTCGCCGACTCTTCCACGACCTGTCCAAATAGGACTGGCGGGATGGCCAGGTAATATGCCGGGCTTCGCGCTCCGCTGAGCTGCTCGCAAATCTTCCGGAACGTGGCGGGATCGGTATAGTCGCCGGCCACACAGCGCAGCAAGCTGCTGAGCCTTGCGGAAGCTGCCGGATCAACTCCGCCGCCGTGGGTCTTGATGCCTTCATTCACGGTCGTTCGTAGCTGCTCGAGATTCCAATCCCCTCTGGCCACAGCGATGACCGGAACATCCAGGCGGCCCCGTTTCACCAGCGCGTGGAGCGCGGGGAAAATCTTTTTGAACGCCAAATCTCCTTTGGCGCCGAACAAGACCAAAGCATCCGAATGGAATTGACTCATTACCACCTCCCGAGTGGCCTCGTAAGTTCCTCGCGACCGGTGAGAGTCCGCTTTACTTGAGTTTCCGATACCGGCGGATCAGGTTGTTCGTCGAACTATCATGGCCAAGAGACGGCTCCGTGCGGCTCTCAACTTCAGGGATAATGCGCTGAGCCAGGACCTTGCCGAGCTCCACGCCCCACTGGTCAAACGAATTGATTTGCCAGATCGCGCCCTGCGTGAAAACGGAATGTTCATAGAGAGCGACGAGCTTGCCCAGAGTCTCGGGCGTAAGCCGCGTGGCAAGAATGGTGTTCGACGGGCGATTGCCTTTGAACACTCGATGAGGGACGAGCCAGTCCGGAGTGCCTTCGGCTTTCACTTGCTCCGGCGTTTTTCCGAACGCCAGCGCTTCCGTCTGGGCGAACACGTTTGCCATGAGCATGTCATGGTGCCGGCCTAGCGGGTTCAACGGTTGCGCAAATGCGATGAAGTCGCAAGGAATCAGCCGCGTTCCTTGGTGGATCAGCTGATAAAACGAGTGCTGGCCATTGGTCCCCGGCTCGCCCCAATAAATCGGCCCTGTCGCATAATTAACCTCAGAGCCGTCGAGGGTGACGTGTTTTCCGTTGCTCTCCATCGTCAACTGCTGCAGATACGCCGGAAACCGTTTGAGGTATTGCTCGTACGGCAAGACTGCAACCGTCTGCGCGCCGAAGAAATCGGTGTACCAGATGCCCAGAAGGCCCATGAGCGCCGGAAGATTTTGCTCGAAAGGTGCGGTATGAAAATGTTCGTCCATTTGGTGGAAACCTTCCAACATGGAACGAAAATGCTCCGGCCCGATGGCCAGCATGGTCGAAAGGCCGATCGCTGAATCCATCGAGTACCGTCCGCCAACCCAATCCCAGAAACCAAACATGTTGGCCGTATCAATGCCGAACCTCGTCACTTCCGCCGCGTTTGTGGAGACGGCGACGAAATGCTTCGCCACCGACTTTTCATCGCCGCCCAAACCTGCGACCGACCAAGCCCTAGCCGAGCCGGCGTTGGTCATCGTTTCCAGCGTCGTGAACGTTTTCGAGGAGACGATAAACAGCGTTTCCGCTGCGTCCAGATCGCGCGCAGCCTCAGCGAAATCTGTGCCGTCCACATTGGAAACAAAACGGAAAGTCAGGCCGCGATCGGTGTAATGTCGCAGCGCCTCGTACGCCATCACCGGCCCTAGGTCGGATCCGCCAATACCGATATTGATGATGTTGCGAATGCGCTTGCCAGTGTGACCCTTCCATGCGCCGCTGCGTACGCGATCCGAAAATTCCGTCATTTTGTCGAGGACGGCGTGTACGTCGGGAACGATGTTTTCGCCGTCGACCAGAATCGACGTGCCTCTTGGGGCGCGCAGCGCTACGTGCAGGACCGCGCGCTTCTCGGTAAAGTTGATCTTCTCCCCCCGAAACATCGCGTCGATGTTCGAGCGAAGGCCCGACTCTTCCGCGAGCTGGATGAGGAGCTTGATGGTTCTGTCCGTGATTCGATTTTTCGAGTAATCCAGGAAGATGCCAACAGCTTCGGCGGTCATCCGCTCGCCGCGCTGCGGGTCTTCTGCAAATAGCTTCTTGAGATGTTGACCGCGGACCTCCTCATAATGGTTCTGGAGAGCCAGCCAAGCCTTGCGTTTCGTTAGGGGCTCAGCTTTTGGTATGTAGCCTGGTGTCGCCATTGTCGCGCTCCTTCCTCTTTTTCCAATACCCCTGCCCGCTTGAGCTCAAAATTTCGAAACGATGATGCTCTCGAGAACTCCGCCCTATGCGGACTGAGCCGTGTTGGCGGTCAGTTTGATGATGAGGCCTCCAGCTTCTTCAAGCCGTAAGCTACCGGTGTTGCGGACCGGCTTGTACTTTTCGTCAGCTCGCGCAGCCATTCGAACGCCGAATCGAAGAGCATGTCCTCCGTCGAGCGCCATCGCCAGTTTCCTTCGGCGCGGCCGGGCGTGTTCATCCGAGCCTCTTTGCCAAGATTCAGCAGGTCCTGCAGTGGCGCCAGGGCGAGCGCAGCAATGGAAGACCACGCCAATTCGATCAAGGCGTGTGCGGTTTCGCTGCTTCTGGCTCGTTCGCCCTTTATGTATTTCCAGATTCTCCCGCGTTGGTCGTCGGTTAACTCTTCGAACCAGCCGCGTGTGGTCGGATTGTCGTGCGTGCCCGTGTACGCCACCGTGTTTCGGACGTAGTTCGCGGGCAGATAAGGGTTGTCCTGGTGGCCGTCGAACGCGAACTGCAGGATGCGCATGCCGGGAAACTGAAACTGATCGCGTAACGCACCCACGTCGGGTGTGATTAGCCCTAAATCCTCGGCAATGAACGGAAGAGTGCCCAACTCCCTTTCCGCGGCGCGGAAGAAATCCGCGCCTGGACCTGGCAGCCACTCTCCAGACCGGGCGTCGGGCGCTCCTGCGGGCACGTGCCAAGCCGCCGCGAAACCCCGGAAATGATCCAGGCGAATCAAGTCCACGTGGCTCAACAGCGACCGCAAACGGTCGATCAACCAACGATACCCCAGCTGACGAAGAACCTCCCAATTGTAAAGTGGATTACCCCAGAGCTGCCCGAGGGCACTGAAATAATCGGGAGGTACACCGGCAACAAAGCGAGGCCGCCGATGCTCATCCAGCAGAAATAACTCAGGATGCGCCCAAACGTCGCTCGAGTCGGCAGAAACGAAAAAAGGCAAGTCACCGATCAATCTGACGCCCTGGGCACGAGCGTGGATCTTCAACCGCTCGGTCTGGCGGAACACCAAGAACTGCGCAAAGCGCGCCAGCCCGATTTGATCGGTAAGTTCGAGACGAGCCCGCTCCAGCGCCGCAGGCTTGCGCTGGACTAAATCGCCGGGCCACTCGGGGTAGGGAGCGTTGCCAAACTTTGCCTTCAGCGCACGGAAGAGGGCGTAATCATCCAGCCAATGACTCTGATCGCGGCAGAACTGCTCGTAGGCTGGACGAAGGTCGGCGCGAGCGCCCGCTTTGAAGTGACCCCAGGCTTTTTGGAGCAATGAATGCTTAAACGGGATTACCGCGTCGTAATCGACGGAAGCGGCTGAGAATCGAGGATGCGCGGTGTCGTTCGGCTCCAATAGCTCATCCTCGATGAGCCAATCCGGACTGACCACCAGCGCGTTACCGGCAAATGACGATAAGGGCTGATAGGGTGAATTGCCGACACCGGTGGGGCCCAAAGGAAGGGACTGCCACCAGCTTTGGCCGAATTCGCTTAGGCGGTTGATCCACGATATTGCGGGCGGCCCCAGATCTCCAATGCCATGCGGGGATGGCAGCGAAGTGATATGCAGGAGAAGCCCGGATGCACGATAGTCTAAGGAGAATGGCATCTAATTTGAACTACTCTTGATTTGCTGGTCCACCGGAATCTCGTTCACTTGCAGGGTAATTCCGGTGGCTCCAGCGTTGGATCTCGTTCTGCCCAGGGCAAAGCCTTTTCGATCGCGAACCGATCCACTTCCTGAGAAATCAAAAGGGCGGCCCCGCCGTTCCCAAGGTCGGTAAGCTAGCTTCGCCCCGAGATCATGCGCGTCCGCAGCCAAGAGCTCAGCCATTGGTTCAACTCCTCTCGTTCGAAACTGGAGGGCCACTCCAACTGAGCTACGATCACCGCCACGAGGGCGAGTCATGCCACGAGATGAACGGCGCCTCGAGCGGCACCGATGCACCGGCATGTTGTGGAACCAATCGCGGCGTATAGTCGGCTACAGGACGAGTCGCCGGAACTCGCACGGTGTAACTGAAGCCGCTAGCGGAGCCGACCAGGTGTTCAGCGCGGGTCGCGGGCTCCCGCGTCGGGGCGTGACCATCTTTGGCCTCAGCGTAGAGCTCCACGCTCACCTCATCTGGACCGAGTTCGCCGAGAAAGACTTGTACCTGGAAAACGTATTGCCCGTCTTTTTCTTCTACTGTCGCGCTGCCAAAACGCAGGCTTGACCAGTGCTGTGCGAGTCGGGCCTGCCAGGTGACCAAATCCGCTCCGAGCACACCTTCCTTTCCCGCACGTCGCCGATACGCCGAAGCGGCCGAAAGATAATGCTGCTCCACGTATTCGCGGACGACGCGGTTCGTTGAGAAGCGAGGCGTCAGCCTGCACATGCTCTCCCGCATGCGGGCCACCCAGGCGCGCGGAATTCCTGAATCATCGCGCGCGTAGAATTCAGGCACGATCTCTCGTTCAAGTAAGCCGTATAGAGCGTCGGCTTCGGTGGCATCCCAAGCCGGGTCATCGCCATGTTCTTGCCCGTCTCCTACAGCCCAGCCCACCTCGGGAGAGTACGCTTCCGCCCACCACCCGTCTAATTCCGACAAATTCAAGCCGCCATTGACCAGTACCTTCATGCCGCTGGTTCCGCTTGCTTCCCAAGGACGGCGCGGTGTGTTCACCCAAAGATCTACGCCCTGAACGAGTTGCTCCGCCATGAGCAGGTCGTAGTCGCTAAGAAAAACGACGCGAGATCGCACTTCAGGGCGGCCTACGAACGCGATCCAATGCCGGATCATGCCTTGTCCCGCCGGGTCTTGTGGGTGAGCTTTCCCAGCGAGGACGAGCTGGACGGGGCGTTCCCGGTTAGTAAGGATGCGCACAAGCCGCTCCGAATCGTGCAACAGAAGGTTTGGGCGCTTGTAAGTGGCGAAGCGCCGCGCAAACCCTAGAGTGAGAGTGTCCGGATCAAGTACCTGGGCGGCCTTCGCAACCTCTTCCGCCGAGGCGCCCCGGACGGCTACCTGTTGAGCGTGTCGTTTGCGCACGTAGTGCACGAGAGCGCCACGGCTGTCGGTCCGAAGCCGCCATAAATCGGAATCGCAAACTTTCCGGACATCCTGCTCCATGCTTGCTGCAGCTCCGTGCCAGCGGCCTTTCCCGCACGCGCCCTCCCACAGGTTATCCGCGCGCACAGAATCCCACGTAGGAGTGTGTACGCCGTTTGTCACGTGTGTCACCGGCACTTCGCTCTCCGGCCAACGGGGAAACAGCACTTGGAAGATTCGGCGGCTGACTTGGCCGTGCAACTGACTTACTCCATTGACGGCGCCACTGCCTCGGACTGCCAAATAGGCCATGTTGAAAGGTTCTGATGAGTCCGTTCGATCGCGGCGTCCTAGAGCCATGAGATCCTCGAGGGAAATCGACAGACCCTGTTCTGCGTAGTTTTTGAGGTACCAAGCAATCAGGCCGGGATCAAAGCGGTCAAAGCCCGCTTCCACAGGCGTGTGGGTAGTAAAGAGATTGCCAGCCCGCGTGATCGTGAGCGCCACGTTGAATGGCTGCCGGTTGTTCGCCATATACGACCGCGCGCGTTCTAAGACGGCGAATGCAGCGTGGCCCTCGTTGAGGTGGCAAACCTCCGGATGCAAGCCGAGAGCATCCAGAAGCCGCCAGCCTCCCATCCCGAGAACCAACTCTTGCTTTAGGCGCAGTTCCGAACCGCCTCCGTAGAGTTCGCTGGTAATGCCGCGATGCGCGGGGATGTTCGCTGGATCGTTCGTATCCAACAGATACAACCGTGCTCGACCCACCTGCACTTGCCAGGCCCGGATCCAAAGCTTGGTACCAGGCATGTTCGTGGATAAGCGCAGCCACTCACCGTTCGGCTCGCGCAACGGCTTGATGGGTAATTGGCCGGGGTCATTGTAGGGATATAGGGCCTGTTGCTGACCTTGGCCGTCGATTGCCTGTCGAAAATATCCCTGCTGGTACAGCAGCCCTATCCCGGTCACCGGGACGGCTAGATTGCTTGCCGTTTTGAGTTGATCACCTGCGACGTTCCCGAGGCCGCCCGAATAAATGGGCAGGCCCTCAGTCAGCATAAATTCCATAGAGAAATAGGCCACTCCCGTGAGGTCCGAACGCGGGTGGGCCTCCTGAAACCAGCCTCCAGAGCGCTCTGCCGTTTGCTTTTCACGATGCAGGTCCGCGACCAACCTTTGGAAGTCCGGATCGGCGGCAACGCTGCGCAGCTTTTCCTGAGAAACCGTTTGCAGAATGATCCAGGGGTTGTGCGTCAGCTCCCAAAGTTCAAGATCGAGCCGTTCCCAGAGGTGATCCGCGGAGTGATTGAATGACCATCTCAGGTCCAGCGCCAATTCGCTGAGCGCTTCCGAGATGGTTTTATCCAAGGAACGACTACCGATTGCGGGACTGCCCATAAACAGACTCCTCCCGGCACCTCAGCTACCTGCGGCTACGCGAGCGCTACGCTTGAGCGCATTCGAAACAATTGCCTGGGCTTCGTCCTCGATGCGCTGCAGATGATCTGGCCCGAGGAAGCTCTCTGCATAAATCTTGTAAATTTCTTCCGTGCCTGAGGGCCGCGCGGCAAACCAGCCATCCTTTGCGACCACCTTAATTCCGCCGATCGGATTGGCGTCGCCGGGTGCCGTGGACAAAATCTGCTGGACCTTCTGACCGGCAACCTCGCCAACGTGGACATCGTCTGGCGATAATTTTTCAGGAGCGGCTTTCTGCTCCGCGGTGGCGGGTGCGTCAATGCGCTCGTAAACGGGATTGCCCAAATCGCGGGTGAGTTCGCGATAGAGCTCACCGGGGTCCTTACCGAGGCACGCGGTGATTTCGGCGGAGAGCAGGCAAGGAATGATCCCGTCCTTGTCGGTGGACCACACCCTGGCGTTGCGGTCGAGAAACGAACAGCCGGCGCTCTCTTCCCCTGCGAAACCCAGCCGCCCGGACAATAGGCCTTCGACGAACCACTTGAAACCGACGGGAACCTCATACAGCCCGCGGCCCAGCCGCGCACTGACACGATCGATCATGCTGCTGCTTACTACCGTTTTGCCAACAGCCACGTTTTGGCGCCAATCCTTGCGATTCGAAAACAAGTAGTGAATGCAGGCGGACAAATAGTGGTTTGGTGGCAGCAGCCCGCTCTCCTTCGTAACGATGCCGTGACGGTCGTGGTCGGTGTCGCTCGCAAATGCAATGTCGAACTTGTCTTTCAACCCGATCAACCTCTGCATCGCGTAAGGTGAGGAAGGGTCCATGCGGATCTTGCCGTCCCAGTCCACGCTCATGAATCGAAAGGTTGGATCGATCGTCTTGTTTACAACGCTCAGGTCGAGGCCGTACCGCTCGGCAATCAGCGGCCAATAATCCATGCCAGCGCCGCCCAGGGGATCGACACCCAGCGTGATCTTCGACGAGCGAATGGTCTCGAGATCAATAACATCTTCGAGATCGCCGACGTAGGACCGGAGGTAATCGTATCGATGAATGGTCGAGGCCCGAAGTGCTTGCCTGAAAGGAACCCGCTTAACGGCTTGCAAACCGTTCCGAAGAAACTCGTTGGCCCGCGATTCGATCCACGAGGTCACATGCGAATCGGCTGGTCCCGCGTGCGGAGGGTCGTATTTAAAGCCGCCGTCATCTGGCGGATTGTGAGAAGGAGTAATTACGATGCCGTCGGCGAGTCCCGTTTTTCGTCCGGCGTTGTAACGCAGGATGGCATGAGACACTGCCGGAGTCGGCGTGTACGCGGTGCCTTCCGACAACATGACCTCGACGTCGTTTGCCGCGAGCACCCGCAACGCGCTCGAATATGCAGGTTCTGATAGCGCGTGCGTGTCCATTGCCAGAAAGAGCGGCCCATCGATGTTCTGCGCCTTGCGGTGATCACAAATGGCCTGGGTGATCGCCAGGATGTGCCACTCGTTGAACGCTCCGTCGAAGGCGGAGCCACGATGACCGGACGTGCCGAAGACAACCCGTTGCTTCGGGTCAGCGAGGTCAGGCTGCACGTCATAGTAGGCAGTGACCAGCTTCGCGACATTCACCAAGATTGAGGGATCCGCTGGTTTTCCAGCGGATCGGTCGATTTTCACCTGCTCACCTCGGCGTCCAAGCGAAATCCGAAAAGGGGGCCTTCGACGAAAGGATGCGACTTTGCCGGCTTCCTCTCGGTTACCCGCGCGCCAAAAGTATGGCACTCGATCGAGGTCCAACGCGAAAAGTAACCTGATCCCCCATCGACGGCTCCTTCCCCGGTTCGTAGAGATCCGCAGGCGCCGGTCGTGAAGTATCTACCGCGAGGCGCCAGACCTTATTGCCCGACGCGGCGGGAATTAAAAAATCGGACGGTGCGGTATCGGCATTAAACATGAGGAATAGGTCAGCCTCGGAATGCCCCAAAATCAGACATGCAAACGACTTTCGTTCGGGATCAGCCCAAGCGGGAGTTGTACCTTGCGGTCCAAACCATTGTACGTCAGCGTCGGTGTAGAAGGTCGGTTTTCTCACCACCGGATGGGCGCGGCGAAACGCGATCATTCCCCGGGCGAAGCGATGAGTCTCCGTGTGCTTTTCGAGAAAGCTCCAATCCACCCAGCTGACGGCGTTATCCTGGCAGTACGCATTATTGTTACCTCGTTGCGTCCGACGAAATTCGTCTCCACCGAGCAACATCGGAACTCCACGAGAAATAAAGAGGGTGAGGAGAAAATTCTTGATCAGGCGATTGCGCAAGGCTTCGACATCGGCGGAATTGCTCGGGCCTTCAACCCCGCAATTGTCGCTGTAATTGGCATCGGTTCCGTCGCGTTCGTACTCGCCGTTCTCCTCATTGTGTTTTTGCTTATAGGAGACCAAATCATTCAGTGTGAATCCGTCATGGCTGGTGACGAAGTTGAGGCTGTTTTCCGGTCCTTTGCCTGATCTTTGGTATAGATCCGCGCTCCCGCTGATGCGGCTGGCGAACAGCCCCATCATTCCCGCCTCGCCGAGCCAGAAGCGGCGCACGTCATCCCGAAAGCGGCCATTCCATTCTGCCCAGCGGTTTTTAGAGAAACTTCCCACTTGATAGGCTCCGCCTGCATCCCAAGCCTCGGCGATGAGCCCGACATCGCGCAAGATGGGGTCTTCCGCAATGCTTTCGAGCAACGGAGCGTTCGCAAGAAGATTGCCATGCTCATCCCGGCCTAGCACAGAAGCCAGATCGAAGCGAAATCCGTCAACGTGCATGAGAATTACCCAGTAACGAAGAACGTTGATAATGAAATCCCTAACGACCGGGTGGTTCGCGTTGAGCGTATTACCAACCCCAGAGAAATTCTTGTAGTATCGGCGTTCATCCTCCTCGAGCATGTAAAAGATCGAATTATCCACGCCACGGAGGCAGATGGTTGGACCCAGTTCATTTCCTTCGCCGGTGTGGTTCAAAACAATATCCAGAATGACTTCGATGCCGGCGCGGTGAAAACTCTTGACCATTTCACGGAATTCGAGCGTCTGCCCTCCGGGCGATCCCTGGGTGCCATAAGTCTCTTTGGGGGCGAGGAAGGCGGCGGGATTGTAGCCCCAAAAATTCCGTAGTCGGTCTCTGCTTATCGGATTTACACGAGATAATTCGTTTTCGCTAAATTCCTGGACGGGCATCAACTCAATCGCGGTCACACCTAAGTCTTGTAAGTAGGGGATCTTTTCGGTTAAACCACGGTAGGTGCCAGGGTGGACTGCACGCGAACTAGGGTCGATCGTAAAACCGCGAGTATGCAATTCGTAAACGACGGCGTCGGTGGCGGAATGCTTGAGCGGCAGGTCGCCCTCCCAGTCGAAGTGTGCGTCTGTCAACACGCACTTCGGCGTGAGGCCTGCATTGTCCACAGTCGAGAAACCTAGATCGCCTAGACCGCTCGACGAATCGTAGGCTCGAGCAGCTTCAAAATCCCAGTTCTTGGTCCCGACAAGGGCGGTCGCAAATGGATCGAGGAGCAGCTTATGGACATTGAATCGGTGTCCGTTTAGCGGCTGATAGGGTCCATCGATCCGGAAGCCGTAGAGTTGCCCAGCGGTGATACCTCGAACCCACACATGCCAGACGTCACCAGTTCGATGCCGTGCCGGATCCAAATCGATCACCCGGGTGGGCAAGCGGTCATCCGGGCTTTCATAGAGCTCCAGCAGAACACGAGTAGCATGACGGCTGAATAACGCGAAATTGGCTCCTCCCCCGTGTTGGTACGCCCCAAAGGGCAGGGGGCTTCCGGCACGCACTTCCCCGCCCGGCATCTCGAGATGATTGGACCTACCTTGTTTTGCGGCCGAGACAGTCATCCACAGATCGCCTCCAAGCCCGTACTGCTGATTAAGCTAACTTGCTGAAAAATAACTGCTTCTCGCAACAGGAAGCATCCAATGATTCGTGATCGAAAGCGGTCAACATACCTTCGATGTATCAAAGCGAGAAGGCGATGCAGGTTTTTTTGAACGCTCACTTTCACAAGAGAGCGGCGAGCGAACGGTTCCCATTCGCACTTTCCGTCGGCCAGGCCAGCATCCATTCAGGTGCCGAGGATCGACGCGGCAGACGCAAGGCGGCCCGTCAAATCAAACCACAACAGACTCCGCGTCGGCTCGACGCATCCATGCCTCGCCACCGATAGCAGTAACCCGGCGGCACCACCGAGCCGTCTTGTTCTTGCCTTGTAGGGAGCAAAACACACTGGGAACTAAAGCCTATTAGCGTCCGTATAGGTACGAAGTAGAGATAACCGTTGCCCCCTACTCGTCTTAGGACAGAAGGAGACCGACCATGAGAGACATAAAGATCTTCGTACCGAAGTGGATAACCGGAGCGATTTGCCTCGTAATGATTTTCCTGCTCGGCGCCGCCCCGGCATGGCCTCAGACCGAGAAGCGCACTGTGTTCACCGAATACGACTTCCATTGGCAGGGACACTTGAAGGCTGGTCAGACCCTCGAAGTCATCAATCGAAACGGGCAGATTGAGGCGAACGCCGCGGCGGGCGACGAAGTGCGAGTCGAAGGCCTTCGCAGGGGCAACGATGACGACCGCGCCTTGTTCATCGAAGTCGTTGAGTATTCCGACGGCGTCACGATTTGTGCCGTGCATGCCAACGACAAGACGCCCGGACGATGCCATCGTGGCGGTGTCTCCTCGGAATCCACCCTGTGGCACGGGAATCGCGCGAAGATAAACTTCGAAGTGCAGGTGCCGCGGGGCGTGCGCTTCAATGCCCTGACGACCAACGGAAACGTACTGGGCCGCAACCTGGCAAGCGTGGTCGAAGCGGCGACGACCAACGGCAACGTG
>Ga0126381_100003930_pt1 | contig 16119 bp, 16 predicted proteins | sample PanSoiMetPlot_28_FD_96465 | JGI IMG/M metagenome (GOLD analysis project Ga0126381, IMG submission 96465) | Tropical forest soil microbial communities from Panama - MetaG Plot_28 | ecosystem: Environmental > Terrestrial > Soil > Tropical forest > Bulk soil | place: Panama | collected 2016-02-17 | reverse complement strand
GCTTTTTCAACGCGCACTCGACTCAGATAGTCGGTAAAGGTCAAGCCCGTCGCTTTCTTGAACATCTTGCAGAAATAGAAGGTGCTGACGTGCATCGCTTGAGCGACTTTGTCCAGGTCGATAGGATCCGCCTGATTGGCTAATATATAGGCCCGCGCCCGCCTGATCATGGGAGACTCGGCTTCATCTTCTTGAACCACGATTTCGTTTGCTAGAGTCGAAACATGGGTGGCGAATATTTCCAAAAGCTTGACCATCGCTGTGTACTGCTGGGGCGGAAGTGTGCGGGAATGATAGTAGGCGTCTTTTAACTGAGTTAGATCAACGCTCACCCCCCAATCGACCAATTGTTGAGTAATCCGGTTAAACTGTACCTCGTTCGGTTTGCGCAACGCAACCTGTCCAGTCTGCAAGTAGCCGATGACTTTCTCGCCTGCCTTGACTGGAACGGCCGTATCACAGAGGCCGGCGAAACAGGTCACAGTTTTCGGTCCTGACCCCGACATGTCTTGCATTTCTTTCTGTACTTGCAAGCACGCGGCGCAAGTCCGGTTGGACTTAGCTAACAGCGCACAGAATGGGTTCTGATAACGTTTCCCTTCGAGCGCCAATCTCCAGATCTCGGTAGGCCGGAGGGCCATCGGGAGTTGGGTGGCATCGCTAAAGGCGCGTTCGTAGTCTTTATAAACATCGGACTTTGATATCCGGTAGATGAGGTCGGCTGCGCGGTTCATGGCTATTCTTCTGTTTGGGGTGGAAAGGGCTCGGCTGGAACCGGGAACGACATCCGCTTAGCGGCCAAATCAAGCGGAGTCACTATGGTCAAATTTTGCTGTCTCATCGTCACTTATTGTGAAGCACGTGGACGAGATCCACAATTGGGCGGAAACCGCGACAAAAATCAGATAAATGCTCGGAGCAGATAGTCCGAGCCTATAATTCTGGCTACGAATTTAACTCGGTTCGACTAGGGATTTTACCTAGGTGACAGAGAGTGCAGACGTGAAACGGCGATTCGTGATAGGGGGGATACGCAACCCGCTTGCGAGACTCTGACCAGGTTTTCCTGGAAAAGCAGAAATCTCAATGCTTACATGCTCTCAGTTTGATGCCTGTTCCTGAATTGGTTGTGTAATTTGGAGCATCTCGTCGACATTGAGGAGCGTGACATGACCATATCGGTCGGAAGATTCCGAAATTGCATGCCTCAAAATGACATTGACGGCTTTATCGATTTGGCGATCCGAGACAATTAATTCGACTTTGATTTTTTCTTCTAGCGACTCGTTGGAGGTTTCGGCGGTGCGATTAGAAGGTCCGTGAGTTTCGCCGTGACGGACTTCGATTACCGTCAGATTTCCACAGACGCCTCGTCGCACTAACTCCGCTCGAATCGTGCCCAAGCTTGACGGAGGAATGACGGCTTCGATCTTTTTCATTTGCCGACAATAACGCTCTTCGCTCCGGCCACACTCGCCATACGTTGGCGAGTACTCATCACGAATTGCACTATTCGGTCGCAGACGATCGGTGACCGTATAGGTCTTTCGAGGCGGGAGCGCTGCAAACTCCGGCACTCTAACCACCCGCGCCGCAGAAATCGAGCACGAGGTCGAGGCGAGCACGATTCGGCTCCTTCAGGGGCCCACCCGGTCGATTACGGTGAATCCTAGACAATATCGGTGGAGCGTCGAGTGAGCGAAGTGGTTTGCTAAACCCGTGAACACTATGCATGCACCTAATTTGTTAGCAGAGGCTCCGTCCCTTCCGGTAGCTCGGATTCGGAATACTCACGATCTTTTCGCCCTGGTTCCACGCCAGATTTGCCATCTACTATTGATAGTAGATCCGGCTGCTGAACCTGATTCGGCGCTCACAATTGCAATGGAGATAGCCGAGCGTTGGGGCCCTCAGATTACTTTGGTGCACGGAGGAAGGCTGTCCGGCTGGCAATTGAGCCGAGAAGTATCTGCCGAAACGGCGATGGCGGATCTCCTTTGTTTATCGTGGCAAGTCAAAGGAGAGTACCGAGAGGTTTCGATGAGCCAAACATTGCCGCGCTCTTTAGCCGAGCTTTTAGCGGAGGCGAAGAGGCGCAAAGCAGACCTGATCTTACTACCTGAACCGCTTTCTGTGAAGTTACGGCACCCGGAACTTGCAATGGTCGGAAGCGGTGCGCTTGCTTCTTCGTGTCCGATCGTTGTCGTCATGGAGCCAGATAGTGAGTGGTAAAGGAACGGAGTGTGAAAGGTGAGAAGTGAGAGGTGAAAGGTTCCGAGGCGGTATTACGAGAAAACGTTTTCGCTCTTTCTATAATATTTTGTCCGGCTTAAAATCGAACGGGCTCACGGAGGGCCTTATCCATGAGTTCGCAGAAGCCCGCCAAGACACAGCCGGTTCAATCGCCCCGGCACAAGAAAGTTGTCGCTCCTACGCGCCAACGTAAACCGGTTTCGGCCAATCGGCAGGAGCCCGCTGCCGGCCGAAAATCCCGGCGGACAAACAAGCTTCTAGCGGCTTTTTTCCAATGCTCTCCCGATGCCGTCATCGTGGTCGATGAAGCTGGCCGGATCAGTCGCGTGAATGACCAGGTGAAAAGCATGTTTGGGTATACGAGCCGGGAACTCGTGGGAAAGCGAATCGAAGTTCTCATTCCCGCTCGATTTAGGGCCCGGCACGGGGAACATCGAAACCGCTATATGGCTGCGCCGCGCCTAAGGGAGATGGGAATTAATCTCGATCTCTATGCGTTACGCAAAGACGGTTCCGAGTTCCCAGCGGATATCATGTTGAGCCCTGTCGATACCGATGAGGGGCGAGTTGTTATCGCTACAGCGAGGGACGTCACCGAGCATAAGCGCGTCGAGGAAGCGCTGCGAAAATCGCACGAAGAGCTAGAGACTCGGGTTCGCGACCGCACTTCGGAGCTGGCCTATGCCACACAAACGGCGGTGGCCGCCTTCGAAAATCGGGCCCGCCAGCAGAGCGCGGTGGCAGAGTTAAGCCGGCGCGCACTCGAAGGGCGGGATCTGACATCTGTGTTAGATGATGCCGTGTCGCTGGTAACCAAGGTTCTTGATGTCGAGTTTTGCAAGATATTGGAATTGACCGGGGGCGCTCTCTCCTTGCGAGCCGGCGTTGGTTGGAAAGAGGGATCCGTAGGGAAAATATCCCTACCAATCGGGCTCGGATCTCACGGCGGCTTTACTTTACTATCCAGTTCGCCTGTGGTGGTCGAAGATTTAAGAACGGAGACGCGCTTTAAGGCGCCGAAGTTTTTTTTGGAGCATGGTATCCGTAGCGGTATCAGTGTGATCATCCATGGGCGAGGTAAACCTTACGGGATTTTGGGCGCGCATGCCAAGCGCCAACGCTCGTTCACTGGCGATGATGTGCATTTTTTGCAGTCTGTCGCCGACGTGTTGGCAGCGGGGATCGAGCGCAGAGTGCTTGAGGAAGAGCTGTTGAATGCCAGCAGCCGCGAACAGCAACGTATCGGCCAAGATTTACATGACAGTTTGTGCCAGCAGCTCGCCGGGATTGAGTTCCAAAATTCGGTCTTGGTCCAGAAGCTTTCGAAGACGCCGGAAGCGCAAGCCGAGGCTACTCGCATCGGCGAGTTGATGCGAAACGCCACAAAACAGGCGCGGGCGCTGGCCCGAGGACTTTCGCCGGTGGAGATTGAACCAAACGGATTGATGGCTGCGCTCAACAATCTAGCGATTAACGCGACCGGTCTTTTTCGAGTGCATTGCTCTTTCCAGTGCCCGGAACCGGTCCTGCTGGAGAATCGCGCTTCGGCCACCCATCTCTATAGGATTGCTCAAGAAGCGATCGGGAATGCGGTGAAACATGGGCGAGCAAAGACGATCGTCATCATTCTGAAGAGAGTAGATGATGAGTTGATATTGACTGTAAAAGATGATGGCGCCGTCTTTAGTCAGGACGGACGGTCAATAGAAGGTATGGGCCTGCGGATCATGGAGTACCGAGCCGATATGATCGGCGGCATGCTGAGAATCGATTCGCTCAAAGGCGAAGGCACCACGGTCGCTTGCAGGCTTAGGTTAGGATGAAAAAAACTGAAAAATCTCAAAAGGCCCGGATTTTCATCGTGGATGATCATCCGATGACTCGATCTGGCCTCACGCACTTGATCAACCATCAATCCGACACGCTCGTCTGCGGTGAAGCGGAGAATGCGGCTCAAGCGCTAGACCTTTTAGCTGGGAGCCAACCGGACCTCATGTTGATCGACATAACGCTTCCGGGTAAGAGCGGTTTGGAATTGATCAAGGACGTGAGGGCGATGCGTCCTGACCTCCACATACTCGTGATTTCGATGCATGACGAGTCATTGTATGCTGACCGCGTTCTTCGAGCTGGCGCCCGCGGTTATATCACCAAGCACGAAGGCGGTGAGAAACTGATGAGCGCCATCCGGCATGTCTTGAGTGGTAAAATCTATGTGAGCGAAAGCATGTCGGCTCATATTCTAGAGATATTCTCTGGAGGGCAGTCCACGACTGATAGGGCATCCATTCAGAACCTCACCGACCGCGAGTTCGAGGTTTTTCAAGCATTGGGCGAAGGATTATCGTCCCATGAGATCGCGAAGAAGTTGCACTTGAGCGCGAAAACAGTCGACGCGCACCGAGCTAACATCAAAACGAAGTTAAAAATTAACACGACGGCGGAGCTCATTTCGTTTGCGGCTCGTTGGACGACGACTCAAACCAAGCAACAAGTGTAAAGATGATAGATCCGGTCCTTTAGCGCCTCGATCGCCTGCCGGCGAGCGGCTGGAACGGGGAAGGTGCAACATGGGGAATGCTCCTTGGCACGAAGTGGCAAAACAGAATAGCCCAGGCCTTTAGCCCTGGGTAAGGCACGACAAGAAATCGCTTGAGTTTGGTGGGGCGAGGCTCCCTTCTGTTCCTACGATGTTAGCGAAGCCGCTGATGTGCTTACTACCAAGATTTTGCTAGGTCGTAACCCTCGCCGAGCCGGGGTTTGCAGTGCAGCCGCGGACAAGACCACGTTCAAATAATGTACGTCACTATTCTTCGAGTCCCCACCCAATGTAGCTGCAAAACGTTGACCCGCGGCTCGGCGCGTCCAGCGGCCTTACTGCGTCAGGTAAATCTACAGGGCTCAATTCTCCGCAGCTACTTACAGGACGATCGGGAGCCTCGCCCCACCAAACTACTACGACCAAACGCTCAAGTTACCGCCTTTGGGCTGAAGCCCTGGGCTATTCTGTTTTACCATTTCATGGCAGGCTTCACTATTTGCAAAGATTCCATCGCTCCTTGAACAAGGCGCGGACAAGGACCGGCAAGACAGGGAGAGTATCGTTTTGTGGCGGGCTTAGCTTCCCGTGTGAAGACAACTGAGACGGCGCCAATTTCCTCGCCGATTCGTCGGATACTTGTTCCAGTAGATGCGATTCAGACAAAACTGAGTGATCTGCGTCCCATTCTATCAATGGCGCGTCGTCTCGGCGCAAGCGTGACGCTTCTACATTGCTATGTTGCCCCGTCAAGCTTTGACTTTGCAAGAGGCGCCCAAGCCGTGCGAGAACTATCTCTACATCGCTGGAGAGTTCGGTCACGACTATATGAGTTGGGCGACGCAGCGCGAAAACTCTTTCCGAAGTGCAGCTGTTGCTATGTAAACGGATCTCCCGCAATACACATCCTTCGGCAAAGTCAGAGATTATTGGCTGACTTAATCGCAATTCCTCTGCCATTGGATCTGGTCCGCTGGTGCTGGCTGCCAGAAGAATTACTAGATGAACTAGTTCGCAGAGCCAATTGCCCAGTGCTGTGTGTACCGGCTAGTCAGATATGTGCTAGAGAACCGCTCCTCAACCTCCCCGAGCCAATTGAAGCCAACCTTTTGCCAATCGATGTGGAGTTGAGGAGCCATATCTTGGCCATGTTTGCAGCATGAAGAAGCGATTTGCGGTGTTAACCAGTGGAGGTGACGCCCCCGGGATGAATGCGGCCATCCGAGCGGTGGTTCGAACCGGGCTTCACCTTGGCTGCGACGTCGTGGGTATTCAGGAGGGCTATAAAGGACTACTCTCCGCAAACTTTCGATTATTAACCGCTCGAGATGTGGGTGGAATAATCCAACAGGGTGGAACGATTTTGGGCAGTGCTCGTTGTTCCGAATTTAAGCTCGATAGCGGGGTGCAAAAGGCCAGGACGATTTTGGAGGCAGCGAACATTAGTGGGCTGGTGGTTATCGGTGGTAATGGATCTCAAACCGGAGCCGCCGCGTTAGCGGCGATAGGCTTCCCGACAGTCGGAATTGCGTCTACGATCGACAATGATCTGCTGGGAACCGAAATTTCGATCGGAGTGGATTCCGCTCTCAATGTTGCCCTGGAAGCAATCGATCGAATCAAAATTACTGCGAGCTCACACCGCCGAGCTTTCTTGGTCGAAGTCATGGGCCGCAACTGCGGATATCTAGCGCTGGCTGCCGGGATTGCCGGAGGAGCTGAGGCCATCGTTATGCCGGAAGTGCCAATGGAACCACAAATTGTGATCGATCTCTTCCGGGAGGCTTATCAGCGGGGCAAGGCACATGCGATTGGTGTGGTGGCGGAAGGCGCCCGATATAATGCTGCGACGCTGGCTCAATACTGCAATGCGCAGAAGGATAAGGTGGGATTCGATCTGCGGGTAGTGACGTTAGGACACGTTCAACGCGGCGGAGCGCCTGGGGCATTCGATCGTCTGTTAGCGACTCGTTTTGGAGTTACCGCAATTGAATGCCTGCATGACGGTGAGACTGGAGTGTTGGTAGGTCTGCAAAAAGGGCAAATCGTCACCACTCCGTACGCGCTAGTTGCCGGCAAAACGAAAGGAGTCGACCCGAATCTCGTCCGGATGATCGGAATGCTGGCAGCTTAGAAGCCCCTCGATGTCTTCATCTACGATCTAACAATCTGCCAACTGAAAAACGAAATTTATGAGAGAGTCATCACTAGAAAGATTTAATCGCTACCTCCGATTTCAGGCAGCACTACCAAAAACAGCGCCGCGGCCGCAACAACCCTCGATCACGATTTCACGACAGTCGGGAGGGGGAGCGAGTACGGTTGCAGAAATGGTAGCTGAGAGACTAAACGCGATCGCCAAACCATCTGAAACGGAGGTGGCGTGGACTGTCTTTGATAAGAACTTGGCGAAGGAGACGCTCGTCGAGCACAAGCTTCCGCTCGAGTTAGAAAGGTTTATGATTGAAGACGCGCGGGTTCCCGTGGAGTCGATCGTAGAAGAATTGTTGGGCATCCACCCGAATACTGTTTGGCTCGCACAACAGACCACTAAGACAATCTTGCATCTAGCCAGTATGGGTCGAGCAATCATGGTGGGCCGAGGAGCAGAAGTGATTACTCAACTTTTACCCTACGTTCTTCATGTTCGGTTGGTTGCGCCGCTATCAAAACGAATTACCCAGGCAGCGGAATTCTATGGATTATCAGCGAACGAGGCGGCCCTGCGGGTTTCGCAAGAAGACGAAGCAAGGCAGCGGTATCTGCGGCGTTATTTCAATTCTGATTCCGATAACCCGCTACTTTATCATCTGGTAATCAACACGGCGAAGACTGGTTTTGCCGGTGCCGCCGAGATTATCGTAGGAGCTGCTCTGCACCATCACAAAGGATATCTACACGGGAGGTCTTAGGCTGCACGGTCTTTAGAGATGCGGCGCGGCCGCAAATAGAAAGCCGCTCCAAGGGCAGTCCTGAACAATCGACGGTCAGTAACGCGGTTCAGGAGCAGATACCTTATTCCACCAAAAATTAGGAACAATATGAATGATCTCCTACAAGAGGCGCGGGAGCCACAGATGATCCCGCTTGGCGCAAACTTCAGTATCAAGAAAATCCTCGTGGCCGTTGATTTGTCGCCGCATTCGGAAAAGACTGCTGCGTATGCAGCGGAACTCGCCGCGCCCTTCGGCGCTTCTCTAGCCCTCGTTCACGTCTGTTCGCCTAAAGACGCTACGGAAGTCACCGACAACACAGAATCTCGTTTCGGCGATCCCGTGATTGCACCAGAAGAAGAACTGGGAAATTTGACGAAAAAAATACGCAAAACTTACCTCTCATGCTCGGGTTACCTTGTGGTTGGAGATCCTGCGGACAAAATCGTTCTGATGGCTGAGACTTTACGTGCCGATCTGATTGTAACCGGGAGTTATCATCAGCGCTATATAGGCCAGCTATTGGGGCTTGATCAACCATCGCGAATCGTTCATCACGCGCCTTGCCCAGTGCTGATCTATAACGGGAGCGAATAGCTGACTTTCTTTACAGGGATGCAATGTCCGAGACTTCAAAGTCATTCGCGTGTCTAACCGATAGTAGGGCCCTTTGAAGCTGGACAGTTAGGGTTGACGGATTAAACCTGACCGTTGTAGTAGGGTGCCATCGTTCCATGAGTACCGCCCAACTGTCGGCAGTTTTCTTCCTTCAACTATTCTTCATTCTGGCTGTTTGCCGGCTGGTAGGGCTGCTTGCTCGCAGATTGGGACAACCTCAAGTCGTCGGTGAGATGATCGCCGGGGTCATAATGGGGCCATCACTCTTTGGGTTGCTCTTGCCCTCCTGGCAGCAAGCAATATTTCCCAAAGAATCCCTGAAAATCCTGTACGTGTTAGCCCAGCTCGGCGTGGGACTATACATGTTCTTGGTAGGTACAGAATTTAAGACTGAGCTTTTCCGCTCGCGGGCACGCAGCGCTGCTTCAGTCTCAATTGCCGGGATGGTGGTGCCTTTCGCTGTTGGCGGCATTCTGGCGGTTTGGCTGTGGAAGGTACCCGGGCTTTTCTCGGAGAAGGCGACCCAGTTTGAAGCCATTTTGTTCCTAGGAGCGGCGATGTCGATCACCGCCTTTCCGATGTTAGCTCGGATTATTTATGAACAAGGCATCACCGGCACGCCGCTCGGCACCTTGGCCTTAGCCGCCGGCGCGATTGATGACGCCACCGCTTGGTGTGTGCTTGCCATCGTGCTTGCCAGCTTCGGTGGTGGTCCGATGCTCGCGGTTCAAGCCATCGCCGGCGGCTTGCTGTATGCCGTATTGACTTTGACGATCGGACGAAAACTGCTCAAGCAGCTGGGAGTTCTTGCCGAGCGAAACGGCAAAATAACGCCCACGCTGATGGCCGTTACTCTAATGTTATTAATGCTCGGTTCCTGGACAACCGATGCAGTCGGCATCCATTCGGTCTTCGGTGGCTTTATTCTCGGGGTAGCCATGCCGCGAGGCTTTTTCGCTAATGAATTGCGCAAACAGCTCGAGCCAATGGCGGTCATTTTTCTGCTGCCAATGTTCTTTACTTTTTCCGGCCTCAATACTCGACTCGATACCGTAAACAGTCCCCAACTACTCTTGATTGGGCTCCTCGTTTTAGTTGGCGCTGTCGCCGCTAAAGGCGGCGCCTGCTGGTTGGCGGCCCGCTTAAATGGCGAGACACATCGCACCGCTCTCGCCGTCGGCACACTCATGAACGCTCGGGGACTGATGGAGTTGATTATCCTCAATATCGGTTTGCAAAAGGGTCTGATCCAACCTGCTCTGTTTTCCATCATGGTCATGATGGCGATCATTACGACCCTGATGACCTCGCCCTTGTTCGAGTTGGTGAATCGGACGAAAGGGAAGGCCGCCGCGGGAGAAGAAACGGCAGCCGTCGAAGCCTGATCTGTTTCGCTGAGTTATCACTCCTGGTTCGAGTCGGTGTTTAAGGACAAATACGAATACATGGGTAAGTGGACCTCATGAGCATCGCTTTCCCGCTCGATCTCGGTCTCTACTACCTAGGCGTTGTCTCACAGCCCTTCAAATTCGGTGCACGGGCGCCCCTTTCGCCACCATTCACTTCTCCGATGTCGCGAATAGTGTTCCCGTTTATTCGAGCCTACAATCGGCGGTTGCTGCCATAGCCACGAGCCGGCGGCGGGCAAAGGCGCTGGGAAAAGCGAATCGAGGACAACGCTGTTTGATTCCCGGGTTCACTTTGAAATGGACCGATCTCACTCTGCTTCTGCGCCCAGTCGCTCAATGGGGATGGATAGAAGTAACTGAAGAATGGCGGACTTGGTGGCAACCGCACAAAGAAAGGGCAATGGTCGACGGGAGCACGCCGGCTTAAGTGCGTTTCATTTATTATCCGAGCTCGTTCGCTCAGCCCTCGGGATCAAGAGATCCGGCTCTCCACTGTTTTGAGTGGGTATCGCGTGCAGTAGAAGGGCGTTGCCGGGCCGCAACCAAATCGTGCTCGATGGGAAAAGCGTTACTGATTTCCGACGTTGTGTTAATGAACGCGGTTGTCATCGTGATCTCGTGCCCGGGTCTCCCAATACCAGTCATTCGAGCACGAGCACGAGGCCGAGCACCAAAAAAACCGTCGCGAAACTCGATTCCGGACGAGCCAACCTTAGCCTAGGCCCGGCCAACGGATGGCGAGACCGGTTAGCCCAAATCGTCTAAATCGTGAGCAAGCGACAAATTCCACTATGAACGCCTTACTCAAAAAACCGATGCCGCTGGAGCGGCACCCTGAATCTAATCTCCGCATCGAGCGGATCGTGGTTGCGACGGACCTATCCGAACATGCAATGAAGACCGCAAACTATGCGTTAGGGTTAGCGAAACGATTCGGCGCCTCATTGACCCTAGTCCACGTATTTGAGCCAAAGGAGATCAATTTTACGACGCCACAAGTCAACGAGGACTTTGAGAGTGCCCGGCACTACGCGGAAGTGGCGCTCCTGAATGAATTCAAAGAGATCGAGCAAACTTATTCTAACTGCGGCTGGGAGTTTCGGGTCGGCGAACCAGTAAAACAAATCGCCCTAGTGGCCACCGCCTTGAAGGCCGATCTACTGGTTATTGGCAGACATCACCATAATCTTCTCGCCAGTTTGTTCGGTGCAGATGCGGCGCCCCGGATTCTACACGCCGTCGGGTGCTCAGTCTTAGTCTATCGGTGAGGTTTGCCAAGGTAGCGATTGCCGCCGTTGAGCCACGCACTCGGCAGGGCAGCGTCTGTGGATGACAAATAGCACAGGCCTCCTCCGAAAAGATATTGATTGCGAACAAGGCGCAATAACTGTAGTCCCAAACTAAAGTTTGTTTAGTCAATGAACCTGCTTTACCAGCGTATCGGCGAACGCGCTGGAATCTTGAATTTATTAAAGCATTTCTATGCTGACGTTCGTCAAGACCCTCTGATAGGGCCCATCTTCAATGCCCAAGTAAAAGACTGGAAAACTCACCTGGAAATGATCGCGAATTTCTGGGAAACAGTCATCGGCGGGCCAAGAACCTATGCCCGCCCGATGCCAAAGAAACACCTCCCGCTTCAGTTGCGAGAGGAGCACCTCGAACGTTGGCTCTTTCTATGGCAAGCCAACTGTCGCGCTCAACTCCCGGCCGACACCGCTCGAGAGATGATCGACTTATCCCAGCACATCGGCGGCAAGCTACGCTTGATTTTGGGGCTCTCAAGTAATGCTTGATTGGGACTAGCAGTGAAGACATGATCACGGCGGTAAAACTGCTGCCCAGACGGCTTTATGAAGGGATTTAACTGACAGAACTGCCAACCGCTCGGAATTTTTCGGCTGGTTGATCTCACTTACTGTTTTGTATGAAGCGTCTCGCAGCCGTTAGCCTTTGCCTGAGCTCTGTCCTCATTTGCGCGCTACTTTTCGGATGCGCTGACACTTCTGGGGTCAGGATTTTTTATCTGCCGAGCGCGGTGATTCATCCGGAATTCGACAAGCGGTATACTGTCTGGAACGGAGAGCGGGTCGAAGTCAATTGGACGCCTACGCTGCGGGAGGAATCGTCAAAATATCTAGCCGGACAGCCTCGGGTCCTCTTGGCAAACTCAATCCGTCAGATCGGTCTTCGCCACGAATGGAAGATGGCTGGGAAGGGTACGCCCCTGGTTGTCTGCACCAAAAATCCCGAGCAGACCCCGAAAGACCACCACTATCCGACCAGTGGCATCACGCTTGGAATAACGGCCGTCAAAGAGACTCGTCCAGGCCAAGTACCCTTGCTCAAACTCTACGATCCGTTTGATCCGGCCGTGGTGGAGTCTGCTGCCGGGCCCGATCCGATCGCAGCAGATTATACCGCGACATTAGCAGTATTGTATTCGCATGCCGGGAACGTGGCCCGAAGCTCCGTTGAATCGTTTATCAGGCCGGATGATGCGCGGTTCGCAACCGGCGTCTACCTGATCCATCCTTACGATCCCAATAAGATCCCGATCCTGTTTGTTCATGGCCTGCTTGGTACTCCACTCTCGTGGCAAAACCTGACCAACGACCTTTGCTCAGACCCCAAAGTTCTCGAGCATTATCAACCCTGGTTTTTTCTTTATCCGACCGGCCAACCCGTGCTCCAAAGTGCAGCGCAACTTCGAGAGGATCTGCTGGCAACCCAGCGCTTATTCGATCCGAGCGGCACCGCCATTGCCTCCCGTCACGTCGTCGTTGTCGCTCATAGCATGGGAGGTTTGCTGGCCCATACTTTGGTTTCGGACTCAGGCGACGCTCTTTGGAATGTGTTCGCGACCAGGCCGTTAAACAGTCTGACAGACCTCCCTCCGGACGTAAAAGATTCCATCCTGAAATATTTCTTTTTTCGGCATCAGCCTTCTATTGACCGCGTTATTTTTCTTTCGGTCCCACATCGGGGCAGCGTATTGGCCGGTGGTCTCGTTGGCAGCATTGGTAACCGAATTATCGCGCCTTCCAAAGCTCCGACCCGCGCACTGAAAGACCTGGCCGCACAATACCCCGGTCTTCTGGATCCGTACTACGCTCGGGTGACTGCAAGCGGCGAAGGCCCGACGAGTCTGATTTCAATTACACCGAACCCCTTAATTAACGGCCTCGCTGATCTGCCGATCAAAGTTCCTTTTCATAGCATCATCGGACATATTGGACCGATAGGAGGGCCTGGCAGCACGGATGGACTGGTTTCCTATTCTAGCTCGCATTTGGAAGGAGCCGAATCGGAGACGCAAGTTCCATCCGGTCACTACCTCATGGACCATCCGGAAACCGTTGCCGAAATTAAACGGATTTTGAACGAGAATATCGCGCACGGAAGACGAAGTTTTAGGCCGGCGGCCACGCTTGCGTCCCAGACGAATTCGGTGCATTAGACGGAAGAAGCCCGGTAAATCCATGAAAACGGCGATTTTTTCGGCCTTGCTGCTGGCTCGGGCCCTAACTCAGGCCGCAACTGGTTCCGAAACGTACGAGATCAATCCGGAAAGTTCTTCCGTGCTATTCAAGGTCCGCCTTTTGTGGACGACCAACGTCAGCGGTTCTTTCCGCCAAGGCGTTTCTGGTAAGGTGTCACTTGATCCTGACGCTCCACAAAAATCGGTTGTTCAACTCCAAATCAAAACTGGGACATTAGACACGGGACTTGCGGCGCTGAACAGCCAGATCAAGGGAGCGGGGTTTCTGGATGTGGAAAAGTTTCCGCTTATCACTTTCAAGAATACGTCGACCCAGAAGGTCAATGACCAACAGTACAACTTGACCGGCGACTTAACGTTTCACGGAGTCACGAAACAGGTGACGTTTCGGTCCGACCTTATTGGCCAGAGTAAAGATTCGAAAGGTCAATCGAGCTCCGGCTCAGATAATTATCTTGTCATCAAGCGGAGCGAGTTCGGCGTCAAGGGCGACGTAGGAGCGGTAGGAGACGAGATTTACTTGACGATTCACGTTCGGAAATAGTCGTCTTCGGTCCTGGGAATCTCGGGAGCTTGTCGGACGAGTATCCAGTGGATCGAGCCCGTCGTTCGCACCTTGAAAAAGGCCAAACGATCCCGTGGCCGCGGGACGGTATGCCTCCCACTTATGACTCGATGCACCAGCGAACCCACCAAGTGTGCGGCGAACTGACGAAAGAAATGCTTCATTACGGGGGTGCCTGTACCCCCTGATGCCCAGGCCGGATTGGGGACCAGTCTCAGCGGGATTTCAAATAGAATTCCAGGCGGCGGTCTTCGGCTCAGTTGCGCAAGAGGTGATGCTGGACGACCCTCGGCTCACAATGCCCACACTGATGCGAGTTGAATTTTCAAGAGGTCTTCGTCCGAATTCGCCACGTTTTGTCCTAGTGGTCGAGATCTCGGACAGTGCGATGGCCGAACTTAACGCTGGAAAAATCAGCCTGGAGAAGAGGGCCTATGAAATAGCATCAGAAGTGAGGACCGCCGATCGTTTGAACAAACCCGAATCTCAGATGGGCTTGGTGTCTTGTACTAAAGCAAAGGTGAAAAACCTTGAGGCCCTGGGTGAGCCCAGTTTGCTGACGCATGACGCGTGCCGCGCCTGGGTCATTAAGAGGCCGTCGCCGACTGAGGAAGCGCTTGATAAAGGTTGGCAATCAAGATCAAAAAATCCGGGTTCCAACGGCTAAGAAAAAATAGCAATACTGGAGTGGACAATCGCGGGATTTTTTTTTAAAACCCAAGTTGCGCTATGACCACGGACGAAGTTTTAGATGCTTTGGGCCGGTACATCAAGGAGTCTCCGGAGAGCGACCGGCAAACAGCGACGAGGCTGGGCATGAAGTGCCCGATTTTGGAGGATTGGCTGAGAGGTAAAAGTCGGCCTCAAAAAGGTGCTCTCGCACGACTAGCGGGTTTTCTGAGACGCACCGGGTATTTATAGTACCGCCCCGGCTTTAAAGGACCACCCCGGCTTCAAGGACCGCTTCAGGTTCCTCTGTAACTGTCATCGTGGTTTTCACCGTCTGCTCGTCGGGAAAGTCAATGAGCCGCCTTCCTGGCAATTCGGCTCCTCTTGCTATTTATTAATTCTGATCGAGGTTCGTCCGCTCGATTGTGGTTGGTTGATTGCCGAGGGATTTTCAATGGCGGAGCGCCTTATTTGGTGGTCCGAAACCCGACGCTCGGGAACGGCTCTATGACTACCTTCGAAAATCTTATGAAATTATACGTAGGTAATCTCTCCTTTTCCACGAGCGAAAGCGCACTGCGCGACCGATGAAATCGGAAAAAATTGATCCTGAGGAAGCAAACAGCTGCCCTCAAGAGCTATGGGGGGAATTAATCGGTATCGATGATACAACGGACCGGGAGCGGACTTTTACTATTTACAAACGCAGCGGCAGCCTCCTGATCGTGAGTGATAGCGGGTGCGAGCGTTTGGCCGGCCCGGACGAGGGCCTAAGCAAAACCCGTATTTTTCAGGAGGTCATGGATCAGTTCGACGTACACGCAGTACGACGGAAGCGCTGATCTGGTTCAGAGGCTAGATAAACCCAAAATGTTTTCTCAATTTCCTTTCAAAAGAGTCAACTGGCTCGTTAGTTCATTTCTAATTGGTACGCTGTTTCTTTCGCTGACGGCGGTGCCGCTATATCTGTATTTCTTCGGAATCGACTGGTTCCAAGTCGCTTTATTTTTCTTAATGCTTTTTGCATCCGGGTTTTCTATCACCTTAGGGTACCATCGACTATTCTCGCATCGAACTTTCCGGGCTCATTGGTTTGTCCGTTTGTTTACCGTCGTCTTTGGAGCCTCTGCCTTTGAAAGTTCTGTCCTCTGGTGGGCTTCCGAACATCGGAATCACCATAAGCATGTGGATCACGATGACGACCCCTATAGTATCTCCAAGGGCCTGTTTTTTGCGCACATCGGTTGGCTGATGTTCAAGCTGAAACCGGAAACCAATTTGGAGAACGTTGATGATCTGAAGAAGGACCCACTCCTTGTCTGGCAGCATCGTCACATCAACTTAATTGCTTTCGTAATGGCTTTTGTGTTCCCGGGCGCCATAGCCTTTGTCTGGGGCGGCTGGAGGGCAGCGCTGGGAGCACTACTCCTAGCAGGTGTGCTCCGCGTTGTGGTTGTCCAACACAGTACCTTCTGTATCAACTCGCTCTGTCACTACTTTGGTGCACAACCCTATTCTTCTAAATGCAGCGCTCGCGATTCGTGGCTGATGGCGATCGTCACCATGGGAGAGGGGTACCACAACTACCACCACGAGTTTCAGTGGGACTACCGTAACGGGGTAAAGCCATG
>Ga0126381_100003929_pt1 | contig 16119 bp, 12 predicted proteins | sample PanSoiMetPlot_28_FD_96465 | JGI IMG/M metagenome (GOLD analysis project Ga0126381, IMG submission 96465) | Tropical forest soil microbial communities from Panama - MetaG Plot_28 | ecosystem: Environmental > Terrestrial > Soil > Tropical forest > Bulk soil | place: Panama | collected 2016-02-17 | reverse complement strand
GGTCTGCGAAGGCGAGAAGGATTGTGAGATGGCCCGCACTCTGGGCATGGTAGCGACGTGCAATGCAGGGGGCGCTGGAAAGTGGCGAGAGGGGTATTCCGAGCATCTACGCGGAAAGCAAATCACAATCATCGCGGATGCGGACGAACCTGGGCGCAAACACGCCCAACAGGTCGCGCAATCACTCGCCGCCCAAGTTAAAAGCCTGAAGGTTATCGATCTTCCGGGCAGCAAAGACTTGTCTGACTGGATTGAGGGCGGCGGAACTCGCGATGCGCTTCTCGGGTACATCGAAATTCAGCCTGAGTGGAAGGCAGGTGAGACCGGAAGCGCGAATGGATTCACCCTCACGCCGCTCGCACTCCTTCTAGCGCGGCCTGACACCCCCGTTGATTATGTTCTGGAAGGCCGGCTCGTTGCAGGAACCGTTTCTGTGGTCGTGGCAAAACCAAAAGTAGGAAAAAGCACGTTCGCTCGAAATTTATGCCTCGCCGTATCTCGCGGCGAAGATTTCCTTGGCCTGAAGACGAAGCGTGGCGAGTGCATCTACCTTGCCCTCGAGGAACGTGCAGAGGATGTGCGCGACGATTTTCGAGCAATGGGAGCGGATGGGAGCGAACCGATTCTGATTCATGCGGCCTCAGCACCAGCCGAGGGGATATCGTCGCTGTGTGACTTGATTCGTCTGAGACGGCCCGTGCTAGTTGTGGTTGACCCGCTCTTTCGTCTTGCTCACATTCGGGACGAGAAGGCATACGCAGAGACTTATGCCGCGTTGGGACCTCTGATTGATGCTGCTCGTATTGTGGGCACTCTCGTCCTATTGACTCACCATGCTGGAAAGAGCATGAAACTGGATGCGATTGACTCGCGACTGGGAAGCACGGCTATCGGCGGCGCAGTTTGCGCGGTGCTTGTAATGAGAAGGACTGAGAAATACCGCACAATTCAATCAGTTCAGCGGGTCGGCCCCGAGATGCCGGAAACAGTTCTCAAATTCGAGGCCAACTCGCAGCGACTGTCCTTAGGTGGTACCCGTTTCGATGCCGACCGATGTAACTGTGAGGATTCTATCCTGACCTTCCTTAGAAACAAGGACACTCCGCAGACCCAGGAGCAAATCAGAGAAAAAGTCGAGGGGAAGACCCGAATTATCCGGGCGGCGCTCACAGCTCTTGCTAAGTCGAAGAGGGTCACAAGAGCGGGGGACGGAAAGAAGGGAAAGCCCTTCCTCTACGAATTCCCGCATTCTGGTTCCCAACATACAGCGGGAACCAGGGAACCAGTATCCCAAATGGTACTTAAGCTCTTTGAGATGTGAACGAAATTCTGGTTCCCGATTTACAGCATGAACGGAATTTGGCTCCCAATGAATTGGCGATTCGAAAGGATGGTGCAATGACAAAGCGTAAGAAAGCACTTCTGACGCCCATTGGTAATCGCCTTCTCACACTGCACGAAGCTGCGGAGGTGCTGCGATTGAGCGCGCGCACGGTGCGGGAGTACGTGCGGCGTGGCGAGATTGAGGGACGAATAATCGGTGGGCGGTGGAGATTTCGACGTGCAGACCTTGACACTTTCTTTGAAAATGCTTGCCGGACATGGGATTTCGGTGGAAATCCCGGTCCCGAAGAATAGATGGTGAACGAACGTCGAAACGGGCGTTTTTCGGGATTCCGTGTGAATTGTGAATTTGTCCCCTGTCTTCCCTCCAGCCTAGTGGCGTCCTTTCTTAGGGACCCACGCCGTATTCCGTATCTCTTGATTTGGACTCGTCAACTGTTGCCCATTGAAAAAGCCTTGAAGACCACTGTGCGACCAGTGGAAGTAAGGGATGCCGCACGACTTTCAGCATACTCTATCTGGCGCAACCTTTCGTCAGCAGGAAAAGTTGGTCGGCAGGATGACCTTGATTTGTGACTACAGAATTAGCGACGAATCGGCGTGGTGTGGCAGCTCCTAGGATTGTTTTGCACTCAGAAGGAGCCAATCCATCGAAAAATTGTGACTTCAGGTCCGAGGGTATGGAAGCAATCGCAACGGGCATCGGAGCTCCTCCCTGGAGAAAGAAACAAGCCGATTCCTTTTTTCGGTGACCTGTTTCTGTCACCCGGTCGCCTAGAATGAGCCTTAGCCGTAGCTAGCTGACTTTTTTCGATTGACCATGTTCAGCGTTGTCTGCGCTACGCTGTAGCCGATGCCGCTTTCGACTCAACGTCGACCGTATAGACGATGACAGCCTTCTTACCACCTTTTGCGGCAGTTGCGCAGATTGAATTCAGATTGATGCCCCTAGCCTTCAGCTTATCTAGACACTGCGCCAGAGCACCGGGCTTGTTTGGAAGTTCATACTCCTCCGCGGTGGTCTCTCGATAAGTCAGCCCAGATTCGTCCAACGCTTTCTTTGCTCGTTTCGCGTCGTCGACAATGAACTGAACTGTGCCGCTGGTCTCCTGGGCCCTTCCCAAGAGAGCGAGAATATTCACCTTTGCGTTCCCGAGCGTTCTTGCGATTTCAGCAACCGCACCCGGTCGATTCTCAACGGTAACGATAAACTGCTTCGTCTTGGCCATGTCGGCACCTCTACGTCGGATTATACGCTTGGACATCCGCACGCCCTGGTTACCTTTAACAGGCACTGATGATGCTTGCTCCGAAACAATCTACTAGTTGCTCCTGGTCAATGACAGCTGACTGGCTTCGGCGTTAGGGTTGCACCACCAGCCTGTTGTCACTCAGTAGATGGTTGGGAATGCGCGGGGCGGGCGTTTAAGAACCCTGGAGAGGCGTTAAACGCCCGCTACCCTCTGCACGGTAACTCAGCCAGGCTTGTCTGTGCTGAAGGTCTCAACACTGAAATGAGTTTTCCTAAACCGTTGGTCGGGAGTTCGACTCTCCCAGGGCCACAAGTTTTCTTGGACAAGCGTAAAGGGTTAGGTCGGTTGGGAGCTTGAGGCAAGACAGCCTCGACTATGACTGGCCCGGACCCTTTGACCGATGGACGTCGTAATGCAGCTGAACGACGCCGTCTGGAAATTGTCGTGAACCGAGTAAGCGGAGTGCCACCTCACGATGCCTCGGTGCAAGGAGGGGAACACCTTCTCCAATGAAGACTGGGACGACTGTAATGATGAACTCATCAATCACAGCGTCGTCCAGGAAGGACCCGATGATTTCACCTCCGCCCATCAGCCAGACGTTCTTGCCACCTTGGGTGCGGAGGCGTTCGGCGAAGGCACGGACCGACTCGGTGACGAACTTGACGCCTGGAGGTACGGAAGAGGGGGGCGTTCGCCGAGAGAACACAAAGTGCAGCGCACTTGCACTGAAGCGCGCACCCATCTGCAGACTCCGGTCGAAAGTCTTGCGACCGAGGACCTTGACATCCGTCGACAACTCGAATTCCGGGAGGCCGTAAAAGCCCTTTGGAGCTGGTCGTTCCGTAAGCCAATCGAGATTGCCATCGGGTCGAGCCACATAACCGTCCGCGCTCGTCGCAATATTGACGATGATTTTTCGCGTTTCCACGGTTTACATTAAATATCACAAGTTTGTTCCAAAAGTCCCGATTAGCGGCCTAACGGACATGTAGAAAACGGCTGAATTGAAAACCGTTGGTCGGGAGTTCGACTCTTGCACCAATTTTGCAGTAGTCGCGCGCCGCTTCGACTCAATTCTACTTGTCCAGTAAGCGACTTACCGGGAGCTGGCACTGTTTCCCTCGCCCTGTGCGGATAACCTATTGCAATTTCGCGTACTCGGCCTTCGCCTGCTTCAGAATCGGAGTATCGGGGTCAGCATCTTTCCAGAGCGTCAGGAAATCTTGATACGCGGCGCGGGCTTTGGCGGTGTCGCCTTGCAAGGCGTAGGCGCGGGCTAGGCCGATACGGGCTAGCGCTCCCCAAGGGAAGTTCACCACCACTCCGCGATGTTCAATGAACTTCTGAAATTCTGCTGCCGCTCGATTGCCATCGCCCAGCGCGAGATAGGCTGCTCCGCGCACATAAACCGGCAACAAAGCTACTGTGAGGCCCGTGGGCTGGCCAAGTTCCATCGCGCTCACCTCCTTTAGGAGTTCAACAGCCTGGTTCAGGTGTTTGCGCTCCGTCACGGCTGCGTGAATCGTGGGCAGCCAATACCTCTGCACCAGCGTGTCCAGAGGAAATCATTGGAGTAGTGTGTTTTCGGTCTAGAATGCACGTTTAGTTCGGAGCAGCATGACAAGGCTGGTGCTGTTGATAGGCGCGGTCTGTGGTACGGCCCTCACCTTGGGGTGGCTGGTATTTTGTATTCTTCCCACGATGCCAGACACCGGAATTGCCGGCCTCGATGGCATTCTCCACACGCTGCGAATATTTGCGGCTATCAACCGATATGACCGCGTGCGGACTCCCTTCGACGGACTGGGCAGAGTCATTCAGCTATGGTTCGTGGCGCTCGCAGCCGCAGTGGTGATGGACAGATATGGGAAGGGCAAAACAAGAGAAGTGGTATCGGCGTTCGCGAGTCACTTATCCCTTGAGAATGGCCAAGGGGGGTGCACGGTCAGTCAGAGTTGGGAAGGAATTGACTCTCTTCTCACCGAAACAACTGGAACATTCCACGGGCGATGTACCACCGTCCTCGTTAGCCAGGCTTCCAGAGTGTCTTATCTTAGGTTGGACATAGCCTGTCGTGCTCTTTTTGTACTCGACATCAGGAAAAGAAACATTGTTTCCGAGGCGCTCGCATGGGCTGGAGCTCCCTTGGAGACTGGTGACGAGGCGCTAGACAAAGCGGTTGTTTTTCAGGGCGACGACGAGTCCGCGATTCGTCGGTGGGCATGCCAACCCGATGTTCGCCTCAAAATACTCTCGCTATTTGAAACATATGGCACAACCTCGGTGACCACCCAAACGGGGAGTGACGAGGAACCAAGCCTGCAGGCGGAATATGCACCTTTCAGGCCGCGTCATTTCCCTATCACAAATGTTTTTGGCATCCTTAATAACCTCGCTGGGCGGGCAGTCTCCGCTGAAGCAGAACCCATTAGCGCTCACCGTCGGTAGTTCTACCTGCAATCTGGGGAGTCACCTTCCAGTGATACTTCTTATCGTACACGAGCGCAATTGCTAGGGAGAAATGCAAGTATCTACTGCAACTTCGCGTACTCCGCCTTCGCTTGCCTCAGAACAGGAATGTCCGCATCAGCGTCTTTCCATAGCGTCAGAAAATCCTGATAGGCACCTTTCGCTTTGTTCTTGTCGCCACTCATCACATAGGCTCGCCCGAGTTGGAGTCGTGCCAGAGGCCGCAAACTGTAGCTGTATCGAAACGCAGCCAGCTTTTGGAATTCGGCGACAGCTAGTTGACCCTGTCCGGCCTTCAAATAGGCCTGCCCGCGAATATAGACCGGGTACAGGGGCGGTTGTGTGTTCAAGAAGGCTTCCGGACAAGCAAACTCGTAGCCGGAAGTTGGCTCGAGCAGTTTCAACGCCCGCTTGCCATCTTCGTGGTTTACTGCCAGCATGGCGCGTATCGAAGGAAGCACGTAAACTTGGACGGTCGTATCCAGTTGAAATTCGTGATTCAGTCCATCGGCGAGCTGATTCGCCTCGTTGTCGTACCCTGCTCTTGCCATAGCCAACCCTGCCAGCACCCGCACATCACGTCCCGGTGCTACAGAAAGGGCTGCTTGAGCTTGCTGCAAGGCCTCGCGAGCATTTCCGACCTCGGCTTCGTGCAGCGCGGCGTAGGCTTGCCACAGTGCCGCGGTCTCTTTAGCACCATTTTTTTTGGCTGAGTCCGTAGCCCGCTGCGAGAACTCTCGGGCTTTTCCCAAGCGGCCATAGTAGGCCTCAACGTCGGACCGCATGGTGAGTAGAACGTCTTCGAACCCAGGTTTTCCCATCGCCGCGTCGAAGTACCGCTGCATACCTGCGGTGTCCCCTTCTACGAAAGCAACCACGTACATAACTGATTCCGGGAAAAGGTTCTCCAGCTTGTGTGTTCTACCCCGTTCGTACACAGCCTTGGCATCGTCCAACCGATTTAGGCACAGATAGTCAGCGATTAGAGCGGAGGTGATGAGTCCATTGTCAGGGTTGAGTCGCAGTGACTCATGGCATGCGGTCGCCGACTTCTCCCACTGGCCCAATTGATAGAGAGTCAATCCAAGGTATGCGGGTGCATCGGCATCATTGGGATAGGCGCGCGCATACTCCGTGAAGACCTGCGCAGCCTTCTCTAATTCTCCTGTGACATTCAGGTAGTAAGTGCCCTCGATATAGAAGTGTTCTCTCTCACTCACACGGTCGCGTAATTCAAAAGCCTTCTTGTAATTCGGTAGCGCGAGGCTGGGCTGTTCAAGCGACATGTAACTCGCACCCAATGACGCGTAAGCACGTGCAAAATTTGGGTCGAGTTGCACCGCTCGTTGCAGATAGGGTAGTGCATTTTGGTCGCTCTGCGCCTGTGAGGTCCGAATTCCTCGAGTGAAAGCCTGAAGAGCTTCTAATGATGACGTGGTAGATTCGTCCAGCGGTTTATCGTGCTGTTCCATCGAGGCCAGTGATTCGCCTAGCTTACTGCGCAGCCTGTTCGCTACCTCGCTCAGTGTCTTGACTACCCCTTCACGGCTTTCTGCCTCCATTTCTGCGCTACCAAGGGAATCCCCCGTTCGGCAGTTAACTGCTTTTAGCCCAATTAGGTAGTGGCTGCCTAGCTGAGCAATCGAACCTGCCAGCAGGGCCTTGGAATTTGTTCGCTCACAAATCTCGCGTGCCGTCTCCCTAGTGATTCGCTCACCGGGTCGACGGTTCATCAGCTTCAATGTTGCATTCACCTTCTGGTCCGATAGGATATTCAGGAAGGGCGATTGTTCCAATTGAATCGCGAGCGCTTGCTTCAATGTGTCATCGAACAGCGGGTCACCTGTGCGGTTGTCGAAGTCGGAGAGCACGACGTTGTCCTTCTCCGTGAGTTTTGGCGGGCGGTGAAAATAGAAATAGCTACCTGTGGCGACGACTAAAACCGCCGCGATAGGAACAGTCAATTTCCATAATATTCTAGGACGGCCCGAAGCTCCGCCTTTCGCGGCCATCGGCAACTTTGGTGATTCCGAATCCCGCTTCAGTCGCTGCAAATCGGCACGTATTTCACCGGCACTCTGATAGCGCAGCTTGCGGTCTTTCTCCAGAGCCTTTGCGATGATTTCTTCTAGCTTTTGCGGCAGTTCAGGATTCACCCGTGCCACAGGAATCGGTGCCCGATTCAGAATCGCCTCGTGAGTGATTGCGGCAGTGTTGCCGGAGAATGCCAACCTGCCCGTGGCCATCTCATATAAAACCGCACCAAACGAAAACAAATCCGTTCGTGCATCTAGCTCTTCACCTCGCGCTTGTTCGGGTGACATGTATGCGACGGTTCCAACGGCTGTGCCAGGGCTCGTAATCAAATCCTGAGCCGTAGCTGTCGCCATCGCGGAAATCCCCACCTCTTCAGCAACGAGCGAGAGTTTTGCCAATCCAAAATCCAGAATCTTGCCGTGCCCACGCTCTGTCACAAAGATGTTGGCAGGCTTGATGTCCCGATGAACGATTCTTTTGGTGTGAGCCGCATCAAGCGCGTCGGCAATTTCGATTCCTAAATCCAGCACCTGTTCTAGGGGAAGAGGCTTGCCTGCGATGCAGTGCTTCAAGGTTTGGCCGTCCAAAAACTCCATGACGATGAACGCAATTCCGTTCTGCTCGTCAATCTCGTGGATGGTACAGATGTTGGGGTGGTTCAGTGCTGAGGCTGCCTGCGCTTCCCGTCTGAACCTCTCGAGTGCCTGATTGTCTTTTGCTACTTCATAGGGTAGGAATTTGAGTGCGACGAATCGGTGCAGGCTTGTGTCTTCGGCCTTATAGACGACACCCATCCCTCCTCCGCCGAGCTTTTCCAGGATGCGAAAGTGCGAGATTGTCTGGCCGAGTAGTGGCTGGGAGTCCACCATGTTGCCGACATGGTAGTCGGCAGTTTGGGTTGAGTCAACGAATCAGCAGGATTTGTACGCTGCTATTGCACGCCAGGTGGCGGCGGGAGTTTATATACGTCCGCTGGAATTGGGTCAGTCGAAACGAATGCCTGTGCCAAGATTTTCCACTTTCCACCTTGCTTTTGCCATGTATCGATAGCCACAAATTTCGCATTCGGAACATCATAGTGCGCATCTTTATGGCCGGTGGCGTTGTATGTCCCTGAATACGACACGATAGCGGTGTCGCCAGAAATTCTTATCTTGATGTCGTGAATTTCGACGCTGGCCTTGACGTCAGGGTCAGCCTTCCTCATCCCAACACTCATTTTCTCGGCGTCAGCTGGCGTGATGTCCGTGACGTGGCCCAGCGGGTCTACCGATACCACGTGTTCCGCACTAACGCTCTTTCCGAACGCGATATCAGCATCGCTTGTACCAGCGTGCTTCGCTCCCTCCATTTCCAACTTTTTGAGAGTTTCCTCATCGGTTGTCGCTTGGGCCGAAACTCGGGTAACACAAGTCCCGAGCACCAACAGCAATAGGAACAACACAGAGATGAGACGGTTCATGGGGCCCTCCTTTGCAGCGGAGCCTAACACACAGTCAACGCTGAGTGCGACTTTTGCATAACGACGATTTTGCACGTCGCAGATTCGAATTCTGTTTAACAACGAGAATTTATTTCTGGCTCAGAAGATAGAGGTCAGCGTGTCCGCCGGGGCGTGCATAGACGATGGTGGAGAGGTCAGGAGAGAAATCGTAGGCGTTGCCATTGAAATAAAAGATGGGAAAAGGAAAAGGAACTTTCAACGCAGCCTGCGGCTCCCCGATGGTTTTCCCGTCACTCCAAAGCTGACGGTAAATCGTGACTTCCCCACGGGAAGCGACTGCATACATGAACGACTTGCCATCGTGAGCAAAAGTAGCGCCGTGGGTTACAACGCCCGGGAGCAACGTGATGCATTTCTTCTCGGAGATGGACATCTCGTATATTCCAGTCTTTTCTCCAAATGCAATTTGGCCAACGAGATACTTTCCACCGGGGTCGGCATCGTAAACCTCGCTGCATCTATCTCCCATCTTCTCCGGGTTCGAGCCATCCAAGTTCCATTTCCAAATGTCGAATAACTGCTCCCCCCGCTCCTTTGTACTCACGTAAAGGGATTTTTGGTCAGAGCCCCAAGCCGCCATGTAGATGGACGCAGTTCCTATCGGGGGAACCTGTCGAAGACCGCTCCCATCAGCTCCGACAATGTACGCTTTTGATTCTGTGCTAGCCTCGGTTTCAAAGAATGCCAGGTGAAAGTTATCAGGGGCCCAATTCCCCGTATTCACGTCTTCGCCACTGGCGATTTTCAATTTGTTGCCACCGTCGATATCCGAAACCCAGAGTTCCATCCTCTGGGGTGCGGGGAAAGTGACGTACATCACGTGCTTCCCATCCGGCGAGATGCTGGGCTGGGTGGCGTCTTCCGAAACGATGTCTGTTGATTCCTTCGAATGCACATGGTAGACGGCTAGGAAGCCGGAAGACCTGCCATTCACGTAGTAAATTCCTTTTCCACTCGGGTCTGGCATGGGCGAGTAGTCAGGCCCTGTCCCGAAAGTAACCTGTGTGAGACTCCTGTCCTCCAAGCTGTATTTCCAAATGTTCGTCAACCCGTTTACTGTACGGCTGAATAGCACTGACTTCCCCGGCTCTGCCCACACGATGTAAGGGATTTGTACCCCTGGGCTCATGCCAGATATCTCCCCCAAATCTTCTGCCTTATGGCTGCTCAGATTTATTCTAAAAATATGAGCATTCGGCGAGAATTCTCGCAGAGCAACAGCGAGCAAGTAGTTGCCGTCTGGAAATAGCTGAAGCGGGGCGAACACCCAACTGGCATCCTCAGACCTATACACCAATTCTTCGTTCAGCCCAGATTTCCCTGCACGAAATATTCCAGGGTTGCCAATTCTCCAGTAAAAAATGTAATTGCCATCCGGCGACTGAACTAGGTGGCGGCCAGTCGTCACGCGGCGCGGGTTCCCTCCGAGTGCAGGTACGGCCCAAACTTCATTGCGACCGTAAAACCGCCCGTAGTACACCTCCTTGCCGTCAGGTGAGAAATTGTCAACTAACTTGTCGCCATCATCATTCGTGAGTTGAAGGGGCTCACCACCTGAGGTGAGCATTAGAAACACTTGGTCGATGCCCGCAACTGGTGAGGTAAAAGCCACAGTGTGGCCGTCGGGAGAAAGGTGCGCGCTTCTCATCGGTCTATTCCACTGGCTGATTTGGGTAATCACTGCGGGGCCGGTGGGACTCTTCGAGTGTGCCCAAAAGTGATATGCAGCAAACGCTGCTGCCACGAGTGCAAGGCATGCAGCCAAAGCAGCGTAATGCTTCGTTCGAAGCCCTACCGACGGTTGAGCCGTCGCAACCGATTGATTTCGAGGTTCTACAGCGGATTCCTGAACAGCCTCCCTTACCGATGACGAAATTCGGCCAGAATCCGTGTCCCGTCGCAGGCGCTTCATGTCAGAGCGCATTTCCGAGGCTACCTGGTACCTAAGGTCTCTCTCTTTCTCCAGTGCCTTGTTGATGATTCGCTCTAACTCTGCCGGTACATCAGGATTCAACCGCACCGGTGCAACTGGAGCATGATGCAGAATCGCGTCGGTAATCACTCCTGACGTATCACCACGGAAGGGGAGAGCGCCTGTCGCCATCTCATAGAGCACCACCCCAAACGAAAATAAGTCCGTGCGGGCATCCAGCCCTTTTCCCCGCACCTGCTCAGGAGACATATAGGCCACCGTACCGACAGTCGAACCGGGGCTGGTGAGCAGTTCATCCGAAACAGCCGTTGGCATCGAGGAAGCCCCAATTCCCTGCGCAATACGTGGCGATGAGGCCAGCATGGCCAATCCGAAGTCGAGAATCTTAGCGTGCCCGTGCTTGGTGAAAAAGATGTTGGCTGGTTTGATGTCGCGGTGAATGATGCCTTCTCGGTGAGCAGCTTCCAGTCCGTCGGTCACCTGAATTGCGATTTCCAGCAACTGCTCTAATTCCACTGGACGGCCTTGGATGACATGCTTCAACGTCTGACCATCCAGGAATTCCATGGCGATGAAAGCCTGTCCGTTCTCTTCACCGATGTCGTAAATCGTGCAGATATTTGGGTGATTTAGAGCAGACGCGGCTTGGGCTTCACGTTGAAAGCGGGCCAACGCCTGTGAGTCTCGCGCAACGTGTTCCGGCAAGAATTTGAGGGCGACGAACCGATGTAGACGAGTGTCCTCAGCCTTATAGACAACACCCATCCCGCCGCCACCGAGTTTTTCTAGAATGCGGTAGTGCGAGATTGTCTGGCCGAGAAGTGGCTGTGTGTCCACCATTTCGCGGAATATTAGGCTGCATTGAGACGGTAAGTCAACGCAGCTGGTTGGTGTGGCGACGAAGAACCCGACTGAATTCTGATTTACAACCAGAATTTACTTCTGGCTCAGAAGATAGAGGTCGGCGTGGCCGCCGGGGCGCGCATAGACGATGGTGGAAAGGTCCCGAGAGAAATCGTAGGCGTTTCCATTCCGATAACTCAGGGGAAAAGCAAAGGGAATCTTCAATGCGACCTGCGCTGGCCCGATGAGTTTGCCGTCGCTCCAGGGCTGACGATAAATCGTGACTTCACCACGGGAAGCAACTGCATACAGGAACGACTTGCCATCACGAGCAAAAGCTGCACTGAACGTTACAACGCCGGGAATCAGCGGAGTGCATTTCCTGTCGCGTATGGACACTTCGTAGATTCCTGTTCTTTCTCCAAGCGGTAGGGCCCCAAGCAGGTATTGCCCGCCGGGGTCGGCGTCGGTAACGGTGCCACATTCGTCCACGAACTTTTCCGTACGTGAACCGTCTAAGTCCCATTTCCATATCTCGGAGAACGGACCCGTCGGGGCAAACGTACTCACGTAAATGGATTTCTGGTCAGGACTCCATGTCGCGTCACCGATGGACACCTCTCCGGTTGGGGGGAGCTCATGAAGGCCGCTGCCATCTGCACCGACGATATAGGCTTTAGAGGCTGTGTTAGTCGCTGTCTCCATAAAAGTTACGTGAAAATTGTCCGGTGCCCAAAGCCCTGTCACCAGATATTCACCAGAAGCGATTTTCACCTTGGCGCCACCGTCGATGTCCGACACCCAGAATTCTTGCCTCTGGGTTGCCGGGAATGTGATAAACATTACGCGCTTCCCATCCGGCGAGATGGAAGGCTGAGTGGCGTCTTCAGATACGATGTCCGTGGACTGTTTTGATTGCACATGGTATGCAGTCAGGAATCCAGATGATTTGCCATTCACGTAGTAGATTCCCTTTCCTCCTGGGTCGGGCATGGGCGAGTAATCCGGCCCCGCTCCGAATGTAATCTGCGTCAGGCTCCGCTCCTTGAAGTCGTACTTCCAGATGTTCATCAGCCCATTCACTGTCCGGCTGAAAAGTATGGAACTCCCCGGTTCGGCCCAAACGATGTCAGGATTGTCAAAACCGGAGGACACTTCCCCTAATTCAACAGCTACATGACTGGCCAAATTTATTCTGTAAATATGGACAGTCGGCAATTCCAGTCGTCCAGCAGCAGCGAGCAGGTATTCACCGCCCGGAAAAAGTAGAAGAGGAGTGAAGAAGAGGCTTGTGCCTTCTGGCTTGTACACTAATTCCTCATTCAGTCCGGATTTCCCTGAACGAAAGATTCTGGGGTCATCATTCTTGCAGTAATAAATGTACCCGCCATCCAGGGAGGGAACCGCATCGGCAGCGGAGGCAACGCGGCGCGGGCTGCCGCCAAGCGTCGGCACCGCCCAAACCTCGTCGCGGCCGAGAGACCTTCCGTAGTAGAGTTCCTTGCCGTCAGGCGAGAAATTGTGCACCCATTTGTCGCCTTCATCTTTCGTGAGCTGAAGAGGCTCGCCACCAGAGGTGAGCATCAGAAACACTTGTTCTATGCCGCCGACGGGTGAGACGAACGCCACGGCGTGGCCATCGGGAGAAAGCCTCGCAGTATTCATCGCTTTGTTCCACTGGCTGATTTGCGTAGTCGTTGCCGGACCGCTCGGTGTCTTAGAGCGGGACCAGAAGTGATACGCCGCCAAGACTACTGCCAGGAGACCGACGCAAGCAGCCAAAGCAGCGTACTGCTTCCCTCGAAGCCCCGCCGATGGCTTAGGCGCCGCAGCCGATTGACTTCGAGGGCCTTCAGTAGCTTCCTGAACCGCCATGCTTCCTGATGATGAGATTCGGCGCGAATCCGTGTCCCGCCGCAGGCGCTTTAGGTCAGTGCAAATGTCCGAGGCGTGCCTGTAACGCAACTCTCGGTCCTTCTCCAGGGCCTTGTTAATGATTTCTTCGAGCTTTGGAGGCACCTTGGGATTCAGTCGGACAGGGCCAATCGGAGCGCGATTCAGAATCGCCTCGGTAATTACTCCCGACGTTTCACCGAGGAAGGGGAGTGCGCCCGTCGCCATCTCATACAAAACCACGCCAAACGAAAACAAATCGGTGCGAGCATCCAGCTCTTTTCCTCGAACCTGCTCTGGCGACATATACGCCACGGTGCCGACTGTCGCTCCGGGGCTGGTGAGCAATTCTTCAGCTGTTGCCGTCGGCATCGCCGAAGCGCCGACACCGGCTGCCACCGGAGAGAGCTTGGCTAGGCCAAAATCAAGAATCTTTATGTGCCCTCGCTTGGTAACAAAGATATTCGCTGGTTTGATGTCCCGGTGAATAATTCCCTCGGAATGAGCTGCATCGAGCCCATCGGCTAGTTGGGAACTCGAATCCAGAATACTTTCCAGTTCCATCGGGCGTCCGCCAATACGATGCTTCAGCGTCGAGCCATCTAGAAACTCCATGGCGATGAATACCCGACCACCTTCCTGGCCAATTTCGTAGATGGTGCAAATATTCGGATGATTGAGTGCGGAAGCTGCTCGCGCTTCCCGGCGAAGTCGCTCGAGGGCTTGCGAATCCTGCGCCACATTATCGGGAAGGAATTTGAGAGCAACAAAGCGGCCAAGTTCGGTGTCCTCAGCCTTGTAGACGACACCCATCCCGCCGCCACCGAGTTTCTCCAGGATGCGGTAGTGCGAGATGGTCTGGCCAATCATGGGTACGAGAGGAACTGCCTATTGCGGCATGGTAGGCCTCACCCAGAAGCAAGTCAACGGAAGGGACATCCTGCAGCTGTCAAAGCTACTGCAACTTCGCGTACTCCGCCTTCGCTTGCTTCAGAACAGGAATATCCGGGTCGGCGTCTTTCCACAACGTGAGCAAATCCCGAAGGAGGCAGGTCACGAAGGTACGGAGTTCAGTACAGAACGGCGCCAATAAGCTGCGTCATACGCCTCCATACCTGGGTTGTGCCTCCTGTCTGTGCTCCTCGCCCAAACTGAAACGCCAGGCCGACGCCGTAGTGGTCGACCGAACGGATGAGCCCAGATGGCCTAGGCTGACGCTGAAGTTCTGCATGCGAAGTGTGCTTTTAGAGGCGCCCAGTTGCACGCGTCCGCTCCAGAATTGGACCAGCGGCAGAAGCGACTGCGAGACAATTATGGTCTTGTTGCTCTCAACAGGCGAGAGTCTATCCAGGCTGTGGTCAGGGTTGTGTGCCGCGATTGGGAAATCGGAGAGATGGGTAACTGGTCTGGTGGAAAGCTGGACCGACTGAAAGACAGTTGACAGAGGCTGCGTCGGTGGCGCTGGAAGCACCGCCACAGTCGGTTCAGGATGTGCCTGCTGCAAAAAAACCTGTGTTGTAAATGGTGTCTGCGCTTCTGCGGGCAGGCAGCTACTCAGAAGCACTCCTACCACCAGAATGAGTTGATGCTGCATGTTCTCTTCGCGGTTTCAACTCTCCACGATTTGCCCGGTGACCAGCAAAATGACCCTTGGAAATTCTGCAATCCGTGGTCTTGACTGCGGCCGCATAGGCAGCGCGTTTCAACGTGACAGCCGTCAATGTGGAATAACCACGGGCGGCCCGGTAAAGGGATGGTAGGGTTGAGGCTCTTGAAGAGCCACTGTCCGGAAGACCAGTTTTGGACCAAGGCGGTTACCAACACGCACCCAATTCTTGAATGTAATCGAGCCAATTTTCAGCGACTTGCCTGTATAAGTGCTTCACAATAGCGACTACGCATCGGCTCACCTCTAAAGTGGGCGATGGAACCGAAGAAACCACCAATTTCCGGTTTCTTGCGTATCTAGCGTGATTTCTTTGGAAGACACCGCAGACTGCGTGTAATTACCGACGACAGGGTCTAATACTGGGCGTGACCGGAGTTTTGAGGTTTGTAACGAGGATTTATTTCTGACTCAGAAGATAGAGGTCGGCATGGCCGCCTGGGCGCGCATAGACGATGGTAGAAAGGTCAGGAGAGAAGTCATAGGCGTTGCCGCCGTATTCCAGAGGAAATGCAAAGGGAACTTTTAAGGCGACCTGCTAGATTTTTGCCAGTCCACTTACGACGCCGCCGCAACGCTTGGTAAATGGGACCGTGCTGCATTGGAAGGCCCGGCTCAAGCCGCGGCGTCCTGAATTCCCTGTCAGCTCCCACCACTTCCCGCGGTGGAAGACCAAAATCATTCGCGCCTTCTGGAAATCTCAGGCATCCAATTTTGGCAGTGATTCAAACCCGGCCGGTCCGGGGCGTACCGCCGGACAATCCCAGAAACAGGAGAAATCCATGAGCACTACTGATGAAGTTGTTGCCGCAAACCAGGATTACGCCCGCGATTTCAGGCTAGGTCATTTGCCTATGCCTCCAGCCCGAAAGTTGACGATTGTCGCCTGCATGGATGCCCGCTTGACAGTCGAGCCCATGCTGGGACTAAAGACGGGGGAAGCGCACATCATCCGCAATGCCGGGGGAATCGTAACGGAAGACGCCCTACGCTCGCTTATCATTTCGCATCATCTGCTGGGCACGCAAGAGTTCATCGTCATCAACCACACCGACTGCGGCATGCTTACATTCAAGGATGAGGACTTGCGAACAAAGCTGACGGAGCAGACGGGCAATTCGGCCGTCGCGCCCGGACATTTTCACGCATTTTCTGATTTGGAAGAAAACGTCCG
>Ga0126381_100003928_pt1 | contig 16122 bp, 14 predicted proteins | sample PanSoiMetPlot_28_FD_96465 | JGI IMG/M metagenome (GOLD analysis project Ga0126381, IMG submission 96465) | Tropical forest soil microbial communities from Panama - MetaG Plot_28 | ecosystem: Environmental > Terrestrial > Soil > Tropical forest > Bulk soil | place: Panama | collected 2016-02-17 | reverse complement strand
GCGACCCGCATCCCTATTTCGGTCAGACCTTCTGCGCCGAGGGCAATAACCAGATCGTCATCGGCGCGGAGAACTATTTCCTCAGCGCCGAAGGGTTGCTGATGCCCGCCAAGAAGGACCAAGCACCGCCGGATCTGCGGTACTTCAAGCAGCGGTAGGCTGGCCAAAGCAACCTACGAAAGCGCCTCCTGCAGCGCCTTGAGCTGCGCGAGGCGATGGGCGAGCTTGTCGCGCTGCCAGCCGTCGGTCGCGTCGGCGACGTCTTCCTCAGTGTCCTTGATCTCGTCGACGAGCATCGTGCGGTCGAACTCCTCGAGCGGGACCGCCGTGTCGGCGAGCACGGTCAATCCGGCCGGCCCGACCTCTGCAAAGCCGCCATTGACCACGATCCGCATGTCGCCGCCGTCGCGATGCACCATGATGATGCCGGGGCGCAGCGCCGTCACCAGCGGCGCGTGGCCGGAGAGCACGCCGAGATCGCCCTCGCTGCCGGGCAGATCGACCTGACCGACCTCGCCGGCAAACAGGAGCTTCTCAGGCGACACCAGATCGAAGTGGAAGTTGGCCATGAGTATCACGCCGCCTCGGCCGCGAGCTTCTTGCCCTTCTCGACCGCCGCCTCGATGGTGCCGACCATGTAGAAGGCGGCCTCCGGCAGGTGATCGTACTTGCCCTCGCACAGGCCCTTGAAGCCACGGATGGTGTCGGCGAGATCGACGAAGACGCCCTTGGAGCCGGTGAACACCTCGGCCACATGGAACGGCTGCGACAGGAAGCGCTCGATCTTGCGCGCGCGCGAGACCGTGATCTTGTCCTCCTCCGAAAGCTCATCCATGCCGAGGATGGCGATGATGTCCTGCAGCGATTTGTAGCGCTGCAGGATGCGCTGCACCTCGCGTGCCACCGCATAGTGCTCTTCGCCGACGATTGCTGGCGAGAGCATGCGCGAGGTCGAATCGAGCGGATTGACCGCCGGATAGATGCCTTTCTCGGCGATCGCGCGGTCGAGATTGGTGGTGGCATCCAGATGCGCGAAGGTGGTGGCAGGCGCCGGATCGGTATAGTCGTCCGCCGGCACGTAGATCGCCTGGATCGAGGTGATCGAGCCTTTGGTGGTGGAGGTGATGCGCTCCTGCAGCGCGCCCATGTCGGTTCCGAGCGTGGGCTGATAGCCGACCGCCGACGGGATGCGGCCGAGCAGCGCCGAGACCTCCGACCCTGCCTGGGTAAAGCGGAAAATGTTGTCGACGAAAAACAGCACGTCCTGACCCTGGTCGCGGAAATACTCCGCGACCGTCAGCCCGGAAAGGCCGACGCGGGCGCGCGCGCCCGGCGGCTCGTTCATCTGCCCGTAGACCAGCGCGCATTTCGAGCCCGTGGTCGAGCCGTTATTCTTCTTCGGGTCCTTGTTGACGCCCGATTCGATCATCTCGTGATAGAGGTCATTGCCCTCGCGCGTGCGCTCGCCGACACCGGCGAAGACCGAATAGCCGCCGTGCGCCTTGGCGACGTTGTTGATGAGCTCCATGATGATCACGGTCTTGCCCACACCGGCGCCACCGAAGAGCCCGATCTTGCCGCCCTTCGCATAAGGGGCGAGCAGGTCCACCACCTTGATTCCCGTGACCAGGATCTCGGCTTCCGTCGACTGCTCCGTATAGGCCGGAGCGGGCTGGTGAATCGGCCGTTTCTCGGTATAGGTGACGGCGCCCGCTTCGTCGACCGCGTCGCCGACCACGTTGATGATGCGCCCGAGCGTGCCGTCGCCGACCGGCACCGCGATCGGCTCGCCGGTATCGGTGACCTCCTGCCCGCGCACCAGGCCTTCGCTGGTATCCATCGCGATGGTGCGCACCGTCGATTCACCGAGATGCTGAGCGACTTCGAGCACCAGCCGCTGGCCGCCGTTCTTGGTCTCCAGCGCATTGAGGATCGCCGGCAGCTCGCCCTCGAACTTCACGTCCACGACGGCGCCGATCACCTGCGCGATGTGGCCAATTTGATTGGTAGCCATGCACTTCTCCTCAAAAACTCTAGAGCGCCTCGGCGCCGGAGATGATCTCGATCAGCTCCTTGGTGATCATCGCCTGGCGGGTGCGGTTGTAGCGCAAGGTCTGCTTGCGGATAATCTCGCCGGCGTTGCGGGTGGCATTATCCATGGCGCTCATCTGCGCGCCATAGAACGAGGCGGTGTTCTCGCTCAGCGCCCGGAATATCTGCACCGCGACATTGCGCGGCAACAGCTGCGCGAGAATCTCCTCCTCGTCGGGCTCGTACTCATAGCTTACGCCGCCCGGGCCGAGCGCTCCGCTCTCCGAGCGGCGCGCCGGGCTCGCCTCGGGAGGGACCTCGAAGACCGGCGGAATGATCTGCTGCGCAGTCGGGATCTGCGCGATCACGGACTTGAAGCGGGAAAAGAACAGGGTGCAAACGTCGAAGGCGCCATCGGCAAAGAGGCGCAAGATACGGTCGGCGATCTCTTCGGCATTTGCGAAGTGGATGGTGCGCACCGAGCGCAGCTCGATATGCTCGATGATCATGCGCTCATACTGGCGCTTGAGCTGCTCGTAGCCCTTGCGGCCGACGCAGAAGAATTTGACCTCCTTGCCCTCCGCGATGAGCGTGTTGGCGCGCTCCCGCGCCAGCCGCACGATCGCCGAGTTGAACGGGCCGCAGAGACCGCGCTCGGCGGTGCAGACCAACAGCAGATGCACGCGGTCGGTGCCGCTGCCGCGCAGCAGCGGCGGCGCCGAGTCGAGGCCCGCGACCGACGCAGCGATGCGGCCCAGCACCTTGTCCATGCGCTCCGCGTACGGGCGCGCCGATTCGGCGGCGGCCTGGGCGCGGCGCAGCTTCGAGGCCGCCACCATCTGCATGGCCTTGGTGATCTTCTGCGTCGCCTTGGTGGAGGCGATGCGGTTGCGCAGGTCCTTCAGCGAGGGCATGGTCTGACAGCGGACCTATGTTCAGGCGAACGTTTTGGCGTAGCCTTCAACCGCAGCCTTGAGCTTCCCGGCGGTCGCATCGCTCAGGTCGCCGGCCGCGCGAATCGCTTCAAGAATGTCGGGCTTCTGATTGCGCAGCAGCGCCAGCAGGCCCTGCTCGAAGGCGCGCACGCGGTTGACCGGGATCGGATCGAGGTAGCCGTTGACGCCGGCATAGATGACGCAGACCTGCTCCTCCATCTTGAGCGGCGAGAACTGCGGCTGCTTGAGCAGCTCGGTCAGGCGGGCACCGCGGTTGAGCAGGCGTTGGGTGGTCGCATCGAGGTCGGACCCGAACTGCGCGAAGGCCGCCATCTCGCGGTATTGCGCGAGCTCGCCCTTGATGCGGCCCGCGACCTTCTTCATCGCCTTGGTCTGCGCCGAGGAGCCGACGCGCGACACCGACAGGCCGACGTTCACCGCCGGCCGGATGCCCTGGTAGAACAGGTCGGTCTCCAGGAAGATCTGCCCGTCCGTGATCGAGATCACGTTGGTCGGGATGTAGGCCGACACGTCGTTGGCCTGCGTCTCGATCACCGGCAGCGCGGTGAGCGAGCCTGCTTTGTTGTCATCATTCATCTTGGCGGCGCGCTCGAGCAGGCGCGAGTGCAGATAGAACACGTCGCCCGGATAGGCCTCGCGGCCGGGCGGGCGACGCAGCAGGAGCGACATCTGCCGGTAGGCTACGGCCTGCTTGGAGAGATCGTCGTAGATGATCACCGCATGCATGCCGTTGTCGCGGAAAAATTCGCCGATGGCACAGCCTGCGAACGGGGCGAGGAACTGCATCGGCGCGGGATCAGAGGCCGTGGCGGCGACCACGATCGAATAGTCGAGCGCGCCCTGCTCCTCCAGCACCTTGACGAACTGCGCCACCGTCGAGCGCTTCTGCCCGATCGCCACATAGACGCAGTAGAGCTTGATCTTCTCGTTGCCCGAGGCGTTGAGCGGCTTCTGGTTGAGAATGGTGTCGAGCGCGATCGCGGTCTTTCCGGTCTGCCGGTCGCCAATGATGAGCTCGCGCTGGCCACGGCCGATCGGGATCAGCGCGTCGATGGCCTTGAGGCCGGTCGCCATCGGTTCGTGCACCGACTTGCGCGGAATGATGCCGGGCGCCTTGACGTCGACGCGGCGGCGTTCCTTGGCACGGATGGGGTCGCGCCCGTCAATCGGGTTGCCGAGCGCGTCGACCACGCGGCCAAGCAGCGCCTTGCCGACCGGCACGTCGACGATCGCGCCGGTGCGCTTGACGGTCTGGCCTTCCTTGATCTGGCGGTCGCTGCCGAAGATCACGATGCCGACATTGTCGGTCTCGAGATTGAGCGCCATGCCGCGCACGCCGCTTTCGAACTCGACCATCTCGCCGGCCTGCACGTTGTCGAGACCGAACACGCGGGCGATGCCGTCGCCGACCGAGAGCACCTGGCCGACCTCGGAGACCTCGGCCTCCTGGCCAAAGTTCTTGATCTGCTCCTTGAGGATCGCGGAGATTTCGGCGGCGCGGATGTCCATCAGGAGACCTCTTTCATCGCGTGCTTGAGTGATCTGAGCTTGGTGCGCAAGGAGCTGTCGACCATGCGGCTGCCGAGTTTGACGATGAGGCCGCCGATGATCGCCGGCTCGACCTTGACCTCGACCTGAACGTCGCGCGAGGTGACGGCGTGCAGCGCATCCTTGATGGCGGTAAGCTGGGCATCGCTTGCCCGCTCAGCAAGCGTGACGTCGGCGATCACCTCGCCCTTGTGGTGAGCGACTAGCTTACGGAAGTCCCTGATGATCACGCCGACCGCGAACAAACGACGGTTCGTCGCGAGCACATTCAGAAATTTTGCCGCCAGGCCGCCGATTGCGTTGGCCTCGAGTACCGCGGTCAGTGCCTTCGCCTGTTGCTCGGCGGAGAAGACGGGGCTGCGGACCAGCCGGGTCAGGTCGGGGCTCTCGGCCAAGAGCGCATCGAAACGGTCGAGGTCAGCCTTGACGGCGTCGATCGCCCTCTCCTCGCGCGTCAACTCGAACAGGGCGGTCGCATAACGACCCGCCATGCCGGAAACGATCGATCCTTCGCCTTGCACGCCGCGCTCTCGCTTGAGGCAGTTTCCGGGGCCTTGGCCCGAGGCCACAAGCCCTTGAAATGCAAATGGGACTTTGATCTTCGCGAAGAGCACCGCGGAGCGCCCCGAAAGCCCGCGAAAATCGCGGGTTTGCTAACACACCGCCAACTGCGGCGCAACATTTGCCGCCTGCCGAAATTAGACCTGCCAACCTTGTCCGGGCCTTGAGCCGGGCCGTTCCAAACTGCGAAAGCCGTAACGGTCCCGCCTCAAGGCCGGGTCAAGCCCTCAGGGCCGCGCCAGACCTCGGGCTCACGCCACGGCGCGCCCCACCCCGCGGGCTTTGCGGCGCGGCAAACATCGCGGTTGCCGCAGCGCCGTCTCGCCAAAGTCGGCGGGAAGGCTCTGCCGCCGGCAGTCGACGGTTTCACAGCGTTCAAGGAGCGCGTCAACGTATCGGCCGGCAGACCAGCGCGGCGCCTGCGCCCGATCTCGTGATCGTAGCTCTCGATATCCGGACCCTTGGCTTTGGCCGCTTGTGATGGGTGATTCATGCCCGCTGACGTGATCGCGCCAATGCGATATCGTCGGCCAGCGCTTTACACCTCTCCTTGGGTTTGGCTGTTGCATGCGAAGGCGGCACTTCATCACGTTCCTCGGCGGCGCGGCAGCGGTTTACCGTCGCGACCTGGTCATCGCGCCAGCAGCCCAGCAGCGGTTGCCACGCCTCTATAGGACGTGGTTTGTCGCCAGAGGCGGCCTGATTTCCTACGGATCCGACTTGGCCGACCTTTCTGGCGCGCGGCAGGATACCTCGATCGCATCCTCCAGGGCGAGAAGCCAGCCGCTCTGCCGGTCCGGAGCCGACCAAATTCGACATGGTGATCAATCCCGGACGACCGCCAACGCGCCCCACTATCCCGCCGGACCTGCTCGTCACCGCCGACGAGTTGATCGAATGAGTTGATTGGAGAAAATGTTCAAGTTCATTACAATTCTTGTAGCTGCGATCCCCGTGTTCCTGTTTCTACGAACGGTCCTTGGACGATCGACTGTCGTGAAACAGGCCGCTTCTGACTTTCGGAGACGGATCGACTACCTGGTGTGGGTGATGCTTCTCATCATCGGTGTTGGAGTTGTCTATTCAGTCGCAAACCTATTGCATCCCGCATGGCGATAGCTTTCCGCCACATTGCATCGTTGCTGCAGCAGCGAATGGCGTTTTTGGCCCGAAGGCCGGTCTCGCATCACCGTAGCGCTTCGGCCTCCGCTTCCCGTCGGGCCCAGGACGCTGCGACCGGAGCGCTTTAGAACGCCAGCTGGCGGCTGAAAGTCCGCGCTGCAAACTTTTGATTTAGATCTTCTCGTGTGGCGAGCGTCACTGTATTGGCATGGCGGTGGGGGAGCGTCCGCTGAGCGCTTGCATCTAACGAGCACGAGGCTCGATCGCGCCAAGACTTTCTCGATATGGAACGGTGCTGGATTTATCTAGCCCGCAGCTATGAGCCGTGTGAGCAGTTGGAGCGGTTCCAACCGCGCGTGCCGGGAATTTTTTGGCCTTGAGGTCGGCGGGACCCACCCTTTCTCCAGGCAACAATAAATGCAGATCTTGATTTGGGCGGAGCAAGACATCGCGAGCGCGCGCGCAACTGGATGCAACTCCCCTTCTCCAGGGTCTACGACCCAGATCCTGCCTGACTGGCAAGCTTGCGATACTCGCTGGGTAGCATCCCATACGCCTTCCGAAAGCTGCGGCCGAAATGCGTCATGTCGGAGAAACCCCAGCCGTACGCGATCTCGCTTAAGCTCCGGTGTGCCTGCTGCGGGTCTTTGAGCGTGCGTCGGCACCGCGCCAAACGCCGTTCCTGAATGTACCGTGCAATGGAGGTGCCTTCTTCAGCAAGCACCGCGTTGGCATAGCGCACGCTCACTCCCGCGGCATTAGCCACGGCCTGCCCATCGAGAGCCGGGTCGCTCAACCGCGTTTCGATCGCCGCACGCACCTTTAGCAACACAAGCCCGCGCACCGACGAGACGGGCGGCGTGTCACTTTGCACCATTTTTCCGAGAGACATCGCGATGAGATCGATGGTCTGATGCTTGAGGACCTCTTCAGCCACCTGGCTCATCTTGCCTAAACGGGCCGGCAGCATGGCCAGGAACGATGACACCAGGCTAGTCTCTGGGTCGAGTGGCTTCATCGCACGGGCAACCATACGTCGGACCTTACCTATCCGGGCTTCCAGGTCCCGTCGTGGGAGCTTGATGAAGAGCACGTCCGACCCGGAAGAAAACGTGCCGCTAGCGGGCAACATCGGATCGATTAGGGTCAAATCTCCGGCCTTTAGAAGCACCTCCCGCCCCTCCTGCTCTAACGCCCAGGTGCCGGCAATTTGCCGGTACACTAACAGGTCATCATTTCTATCGCGCGCGATATGACTCGCCGTACGCGACACAGTGAGTGGAGAGATGGTGGTCCGAATAAAGCTAATGTCCGACAGCACCCCCGCCTTTATTTCCGCCTCGAACTGCAGGCGATTATCGGGCTGCCCATCATGGTAGACGATGTTCTTGCGCGTGACCTCATGCCAGTAGTCGAACCGTTCGCGCGGATGCACATCCCTGGTTGAAAAAAGCTGTTGCATGCGTTCCCTTCGTCCATGTCCAGGACAGCCGAGCAAAAGTGCCAGGGGAGCCGATCTCACAGGTTCACCGGCTGATACATCGCTGCGGTCGCATCGCCATTTGTCCCCGTCAATGGACGAAATGTCGCGTGCCGAAAAACGATACTAGTTACGACAAGTACGGCTTACGACACTGAAGGGACGATCTCCTCAGGCCCCCACGGAGAGGAGCCGAGAGAACGCGAATGACCGGCGTCTTACCGAGCGACACCGTGCCATTACAGCGACTTTTCACCCCAGCGAGCTGAACATGACGACACGACGAAGTTTCGTTGCCGCTGCGATCGCGGTGTCCTTCCTTGATGAAGCATGACCTAACAGCCCAGCGATTCATCCGATGCCGCCGCTAACGCAAAACGACTTTCTTGATGCCCGAATCCAGTCCTGTCCTGTGCCACGGCTCAATCTCGCCCCTCCCGTCCTCAAGCGGTTCCTTCATAAACGCTGCGCGTTCAATCGCCGGAACTTGGCCTGCGAAATTTCATTACAAGATCGTAAGTTGATTTTCTGATGCCGGCCAAAGCAAACCTGTACGAAAAGCTAATGGAGCGCTCATCCGAGCTAAGGACCGTCCTCAGGGTCATGTGCAATATGTTCATCAAGCTCGCAAAACAACGAGAATATGTCGCCAGAGCGCTTGGATGAGCAAATGGCGGCAATAGAAGAGATACTACCAGCAGACTTCATTGAGTGTCTGCATCAGCAAAGAGGATGTCCCGGGAGGGCGTAGCAGCGTGCCGTGCGGCGGCTTTTTGCGCCAGGCGAGGTATCGCTCCTAATCCCGGGGCCACCGGTGGATGATGTAGAAAAGAAGCGTGAGGTCTGCGAGCAGGGCGACGGCGGTCAAGAGTGTGGTCGACATGGTGGTTCCATCTGAGCATCCTGCTTACGCGCGGCGGCGAGCCAGCGGCGAGACCCCAAGCCAGCGTTTTGATCTAAGTTGAGGGCCACGGAAGCTTCTTGTTGTTTTCCGCCAAATTCTTGGTTGCGACAATGCAGCGACGCCCTGCGCAGCGATCGATTGAACGGCTCGCGGGCGACGATGAGCACGAAGTGGCGGCGTTCGCCAGTTACCGAGAGGCAACCCTCTAATCACCAAGAACAACAAGTGGCCCGACGCGAAGATGTGGGACGTTTGCCGCCAATCGTTCTGCTACTTCCACACCAATGCCGCCGATCGCCATGCGGCCGAGTAATGGGCGGCGCAATGACCAAAGATGCCCGGGAAATGAAGCAAGCAAACATAGAAAAGCTTCGGTGCACCATCTGCAAGGAAGGGTACGAGGAGCAAGGTCACAACGCTTTTCCGTTCCAGGGCCGATGCTGTGACTGGTGCCATGCCTTCGTGATCCTGGCGCGTGCCCGGCTCTGGCGCGCGCGACGACCCGCGACCACAGGAGGGAGGGAATGACAGCCGCAGAAGGTCGCGCCCTGACCGGTACTCGCGGGCTGCCCAGCCGGCGCGACCCTCAATGCGCTGGCCGGCAACCAAGTCAAGCAATCGACGCTCGACTGGCTCGTCGAGCGCGGGCTCGTCGAGACGCGCGAACAGAGGTTTGCAAACCCGCCCGGCCTGGTCGTCGTCCAGTATTGGGTCACGCGGGCCGGGCTGCGCGCGGTTGAACCTGAAGCCGATCGACATAATGACCTCAGCAAAAAAACTAGATCAGCGCGGGTGGCTCCGCTCGATTGCGCTAGCTGCCGCGGTTGGGATTGCCTATTCCCTGACCGCGCGTCTAAGCCTCGATCTGATGACCCCGCAGGGGCTGGCTGTATTTTGGCCCGCCGCAGGTATTTCCTCGGGTGTTCTGATTGCGCTGGGGCGCACCGCGCGATGGCCTGTGGCGGTCGGAGTTTTTGCCGCAACCATTGCGGCCAGCCTCATGGGCAATCGAACCGTCTTGGAGTCCACCGTCCTGGCCCTAAGCGACGCTGGAGAAGCGCTCTTCGTTGCGTGGATGATCAAGCGTTACGTCAGTCCGGATTTTAGCCTTAGTCGGCTGCGTCACGTGCTAGGACTGCTGGCCGCGACGATCGTCGCTACCGCGGTCTCAGGACTTGGCGGCACCGTGGTGGGGTACAAGCTGTCGCACAGTCCGGGCGAGTCAGCCTGGATCATTTGGCAGCAATGGGTCGCTGCGGGCGCAATCGGCATCATCTCGGTTGCACCCTTGATCATCGGGGTCGCGGGGGCTTTACGCGCGCGGCCATCGCGACGTGAACTCGCTGAGGGGGTCGTGGCGCTCGTCGCTGTAGCCGTGGCAACCAACATTATCATTTTCATGCTGCCACCGCCTTGGTGGGAAATGTCTGTCCTGGTCGTTCTGCTGTTCCCATTGGTGTTGTGGGTTGCGGCTCGCTACCAGCCCGTGTTCGCGTCGGCTGCCGTATTCATCGTGTCCCTCGTCGTCATCACGACCGTCACCTTTAAACTTGGACACTTCAGCGACGCTGTTGCGTCGATCGACGACCATATCATGAGCGCGCAAGTCACCATTGTGGGTACGGCGCTCTGCGCGTTCGTCTTGTCTGCGCTGTTTGCCGAGCGGCGTCAGCAAGAGGCTGCGGCCGTGGAGGGGGAAAAGCACCTGCAGGAAGCGCTAGCCGCCGGCGCGGTAATGGCGTTCGACTGGGATGTGTCCACCGATGTGGTACGGCGCAGTCATAGTGCCGCGCAGGTTCTGGGGCTCGATCCGCAACAAGGCCTTGACAGCGCGCCCTTCCTTGCACGGGTGCATCCGGACGACCGTGCTTCCATCCAGACGCTGCGGAGCACCCTCAATCGAGACAATCCCACGTGCTCGATCATCTTTCGCTTTCTACGTCTCGACGGCCGCGAGGCTTGGCTCCACGAAATATCGAAAGCCGAGTTCGATGCTGCCGGACGACTTGTACGTCTCAGAGGCTCAGCCCGCGACATCACCGAGCGCAGGCGGCTCGAGGAGCACCAAAATGTCCTGATGGCCGAACTCGACCACCGCGTAAAGAATGTGCTGGCGCGCGTCGCGATGCTCGCGGGGTCCACCCGCAAAGACAGCGCAACCATCGACCAATACGTCGACTCGCTCCAGGGGCGCATCCAGGCCATGGGGGTCGCCCACAGCCTGCTCAGCCACAGCGGGTGGCAGAATGTGGAGCTCGGTGCGCTGGTTGGAAAGCAACTTGCACCCTACGCGCGCGGCTCGAACGTGACGATCAAGGGCCAAGACATCGTACTTGGTCCTGCCGAAATTCAAGCGGTGGCGATGGTGCTTCACGAACTCGTCACGAATGCAGTGAAGTACGGCGCACTATCCGTGCCCGATGGCGGGTATGCATAACGTGGGAAAGGGTGAACCTGGATCCGGGCGCGAAACTGCTGTTTCAGTGGCGTGAGCTTGCCGGTCCCCCGGTGCAGCCTAGGCTTCTATCCGGCTTTGGCACCGGCCTGATACGCAATCTGATCCCTCACGAGCTTAACGGAAGGGTTGATCTCACCTTCACACCCGACGGCGTAAGCTGCGAAATTGAAATTCCCCTTGAGCAGATATGAATGCGTGCTAAGGACGTCCGCTCCATGTTGGTTATTGGGGAGCAGAGCGGCGCGAAGGTTTCGCTCGCGCCTCCCGGCACCCCTCAGTGCCTCAACTGCTCCTCAGCCCTTGCCCAACCCTCCGCTTCGCGCGCCGCACGTTTCCGCGGTAGCGGGTTCATTCGATGGCCCGATCTTGCTCTTTCCGCATGTCCGCTTCTCCGGCTGCTTACGGAGGCAGACCGGACCTTCACCAAAAAGCTCAAAATCGACACGGTTCCTCCGTCTCCGATGCATGAGCGCCGCGCCGAAGTGGACCGGCATTGCTCGTGACATAAGACCCAACTCGGACTGTTGCCCCCGGCGCTCGCCTGCGTTTGGAGACTCCCGAAGAGCGCGCAACATCGCGCGCCGCGGGCGAACGGCCGATGCATCACGGTATTCTCGCTAAGCGGTAGCCACGCTCCGCGACATTTCGGCAGAATGCCCGCGGTGTAGCCGGTAGATACCGGCTGCCCACTGCGTGGCCGGATGCTGCAGCAGCATGGCACGGTAGTCCCGCACATATGCCGGGAGCTCGAAGCGCAGCGGGTACTGGATCTCCGAGGGTTGCAGTATCGGTGATAGCATCGCCGCGGCCGTGAGGTCGGCCACCGTGAATGCATCGGCGACCAGATAAGCACGCCCTTGCCGTTCGTGCTCGATTCGGTTGAGCACCGCGTTCACGGTGGCGCGATCGGCCTCCAGCCCTGCATCCCTGATCTTGTGGCGGAAGCGGTAGAACGCCGGGAAAATCCGCACGAGCGGCCGCAACCTCCCATACGCCTGATCGGGCATGCCTGTCGTCAGGACGCGCAGCGCGAGATCCGGATCGTGCCGAAATAGCGGCGTGATGACCGCCGCCCGCAGCGCAGGGCCGAGCTGCTCGTCGAAATAGTCTTCCAGTGCGAGCGCGCGTTCCCGGGCGGCGGCATCAACCGGATACAGCGCCGGCTCAGGGTAGCGCGCCTCGAGCGCCGCAATGATTCGCGTTGAGTCGCCGATCGCCCGGCCGTTGAGCCACAGGATGGGCAGCGTGCCGCGCCGCGTCGCGCTCCAGGCGCGGAAGAGGTAGCTGGGGCCGAGTACTTGGCGGCGGTGCGCGACGCGCTTGTGGTCGAGGGCCCAGCGTGCCTTCTCGTTATAGTGCGAGAGCGGGATGTGCCACAGCAGGGGCATCTCCATGGCGAGCCTCGATGATGGACTTCGAGTTGCGCGAACGGGCCGACTAGATCATAGCCGTTCTTCGGCAAGATGCGCGATCGCACTGAATCCCGGGACCTGGCCCCGACAGACATCAGTCGCTTGCGTAACCCGGGCGGGGGTGGTCTCAGCAGGCAATGCGGTACTCTCGCTATTGCGATCACCTCGTCGGCGCGCGCGAAAATAGACGCTCGGAATTTCGAGGCCGAGCGTCTTGGCGCTTTTTGAGATTGACGACTGTCGCATAGTTGGTCTGCGCCAGAACCGGAATTGCCAGGTGCGCTGCGCCTGACGTCGGGGGCGGGCCAAGGCTATGCACGATGTGTATTTGGTCGCGATTATCGCAGTGATCGGAACGCGGCACGCAATTCGGCACTGAACAGCTCCGGCTGCTCCCAGGCGGCGAAGTGTCCGCCCTTGTCGACTTCATGGAAGTAAGTCAGATTTTTGTAGGCACGCCGGGCCCAGGTCTCCGGGGCTCGATAGACGTCATCAGGAAATACAGTAATGGCGACCGGCAGCGAGATCTCGCTGGTCTTCTGTGCGGCCGCGACGATGACGCTCCCGCGTGCGCCGTTCTCCCAGTACAGCCGTCCAGCCGAGGTCGCCGTGTTTGTCACCCAGTAGAGCGTGATGTTGTCGAGCACATCATCCTTGGCGGGAGACTGCTCCGGATCGGCTCCGTACTTCCAGTCCTTGAAGCCGGGATGCACAAGGATCCACGCTGCGAGACCGGCCGGCGAGTCCGTCGCGCCGTAGCCGACCGTCTGCGGTCGCGCCGTCAGCATCGTGAAATACGCTGAGTTCCCGCTCTTCGCGTACGCCATGAGCGTGTCGATCGCGGCGCGCTCTTTATCCGAGAGCCCGGCTGGCAAAGGCCCGCCGCCGAGCGCCGCGGCCACCTCGGGCGGGACCGTCGCCGGCAAGTTGATGTGGATGCCAAGCAATCCTGCGGCCCTCTGGCGCGCCATCGCGCTTGAGATCGGCGTGCCCCAGTCGCCACCCTGTGCGACATAGCGGGTGTAGCGCAGGCGCTTCATCAGCTCTGCCCACGCGCGCGCGATACGGTCGGGGTCCCAGCCGGTGCTGGTTGGCCTGCCGGAAAAGCCGTAGCCCGGCACGGAGGGGATGACGACGTCGAAGGCATCATCGGCGCTCCCGCCGTGCGCGGTTGGGTCGGTCAGCGGACCGATGATCTTGAGTTGCTCGATGATGGAACCCGGCCATCCATGCGTGACGATCACCGCAAGCCCGTTTGGTTGGCGCGAACGGACCTGAATGAAGTGAATGTCGACGTCGTCGATGGTCGTTATGAACTGCGGCAATGCGTTCAGCCTCGCTTCCACCTTGCGCCAGTCGTAGTCTCGGCCCCAGTACCGAACCAGCTCCTGCAGATTGGCGAGCTGCACGCCCTGCGACTGGTCGGTGACGGTTTCCTTGTCGGGCCATCGCGTGGCCGCGAGACGCCGGCGGAGATCGACGATCACTTCCTCCGAAACGTTGATCTTGAACGGCCTAATTGTGCTGTCCTCGGCCGCAGCAAGTTGATCGGGCAGGAGGCCGATGGCGGTCGCGGCTGCCGATGTCGCCAGAACGTCTCGGCGGTTTGGCAACTTTCCAGACATGACTTCCTCGTTCGCTTCCAGTGCCCGGCTTTGATCTGGTTGAATCTGACTCGAGTGAACCCGGTTGACGCGACGCCCGGGAGCCGGCACGCACAACGCCGCGCCGAAAGTCCTCAGATCGATCAGCGCAGCGATTTGAACGATGCGCGCATCTCGGATACGAAGAGTGCCGGCTGCTCCCATGCCGCGAAGTGCCCGCCTTTGTCGAGCTTGTTGTAATGGATGAGCTTGGGGTACGCGCGCTCTGCCCAGCTCCGCGGGGCCGTGTAGATCTCGTCCGGGAAGGCGCTCACGGCGACGGGGATCTTGATACCCCGCACGTCGAAGAAGCCGCCCGTCGGAGGATGTACGTTGTCCCAATAAAGGCGCGCCGATGAGATCGCAGTATTCGTGAGCCAGTAAAGCGTGACGTTATCGAGAACATCGTCCTTCGACAGGCCCTCTGCTTTCCCGTCGAAGACGCGGGCGATCATCTCCTGGCTGCGCGCATCATGATCGATCATCCAGCCCGCAAGCCCGACCGGTGAATCGACGATCCCGTATAGCGTCTGCGGGCGGTTGTTCATCTCGATCGCATAGCCCAAGCCCTCCTTGAAAAAGAAGGCGAGCTGATCCCACGCGTGCTTTTCTTCGGGTGAGAGGCCGGCCGGAGGCGGACCGCCGACTGCAAGCGCCTTGGAAATATCAGCCGGAACCGTGGCCGGCATGTTGGTGTGGATGCCGAGCAATCCGCGCGGCGCCTGCAGGGCCATGTTCTCCGTGACAGCGTTACCCCAGTCGCCACCCTGCGCTACGTAGCGCGTGTAGCCGAGGCGCTGCATCAGCGTCGCCCACGCCCTCGCAATGCGAGGGGGGTTCCAGCCAGGCGCCGTCGGCTTGCCGGAGAAGCCGTAGCCCGGCAACGACGGGATCACGAGATGAAAGGCATCGGACGCGCTCCCGCCATGCGCAGTGGGATCGCTCAATGGCTCGATGATCTTCATCTGCTCGATGATTGAGCCTGGCCACCCGTGCGTGACGATCATGGGCAACGCGTTCTCGTGCTTCGAGCGCACATGAATGAAGTGGATGTCGAGACCGTCGATCTCAGTGATGAGATTCGGCACGGCGTTCAGCCGCGCCTCGGCGCTACGCCAGTCGTGGCCGGTCTGCCAGTACTGCGCCAGATTGCGCATGGTCGCGAGCCGCACGCCTTGGGTCTCGTCGGCGACTTGCTCCTTGTCGGGCCAGCGCGTCGCCGCGACGCGCCGGCGGAGATCGACGAGCGCTTCTTCCGGAACCTCGATGCGGAAGGGGCGGATCGCGCTCTCTCCTTCCGCCGCGCCTGGCGCGGATGCGGTGGCCGCCGGGGCTGCCGAGGCCGTAAGGCCGAAGGCGCCGGCGGCTGCCGTAGCGGCGAGGACGGTGCGTCGATTGGGCTCGGACATATTATCCATGGCTGGTCTCCTGAGTTGGGTTAGCGGAGCGATCGAAACGCGGATTCCTTCAGAGATAAAGTTGTCTCCCACTCGCAAAGTGACCGGCCATGTCGACCTCGTTGAAATATGCGTTTTGACATACGCGCGCTCTCCCCAACTCACTGTCGAAGCGGCAACGGGTGAAGGCGCAGGTTGCTGCCAAAGCGGCAAGGACGGCCGAGACGAGCCCCACCCGCTCCTCGATAAAATCCATCGGCGCCCCAGCATCTTGATCTAAATCAATTCTCGAAGGTCGGATGCCGTTCCGGTGTGAGAACGTTGGCGCTGGGAACGTAGAAATCTGTCTCAGCAGTTCGATCCGGAACGGTTGTGCTGACGCGATTTTAGATTGTTCTTCGTGGCTCTCCGGAAATCGCGTTTTCACCCATGGTGTAATTCCGGCAATGCGCATGGTACAAAAAAGTCCGCATTAAAGATCTTGATAGTCACGCGATCAGAGCGCTTGTCAGCCGAGCTCTGCTCGCCAAGATCAGGCCAGATATTGCGAGCCAGATACGCCGGCTCCTTCGGAATCTTGGTCTTGTCATCGGCCACGCAAAGATGAACG
>Ga0126381_100003927_pt1 | contig 16128 bp, 14 predicted proteins | sample PanSoiMetPlot_28_FD_96465 | JGI IMG/M metagenome (GOLD analysis project Ga0126381, IMG submission 96465) | Tropical forest soil microbial communities from Panama - MetaG Plot_28 | ecosystem: Environmental > Terrestrial > Soil > Tropical forest > Bulk soil | place: Panama | collected 2016-02-17 | reverse complement strand
GAAACGAAACCAAAAAACTGGATGCGATCCGCCACGCCCGAATCGCGCGCCGCTTCACGTATCCGGTCGGCGAACCAGGTCGGTTTACCCGCCAGCACCAGGTTGTGGTTGAGATGGGGGTGGGATCCCACCAGGCGCGCAAAAGCCCGGATCAGTCCGATATGGTTTTTCCGTGGCTGCAAATCACCTACCGAGAGAATAAACGGAGCCCCTATGTTGAAGCGCTCACGCACGGCGGCGGAGGCCACTTCGCGGGCGATCGGCCGGAATTCGGACGCAGCCGCATTGGGCACCGCCACAACCTTATCCTCCTCCAGGTCGCCGTAGACACGGAGGATGGACTTGCGTGAGAACTCCGTACCCGTCAATATCTTGGCGGCGCGATTCACGGTGCGGCGCACGGTCCATTGGAGCTGCCATGCACGGTCGCGCGTGAAATACTCGGGATGCTCCAGAAAACTCACATCGTGGACGCTCACCACTACCGGAGCGGGGCAGCCTAAGGGCGCCGTATACTGCACATGCAACAGGTCCGGCCGGTCCTGGCGGACCTTCATGGCAAGATCGAAACCCAAGCGACGAAATGGGTTGCTGGAGACCCGGCGGGTGCGAATGGAGGGAGGAAGGAAAGAGTTTGCCTCATCCGAGGAAACGTAGGCCACGAATTCACATCCGCGGCTCTTGGCGGCAAATGCGTTCAGGAGACTCCGAACGTAAACCTCATTGCCCGTGAGGTGCCGGCCGATGGCATGAGCATCAACGGCAATTCGCATGGACCGTACCAGTATAACGGAGCATTGGGACCCAGGGCTGTGTTAAAAATCCAGTCTTCGCCACGCCGCCTCCCATGTAAACTCTTTTTGCAGCAATAGTCTACCGGCGGTCGTCAGCCTGTCGCGAAGTTCCGTGCACGTCAGCAACCGCGAAACCGCTTGGGCAAACGGTGCCGCGCCATCGGCCAGCAGAAGCTCCCGTTCGTGCGCCACCGGCAGCCCCTCCGCACCAACCGTGGTGGAGACCACGGGCAAACCAGCCGCCCAGGCCTCCAGGATTTTGAAACGCGTACCGCTACCGGCCAGCAGAGGCACCACCGCGATGCCTCCCCGCGACAATTCAATGACGGCGTCGTCCACCGGACCGTGCAGTTCGATCCGCGGATCGTCGGCCACCAGGCCGCGGACGGCACCTGGGTTCTTCCCTACCAGGCGCCAAATCAGGTCCGGCCAACGGGCGCGCAGCAGAGGCCAGACTTCGCCGCGGAAGAACCGCACCGCCGACAGGTTCGGGTGGTACTCCATGTTCCCGGAGAAGACCAGGACGTCGGCATTACCGGGTGCGGGCAAATCGGCCGGCGGCTTCCAGGGAATCGCGTTGGGATACACGCGGACGTGGGCGGCCGGCGCTATACCGCGAACCGTCTCGGCATCCGCTTCCGACGTTGCCAGCACATCCGAGAAGCGCGGCAGCCAAAAGCGTTCCAGTTTAAGCGACGCGCGGCGAAACACGCGGTGCGCCAAACCGGCGGCGCGGCCTTCCACCGCGGCGCAACGCGCGTGCAAGATTGATTCGATATTGTGTAGATCAAGAACCGTGCGGCGGCAGGAGCCTTCGATGGCGCCGAGATACGGCTCTCACCAGGAATGCTCGATCAGTCCGATCTCATACTGCCGCCCGGCGACTGCGGCCGCAACCCGCCCTTCGAACCCCGAGAAGCGATCGACCAACGGCGGAATTTCCCGGGCCACACGGGTAGCGTTGCGCCAAGCTTTGGCGGCGAGGTGGCGGCGGTTGGCCGGCAAATCGAGCACAGTCACGCGGCGGATCAGCCCCGCGGGCAGGCAGGCTTCCGGATCGCAAGCTCCCGGCTCGCGGAACACTATCAGGTCGATGACGTAGCGGCGGGCCAGGTACCCCAGGAGGGACGCGGTGCGGAGCGCTCCGCCTCCCGCGAGAGGATACGGCGCTTCCGGCGCCAGAACTAGCGCTCGAGGTTCAGTTTCCAAAGCGGCGGCTAGCCTCCTGGTAGACTGCGTAGGTCAGCCGGGCGGCGCGCTCCCAGGAGAACCCGGCGGCATGGGCCACTGCTTTGCCGCGGAATTCGCCGGCAAGTTCCGGCTGTTCGACAACAGCGGCCATGACGCGCGCCAACTCCTCCGCGGAATCGGCGTAGAGCGCTGCGTCGCCGGCGGCTTCCGCCACCGCGTGGGAGGCGATCACGCAAGCGCCGCACTGCATCGCTTCCAGAACCGGCAGGCCGAAACCCTCGTACTGCGAGGGATACACAAATGCCAGCGCTCCCGAGTAAAGCCGCGGCAGATCGGCATCGGGGACCTCGCCCGCCAGTTTCAACCCCGGCTCTTCGCGAAGCGGCGGCGCATCCGCGCGTGCGCGTCCGGCGATCACCAGATCGACCGTGTGCCGCTTCCTGACCTCGCGCCAGGCTTCCACGAGCGCCGGCAGATTTTTCCGCGGCTCCAAAGCGCCCACAAACAGAAAGTACGGTGTTTCGGGAGCCGATGCAACGGCACGGGGCCTCGGGCGAAACCACGCGGCCGCGGCCTCGGGCACCGCCACCACGCGGTCGGCATGCAGTCGGAAGCGTTCGATCGCCTTCGCCCGCACGGATTCGGTGGGAGTGATCACCATGGTGGCTACGCCCAGTTCCAACAGAATCGGCATGCGGCGCCTTACGCGTGACGCCGCGTGGTGCCACGCCCGATTCATCCACGGCGAAAGGTCGTGCAGCGTCAGGACACTGGGCCGGCGCGGAAGATAGGGCACGGAAAAATCCGGCCCGTGAACCAGCGCCGCGCCCAGTCGGTCCAATTCGCGCGGCAGTCCCCACAGCCACCATCGCCGTTCCATCGCATTGCGCGGCCCACCGCCGCGCTTCAGATTCGCGGGCGCATCGGCCGGCATGCGAAACGGCTGGTCGGAAACGAGAAAAAACTCATCGCCAGGAAACGCCCGCGCCAGCGCCAGACTGAGCTCACCGGTATAGCGCGAAAGCCCGCCTGAGGTGAGGGCGAGCGAAGCGGCTTCAATGGCGATGCGCATGGAAAAGCCAGGGGCCGGGGTTCAGAAGCCAGGGGCCAGCGAAAGCACGCTCGCCGCGCACGCGACATTTTTGAGAAAGAAGGTAGGAGCGAAGCGAGGTACCTTTCCCCGGCCCCCGGCCCCCAGCCCCCGGCGCCATGCCCTATCGAACCACCGTCCGCCCGCCATAGTTCTTCTCGTAATACGACCGGTACTCCCCGCTCCGCACCCTCGCCACCCACGCCGTGTTGTCCCGGTACCACTCGATCGTTTTCTGCAACCCGGCTTCGAAATCCATGCGCGGCGCCCAGCCGGTTTCGCTCATCAGCTTAGCGCTCGAAAGGGCGTAGCGCCGGTCGTGGCCGGGACGATCTTTGACGTACTCGATCAGGCTATTGGGCTTCCCGCTGATGGAGAGAATCTTGTGGACCACATCGAGATTGGGCAGCGAGCGGTTGCCGCCGATATTGTAGATCTCGCCGTCGCGACCCTGGCGCAGAACGGCAAGAATTCCGCGGCAATGATCGTCCACGTAAAGCCAGTCGCGAATCTGCATACCGTCGCCGTAAACCGGCAGCTTGCGGTCTTCAAAAGCGTTGGCGATCATCAGCGGGATCAGCTTCTCGGGAAACTGGTAGGGGCCGTAATTGTTAGAGGCGCGGGTGACCAGTACCGGCAAACGGAAGGTGGTGAAGTACGATCGCGCCAGCAGATCGGACCCCGCCTTGGATGCGGAGTAAGGGCTACTGGGATTGAGCGGGAACTCCTCGGTCGCTTCCAGCGGCGCCGCCAGGCTGCCGTAGACTTCGTCGGTCGACACGTGCACAAACCGGGGTACGCCAAAACGCCGCGCCGCTTCCAGCAGCGTGAACGTGCCGCGAAAGTTCGTCTGAATCACCGGCTCGGGAGAAAGAATGCTGCGGTCCACGTGCGATTCCGCGGCGAAGTGTACAATCGCGTCAGGCTTCACTTCGGCCACGGTGGAGTCGACGAGCTCTCGATCGCAAATGTCGCCGTGCACGAAGCGGAAGCGCGGATCGGCATCCACCGATGCCAGGTTCTCCAGATTCCCGGCATACGTGAGCTTGTCGAAATTGGTGACCGTGTCGCCCGTCCCGCCGATCAGAAGCCTGACGAACGCCGAACCGATGAATCCGGCGCCTCCGGTGACGAGGACCTTCATCAGATGCGCACCGTGCCTTTGACGGCTTCGCCGGCGCCCGCGGGCATCTCCATCTTCTTCTTATTGGCCGATTGTGCCACCAGGTTGCCGGCCCGCAGCAGCGATTCGAACGTGCCCGCGTCGGTCCACCAGCCTTCTAGCATGGAGAATGACATGGTGCCTTCCTGAATGTATGCGTTGTTCACATCCGTGATTTCCAGCTCGCCGCGATGCGACGGCACCAGCGTGCGGATCTTGTCGAACACCGAGGCATCGTACATATAGATACCGGTGACGGCGAAGTTCGATTTGGGCTGCTTGGGTTTTTCTTCGATACTCGCCACGCGACCTCCCGCCACTTCCGCCACGCCGAAGCGCTCGGCGTCGTGTACCTGCTTCAGCAGGATGTGCGCGCCTTGCGGCTGCTTGCGGAAGCTGTCGGCCGCCTGCCGGACGCTGCCTTCGATGATGTTGTCGCCGAGAACGACGCAGATCTTGTGGCCGTCTGCGAAGTGTTCGGCCAAAGCTAGGGCGTCGGCAATGCCGCCTTCGCCTTCCTGGTAGGTGTAGTTGATGTGCTTCAGGCCGAAGGCTTTCCCGTTGGCCAGCAGGCGCAGGAAGTCGCCGGAATTGCGGCCGCCGGTGACCACCATGATGTCCTCTATACCCGCGTCGACCAGGGTCTGAATCGGGTAATAGATCATGGGCCGATCGTAGATCGGCAGCAGATGTTTATTGGTGATTTTGGTGAGCGGGAACAGCCGGCTGCCTGTACCGCCCGCGAGTACAACGCCTTTCATACCGCTTCATGATAACAACACTCTCTCGAGCCAACCTGAACGTTTATTCATACTTTAGAGCCACTACTGGATCGATGCGCGCGGCCCGCCAACCGGGAAGCAACGCCGCCGCCAGAGCCGCGGCCACCAACACCACGGTGGCTGCCAGATAGATCGCCAGGTTCGCCGAGTGTACGCCATAGAGCTGTGCTTCGACAAAGCGTCCCAGGCCGAAGGCGGCGATCCAACCGAGCACGATTCCCGCCAGCACCAGCCTTCCCGCCTCCTGCAGGATCATTGCCACCACCCGCGACGGCACCGCGCCGAGCGCCATGCGCACGCCGATCTCGCCGGTGCGCCGCGCCACTGCGTACGCCATCACACCATACATACCAATCGCCGCAAGCCCCGTGGCGAGGAGGCCGAAGGCAGCCGCCAGGATCGAGATGAGGCGCTCGGTATAGAGCGAATTGCGGATGTCGGTCTCGGCGGATTCGATTCTGCCCGCCGGCAGAAGCGGATCAGAGGCGCGCACCGCCTGGCGAATGGCGCCGGCGAGCCGGGTCTGATCGAGAGCGGAGCGCACACAGAACGTGAGCCGGTCCGGCTTCTCCCACTGCGCGTAAGGATAGTAGTAAGCGGGCATCACGGTGCCGCGCGGCTCGGAGCGATTGTTCGCGGCCACACCGACGATCTCCAGGTTGAAGACCGGATGGTTGCTGGCGCCCGACATGAAGCGCGCGCCAATCGGATTTCGGCCCGACAGGTAACGTTTGACGAAAGCTTCGTTCACGATTACCGCTCTGACGGCGGTGGCCGTTTCGTCGCGCTCGGTGAAGTCGCGGCCGGTACGCAGGGGAATGCCGAGAGCCTGGAAGTAACCAGGGCTGACGGCCATGCGGTTGGAGTCAGTCTCTTCGTTTTCTGCCGCGCGATAACCTTCCACCGTGATGTTTCCGCCGCTGCGCCCGCCGCCGAACAGGCCGCTATTGGATGCGCCCACCGCCGTCACACCCGGGAGACCGGTCAGTCGCGTAGTGAGTTCATGGTAGAAAGCAACGGCGTCGGCGAGATGCGGCCGGTCCAGTACGGCGTTGACGTCGAATATCAGCAAACGCTCCGGCCGGAAGCCGAGGTCGGCTTTCAGCAGATTGGCCATACTGACGGCGAACAGGCCGGCGCCGACGGCCAGCATCATCGAGAGGGCAACTTGCCCCGTGACTAAAACCTGGCGCAAGCGCGCGGGAGCGCCCCCACCCGCCACATTCGCGGACTGCGTCTTCAAACTGACTGCCAGATCGGTACGGGTGGCCTGGAGCGCCGGCACAAGCGCGAAAAGCAGGCCGCTAACGGCCGCAAGGGCGAAAGTGAACAGGAACAGGCGAAGGTCGACTCCGGCAGAGACCCAATCGTTGAAAGCGTCGCGCGGCAACATGCCGAGCAGAGCCGCCGTACACCAGCGATCGACCAGCAGCGCGAGTGCTCCTCCGGCCATGGCGAGGACCAGTCCTTCGATGAGAAGCTGCCTGACGATATCACCGCGACCGGCGCCGATCGCCAGCCGGATGGAGATTTCGCGCCGGCGGCCCGTCGCGCGCGCCACCAGCAGTCCGGCGACGTTCGCGCACGCGATCAGGAGCACCAGCCCGACCATCACCATCAGGACACGAAGCGGTTTATCCCACTTATCGCGCAGTGCGCTGATGCCCTGCGCGGCGGGATGCAACTGGACGGTGTGGTTGAGATACTCCTGGCGGGCGCGCTCGGTGCGATAGTGCGCGAGTTGCGCCGTGTCGGCTGCGATGATGCGATGATAAACCACTTCTGAGGCGGCCTGAGCCCGTGCCAGCGATTCACCGGGTTTCAGCCGCGCGAATAGGGTGAGCCAACGGTACTGGGGGTCTTCCAGCACATCGACGGTGGGGCTAATGGTGCGCTGCATGGCAATGGGCACGAACAGCTGGCCGGCCTCTCCTTGCAGCACGCCATGAAAATGCGGGTCGGCAACGCCGACCACCGTGAACGGCAGGCCATTAATGGCGACTTTGGCACCGGCCACGGCGCGATCTCCCGCAAAGCGGGTCATCCAATATCCGTAGCCGAGCACAGCCACGGGACTCGCACCCGGTGTTTGGTTGTCCTCGGGCAGCAATGTACGGCCGGCAGCCGCGGGCACTCCCAGAACCTGGAAAAAGTTCCCGGAGACCATCTCGGCGCGAGCGGATTCCACTGAGCCGTGCCACGCCACCCGGACACCCGAGGCCATGCGCGCGATGATTCCGTCGAACGCGGGATCGCCGTCGCGCAGTTGCCGGTACATGGGATAGGAAAACACCGACTCGGGGCTATCGCTGGAGCTGGTGCCATTGGGCGAGTACTCGCGATGGATCGTAACCAGCCGCTCCGGATCGTGTACCGGAAGCGACCGCAGAACCACCTGGTCGAGCAGGGAGAAGATGGCCGTATTGGCGCCAATCCCCAGGGCGAGCGACGCGACCGCCACAGCGGTGAACATCGGACTGCGGCGCAGCGTGCGGAACGTGAAGAGAAGATCCGGCAGCATGCTGGTAGTTAGACGTCTTTAGCGCCGAAAATGTTGGTACCTAGACGCCCGCGGAGTAGCGTAGTCCTTTCTAAGAAGCCCAACCCTAGCCTACTCAAGCCCCTTCGCACTCTCTTTCAAGCTCACTCCCGACAGCCGCCGCCGCCTCGATTCGTGCATCAAGAAGAGAAGCTTGTGCGCGGCGAGCGGATACGGCAGACCTTCCGGGCGAACATTCGAGATGCAGTTCCGTTCTGCGTCGGTGGTACGTGCCGGCCGAGGCTCCCACGTCAGGTAGATCCCCAGGCTGTCGGGTGACGTCAATCCGGGGCGTTCCCCAATCAGGATCACCGCCATTCGCGCACCGAGTCGATGCGCGATTTCGTCGGCGATCGCCACGCGCGCCTGCCGGACCACAACGAGCGGAGCGAGGCGCCATTGCTCTTCTTTGAGACGAGGGAGCAGCATGTCGAGAAACGGAGCGGCATGGTGGTGGATGGCCGGAGCGGAAAGGCCGTCGGCAATGACGATCGCAGCGTCGTAGTCCCCTGACGCGAGCCGTGCCGCTGACTCCGGGCTGAGCTGGCGGCCCAGATCGGGGCGAAGTAGGTATCTGCGGCGGTCGAGCGCGGCGCTCGCCACTTCAATGTGGGGATGCTTCAGCCAGCCGGAGTCCAGCGCTTCGTGTACGGCATCGCGGGCGCGGGCGTGGTCGAGATCGAAGCGCAGCAGTTCGGCCGTGGTGAGGCTGTGGCCGGACCGTCCCAACGTGACGCGCGCGGGCGTGAGCGATTTCAGATCAATAGCCACTGCGCCTCCAGCAGGTTCGGCCGTCGAGCGAGCCATGCTTCGAACTCCGGTGCCGGTTTCAGACCGAGCACGTCGCGGACATACAGCGCGTCGTGAAAGCTGGTGCTCTGATAGTGGAGCATCACATCGTCGGCGCCCGGCACTCCCATGATGTAGTTGCAGCCGGCGACGGCAAGCATGGTCAGCAGGGCGTCCATGTCGTCCTGGTCGGCTTCGCAGTGGTTGGTGTAGCAGATGTCGCAGCCCATGGGCAGGCCGAGCAGTTTGGCGCAAAAATGGTCCTCCAATCCCGCGCGCAGAATCTGCTTGCCGTCATACAGATACTCAGGGCCGATGAAGCCGACCACGGAATTCACCAGCAGCGGACGATAGCGGCGCGCGACGGCATAGGCTCGTACCTCGCAGGTCTGCTGGTCGACGCCGTGGTGCGCACCAGCCGAAAGAGCGCTGCCCTGGCCGGTTTCGAAATACATGACGTGCCCGCCGCGGCCGAGCTCTCCCGCGGCCTGGTAAGCCTCGTCGAGTAGCGCGAGGTTTACACCGAATGACCGATTGGCGCACTCCGTGCCGGCGATGGATTGGAAAACAAGATCCACGGGCGCGCCGCGGCGAATCGCTTCAAGCATAGTGGTGACATGCGCCAGTACGCACGTTTGCGTGGGGATCTCGAACCGCTGCCGTATGGAATCGAGCATTTCCAGGATTCGGATGGCGGTGTCGGGGTTGTCGGTAGCGGGATTTACGCCGATCACCGCGTCCCCGCTGCCGTAGCACAGTCCGTCGACCACGGCGGCGGCAATGCCCTTCAGATCATCGGATGGATGGTTGGGTTGAAGCCGCGTAGACAGCCGGCCGGCCAGACCGATCGTGGAGCGGAATCGTGTCACCACGCGGCATTTGGCGGCGGCCGATACCAGATCCTGCAGGCGCATCAGTTTCGAAACGGCCGCAGCCATTTCGGGCGTCAGGCCGCGAGCAAGCGCGGACAACCGTTCGGTCGTGGCCTGCTCGGAAAGCAGCCAGTCGCGCAGCTCGCCCACGGTCAAGTGAGCGACCGGAGCGAACGCGGCGGCATCGTGCGAATCGCAGATGAGGCGCGTGACTTCATCATCTTCGTATGGGATGAGCGGCTCGGCCAGAAAGCGGCGCAACGTCACATCGGCCAGCGCCATCCGCGCGCGCACCCGCTCCTCGGCGGTTTCGGCGGCCAGACCCGCAAGCTGATCGCCCGAACGCAAGGGCGAGGCCTTGGCCAGCAGCAGCCGCAGATCCATAGCGTTATCTTACGCGAGATCCGAAATACTTCTTGACATCTATACTGTGTATGACATAGTATGTGAAACATAGGATATGGCGCAAGGTACTGTTGCGGCGAACCCGGAGACCTTCGAAAATCTTCGCGGCGAGCTCCGCCGCGGCTCGCTGGTGCTGGCCGTGCTGTCGGCATTGCGCCACGAACAGTACGGCTACACGCTACGCAAAGCTCTGGCGGAGCACGGCATGGAGATCGACGAAGGGACGCTCTATCCGCTGCTGCGGCGGCTCGAATCGCAGGGGCTGCTGGCGAGCGAATGGCGCGAGCAGGACAAGAGGAATAAACGGTTTTACAGGCTCAGCAAAGAAGGCAAGGAAATACTCAAGCAACTGACGGCGGAATGGCAGAGCATCGACTCGTCGTTGCGCGCGGTTTGGAGGGAGCAAGGTCATGGAACTGATCGACCGGTACCTACACGCGGTTAAATTCTGGCTGCCCAAAGCGCAGGCTGCCGACATCATCGCCGAGCTTGGCGAAGATATTCACACGCAGGTAGACGAGCAAGAACACGAACTGGGGCGAGAGCTGACCTCGGAGGAGACCGCCGATCTGCTGCGCAAGCGCGGGCGGCCGGTGCTGGTGGCCAACCACTACCTGCCGCAACAGTATCTGATTGGCCCGCTGTTCTTCCCCATCTATAAATTCGTGCTCAAGATCGTCGCGTTATGCTGCCTGGTGCCGTGGGTATCGGGGTGGCTCGCGCTCATAGTGGCTAGCGGAGGCCGCGACTTTCACGGCTGGGTGGTCCGATTTGGATCGATGGGTAGCTCACTATGGTCGACCGCGTTCCTCTCTGCAGCCGTGGTGACCATGGTGTTCGCTGTCCTGGAGAGGGCAGAGGCGAAATCGCACTTCATGGAGACCTGGGATCCGCGGAAGCTGCCGCCGGTGCGCAATCCGCGGAAAATCTCGCGCTCGTGCGCGGCTGTCGAACTAGCCGTCACCCTGGTTTTCGCCGTATGGTGGGCGGTGAACCTGTCGTCGGCCGTGCTTGATCTTCCGTTCGCCCGCATCACGCTGTCCGGAACCTGGACTTACTTCTTCGGGGGATTTCTCGCGGTGATGTTGGGGAGTGCCGCCCTGGCGGCGGCGAGCCTGATCGATCCTCACTGGACGGTGAGGCGCGCGACGGCCAAGCTCCTCATCGACTGCGCCGGAGCAGCCTTATTCTGCTGGCTATTGGGCGTCCATATCGTGGCCGGAATTGCGGCGCCGGATCTGACTCCGATCCAGGCACACGAACTCGCGGACGCGATCAATTTGTGGGCCGCAAGAGTAATGCCTTCAGGCCTGATTATCGGAGTGATTGCGGCGGCCGTCAACGTACACCGCATCCGGCGCTTGAGAATGGGCGATCAAGGACGTGCGGGAACAGTGAACGGTCAGGCTAATGGCCCGACTCCGTACGCCTCGCCACTTCCTTGAAGATGGAAAGAGCCGCGCGAAGTTGCGCGTTGTCTTCCCGCAGGCGTTCGTTTTCGATCTGCAGTTGCGCCACCCGCAAAACGAGCCGTTCGCCGACGCCGAGACCCGCTATTTTTTCAAAGGGACCCACGGCCACACCGTCCGCCAACACTTCCATTCCGCTTCTCCTGTTGCGCCCTGCGGGGCTCACAGGCCGATAGTAGGATAAGTCCCATAAGCGTGCAAGTACTCATCGGCATACAAACTGGATTTCGGTGAAGATGTATACCCTGGGTGGTTGTCCTTTGTTTTCCGGCAGATGGAACGGCACTCAAATTATGCAGCGACTTCTCATAACCATCGATGGGTACTGCTACAGATGGGAAACCTGCAGCCTCACCGCTCAGTGGGTCATCGCGTAGATGACGTAATTCACGCCGATACGGATCCCGAGCGCCGCGTATTTTTCGGGATAGTAGGGTGCGTCGGCCCATTCCCAGGAGTCGCCCACGTCGGATTGAAAGGTGATCGCGACCATGAGGCGGCCGTGATCGTCGAAGATGCCGCGCCAATGGGCGGGGCAGCCTTCGCACTTCCAACTCCGGCCGCGCTGCACGGATCCCTCGCTTGCCACCTGATAGCGATTGTCCAGGTCGTAGACCGTGTGGAAGATGGGGTCGGGGTTTTCTAACTCCACCACCTGGCGGTCCGGGAAAATCTTGCGCATGGATTGCATGAAGACCTCCCATTCCCCCGGCCCCCAGAAATCGTCAGCCATGAAGAAGCCGCCGCGCAGGAGATATTCGCGCATCGCCTTGGCCTGGGCGTCGGTCAACTGCCAGTGGCCGGTCTGCACAGCGTAAAGCCAGGGCCAGTCGTAGACGCCTCCCTCATCGAGATTGACAGGCTGCTCCACCGAGCGCACGTCGAGCCGCGTCAGGCGGCGCAGGGCCAGCACGAAGTGACGATCGGCGCGCGGGTAGTCCTGGGTCCAGATGGAGTTGCCCTCGGTCCACATCGAGCCCCGATAGCCCCAACCGTAGCCGCGCCCATAGCGTCCGCCAGGCGCGGGAGGATACATCAGCCGCGCGAAAGTCCACTCGGTCTTCGCCTGCGCGTCGCTAGGAAGAGGGATCTCGCCGAGCCGGTATTCCACACCCGGATATTCGCGAAACGGAAGCTGGGCATACAGAGCTCCGAGTGCAGCTATCACCGCCAAAAACCGCCAGCCCCACGGAACTCTCATCTCCGGCGCCTTTACGCTGAGCATAACATTGGCAGCGCGCGTGCGCAGGGCTTCGCGCGAGCGGGTTGGGTTATACTCAGTCCAAAATGAGAGGGCTGATTGTCGCTAACTGACGTCCTGATTGGGCGCCCCCTGGCTTCGAGCGAAGACCAGGAACAACGGATCGGCCCCTCGCGCGGAATTCCTATCTTTGGGTTGGATGCGCTCAGTTCGGCAGCATACGGGCCGGAGGCGGCGCTGACCATCCTGCTGCCGCTCGGCGCGGCGGGAGTGGGTTACATCGTGCCGCTGAGCGGCGCGATCGTAGCCCTGCTCGTGATCGTCTATTTCAGCTACCGGCAGACCATCGCAGCGTATCCGCAAGGCGGCGGATCGTACACAGTCGCGCGCCAAAACCTGGGCGAGCGTTTCGGATTGCTCGCCGGCGCAGCTCTGATGATCGACTACATTCTCAACGTGGCGGTGGGCATTTCGGCCGGGGTGGGCGCACTGGTATCGGCTGTGCCTTCGCTGCAGCCGTATACACTGGCATTCTGCCTGGCCATTCTGACGATCCTCACTATCGTGAACCTGCGAGGCCTCCGGGAAGCGGGCGCGATTTTCATGGCGCCAACCTATCTGTTCGTGGGCACGCTCCTCATTGTGGTGGCCTGGGGAGCGCTCGAAACGTTTCTGTCGGGCGGGCATCCGCATCCTATGGTTCCCCCTCCGCGTGCGGCCGGCCATGCGGAGGCGGCCGTCGGGGTATGGCTGCTGTTGAAAGCTTTCGCCAGCGGTTGCACTGCGCTGACCGGCGTGGAGGCAGTGAGCAACGGCGTGCAGGCGTTCCGCGAACCGGTCGTCAAAAACGCGCGCGCCACGCTCACCGCCATCATCGCCATCCTTATTGTTCTGCTCGCGGGCATTGCCGGGCTTGTGAGAGCCTACGGCATCGCCGCTACACCGCCGGGGGAAGGCGGCTATCAAAGCGTGCTCTCGATGCTGACCGCGGCGGTGGCCGGCCGCAGCGTATTCTACGGCATTGCCATGGCCTCCGTCCTGGTGGTGCTGTGCCTATCGGCGAATACTTCGTTCGCCGATTTTCCGCGGCTCTGCCGCGTGATCGCATTGGACGAATACCTGCCGCGCTCCTTCGCCCACCGCGGGCGAAGGCTGGTATTTTCCGAGGGCATCTGGGTGCTGGCCATTCTTGCCGCCGGCCTGCTGATTCTCTTCGGCGGCGTCACGGACCGGCTGATTCCGCTGTTCGCGGTGGGGGCGTTCCTCGCGTTCACGCTTTCTCAGGCCGGCATGGTCGGCCACTGGCGCAAGAACCCCGGCCGCGGCGCTCGCCAGAGCATGTTAGTCAACGGGCTCGGGGCAGTGGCCACGGGAATCACAGTGCTGGTGGTGCTGGCGGCCAAGTTCCTGGAGGGCGCCTGGGTAGTGGTCCTGCTGATGCCGCTGATGCTCCTGGTGATGGTCGCCATACACCGCCACTACCGGCGGGTATACCAGGAAACGAGGCCCATCGAACACTTTCTGCACGGCCACCCACGCGAGCCGATCGTGGTGATTCCCGTAGCGCAGTGGACTGCGATCGCGCAGAAGGCGCTGCGTTTCGCCCTGACCTTCGCTACCGACGTCCGGCTGGTACATGTCGAGTGTGAAGACGACCCGCTGGTACGGGATTGGGAATCGCTGGTAGCGGCGCAGGTCAGGGAAGCCAAGCTGCCGATGCCGAAGCTGGTGACGATCCCCTCGCCTTACCGCACGGTGATACACAATATTGTCGAGCACGTACTGGAACTGGAGCGGGAAAATCCCTACCGCACGATCGCGGTGATCGTTTCCAACCTCGTGGAGAAGCACTGGTATCACTACTTCCTGCACAACCAGCGCGCCGAACTGCTGACTGCGCTGCTGCTGGTGAAAGGCGAACCGCGGATTACGATTGTGAACGTGCCGTGGTTCCTGAAGGCGTAGGAGCCGAGGGAGCAGAGGAGCATAGGGAGCCGAGCAGGGAGCCGGTGTAGCCTGGCTGCGAGCCTCGAGGCGGGGCCGCGTGGGGTTTATCTCGTAGCTCGAAGCTCGCGGCTCGTTAGCTGTTGGATCAAGCGCAACCGCTCGCATAGATCACGACTCCTAAGGCGGCGCCGACCTTCAGGCTCCCTCCGTTCCCTGGGGTCCCTTTGCTCCTTGGCTCCCTTCTGTCTCCCGAGTGCTATTCTGTCCTAGGCCACGAGAGGAGGCTGCGCTATGCCGCGCTATATCGGCGCGCTGGATCAAGGCACCACCAGCACGCGCTTCATGATTTTCGACCAGGCGGGAAAGATTGCCGCCTCCGCACAGAAGGAGCATCAGCAGATTTATCCCGAGGCCGGCTGGGTGGAGCACGATCCCGGCGAGATCTGGTGCCGCACGCAGGAAGTGATCGCCGAGGCCGTCGAACAGGCGCAGGCGCGGCCTTCCGATCTGGCCGCCATTGGCATCACCAACCAGCGCGAGACCACCGTGATCTGGAACCGCGAAACCGGCCGGGCAGTATACAACGCCCTCGTGTGGCAGGACATGCGCGTGGCCGATGACGTTAGCGAGTTCGCGCGCCAGGGCGGGCCCGACCGTTTCCGCGCCAAAACCGGCCTCCCTCTTTCGACTTATTTCAGCGGCCTGAAGCTGCGCTGGCTGCTCAATCACGTTCCCGATGCGCGCCGCCAGGCCGAAGCCGGCGTGCTGCTGTTCGGCACTATCGACAGCTTCTTGTTGTGGCAGCTTACGGGCGGTCCGAAGGGCGGGCTCCATCTTACCGACTGCAGCAACGCCAGCCGCACGCAGCTCATGAATCTGGAAACTCTCGCTTGGGACGACGAGCTACTCCGGGCTTTCGAAATCCCGCGGGCGATTTTGCCGCGCATCGTGTCAAGCAGTGAACAGTACGGCGAAGCCGGCATCGAGAGCATCCGCAGCGTGCCGGTGGCCGGCATCCTGGGCGACCAGCAGGCGGCGCTCGTCGGCCAGAGTTGCTTCGATGCGGGCGAAGCGAAAAACACATACGGCACCGGCTGTTTCCTTTTGATGAACACCGGCCGCGAGATCGTGCAATCGAAGTGCGGCCTGCTGACCACGGTGGCATACCAGCGGAAAGGACAGCCGGCGCACTACGCGCTGGAAGGCAGCATTGCCATCACGGGTGCACTGGTGCAGTGGGTACGCGACAACCTGGGCATGATCGCGCGCAGCCCTGAGATTGAAATGCTGGCCCGCTCGGTCGAAGACAATGGCGGCGTTTATTTTGTGCCGGCGTTCTCCGGCTTGTATGCTCCTTATTGGAAGCACAACGCGCGCGGCGTAATCGCCGGCCTGACGCGTTATACCAATAAAGGACACATCGCGCGCGCCGTTCTGGAGGCTACGGCTTACCAGACGCGCGAAGTAGTGGAAGCCATGGAGAAAGACGCAGGCGTACCGGTGAGCATGCTGCGCACCGACGGCGGCATGGTCGAGAATGAGTTGCTGATGCAGTTCCAGTCGGACATTCTGGGCCGCGAGGTAGTGCGTCCGGCGTGCAAAGAGACCACCGCGCTCGGCGCAGCGTATGCCGCGGGCCTGGCCACGGGCTTCTTTGACAGCATCGCAGACCTGCGCGCGCGGTGGGCCGTGGACCGCGTGTGGAAACCCACTATGGACGCCGGGCGGCGCGATCACCTGTACAGTTTCTGGAAGAAGGCGGTAACGCGGTCTTTCGATTGGCTGGGGGAGGAGTAATGGAGAAACAGCTTTTAGGCGAGTTTTTGGGCACCATGATGCTTATCCTGCTGGGCAACGGAGTGGTGGCGGGCGTGTTGTTGCGTAAAT
>Ga0126381_100003926_pt1 | contig 16129 bp, 11 predicted proteins | sample PanSoiMetPlot_28_FD_96465 | JGI IMG/M metagenome (GOLD analysis project Ga0126381, IMG submission 96465) | Tropical forest soil microbial communities from Panama - MetaG Plot_28 | ecosystem: Environmental > Terrestrial > Soil > Tropical forest > Bulk soil | place: Panama | collected 2016-02-17 | reverse complement strand
GGAGCATTCTCGACCAGAAGGGCACGCAATTCATGATGCGCGGTCTTCTTGGCGAAGCATCGCAGATTACCGACTACGAGCAGATCAAGAAGCGCCTGCTTGGCTCGCGCTACACCATGAACTTCCAGAACGGCGTGAAGTTCTCGCTCGACGTCTCCACTCCTGACACCTTCACTGCAGCAACGCTGTCATCTCTGCTGAACGCGGCCGCCATGTACAAGAAGGTCAGCGGCACCGCGACCGAAAAGCAGGCTGTCGACTTAATCACGATCGACTCAAGCGCGGGCCAGCTGCAGGTCCGCTACGCCTCATCCGACAGCCAGTTCCAGGCTCTCCTGCAGTCTCCGCTCTTTCAATCCGTGGTCAAGTAGACCACGTTCCTCCTGGCCGGGCGTCTGTTTTCCAAGCAGGCGCCGGCCTATTTCGGTAATTGGCGAAGCAACGCCAGCACCACGCCTACCGGAATTAGACTGACCTGAATCGCTGCGAAGAGATACTTGAGCTTCGGCTGCACCCGCAGTTTCGGGCGAAGCCGCAGCGCCGGATCTTCAACTGCCACCTGCAGGATCCAAGCTGCGAAGACTGCCAGCACCGTCGTCAGCAACAGCACTCCCGGGTAGAAGACCGGGCTGTTTCCTCGCAGGCTCGCCAAAACGCGCGCTGCAATGGACACGCAGAAAAGATGCAGTAAATAAATGCCGTAGCTGAGCTGGCCCATCCAGCGAAACGGCTCAAAGATGCGCGGAAGCTTTCCGTCATAGACGGCCAACGACCACACCGTTGCCGTGCAGAATATGGCGCTGATAGGTCCGAAGCTGTGGAACCAGCCGCCGAATCCGTTGACAATGACTACGATGATGGCTGCCACAGCCACGAATGGAAAGCTTGACCGCAGGCGAGGCTGTGAGATCGCCAGGAAAACGCCGAAGAACAAATTCAGCGGGAACAGGAACCAAGTCCCTGATCCATCGGGCAATAGGTGAAAGCGCGGAACGAGCAGCAGCCCAATGATCACCGCCAGCGCAATCCCAATCCGGGCCGGCTTCTTCAGAAGGAAGAGCAGCGGCAGCAGTAGATAGAAGAGTTCCTCCACGCACAGCGACCAGACGATTAGCAGCGGCAGTTTGTCTCCGTCCGGGCTCAGCTGGAAGGTGAAGGTCAGGTAGTACTGGATATTCTGCCAGATCAGGCCGCCCATCGCCGGGTTGTGAAAGAAGGGCGTGAACGCCAGCACGCCGAGCAGCGCAATCGTCGCGAAATAGGCCGGGTAGATTCGCAGAAAGCGTCGCGCATAGAAGTACGACAGCCCCTCGCTGCTCATCAACACTCGCCCGATCAGAAAGCCTGAAATGCTAAAGAAGAGAGCAACGCCGGCGTGGCCCACTCCAGGTGGTGCCGCGGGAATGCAGTGCAACACAATCACCAGAAAACAGGCAAGGAAACGCAGCACATCGAGACACGGCAGGTAAGACGGCAGCTTTCGCGATGAGGCAGGATTTGGCGCCGCTTCGACGGTCGAAGATGGACCGGCAGCGGATGTCAGTGTCGTGCTCACCGCACTACATCCGTAGAGATTGGGAAGTTGAACGAAATAGCCGTAGCCTCACCGCCAGTCTACTGTCTGGCTGAGCCGACGGAGATGCCACAAAAGAGCCACAAGCTCTGGCAGGCAGCGAGTTTTGATCCCACGCTGCAGCCATCTGTCACAAACAGTAAGAGTCCATTGACTTTCTATACATAGACAATCTATATATTCGGACAAATGGCTCGAAAAACCGATCTGCTCCCCGGCACTCTCGACATGCTCATCCTCAAAACCCTCAGCCGTGGCCCCCTGCACGGCTACGGAATCGCCTTGTCCATCAAGAGCGCCTCTGACGATGTGCTGACAGTCGAAGAGGGCTCGCTTTATCCCGCCCTCCAGCGGCTGCTTATTCAGGGCTGGGTCAAAGGCGAGTGGAAAATGACCGAGACCAACCGCCGCGCCCGCTACTACACCCTCACCGCAGCGGGGCAAAAGCAACTCAGTCATGAGCTTTCCCAATTCGACCAGATGATTGCAGCCATCAGTCGTGTGCTGCAGGACGCATAGGAGCCTGCCGTGAATGCTCTCGCGCTTTTTTTTCGAAAACTCGGATTTCTCCTGCACCGCCAACAATTCAATGCTGACCTGGAGGAGGAGATGCGCTTCCATCGTGAACAGCAGGAAAAAGAATTGCGAGCCGACGGGATGACGGGCGAGGCCGCCCAGCACGCCGCTCGTCGTCAGTTTGGGAACGATACTCACCTGCAAGAGCAAAGCAAGGAAGTCGTCGCCTTTCGCGCAGAGAGCGTCGTGCAGGATTCCCGGATCGCTTTGCGGCAGTTGCGCAAATATCCGGGCTTCGCAGTTACCGCCGTGCTGATGCTCACACTTGGCATAGCCGCTTGCGTCGCGCTCTTTGCCTTCGTCGATTCCGCTCTCATCAAGCCTCTGCCTTACACAGATCCGACACGCCTGGTCGATGTTGCGGAAAGTGCGCAGGCCTTTCCCCGCTCCAATCTTTCCTGGGAGGACTACAAGGATTGGAGGAAGATGCAGAAGGTCTTCAGCGACTTTGACGCATGGACCGGAGCCGGCTTTCTCCTGAATACCCGCGCCGGCGTTCAGCCTGTGATGGGTGCCCGGGTCTCTGCTGGATTCTTCAACACACTCGGCGTCAAACCGATCCTCGGCCGCGATTTTCATCCCGGTGAAGATAAGCCTGAGGCTCCACGCACAGCTCTCATCACTTATGCGACCTGGCAGCAGCGCTACGGTGGCCACAGCGATATCGTTGGACAGGTCGTAACACTCGACGGCACGCCCACGACGATCGTCGGCGTGTTGCCGCGTGAATTTCACTTCGCACTTCGTGGCCGGGCTGATTTCTGGCTTCCAGTCCAGGAACTAAACGGCTGCGAAAAGCGTCGTAGCTGCCACAACCTTTTTGGGGTCGCACGTCTCAGAGACGGCGTTACCGTCGCGACAGCGCTGGCTGACATGAAGTCCATCGCCGCACAGCTTGAGAAGCAGTATCCCGACTCAAATCGCGGTCAGGGCGCAGTCGTGAAATCACTGAGTGATCAGATCGTCGGCGATGTTCGTCCCATCTTCCTCGTACTGTTCAGCGGAGCCGCCTTGCTGCTCCTTATCGCCTGCGTCAACGTTTCAAACCTGCTGCTGGTTCGCGCGGAAAGTCGCCGCCGCGAAATGGCTGTGCGTGGTGCATTGGGCGCATCGCGAGGCCGCCTCGTGCTTCAGTTTCTGACAGAATCGCTGGTGCTTGTCTTGGCGGGCAGCGCATTCGGACTGGCAGCAGCCTATGGAACGATGCGCCTGCTTTTGGCCCTCATCCCGAGCGACATCCTGGACTATTTGCCCTATGTGCAGAGCATCAGCCTCAATTCGCGAGTGCTGGGATTTGCCGGGCTCGTGGCACTGCTCGCTGTCGGCATCTTTACCTTGGCACCGTCGCTGCGCGCATCGCCGTCGAATCTTCGCTCCGACCTTGCTGAAGGCGGACGCGGCGCCGCGGGAACCGTCTGGCGCCGCTTTGGATCAAACCTGGTCGTCCTGGAACTGGCCATTGCGGTCGTGCTTCTCGCCGGGGCTGGCCTGATTACTCGCAGCTTCTATCATCTGCTCCACGTTAACCTCGGATTTGCCCCCGACCATCTCGCCACGGTTGAGGTCGCCGCACCGGATAAGACCTACGCCAAGCCCGAGCAGCAGAGTCAGCTTGCCCGTCAGATAGTCACGGCATTGACCGCCCATCCCGGGGTACAGTCAGCCGCTGTCACGACCCGCCTGCCCATCAGCGGCAACGGGAACACTACATGGATCAGGATCGTCGGCCACCCATGGAATGGCGAACACAACGAAGTGAACGAGCGCGAAGTAGGTTCCCAATATTTCGCCACCTTGAAGGCGCGGTTGATCAGCGGCCGCTTTTTCACGGAATCGGATGACCCATCCAGGATGCAGGTCATCATCATCAATCAGGCTTTGGCACGGCAATATTTTCGGAACGAAAACCCGATCGGCAAAATAATTGGTCACAATGATCTCGATCCGAAGTCACTCCGGCAGGTCGTCGGCGTCGTCGACGATGTTCGCGAGGGTGGCCTCGACGAGGAGGTCTGGCCTGCCGTCTATACGCCCTTCAATCAGGATCCGGACAACTATTTCGACATCGTTGTCCGCACCTCGCAGGCCGAACAGTCGTTCCTGCCTGATCTCGTTGCCACCGTTCACAAAATCGATCCCAACATCGGGACACGCGACCCGCTCACGATGGTTCAGATCATCAACAATTCACCGACCGCTTACATTCAGCGCTCCGCCGCGTGGCTGGTCGGCGGCTTCGCCGTCCTTGCGCTGCTGCTCGGTGTCGTCGGACTCTACGGCGTCATCGCCTACTCCGTCAGCCAGCGCACACGGGAGATTGGCGTCCGCATGGCTCTCGGCGCGCAGCGCAGCTCTGTCTATCAGCTCATACTGAAAGAGGCGGGCTTGCTGACTGTGTTTGGAGTGGTCGCCGGCCTGGCGTGCGCCGTTGGAGCCGCGGCCTTCATGGGCAAGCTTCTCTTCGGCGTCCGCTCGTGGGATATCCCGACGCTTGCCTCCGTCGCTCTGCTGCTCGGAGTGTCAGCCTTGATTGCCAGCTTCATACCCGCACGCCGTGCCGCATCCGTGAATCCTGTGGAGGCGCTTCGCGCGGAGTGATCTCTAACGAATGAAGTACACCCGCTGAAACGAATCGCGGCTTTCAGTCACTACCCGGCATACCGCTGCGCGTCCAACCCGCTTGGCGGTAGGGGCAGCATGGCATCTCACCGTCTGAGGCTCTGGACGGCATCCGCACTTGCGGTTGCGCTTCACGCCGGTATGGGATGCCAGGCCCGCCACCCTTCGCCGCTCGGTCACGACCCGTACAAACCCATCGTGTCCGCGAACCATTTCTCAGGTGAGCGCTCGATATCCCGCCGTCGGTATCCGGATGCGCATCTTCCGCGGGTCGGTATCGTCAGTGACGATCAAGGATGATCTGATCGCATGCTAGCCCCACTTCACAGCAGCATTTCAAAAAAGATGAGGGGGCTGTCTCGGTACCTCGCCCGGCCGACTTCACAAAAGCCACATTTGCGATAGAACTCGCCGCCGCCCGCCTCGGCGTCGTAGGTATCCAGCCGGATCGCATCGCTCGGCCATCCCCGCGCGATCTCCATTGCCTGTTGCATGCAAAGCCTGCCGATCTCCTTCCGCTGATGTTCAGGGGCTACGGCCATCGAAGTCAGGTAAAGCGGGCTTTTGCTTTTGCTGAAATAGCTTTTGTCGATAGCCCATGGCTTTCTCGTAGAAAGCGTCAGGGTGGCGACGAGCTTGTTTCGAAATCTAGCAGCATAGACCGTACCCATTCTCATCGAGAAGAGCACGCCATTGCCGGTTGTACTCAGCGACCAATGGCCCCTTCCGTATCGTGACGTCAGATGCTGCGACACCGCGTTCCGAAGAGTCACTAGCTGTGGGACATCGTCGGCAGTGGCTATCTGCAGCTGGAGTTTCATTTACGTGAACACAAGGAGAGAGCCGACAGGGAAGAGTGACGGGTACAGGGGAACGCCGCTAGTGCTTGAAGACCTGCAGCATCATTTCGTTCTGCACCTGGTCAAGCTGCTTCAGCGTCGACTCGAGAGTCGGACGATCCTCAAGCGAAGCACCCATCATCACCTCTTTCAGGCGATAGGCGGTGTGCCGCATTAGAATTTCGGCGCTTTTCAGCTTGTGCGCGTCGTCGGCGACCCCCATGTGAATCTTCTCGGCATACATTTGCACTGCCTTGAGGGAAGTCGACGCCTTTGCCGTGTCGCCCGCCGAAAGCTGCTGGCTCGCGAGTTCCAGCATGGAGTGCGCCAGTTCCGCATACATGAAGCATTGCTCTTTAGGAGAAGCCTGCGCAGCCTTGGTTGCGAGCGCAGTCATCTGCTGCGAGTCGAGGACCTTATCCGTTGCCGCGGATGCCGCGGGGGCGACGGCAAGCGTAGCGAGTGCGACAGCAAGAACGAACCGCATGATGCACCTCCCGGGGTGCAACGGGAACGCTAAACGCTACTTACTTTTTTCGAGGACTGCCAGCCTTTGCTTTGCCTGCCACTCCTCGTCTGGAAACTTTCCCAGAGCCGATTTTAGAAACAGTTCATAATACTCCATCGACTGCTTCCTGTGATGCAGATTATCGTAAGCCGTGGCCCATAGAAAGTAAGTAGCTGGAGTTTCCGAAGCCAATTTTGATCGCATCGTAAGGGCGTCGACAACGAGCTGGTACTGGCCGGTCTTGGACGCCGCGAACGCGATCCCTCCCCACGCATCGGAATCATCTTGCTTGATCTTCACTGCGCGCTGGAACATTTGGAGCGCCTCGTCGTACTTTTCTTCCCGAATCAGAACCTGGCCACGCTCCGATACCAATTCGGCGTCGTTTGGCGTAGAAGCCAGGAGATTTTGATAGACGGCATCGGCCTTTTCGTAGTCCTGCGCCTGGACGTAGGCGTCAGCTAGCATCATGCCCATCTCCCGGTCTTGAGGCTTGAGCTGATGCAGCTTCTCAAGAGACACAACCGCTTCATCTGTCTTGCCTTCCGCCCCTAGCAGAGCCGCCAGCTGGGTATTCAGCGCCGGATCATCGGGATCCCGTGCGAGTGCCGCCTTCAGCAGCGGCTCGGCCTCGGCGTATTTCTTTTCCGCGAGCAGCAAGTGCGCCAGTCCGGCGGTAGCTGCTGAAGACTCCGGATCGACCTTCAGCACGCGCCGGTAGGCCGCCTCAGCGACCGCGTTATCTCCTGCCGCGTTGGCAATCTCTGCTGTAAGTATCGTGTCATCTTTGGCTTCTGGAGATAACTTCAACGCTTCGATTAAATCCTGTTTCGCTGCGTCCGGGTCTGATTCCCGGAGCAGTTTGGCCAGCGTCCGGTATGCCTGCGCCTTCGCTTCCGGATTGGGTGGATTGGGCTCAAGGGTGATCGCCGTCTGCAGCTCAGTTTTGGCATCATCCGATCGGGCCTGCGCCAGAAGCAGTCCGAGAGCCAGCCGAGACTCAAACTGTTTGGGATCCGCGGCAATTGCCTTCCGATAGTAACTCTCAGCGGTCCCCGGCCGACCCTGGGCGTCGTCACAGTACCCGCGATCAAAAAGTGCCCGGGCATCCGAGGGGTGGCCGGACAAATAAGGGTCCAACAACCCGCGGGCCTTGTCGTAATTCTTGGCGTCGATCGCCGCTTCGGCGTCGGCTAGGGGCGCAGCCTGGGCGTTCTGCGCCGGCTCCTCGTCCGCCTTCGTGCCTGGCGGCAGTTGGGCTGCCTGTCCAAGCACTCCCGTTGTGCCCACAACCAGCACCAGTGCTGCAATCCACCTGAACTGCACTATGACACCACTTCACTCGCGGCCTCGCGCCGCGCTGTCAAAACCTTGGTCAGCCAATATCCGGTGTGTGAGAACTCGCACTGCGCCACCTGCTCGGGAGTGCCGGCGACCACGACCTGGCCGCCAGCGGATCCACCCTCCGGACCCAGATCGATGAGCCAGTCCGCGGACTTGATCACGTCAAGATTGTGTTCGATCACCACCAGTGATCCGCCTCCATCTATTAGCTTTCGGAACGCGGTCAGCAGCTTGCTCACGTCGTCGAAGTGCAGCCCAGTTGTCGGCTCGTCGAGGATATACATCACGCGACTCTGGCCGCGCTTTCCATCGCTGCCCGCGCTCGCTCGTACCGATGCCAGGTGCGCCGCGAGCTTCACCCTCTGCGCCTCGCCTCCCGACAGCGTCGTCGCTGATTGTCCCAGCCGAACGTAACCGAGACCAACCTCATCCAGCACTGCCAGCTTCTCAACGATCTTGTTTTGTCCTGCAAAGAATCTCAATGCTTCTTTGACGGTCATCTGCAGGACTTCGTGAATGTTCCTGTTCTTGTATCGGACCTCGAGCACGCTTGCCTTGTATCGAGTTCCGCCGCACTCCTCGCAGGGAAGCTCCACATCCGCCAGGAACTGCATCTCGACCGTTACCGTGCCGTCGCCATCGCAAACATCGCAGCGTCCACCTGGAACGTTGAAAGAGAAGTGTCCCGCGCTGTAACTGCGCCGTTGTGCCTCCGGCTGTGCCGCAAACAGCTCACGAATCGCGTCGAAGGCCTTGATGTAGGTCACCGGGTTCGACCGCGGAGTACGCCCGATCGGCGCCTGGTCCACTAGAACAATATCGTTCAGTCGCTCCGCACCCTTGATCTCGCGATAAACGTTCGCTGGGTCGCCGCCCTCAGTCTTGCCAAGCTCATGCGAGATCACGCGGTACAGTACCTCATGCACCAGCGTTGACTTGCCCGAGCCCGAAACGCCGGTGATACACACGAGCATGCCCAGCGGAATCTCAACATCAACGCCGCGCAGGTTGTTCGCCCGGGCTCCGCGCAGCCGGATCCAGTCCTTTGGTCCTCCCGGCTCGCGTCGCCGCGTTGGCACCGGGATCGTAAGGTGTCCGGCCAGGTATTTGCCTGTGATCGAATCGGGATTTCCCTCCACTTCCGACACCGTTCCCGACGCCAGCACCCGGCCTCCGAATTCGCCCGCCCCCGGTCCGAGGTCGAGCAGATAATCCGCTGAGCGAATTACATCCGGATCATGCTCGACGACGAGGATCGTATTGCCCAGGTCGCGCAGGTTTTCCAGTATCCGGATCAGTTTTGCAGTGTCTCGCGTGTGGAGCCCGATCGAAGGCTCGTCGAGTACATACAACGCTCCGACAAGCTGCGATCCGAGTGATGTCGCGAGCTGGATGCGTTGCGATTCTCCGCCGGAGAGAGTTGAAGCCAGTCGATCGAGTGTCAGGTAGTCCAGCCCGACGGCGTCGAGAAAATGCAGCCGCTGCTGAATCTCATGAAGGATGCTCCCAGCAATTTCCTGCTGCATCGGAGTCAATTCAACGCCCTGGAAGAACTCATTCGCGGCTCGAATCGTCAGTGCCGCCGCCTCGCAGATGTTCTTCGAGCAGTTGCTGACCGACACCCGCACCGCGCGCGCCTCGGCACGCAGCCGCTGGCCCTTGCACTCGGGACACATCGCATATCCGCGATACTTCGACAACATCACCCGCACGTGCAGCTTGTACTTCTTCCGCTCGAGGAACTGGAAGAATCCGTGCACACCGATGAAGTCGCCATCTCCATCAAGCACAAATGCCTGCTGATCGGGTGTCAGGTCATACCACGGAACATCCATCGGGATCACGTGCTGCTTCGCCGCCTTCTTTAGTTCGGTGAAGTATGACCGGTACTTCGGCCGGTTCCAGGGATCGATTGCACCTTGATCTAATGTTTTTGATTTATCGGGAATGATCAGGTCCAGATCAAAGTCGATCGTGTTGCCGAATCCCTGGCATCGAGGACACGCTCCGAAGGGATTGTTGAATGAGAAGAGGCGCGGCTCGGGCTCGCGATACAAGCGATGGCAGGTCTTGCACTCGAATGCCGCGGAAAACCGCAGCCTTTCGCGTTCGATCTCTTCGCCTTCGCGCGGGACGATTTCAAAGAGAATTTCGCCGACCTCGCGATATCCGATCTCCGCCGCGTCCACTATGCGCGCGCGATTTTCCGCGGACACTACGATGCGGTCGACCAGCACAAACACCGGCAGGGCAAAATTGATCTCCAGCAGGGACTCCGGCGTTGAAAACTCGAAGATCCTGCCGCCCTGATAAAGGCGGTTGAAACCGCGCTTGCGCAGATCGGTCAAGCGATCCTTCAACTCGTCGGTTAGGGCTGGCTCATCTGCCTTCTTGACTGTCTTCTTCGCTGCCCGCTTTGGCCTCGCCGTGGCCTTTGCTTCCTCCGCTTCAACGGTCTCCGCCGCGGGTGCTGGCCGCGTGCTCGGCGTCACCGGAAAGATGGCATGCAGCCGTGTTCCTTCGTCGAGTGCCAGAACCGCCGCTGCGATCTCATCGATCGTGTCACGCCGAACGATGCCGTCGCAGACCACGCAATGGACCACACCGCAACGCGCCCAGAGCAGGCGCATGTAGTCGTAAATTTCCGTCGCCGTCGCGACCGTCGACCGCGGGTTCCGTGTGGAGTTCTTTTGCTTGATCGCAATCGCCGGAGCCAGCCCGTCGATCAGGTCCACATCCGGCTTCTCGATCCGCTCAAGGAACTGCCGCGCGTATGCGGACAGAGACTCCACGTACCGCCGCTGTCCTTCGGCGTAGACCGTATCGAAGGCGAGCGAGGATTTCCCCGAGCCCGACACGCCGGAAACCACTGCCAGCCTGCCGTGCGGAATATCACAATCGATGTTCTTCAGGTTGTGTGTCCGCGCCCCGCGGATAACGATCTGATCCGTCAAAAAGTCTGCCCCAACTCAAAGACGGGAGCGATTCTACCGGCAGCAAAACCGATAGGAAAACAAGGACTCCCAGTTTGATTATATGGGGTTAACGCGGCATGGAAAACCACGCCACATTGCCGAGGACAGCGCCTGACCGCACCTGCGACCCCAGCCTTTCCAGTACGAAAGGATAGAAGGCCTCGGCATTCGCCTTGAGGCACACTTCGGCATTCGGTTTCCCCGGGCCTGGCGCGGTAAAGCCTTTGTCGTCGACGGTAATGTACAGGGAAGTGGTCGGGCAGAGGGCTGGATCTGCAGCATATCCCACGGCCATTGGATCGAAGAGCGTGGGTGTTTCCTGGCCCCACTCCTTGTAAAGCTCCTCGATCTGCTTCGTCAGCGGCGTGGAGTGATCAAAGAGGCCCTTGACGTCCTTCACATCCAGCTTCAGCACCGTGGAATCGAGTGGCATCACGTACAGCGGCACACCCGACGTGAAGACTTTCTGGGCGGCCGGAATGTCGCAGAGGATATTCCATTCCGGCTCGGGCGTACCGCCCTTGTATCCCTTGTAGACCGAACCGCCCATTATCACGATGCGTTTCAGCTTGCGGAACGTCGACGGATCCTTGGTGATAGCGGCGCCGAGGTTTGTCTGCGGGCCGATAGCAATGAGTGTGATTTCGCCTGAGTGCTTGCGAATCTGATCGAGAATGAAGTCCGGGGCAGAACCCGGGTGAATCTTCTTGGCATCTCCGCCCTCGGCATATTGCGCCTGCGAGAACTTTGCGCGGGGTGTGGTCTCCACTCCGGCGACAACAGGAATATCGCTGCGCCCCACTGCATCCAGCATTCGCTCGGCAAGCTGGGCCCGCAGCTTCGTGTTGCCAAAGGCCGTCGTGATACCGAGAATCTTGAACTCGAGACTCTGCAACACCAGGCCGACAGCGAATGCGTCGTCGATGTCATCGCCGATGTCGGTGTCGATGATGACTAATTCTTCGGAGGCGCTCGGTTGTGCAGGGCGCGTTTGCGCGGATATCTGGTGAAACGCGCATATCGTAAGAAGCAGAAAGGTAAAGAAGGTGCGGATCTTCATGCGGGTGCAATCAGCCTACCGCGTTGGACGGGAATGTGTCTTCCTCGCCTTGGTCTTGTCATTTGCCTTGCGTCGCAGGTCGCACGCGGTGTGCAGCGCGCCCCGCATCAGGTCTTCGTTCGCGTTTGCCAGGACGAGGTGAGTTGCGCCCATCCTGCCCCAGCCGCCCTTGACGGGGATGAATACCTCGGGCATTTCGGCAACAAACGCCGCCTGCTGTTCCGGTGAGAGCATCAGGTTCCCATAGCCGTCTTTCTCAGCGGCCAGTGTCGCGAAGATCCGCCCACCCACGCGGAAATCGGCAGCGCCCATGTGCGAACCCTCCTCCGCACCCTCGAGGCTCAGAGCGATCCGCCGGAAGTCCGCTGCCGTCATGGCCTCCGCCTATACCCCGGCGTTCCTATTCGGAGCCGTCGTTTGTGCTGGCTTGCCGCGTGCGGTTGCCGGCGAGAGCAGGGCATCCAGCAGCAGCAAAATTCCGCCCACAACAATCGCGGAATCGGCCACGTTGAAGTCGGGCCAGTGATAGTGCACGATGTGCACCTCCAGAAAATCCACCACCGTGCCCTGCCGAATGCGATCCCAGACGTTCCCGAGTGCACCGCCCAGCACCAGCGCCATCGAAAGCGCCGTGAGCGAGAACCTGCGGCCAACGCGCCACAGGACCACCAGCACCACTACCGCCGCCAGCAGCGAAAACGCAGTCAGCATCCACCGCGTCCGCTCAGGATTCGGCAGGCTCGTGAACATACTGAAGGCCGCGCCCGAGTTCTCCACGTGCGAGATGCGAAAGATGTGGGGGATGACCCTAATCGCGTCGCCTTCTGCTATATGGCCGCTCACCCATAGCTTGGTGATGCGGTCCAGCGCAATGATCAGGACTGAAATCCCCAGCAGCCACGACCGCCAGTCACGGACCCGGCTCATGCGTGCGCCTGCTTTTCTGCGTCCTGCTGTTCCGCGATTGATTTGTAGCCCATCAGGTCAAGCTGTTCACGGCATCGTCCGCAGACAACAGACCATGGCCCGTACTGATCGGTGTCCGTGCGGTAATTCCAGCAGCGTTCGCACTTGATACCGTCGGCATCTTCAACTTCAAGCTTTACTGTGTGCGTGACAAAGGGTTCGCCGTAGACGTGCGAATGCGCATCGACGTGTTGACGATTCTTCAGGTAGTAAAGCTTATGGTCTGGATCAACTGATCCAACTTCTACCTGGGACACGTTGAAAAGTTCCTTGAGCGCCGAGTCATATTTCGCCAGCAACACCCCTGTTTTGGGCTCAGATCCGATCAGGACCTTTGCTTCAAGAGATTTTCCAATTCGCTTATCTTTTCGCAGTTGCTCAAGTTTCAGCAAAACCTTATCCCGAATGGAGAGCAGTTCTCGCCAATCTTGCATCAGCGCTTCATCCCGCTCTGCTTCAATCTCTTCCGGCTTCAGAAACAGCGCCAGGTGCACGCTGGCTTCGCGCTGCGGGGTCTTGGGCAGATAACCCCATACCTCTTCCGCGGTAAAACTCAGGATCGGAGCCACCAGCCGCACCAGTGCTTCGGTGATCTTCCACATCACCGTCTGCGCTGACCTGCGCTCCAAGCTCACGGGAGCGAAGGTGTACATGCGGTCCTTCAGCACATCGAGATACAGCGCCGAAAGATCGACAATGGTGAACTCGTTGATTGCATGAAAGACGCGGTGAAACTCGAACTGGTCATACCAGGAAAGAACTTTCTCGGTCAGCTCGCGAGTCCGCGCCAGCATGTACCGGTCAAGGGGAAGCAGCTCTTCATCCTTCACCGCATCCCGCACTGGATCGAAGCCGTGCAGATTGCCGAGCAGATACTTGAAGGTGTTGCGCAGCTTACGATAGTTGTCAGCCGCACGCTGCATCAGGTTTTCGCTTGCCGCCACGTCCTCGCGGAAGTCCACGCTCGCCGTCCACACGCGCACAATCTCTGCGCCCAGCCGGTCCGCAATGTCGACCGGATCGACGCCGTTGCCGAGCGACTTTGAGAACGCGCGGCCCTGTTCATCGAGCGTCCAGCCGACCGTGGCTACATTCTTGTACGGAGCGGTGTCTTTGACCGCAACCGAGCAGAGCAGGGAAGAGTGGAACCACCCTCGATGCTGGTCTGCGCCCTCGATGTACAGGTCTGCCGGAAATGCCAGCTCAGGATTGTCTACCAGCACCGCGTTCCAGCTGATTCCCGAATCGAACCACACATCGAGAATGTCCATCTCCTTGCGAAATTCCGCCAGGCCGCCGTCGTCGTGCACGTTTCCGCACTTCTGGCACTTCGTGCCGCCGGGCAAGAGATCATCAACCGAATGCTTGTGCCATGCCTCCGCGCCCTCTTTTTCAAACAACGCGACGACATGCTTGTTCACCAGGTCATTCTTCAATGGCTCGTGGCACTTGTTGCACAGAAACACCGCAATCGGCACACCCCAGATTCTTTGCCGCGAGATGCACCAGTCTGGCCGCGTGGCGATCATGTTATAGATGCGCTCGTCGCCCCATGCCGGATCCCACTTCACCCGCTTGATCTCGTCAAGTGCCCGCTGCCGGAAGGTCGTGTCAGCACCGATCTCGGTCTTCAGCGGCGTTTCCATGCTGATAAACCACTGTTCCGTCGCGCGAAAGATCACCGGGTTGTGGCAGCGCCAACAATGGGGATACGAATGGTAAATATCGCTCCGCCCCATCAGTGCGCCCAACTCGCCAAGCACCTTGATGATCGGCTCATTTGCCTCGAAGACGTTGAAGCCTTCCCACTCCGAACGTCCGTTTCTGAGCCGACCCTCGTTGTCGACGTTGCACGTCTGGTCGAGGCCGTAGCGCGCGCCGGTGTAGAAGTCGTCAGCGCCATGCGCCGGAGCCGTGTGCACTGCACCGGTTCCGGTATCAGCCGTCACGTAGTCGGCATTCACACCCAGCACGCTGCGATCCAGGAACGGATGCTTGAACGTGACCCGCTCCAGCTTGGCGCCCTTGAACTTTGCAATTTCCTTCGCGCCTTCGAGCTTGCAGGCCTCACGCACCGCCGCAGCCAGCGCCTCGGCGACGATGTACACGTCGGCGTCCTGCTCCAGTGCGACATAGTCAAATTCTGGATGAAACGCTACGGCCAGCGATGCCGGCAGCGTCCAGGGAGTCGTCGTCCAAATGATCGTCGAGACCTGCTTGCCTGCCAGCGCCGGATCAATGGCCCCCGGATCGCTGGTCAGCGCGTAGCGCACGTAGACGCTTGGGCTGGTGTGCATCTCGTACTCGACCTCGGCCTCGGCCAGCGCCGTGCGGTCATGCAGGCACCAGTAAACCGGCTTGAGTCCCTTGTAGACGAAGCCCTTCTCGAAGAAGTCGTAGAAGGTCTCGAGCGTCCGCGCCTCGTACGGTTTCGACATCGTCAAATACGGCTTGTCCCAGTAGGCGAAGACGCCCAGCCGCACCAGCTGGCTGCGCTGCAGGTTGATAAACTTCTGCGCATACTCACGGCACGCTTTCAGCACCGAAAGTGCCGGCATCTCCAGCTTCTTGCGCCCCAGCTTCTCGTCAACCTTGATCTCGATCGGCAGCCCGTGGCAGTCCCATCCGGGCACCAGCGGAGCGTCAAACCCCGCCATGGTCTTCGACTTTAGGATGAAGTCCTTGATGCACTTCTGCAGAGCATGGCCCAGATGGATTGGCCCATTTGCATATGGAGGCCCGTAATGGAGGATGTACTTGGGTGCGCCCTTGCGCGCCGTCCGGATCTGCTCGTACAGTCCGGAATCCTTCCACTGCTTTAGCCGCGCCGGCTCATTCTGGGGCAGGTTGGCCTTCATCGGAAACTTCGTTTCCGGCAGGGTCAGGGTCGACTTTAGTTCCAGCTTTTTCTCCGGGGCTTCCGCATCGCGCACGGTACCCGCGGGGGACGTTGATTCTTTCATGGTCATCATTCAATGGGGTAAAGGTCCATTGTATCGTCTGAACGAAATCTTCCTTGAATCAGTGACCTACTCTGGCGAATGGCGTCTATACTTGGTGGCGCGGTACAGCCTGTGTCATAGCCGATGCGTCTAACCAGAACCAAGTATTCGGTGAGATACGGCAAGACAAGCAGGCCAGCAGTCGTCCATAATGGAGAGATAGCCGCAGGACAGCCCTTCGGCAGAGCAATATGGGCAATCAGCTTTTAACACCTCCTGAACTGGAACCAGATACAACACGGCCGGCGGAAAAAGAGCCCGATTTTCTGCTCGAGACCGACAGTTCCATGTGGTCCTCGCTCATCTCCAATTTGCGAGACGCCTTTTCGTCTTCGAAGCAGCCTCCGCTTCAGTTAACGTCCAAGCCAGTCGCAGTCGAAGATCTCGAAGTGGAGGAGTCGGTCTGGAAGTCTCTCGGGACCGGCATCCACGACACGTTCTTTCCGAAGAAGCTTCCGCCCCTCGAACTCACATCACGACCAGTCGCCGTTGAGGATCCGACCAAAGAAGAGCCGGTCTGGAAGACCCTTGGCGCCAGCGTCACCGACATTTTCTTCCCGAAAAAGCTGCCGCCGCTGGAGCTCACATCCAAGCCCGTCGCGGTCGCCGATCCGATGGCGGTTAAGCGCGATGCGAAGTCAAGCGCCCTGGCCATCGTCGCGCACGT
>Ga0126381_100003925_pt1 | contig 16131 bp, 12 predicted proteins | sample PanSoiMetPlot_28_FD_96465 | JGI IMG/M metagenome (GOLD analysis project Ga0126381, IMG submission 96465) | Tropical forest soil microbial communities from Panama - MetaG Plot_28 | ecosystem: Environmental > Terrestrial > Soil > Tropical forest > Bulk soil | place: Panama | collected 2016-02-17 | reverse complement strand
GTGGCGGGGCGGGGGGGGCGGGGCGCGGGGTGGGCGGCGGGGGGTGGGCCGGGGGGGGGGGCGGGGCGCGGGGGGGGGGGCGCGGGGTTGGCCGGGCGCGGGGTTGACCGGCGCGGTGGGCCGGGCGCGGGGTGGGCGACGCGGGGTTGGCCGGGCGCGGGGTTGACCGGCGCGGGGGGCCGGGCGCGGGGTGGGCGACGCGGGGTTGGCCGGGCGCGGGGTCGGCCGGGCGCGGGGTTGGCCGGGCGCGGGGTTGCCCGGCGCGGGGTCGGCCGGGCGCGGGGTCGCTGACGCGGGTCGGCCGGATCGCGCGGTCGATCACGGCGCCAGCGCGGCGGCCAACCGCGCTATGTCCTGCGCGGCGCAGTCGACGTGCGGGCTGATCCGCAGGTAGGGGCCCTTCATCTCGCGCGGCGCGCGGGCGGGCAGCGCGGCCGTCGTCACGATCTGGTGCTGCTCGACCAGCATCGACCGGACCGCTGTCACATTCTGCCCGGCGGTGGGCCGCAGCGCGGTGATCGCGGAGCGGGCGTCCGTCTCCCCGACGACCTGCCAGCCTGGGACTTCGGCGAGCGCGGCGCGGGTCTCCTTCCCCACCTGCGCCAGCCGTTCGTACACCGCGGGCGGATCGGCCGCCAGGAACTCTGACACGGCGTTGCACAGCCCGACCCGCCCGGCGAAATGCGACTCGAACGACTCGAGCAGCAGCACAGGTGATCCGTCCCCGAGTCCGACCCGGTCAAGCTCAGCGGCATGCGGGCGCAGCCGCCGCCACCACGCCCCGTCGACCGCGACGATGCCCACGCCGCGCGGGCCGGTCAGCCACTTCCTGCTCACCGCGTAGATGGCGTCGGCGCCGCACGACACCGGCACGTGGCCGAGCGCCTGCGCCGCGTCCACCCAGAGCGGCACGCCCGCCTCGTGGCAGACCGCCGCGGCCTCGGCCGCCGGCTGGACGAGCGGCCGATGCGACGCGACGAGCGTCAGGTGCACGAAGGCGGGCGGCGTCACCGTCACGAACCTGCGCAGCGCGTCCAGGTCGACCGTCCCGTCCGGAGCCGCGGCGAGCAGGACCACCCGCAGGCCGCGGTCCGCGAACGCGTCCAGGTTCGGCCCCCACTCGCTCGGCACGACGGCGACCGTCTGCCCCGCTGACAGCGGCCAGGACCGCAGCAGCAGGGCGAGCGCGGCGGTCCCGCTCTCGGCGAAGGCGATGCCGCCTGGCTCGACCCCGAACAGCCCGGCGAGCGCGGCGCGGCCCGCCTCGATAACCGGGGCCGCCTCCGCCGCCGCGACGTACGCCCCCGCGACAGCTTCCCGCTCGGCGTGCGCGGCGACGGCGCGCAGCGTCTCCACTGAACTGCGGCCGGCGGCCGCCGAGTCCAGGTGCGCGAACGTGGTGGCAGGACGCGCGGCGGTGAACATGCGCCACGGTTCGTTCGGGATAAGGGGCATGCCAGTACGGTAGTGCCAGGAAATGAACGAGAGTGTGCCGTGATCTCGAGCGGGTGGGTCAGCGCTGCGATTCGGGCACGTTGAAAGTCTCACAGACCGCGCGCCAGACCACTTTCGCGTCTACGCCATCGGCGAGCGCCTTGGTCACAGTGCGTCCGCCGAGGCTCGACAGCACGTAGTCTTTCGCGACGCTTTCCGCGTACGCATCGCCGAATTCCGCTCGCATCCGTTCCCAGAACACCGTTAGCCGCACGGATTCAGGCTACCGGCGCAAAAATCTCCTGTTGATCGTGACGATCAGAAGGGGTATGTCGTTGAAGTAGAAGGGGAACTTTAGCGATCAGAGGGCGCAGGCAGGCGGCGCCCAAAGGCGGGGAGCAGGAACGGAATGTCCTCACACGCCACGGAAGGCGCGCCACTGACAACGGTGGCCGTCGGCGACTCAGCGACGGCCCACGAGGCCGCCCCGGCCCCATCGCAGGAAGGTTCCGAACAAGACGGCTCTGATCAGGACGGTTCCAAACGGGACCAGGCAGACCAGGACCGTTCCGGACAAGCGGCCCTGGTCGACGCCGGGCAGAGCCAAGCCCTGGCCGACGCCGCTCCAGCCGGGGCCGAGGAAACGGCGGGCACGGCGCCGGCCGATGTGACCCTGGCTGAGCTGGCGGCCGCTGACGCTGGCGCCATGACGATCGTCCTTGACCCCGAGCCCGTGCCAGACTTCGCCCCGCTCCCCGACGCCGGGCCAGTCAGCAAGCTCGCCATCGCGGCGCTGGCCACAAGCGTGATCGCGCTAGTGCCCATCGCCGTGGGCTGCGCGATCGGCGCCCTGATCGGCATCGGCCGCAGCGGCCGCCGCGGCCGCGGCATGGCGGTGGCGGCGCTGTTCGTGTCCGCCACGTGGCTGATCGTCGGCGGCGCGGTCGGCACCGTCGGAGCGCTCACCCACGGCTTTCACAAGCCGGTGACGATCAAGTACCGGGAAGCCGCGGTATTCAAGCTTCGAGTCGGCGACTGCGTCGCCAGCCTGAACGGGCAGTTGGTGTCCGTTTTGCCCTGCTCTGACCCACATGCGGCGGAAGTGTTCGCCACGTTCGCCCTGCCTGCGTCGGCCTGGCCGGGCGCGGCCGCCGTCGCCAGCGCGGCCAGCTCGGGCTGTGTCGCCAGGCTGGACGGGTACCTGAACCCGCAGCTCGCGATCAGCCTGGCGCAGTCCTACGTGTACCCCGACAGGGTGGCGTGGACGGCGGGTACCCGCACTGTGATCTGCGAGGTGCGCGCCACCAGCGGCAAGCTGACCGGCTCCGTGCGCGGCGCGAGCTGACCGGCTAGCAGCTGCCAGGCGGGCCCGGGTAGCCCTCGCCTTCCGTCGGGTCGTCCACCTCGCCATAGCTCCCCGACCGCAGCACCGCCCCGAAGTGGATGACGTACCAGTCCCCGCGCCAGGAAATCATTGAAGCTATCCCGAACGAGCGCACCTGACCGTTCTGGCGGTACACGACTCTGGAGCCGGGCATGTGCCAGTAGCCGATCGAGTTGTAGCAGGCACCCGGAGGTATCCAGGCCGCGTACTCGTCCGGGACGATCACCTTGACCAGCTTCGCGTTCTTGCCCAGCAGGGGGTGGACAGCCGCGACGTCGAGCGTGAAGTCGTACCAGAGCCGGTACTGCCAGTCGCTGTCCGGGTAAGGGATGGCCTTGACCTGCTTGTACGCCGCCTCCGGGAAGAACGCGGGCAGTGCGTACTTAGCCTTGCCCGTCGTCACCGCCAGCCACAGGTCGTGCACCAGGCTGCGGAACGCGACCGTCTTCGTGGTCGGAAGCGTCTGCGTCTGCGGCAGGCGGCCGGCGCCGGGGTCGACAGGCAGCGCGCTCGGGGCCGGCTTGGGCACGCGAGTGAGCACGGGCGGGACCGTGTCGGAAGGCAGCGGTGAGGTCTGCGACGGCGACATGACAGCGCTGGCGGACGAGGCAGACGGCCGGGCAGGCGCATGGGTCGCGGCCGCGGAACAGCCCGCGAGCAGCACCATCACGGCGGCCAGCCACGGCGCGCGGCCGCGGGCGCCAACGTCCCGCCATCTCATGGAGACGAACTTCCCGGTATTCCGCCCACCTGTCAACTTCACCATAGGTTCAGCTGTCATAGCTGAGAGTTACCTGATCCGGGCGAGGCGTACCCCGCCCGGATCAGGCATGCCTTAGCCGGCGTAGGCGCGCTCGATCTCCGCGATGTCGAGCTTGGTCATGGTGAGCATCGCGGCCGTGACGCGGGCGGCTTTCTCCTTGTCCGGGTCGGTGATCCTCTCGAGGAGCACGGTGGGCACCACCTGCCAGGACAGGCCGTATTTGTCCGTCACCCAGCCGCAGGCCACCTCCTGGCCGCCTTCGCCGAGCCGCTCCCAGTAGTAGTCCACCTCGGCCTGGTCCGCGCACTCGACCACGAGCGAGACCGCTGGGGTGAAGGAGTACTGCGGACCGCCGTTGAGCGCGAGGAACTGCTGGCCGTTGAGCTCGAAGTACACGGTCATCACCGAGCCTTCGGGACCGGGGCCCGCCTCGGTGTACCGGTGCACCTGGTGGATCTTGGAGTTCTTGAAGATGCTCGTGTAGTGCTGCGCTGCCTCTTCGCCCTGGTTATCGAACCAGAGGCAGGTGGTGAACGGCTTGCTTGTCATCGCCCCTCCCTGAAGTTGCCTTGATCGCCATCATGACGGCTGGCATGCCGCGAACTCATCGGCGGGATGGAATGTCAGTGGATGGGGGCACTATGGAGGGATGGCAGGTCAGCCTCCGGTGAGCAGCGCTGAGGCCCTCGACGGGTTCTCGCCCGCGACGCGTGCGTGGTTCGAGGGCGCGTTCGCCGTGCCCACGCAGGCGCAGGCCCAGGCGTGGCGTTCCATCGGCAAGGGAGAAGACACGCTGGTCGTCGCGCCGACCGGGTCAGGCAAGACGCTGGCGGCGTTCCTGTGGGCGCTGGACAGGCTCGCCGCGGCGCCGCGGCCCGCGGACCCCAAGCGCCGCTGCCGGGTGCTTTACGTGTCGCCGCTGAAGGCGCTGGCCGTGGACATCGAGCGGAACCTGCGCTCGCCGCTGGCGGGCATCAAGCAGGCGGCGCACCGGCTGGGGCTGCCCGAGCCGGACATCGGCGTCGCGGTGCGCACCGGTGACACGGCCGTCGAGGAGCGGCGCAAGCTGGCGGCCAAGCCGCCCGACATCCTCATCACGACGCCCGAGTCGCTGTTCCTGCTGCTCACCTCGCAGGCGCGGGAGACGCTCCGCTCCGTCGAGACCGTCATCGTGGACGAGGTGCACGCGGTCGCGGGCAACAAGCGCGGCGCGCACCTGGCGCTGACGCTCGAACGGCTCGACGAGCTGAAGTCCGGGGACACCGGCGCCCGCGCGCAGCGGGTCGGCCTGTCAGCTACCGTGCGGCCGCCCGAGGAGGTCGCCACGTTCCTCGGCGGCGGCCGCCCGGTCACCGTCGTGCAGCCGGCCAGCGCCAAGCGCATCGAGCTTGAGGTCGTCGTCCCCGTCGAGGACATGACCGACCTGGAGACCGCCCAGGGGCTGACGGACGATGACGACGATCCGGTGCGGCGCCGCTCTATCTGGCCGCATGTCGAGGAGCGGGTGCTCGACCTGATCGAGGCGCACCGGTCCACGATCGTCTTCGCGAACTCCAGGCGGCTCGCCGAGCGGCTGTGCGGGCGCCTCAACGAGCTAGCCGCCGAACGCGCCCAGGGGGGCCTGGGGGGACGGGCAGTCCCCCCAGACGGGGGGGTCACCGGGGGGGTCGACCGCCTGGGGGAAACAGTGGTCATCGCCAGGGCGCATCACGGCTCTGTCTCCCGGCTGGAGCGTGCCGAGATCGAGGAGGCGCTTAAGGCGGGCAGGCTGCCCGCCGTGGTCGCCACCTCCAGCCTCGAGCTCGGCATCGACATGGGCGCGGTCGACCTGGTGATCCAGGTTGAGTCGCCGCCCTCGGTGGCCTCCGGCCTGCAGCGGGTCGGCCGTGCCGGGCACAACGTCGGCGACGTCTCGCGCGGCGTCATCTTCCCCAAGTACACCGGCGATCTCGTCCAGGCCGCCGTCGTCGCCGGGCGGATGGGCGCGGGCGCGATCGAGGAACTGCGGATCCCGCGCAACCCGCTTGATGTGCTCGCGCAACAGGTCGTCGCGATGGCGGCGCTTGACGACTGGCGTGTCGACGAACTCGAGACGGTCGTCCGGCGAGCCGCGCCCTTCGCCGGGCTGACCAGGCCGGTGCTCGAGGCGGTGCTCGACATGCTGGCCGGCCGGTACCCGGGCGAGGAGTTCGCCGGCCTGCGTCCGCGCCTGGTCTGGGACCGGGTCGCCGGGGTGATCCATGGCAGGCCCGGCGCGCAGAAGCTGGCCGTGACCAGCGGCGGCACGATACCGGACCGGGGGCTTTTCGGCGTTTTCCTGCCAGCGCAAGATGGCGGCAAGCAGCCTCGGCGGGTTGGCGAGCTCGACGAGGAGATGGTGTACGAGTCGCGCGTCGGTGACGTGTTCGTGCTCGGCGCCAGCTCCTGGCGGATCGAGGACATCACCCCGGACCGGGTGCTCGTGCTGCCCGCCCCCGGGCAGCCGGGGAAGCTGCCGTTCTGGCACGGTGACACGCCAGGACGGCCGGCCGAGCTCGGCAAGGCCATGGGCCAGGCGATCCGCGAGCTGGCGGCGCTGCCCGATGACCAGGCGGCCAGCCGGCTGCGGGACTCCGGTCTTGACGAGCTCGCCGCACGAAACCTCGTCAGGTACCTCGCCGACCAAAGGCAGGCGACCGGCCACGTTCCCGACGACCGCACGCTGGTCGTCGAGCGGTTCCGCGACGAGCTTGGCGACTGGCGGGTCGTGCTGCACAGCCCGTACGGCGACCGGGTGCACGCGCCGTGGGCGCTGGCGATCACCGCGCGGCTGCGTGAGCGGTACGGCGGGATGGACGTCCAGGCGCTGCACACCGATGACGGGATCATCATCCGGGTGCCGGACAGCGACGAGCCGCCGCCGGCCGGGATCGCCCTGCTCGACCCGGAGGAGCTGACCGACATCATCACCGCGGAGGTTGGCGGCAGCGCGCTTTTCGCCTCGCGGTTCCGCGAGTGCGCCAGCCGCGCGCTGCTGCTGCCCCGGCGGCAGCCGGGCCGCCGCACCCCGCTGTGGCAGCAGCGCCAGCGCAGCGCGCAGCTGCTCGAGATCGCCAGCCAGTACCCGGGGTTCCCGATCACGCTTGAGACCGTCCGCGAGTGCCTGCAGGACGTGTTCGACGTGCCGGCCCTGACAGAGTTGCTCCGCGACCTGGCCAGCCGCCGGATCACGATGGTGGAGGTTGAGACAGCCACCCCGAGCCCGTTCGGGAAATCTATTCTCTTCCGCTATGTCGGCGCGTTCATGTACGAAGGGGACGCGCCGCTGGCCGAACGCCGCGCGCAGGCACTCGCGCTCGACCCGGCGCTGCTCGCCGAGCTGCTCGGCACCGACGGACTGCGCGAGCTGCTCGACCCCGCGGTCGTGGCGCAGGCCGAGCGCGACCTGCAGCACCTGTCAGAGCACCGCCGCTGCCGTGACGTCGAGGCCGTCTCCGACCTGCTGCGCACGTGCGGGCCGCTGACCGGCGCGGAGGTCGCCGAGCGCTGCACCGACCCGGACAAGGCAGGCGACTGGCTGGGCGAACTGTCGAAGGCCCGCCGCGCCATCGAGGTGCGGGTGGCTGGGCAGCCGATGTGGGCGGCGATCGAGGACGCGGGGCGGCTGCGGGACGCGCTCGGTGTCGCGCTGCCTGTCGGGATACCAGAGGCGTTCACCGAGCCGCTGCCCGATCCGCTCGGCGACTTGGTCGCCAGGTACGCGCGAACCCACGGGCCGTTCCCGGCGAGCACGGTGGCGACCAGGTACGGGCTGGGCGTGGCCGTCGTCGCGCTGGTCCTGCGGCGGCTGGCCGCGGACGGGCGAGCCGCCGAGGGCGAGTTCCTGGCAGGGCGACGCGGCACCGAGTGGTGCGACGCCGAGGTGCTGCGGCTGCTGCGCAGGCGGTGCCTGGCGCAGCTGCGCAAGGAGGCCGAGCCGGTGCCGCCGCACGTGCTCGGCGCCTTCCTGCCCGCGTGGCACCAGATCGTGCCCCCAGCGCAGCGCACACGCAGGTACGCCAGTGCTGGCGCGGTCCTGGAGGCGGTCGAGCGACTTGCGGGCGCGCAGGTTCCCGCGTCGGCGCTCGAGACGCTCGTGCTGCCGAGCCGGGTGCATGGCTACACCCCCGCGATGCTGGACGAGCTCACCGCGGCGGGCGAGGTGGTCTGGGCAGGCGCGGGGACGGTCGGCAGCGGGGACGGCTGGCTGGTGCTCGCTCCCGCGGAGAGCGCGCCGCTGCTGCTGCCCGAGCCGGGCGAGCTCACCATGACACCGCTGCACGACGGTGTGCTCGCGGCGCTTGACGGCGGCGGCGGACTGTTCTTCCGCATGCTTAGCGACCGGGTGACGGCCATGTCTGGCGGCCATCCGCCTGATGACGGCGAGCTGGCGGCGGCCATCTGGGACCTGGTATGGGCGGGCAGGCTGACCAACGACACCCTCGCCCCGCTGCGGATCGTGACGGCGGGCGGGGCGCCGCACCGTCCTGCCGCGCCTAGGAGAACGCCTCCAGGGGGGCTCGGGGGGCCAGGGGGGCTCGGGGGGACGGGCAGTCCCCCCGATCGGGGGGTCACCGGGGGGCCGTCCCCCGGGGGAAGCAGAGTTTTTAACCCGCGGCCGGCGCCGCGTCGCTACGGCGGCGGGGGGCTGCGCCGCCCGGCCATGCCGTCGCGCACCGGGCCGCCGACCGTCAGCGGCCGCTGGTCGCTGTTGCCGGACAGGGCCGGGGACGCGGGCGGCGCGGCGGCCACCATGCGCGCCCACGCGCAGGCGCTGACGCTGCTGGAACGGCACGGGGTGCTGACCAAGGGGGCGGTGGCCGCGGAGCGGATACCCGGCGGATTCGGCGCGGTGTACCCGGTGCTGCGCGCCATGGAGGAGACCGGTCAGTGCCGCCGCGGCTATTTCGTCGAAGGGCTAGGCGGCGCCCAGTTCGCGCTGCCAGGAGCGGTAGACCGGATGCGCGCTCTTGCCCAGGGAGGGTCGAGCGGGTCGGAAACACTCGCCCTCGCGGCAGCCGATCCGGCTCAGCCGTACGGCGCGGCCCTGCCGTGGCCGGTTCGCCCCGGGGAGACCGCCGCGGCTCACCGGCCGGGCCGCAAGGCGGGAGCGCTCGTCGTGCTGCACGCCGGCGAGCTGGTGCTCTACGTCGAACGCGGCGGCAAGACGCTGCTGTCCTGGAGCGACGACCCGGCGGTGCTCGAACCGTGCGCCGCGGCGCTAGCCGCCGCGGTCCGCGATGGCGCGCTTGGCAGGATAACCGTCGAGCGGGCCGACGGCGGCACCGTGCACGGCTCGCCGCTCGCCAAGGCCCTGGAGTCGGCGGGCTTCCGCCCGACGCCGCGCGGCTTGCGCATGCGCGGCTGACGCGGCGCCGCCGGCCCGTCACGCGCGGGTCGACACCGTCAGGCGCTTGCGTCGATATGGCGTTGAGCAGCCCCTTCTGCCTCCGGGCGCCACCGCGGCCCCGCTTAGCACAGAACTGCCAGAAAGGCAACCCTTAGGCGCATGACATTTTTTTCATGTTTGGATGATCGTATAGGAACTTGACAAGAAATGTTTCAGAAAATTATATGGCCCTAATGCGGAAAACGTGTCGCCGCGATAGCTGACCATGGCCTCGCGCGGCCGTTCTCTTCGGCCTGGGAGGAGACAAACGCATGGGTCTTTTGGCGTCCAAAAATTCTGCTGTCTCGCGCCTGCTCAGCCGCCATGAAACTTTCTTCCTGGCGCTGGTCCTGAGCTTCCCCGTCGTCGCCCTTGATCAATTCCTGCATACTTCCCCCGCGGTAATCAGCGCATCTCCGGCATTTCAGGCACTGCGCTGGATAAGCGACACGCTAATGGCGCTGCCGCTGTTCGCCGCGGGCGTGTGGGCCGGTCATCTGATCGCTGACCGAATGGGATTGCAGCTGACCGTGCATTCCGAAATTTTCGGTCGCGCGCTTGTCATCAGCGGATCGCTCGCCGTTTTCCTGATACCCGGCTGGTTCGCCTACAACAAGCTGGCCAGCCTGACACAAAGCGCGGACCTGGCCGCCGTTCATTCACACGGCGTGGGCTTGAGCAGGGACCCCGACGCGTACTGGGTCAGCAACACCGCCGTTTACGTCCTGCTCTTCGCCCCTGTCGTGGTGGCCGCCGGGTTCGCCGGGTACCGGCTGGCCAGGCGACTCAGGGGTCGACGGCCGCGTGCCGCTCGCCTGCTCACCTGGTCGCCGGTCATCGCGATGCTGCTCGGCGGCGTCAGCGCCGGGGCCTGGTTCCTGCATCAGGCGGCGAACCGCGCCGATTCGAGCCAGGTCTACTACACCAGCGTGCTCCAGTTCGCGCACGTCCACTCGCACGCCTTCTTCGCCAGAAACCCCGGCGCTCACCTGCCTCCGGCGGGGCCGCCGGTGACATCCGCACCGTTCGCCTTCGCTTACCAGGTGGCCCGCGCCTTTCAGGACGGGCTCATCGCGCAGGTCATCGGGCTCCCAGTAGCGGCATTGGTGCTGCTCTGGGCCGCCAGCCTGCTCCGTGACCAGGTCCGACCCCAGCACGAAGGCTCAAACCTACAGGAGGTTGCCAACCGATGAACCGAAGGTTCCGGATGAGCAGGAGGGATCTGCTCAAAGTCGCCGGGGTGGCGGGAGCCGGACTCGCAGTCCGCCTCGACGCCCCGCAACTGTTCGAGACGGCGAGCGCGTCCGACCAGGTGCCGCAGACGGCCCTGCCCGGCAGCTCGATCGCGCGATACGTGACACCGCTCACCACGTTCGCGGGCCGCCGGGTGAACAGCAGTTCCGTTACGGTGGGAATGCACGAGTTCCAGCAGAACGTGCTGCCGGACTCGGTGTACAGCTCCCTGCCCGCGCCCTTCAACAGGGGCACCTACCTGTGGGGGTACGGGATCGGCGCAGCCGGCGCCGCACCTGCGTACCCGGGCGTCACCGTAGAGGCGCACAAGGGCACCGCGACGAACATCACCTACGTGAACACCCTTCCCGTCAACCCCGTTCTGCGCAAATACCTGACCTACGACCAGACCATTCACTGGGCCGACCCGCTTAAGTCAGGACACACCGACGCCTTTTATAAGGGGCCCATTCCGACCGTGGTGCACCTCCACGGCGGAGAGGACCAGTCCACGTCCGACGGTGTGCCTGAGGCGTGGTTCACCAACAACGGACTGCACGGCAATGGGTACTCCACATTCCAGCCCACCAGCCCGAATGCGGCCGTCTACCACTATCCGAACAACCAGCAGTCGACGACGTTGTGGTTCCACGACCACACCCTCGGGGTCACCCGGCTCAACGTGCTGTCCGGAATGGCCGCCTTCTACTTCATCCGCGACCAGTTCGACACCGGCCTCGCCAACAACCCGCTTGGTTTGCCGGCCGGAAATTACGAAATCGAGTTGATGGTCCAGGACCGGCAATTCGACACCAACGGGCAATTGATCTTCCCGGACGGCAACGCCAACCCGTCGCCGGTCGACGGGCCGCCGAGCAACCCGAACATCCACCCATACTGGATCCCCGAGTTCTTCGGCGACACGATGCTCGTCAACGGCCGAACCTGGCCATTCCTCAAGGTGGAGCCGCGCCGTTACCGGTTCCGCTTCGTGAACGCGTGCAACGCGCGCTTCGTGCGCATGGGCCTGGTGGACGCGTCCAGCGGAGCGACCGGTCCGGCGATGTACATGATCGGCAGCGACGGCGGACTGTACGACACCCCGGCCACGCTGCTCGGCCAGCCTGAGCCCGTCAACGACGGAACACCGTCGCCGACGACCCGGCTCTTCCTGGCACCGTCCGAGCGGGCCGATATCATCATCGACTTCGCCGGCCTGGCCGGGAAGACGTTCACGCTCACCAACGACGGGCAGGTGCCGTTCCCCAGCGGCGCCGAACTCGACCCGGCCGACCCGACCCGCGAGGTCATGCAGTTCCAGGTCTGCCTGCCGCTGCAGGGCAGGGACACCACGTACAACCCGGCGACAGGAGCGCCGCTGCGCGGCGGCGCCAACCAGGAGCCGAAGATCATCCGGCTCGCCAACCCGGCCACCGGCACGATCGCGCCCGGCGTGGTGCCCTTCGCCAAGCGCCAGCTCGTCCTCTTCGAGATGGAGGCCCCGTTCGGCAACAACGGCAACACGGCGGGCACGCCTGTCATCGACGTAATCAACAACACGAAGTGGAACGGGCGCCGGGACGGCGGCGGCAACGTACCGATCCCGGGGTCAGGAACTGACCAGTTCTCGCAGGACCTGCACATCACCGAGTTCCCGAAGATCGGCTCGACCGAGGTCTGGGAGTTCCTCAACCTGACCGTGGACGCGCACCCGATCCACATCCACCTCATACAGTTCCAGCTCATCAACAGGCAAGCCGTCGCGATCGACCCGAACTCGGGCGACCCGACCTACCTGGCGGCCTGGGCGGCCGAGTTCCCCGGCGGCACATTCAACGGGGAGGCGGCGGACGGGACGTGGAGCCCGATCACCTACCAGCCAGGGACGGTCATCCCCGGCTACGGCCCGCCGAACAACTACTTCAACCCCAACGCGGACGGCGCGATGGGCGGCAACCCCGCCTTCAAACCCTTCCTCACCGGAAACATCTTCCTGCCGATGGCCAACGAAACGGGCTGGAAGGACACGGTCAAGGTTTTCCCCGGCTACGTGAACCGCTTCATCATCCGCTGGGCGCCGCAGGCCACGGCGATCAACGGCGTGAGCGTCGGGCAGAACCTGTACTCCTTCGACCCCACCGTCGGCCCCGCCTACATGACGCACTGCCACATCCTCGACCACGAGGACAACGAGATGATGCGGCCTTACATCCCGGTCCACTAAGACCGCACAGCCGCCAGATACGGCCGAGTCAACGGACCTGGGACTCGGCTGGCCCGAAGTGCGGCAGCCGCCGGCGAGCGATCGCGGTGGCTGCCGCACTGGCGGCTGCATCGGCCAGCTTCGCGGATTGGAGTTACGGATGCTCTCAGCACGTTCCGTGCGCGGCGGCGCCCGCGTAGCTATTGTCCTGGCCGGGAGCGCGGTCGCGGTGGCGGCGCTGGCCGGCACCGCCTTCGCGCACATCACGGTGACACCCGGATCGGCCCCGCAAGGGTCCGCGACTGAGCTCACGTTCCGGGTACCCGACGAGGAGGCTAAGGCGGCCACGGTCGAGGTCCAGGTGAAAATCCCGACCAGTCCGCCGATAGCGCAGCTCCTCGTCAAGCCGGTACCCGGCTGGCAGATCGCGGTACAGACCGTCACGCTGGCCAAGCCGCTTGTCACCGACGACGGCTCGTTCAGCACCGCCGTCTCCGAGGTGACGTGGAGCGGGGGGAAGATCCTGCCAGGGCAGTACCAGGACTTCTCGGTCTCCGCCGATCCCCTGCCGACGGGTGTCGGCCAGCTCGCCTTCAAGGCGATACAGACCTACTCCAACGGCGACGTCGTCCGGTGGATCGACGTCCAGCAGCCTGGGCAGCCTGAGCCGGACCACCCCGCGCCAGTTCTCACGCTCACCCGGGCTGGCGCCGCCGGTGACACATCGGGCGGGCAGGCGCCAGCCGGGGCGGGAAGCGGCACAAGCGCCACCGCGATCGCGCTCGGCGGGGCGGGCCTGGCCGCGGGCCTGATCGGGCTCGTCGCCGGGCTAATCGCCTGGCTGCGTACCCGGCCGGATGCCCGCCGCAGCCGGCCGGCTGACCTGCTGCCAGGCGCGGCAGACAAGCAGCGGGTGCGCCGGTGATGACGCCGGGCCGCGCGATCGGGCGGCGGATCACAGGCATCGCCGCGGCCTTCGTCGCCGCGGCCGCGATCCTCACCGCCGCCGCTCCAGGAGCCCTGGCTCAGGTGGCCCATGCCACCCTGGTCACCACCTACCCGCTCGACGGCGCGGTCCTCGCGCGGCAGCCGGCCAGTGTCACGGTCGGTTTCGACCAGCCGGTCGGGGTCAGCGCCGACAGCCTCGAGGTGTACACCCCAGGCGGGCAGCGCGCCGACGTCGGCGGCGCCACGCACGACGGCCCTGACGGGGTCGAGGTCGCCTTGCGTTCCAGCCTGGGCAAGGGCACCTACACCGCCGCGTGGCGCGTGGTCTCGGCAGACTCCCATCCTGTGCAGGGCGCCTTCACGTTCTCCATCGGAGCGCCGAGCGCCACCCGCGTCCCTGTCCTCCTCCCGGCGGGCAGCCACGCGGTCAGCGCCATGTACGCGGTGACGCGCTGGCTTGAATACGTCTTCTTCGCCATCCTCGGCGGCGCGGTCACCTTCCTGATCGTCTGCTGGCCAGCGGGCGCCCGCCGCCGCGGCATCCCGGCCCTGGTCGGCACGGGCTGGGCCGGGCTGTTCACGGCGAGCCTGCTGGCGCTGCTGCTGCAGGGCGTCTACGCCGCGGGCGCGGGCTTCGGCCAGCTGATCGACCCGTCGCTCGAGCTGACCACGCTGCACAGCCGCCTGGGCAGCGCCTTGCAGGCACGGCAGGGCCTCACCATCGCCGCGGCGGTGATGGCCACGCTCATGGTGCGGCGACTGCCCGCCCTCGGGCGGCGCGGCCGCGCCGCCGCCGGGATTTCGTGGGCGCTGCTCATCACGGCGATCGCGGCCACCTGGGCCACCGCCGACCACGCGAGCACCGGCTTCCAGGTGCCGCTGGCGATCGGCGCCGACGTCGTTCACCTCGTGGCGATGGCGATCTGGGTCGGCGGGCTTGTGACGCTGGCCGGGTTCGCGCTCCGCGGGCCCGCCACGGCCGCGGTCGCGGCGGCGGTGCCACGCTTCTCGGCCATCGCGCTGTGCTGCGTGACAGCCCTCGCGGCCAGCGGCGTATACGAGGCCTGGCGGCTGACCGGTACCTGGGGCGCGCTGTTCGGCACCACGTACGGCGTGCTCCTCATCGTGAAGATCGCTGGCTTGGGCATCCTGATCAGCCTGGGCTACCTCGCCCGCCGGTTCGTCCATCACCGGCTGCTGCGTCCGGCCGCCGCGGCCGCACCGGAGCCTGCGCTCGCCTCGGCTGCCGTCGGCCAGGTGGCCGCCCAAGGCGCTGGCGCCAGCGTCAGCGTCAGCGTCAGCGGCGTCAGCGTCGTCGTCGGCGGCAGTGGCGGCAGTGGCGGCAGTGGCGGCGGCACCGTGGTCCGCAGTGGCACGCCTGGTGGCGGCCATCTGGCGAAAGCCGACTCGGGCGACCACCCCGGCCTCGCGGACGCCCCGCCCGGACTGCCCAGCATGCGCGCGCTGCGCGGCTCCGTCACCGCGGAACTCGCCGTCGTAGCCGTCGTCCTCGCGGCCACGGCGCTCCTGGTCAACACGCCGACCGGGCGGGAGAGCTACGCCCCGCCCGTCAACGCCGTGTCACAGTTCGACACCGGCGGACCCGCGGGGACGGGCACGGTTAAGGCGTCCGTCACACCCGCCAGGCTCGGACCCGACCAGGTGGACCTGACGCTGACCACGCCAGCGGGACAGCCCTTCCGCGCGGCGCAGGTCCAGGCCAGCCTGTACATGACCGCACGCGGCCTGGGACCGCTTCCGGTCGCCCTCACCGCCGCGGGTCCCGGGCGGTATCGCGCCGCTGACGCGTCGTTCGGCTTCACCGGCCAGTGGCAGCTTCGGGTAACCGTGCGCAGCGACGCCTTCGACGAGACGACCATCATCATCGGCGTAACGATCCACTAGCAACGACTCCGCCGTGCGCCGCCCGACCACCGACGCCTTAACCGGGCAGAGTGGGGAGGCTAGAACTCCGCTAAGTTGGGAGATGTATCCCGTCTTATGAGATCCGCGCGGTTTAGGCGTCCGATTCCAGGTGGAAGTACTCGCGGGGCCTGCTCTCGCCGGGGTGGACGACCTGGTTCGGCACGCCGCTGCCCGGCATGGCCGCGTCGAACGCCGCGCGCGACTCCCACTTCGAGAAGCCGACCACCCGGGTGCGGTCGCGGTCGAGCCATGGGCCGATCTCGAGCAGCCCCGCGGTGCCGGCGGCCGACTCGGCCATCCGCTTCATGCTCGCGTAGACCGCGTCGAGTTGACCGGGAGCCGGGTAGTGCACCGCCATGAAGACGTAGGTCATTCCGGCGTCACCTCACGCCACTCGCGGACGCGCCACGCGCTGATCACGCCGTTGAGCACGAACGGGTCCCCGGCGGCGAACTCCTCGGCGTCCTCCCGGCTGACGAACACCGCCATGGATCCGCCGCGGTCCAGGAACGGGCCGAGCGCGCGCAGCACTCCCCTGTCCATGAACTCGGTGTACCTGGCCTGGTGCGCCGGGAAGATCTCCGGTGCACGCGAAAGGTCGCCGCTGTCATAGAACAGCACGTACCGCACGATGTCTTTCACGCTGCCTCCTCCGCCACCGTCATGCCTATGATGGCAGCCTTCCGCGCGGGCGAGGTCTAGCCGGCGACCGAGGCGAGTAGGTCTGCGCGCGCCTGGTTCACGGCGGTGAACAACGCGCCGCGGAGCACAGGTTCGCTGGCGACCGCGGTCGGCACGACCCGCGGGCGCACCGGGCAGATCCTGGCGACCTC